>Ga0182738_1001850_pt1 | contig 25712 bp, 23 predicted proteins | sample eDN5th30CBELigMG_FD_128876 | JGI IMG/M metagenome (GOLD analysis project Ga0182738, IMG submission 128876) | Enriched Miracle-Growth compost microbial communities from Emeryville, California, USA - eDNA 5th pass 30_C BE-Lig MG (version 2)... ...
GAGACAGATGATATCATGGTTGATTTGAGAAAGAACTTACAAATGTACAATGCACATAGAGATAGGGTCAGTGGTGCTTATCGTGAGCGTATGGATGAAATTAACAGAGACTTGAATTTTACCATTTCTCTTTCACAAAATTTATTTGTGTGTGCTTACAGCTCAATCTTCATCAAGCTCATCATTTTTACAAAGTACAAGAGATTCAACCCATTTATCAAATTTTCACTGTTTTCTTTGTTTTGCTTGACCCTCGAACCTCTCACATTGGTATCATGTAAACAAAATTTTTGTTTGATTTTTCTCTGAATAAATTTTTTTTAGCTTATATTGGCTCCTCTATCTATGTTCGATCAGACTCTTTCCAAAAAGTCTATTCTAATCTTTTCAATCCAAATTCTACTACTCCTTCTTCTTCTGAATAGTTAATGTTGAAGAAAATAAAGAATTGCTATCTATGAAGAGGAAATATCAAATGATTGATGTTTAGGGAAATTGAGAGTGTTAAAGTGGGCAATGATTCTTTTCAGCAGCGTATTTATATAAGAAATTCTTTTGTATGATGCTATGAAATTTTTGAGCCTCAATTGGTTTTATTTTTTAAAAGATAAGATATGTGTATTGGTATAATCCATAAGTTGGTTTGTTTTGTTTTGAAAAAAATATTCAGAGAAAATAAACATTTTAAAAATGAATTGTCCTTGATTTTGATGGGTTGGACAAAAAGTTTGAACATAATGTTGATGATGATTATCTTTTATTTATATATATACTGGCATAAATTTATAAATATATATCTCAAAAGATAACTTTTTATAATTTGTAAACACCTACTAGAAAATCTATTTGTCTTTTATTACACGATTTGAATTCATAATTTATTTTCTGGGCTTTTCGTCATCAGAAGTGGATTCTTCTTCAATAGCGGGGGTTCCTTCAGCGCTTTCAATTTCTTCATCTATGAGAATTTTTAAGACACTTTTTTCATATAAAAAATTCTTACTTTCTTCAGCAACAGCTTCTTCTTCAATAGCCTTGGCACTGTCTTGTTGAACGCCAGAGAAGTCATAAGTACCTTCAGTGTTTTGGTTATCGATACCTAGGGGATAAAATTAGCCAAAGATTTTCTTCAAAATAATACCAGTAGCAGTGAGATAGTTGATCTTATTCATATTCTCGGGGATGCTGTTGAATTCAGCCATATTGATGAAGGTGGTCTTGTATCCTTCAAAGCTTTGGTAGATCTTCTTGGTCAACAAGCCCTTTCCGGTCAAGCTGAACTTGTCAAAGTTAACGTCATTGGGTAAGAAGATCTTGACGAGATTCTTCCTATTTAGAGAGTTTAGATTCATGTGAACACAATCGATCTCATTACTTTTCAGGGATGTACAAATCAATGGTGAAGCCATCAATGGAGAAGTCTTCTTGGTAGTTGACTTTCATGACTTTCAAGTAGTCAGTGATCTAAAATTGATTAAAGGGGCGAGTACAAATGAAAGAAAGCTTACGACTTTTCTAGCTCTGGTGCGTCCTCTGGGTTCAAGGAAAGCGACTTTATAGGACTCTTCGTACTTGTCGAAGAGCTTCTTTATGGCTTCGTGATATTCGGGCTTATCCTTATATGCGAGTCTGAGATATTCAGAAACAAAGATGACGGCCTTTCTGGGGAATTGACCAACATATTCAGGCTTCAAGTTGTTGACGCAGATGTCCAAGAATTGGGCTTCATTTTCGAGGTTGAGGATGGGGAGGTAGGTCAAGAAAGCAAGGAGATTTCCAGAGTTCTTGGTGTTGAGCTTAGTGAAGATTTCAGGGAAAGTGGTCTTGGCTTGAGCACTGTTGAAACCGACCTTGAAGAGGGCCAAAAGGAGGGGCTTCATTTGAGAAGCGTAGTTGGAAGGGAAAGCGCCGATCTTGCCGATGATTTTATCAAAGAGATCAGTTTGCTTGATGTTGATTTTAGCGAAGGAGTTGACAACTTCGACGAGTTCATCAGTTCTAAGAGAAGGGAAGACACGGCCGATATCAGCAAGGATGTAGTTGTAGATGGTGGGGTTTCTGGTGTTGAAGTCAGCGAATCTCTTGAGGGTCTTGACAATTTCAGAGGGGTTCATTCTCTTGTTGAAATTGTTGTAGTTGGTGATGAGTTCTCTGATGATGGGAATGTAGAAGTCGTAGTTCTTTCTGACGTATTGAGGAGGAATGGCTTGGAGGATGTTGGAGTACAATTGTTGGTTACCGAAGTTCAAGAAGCTCTTGATAGACTTGACGTACAAATCTCTAGAGGGTTCGAGGAATTGAGTGGGGAAAGCCAAAGCAGAGGCAAGAGAAGTCAAGACAGTCTTGGCACCAGTTTCGCTGAGGTTCTTTTGGAGGGATTCCAACTTTTCGTTGATTTCTCTAACGACTTCTTCATTTTCAAGGACGTTGGCAGGGGATCTTTGGAGGACATAAGCAAAGATCTTGGAGCTAGTGTGGATACCTTCATTGCTAGACTTGGATTTTTCATAGACTTGTCTGGCATCTTCAGCTCTGAGGAGGCCGTTATCGATCAAGTACAAAGCATAGATGAGTTCCAAATAAGGGGAGACGTTGACGTTGGAGGATTTATAGATTTCGTAAGCCTTCTTGGCGATGTGAGGAGCGACTTGAGATCTAATACCCAAGGCTTCGAATCTCTTGACGAAACTGTAGACGCTTTGGAGTCTGATTTCAGTCTTGCTTTGGTCCATGACGGGCAAGAGTCTGAGGAGGAATTTGTTGAATTTAGCTTCGAATCTGTTGAATTCAACAGGGAAGTTTTTGTTATCCTTAAGGCCAGATAAGACCTTTCTGAAAGGAACGTTTTCAGTGGCAGCGTTTTCGATGATGTAAGCGAACAAGAGGATTTGGTCGATGTTGAGTTGCTTCAAGCTGAAGAAGATATCAACCAATCTGGACAATTCTTGTCTGGAAATGCTGGACAAGTTTTCCTTGCCCCAAGCAGCCCAGTCGAGTCTGGTCTTCTTGTTTCCGACAGTGAGGAACATGTTTTTGTAGAAATAGCTGGAGTTGAGTTCTCCCTTCTTGGCCTTCAAGCTTTCAGCAGCGGCATCAATGAGTTCATAGACGGCGGGGTTTCTGACGGAGGATTCAGCGATGCTTTGGATGAGCTTGTAGGTTCCTTCAGGGGAAGCCAAGATTTCGTTCTTGAGTTCAGCCTTCAAGTCGTTGTATTTATCGGTTTCCAAGTTGGAGAGAACCAAGTACAATTGGAGTCTTTGGTAAGTGCCCATCTTGGCGAGACCACCGTTTTCGATGAATCTGTCGAGGATGGGGGTGATGTCCTTACCATGTTGAGAAAGGGCTTGCAAGATGGAGCCAGAGAAGAAGGTTCCTTGGATTTCGTTGATCTTTTGGATGATCTTGTCAAGGAGGGGTTCGTATTTGACACCAGCTCTTTCGTAGATGTTCAACAATCTTTCGATAGTCTTGAAGCGGCCAACGTAGTCATCATCGAGGATTCTCTTGGCAATTTCTTCGTAGAGGATGAGGATTTTGTCGTCTTGGACTTTTCTTCCTCTGGAGAGGTTGAGGATTTTGTCAAGGAAGTCGATCAAGAAGAAGGACTTGATGTTTTCAGAGTTGTGTTGGATGGTAACGATAACCATTTCCTTGATTTCTTCGAGCAAGTCAGAGGGGAATTCTCTGGGGAGTTGAGCATAAGCTTCCAAGATATTATTAACTCCGACTTCAGAAAGTTGATCCAAGATGTCCTTGAGTTGGTTCTTCAAGGTGAAGAGGATTTGGGGGATTCTGTAGCTGGGGGCATTGAGGTGCAATTCCATAGCGGCAACGTACATGAAGACGACGCACTTTTGGTCGCTGTCCAATTCAGGGAGCAATTGGTTCAAGTTTCTTTGGACGTAATCAGCAACAGCGGATTCCTTGGGGGAAGTGTTGCCCCTCTTGTAGGAGCAGGCTTGGAGGATTTGGACGACGGTGAAAGGAGTGAGGAGCTTGCTGTCACCCTTGAGTTCGCTGAGGATTTCAGTAGCGATATCGTCGGTATTTCTATTCAAGCAGGAGAGATCGTAGAACAAGTTGACGAGGTTTCTGAAGTTGAAAGACTTGGACTTGACGAAATCTCTAACTTTGCCGTAAAGCTTGGTGAGGTTTTCTTCAGAGATGTGAGTGGGGAGTTTTCCAACCTTGAATCTTCTGAGCCAGAACAAGAAATCGAGGATTTCTAATGAGAATAAGAAGGAAAGGCCAAAAATCGATTTTTACCATATTCATTAAATTCTTCAAGATTCTCTTGTGCCTTAGCAACCAAAGTTTGATATCTCTCATCTTTGCCAAGGGATTCGATTTGAGAAGGGCTGGAGAGCTTGATGAGTCTAGCAAGGACTCTGAGAGTGAGGACAACATGCTCATTCTTGTACAAGCTGATGTTTTGGTTCATGATGTTGAGAAGATCATTGATATTGCTAGCATTGGAGATTCTAGAAATCAAACTCTCGTAGCTAGTAACTTTTTCAAATTGAACTTGTTGTTGTTCAGAAAAGCTTCTGCTGATATTTGAGGTCAAATTAACAGAAGATGCAGCATGTTGAGCCTATTTTGAGAGGTTAGGATTTAGAAAAAGAGACCACTACAATGGATTGAGCGAACATGGCATATTTAACACTGTTTTGAGCGAGCTTAGCTCCAGTTTTAAGAGAGCTTTGGACGAGATTCTTGGCTTGCATGGGAAGTCTGCAAATAATAAAGATTGATTGATATTAAAAATATTTGAAATTTAGATAAATGATTCGGCACGTGAATTCAATACCGCAAATTAAAATAGTACTCTGCAATCTTCGAATTTTAACTTTAACTTTATCCTAAGGCTGGACATCTGAAGGAGTTTCGGAACAGAAGTAAATCTGAACTGTCGAAAAGAGGTCTTATGAGAATGAGAAACATCGATCAAATATAGTGAATGAGTTTGAGGTGATAAAGGTGTAGAGAAATCCCAGAGGTGGAAGAGAAAAGCTATGAAGATAGGAGAAATAGTTTTATTCTTGATGAAAGCTCAAATTATGAATTTAATTTTTAATCTGAGGCTAAATCATGACTCGTACCTAACTGACTCACCTTCAAAACTCGCAATACTTGACTTAAACTCATGATCTCATCTAACTTTGTTAGTTAATTAATATCTCTTCAATTAATGAAAACATAATACAAGGAAAAACTTTTGTCTTCAGACCTTGTATTATTGGTATCAGAAAACCAACCTAATGTCATTTTTATTCATTCTTCATATGAAAAGCCAGCAAAATGAATTTTTGCATAGATTTACTCTTGCTTGAAATTACATATCGATAGATAAGAAAATGAAACTGAGGTGTTTATCGACAAACAGACAGACAGAATATTAAATTTGGACGAATTGAGATGTAGGATAAAATTATCTTTCATCTCTTTGAGAAAGAATAGAATTAAGGTTGCTGGATTAGATGAGGGTTTCTATGAGGATATGAATACGGTATTTGAGAATAAAATATCAATAATTAAATTAGCTTATTCATATAAACAAGACCTTAAGGTTTTAAGAGTCCTTCAAGGATAACTTTAGCACCTTCTTGCATTATACTCTCAGGTAACTTGGCGTTAGAACCATAAATTTGGGCCAATTCTCCCTTAACTTTGGGTGGGTTCTTGAGGAGCTAAAAAAGAAATTTAGTTTGAAACTCTTCAAAAAAATAAAATTACTTCAGTGACACCCCATTTAACAGAGGCAATGAAATCTTCAACTTGACCGATGTTGAAGTTGGTAATGGACAAATGGACAGCAGGGGGTCTTTGGAGGGCAGCTAATTTCCATCCTCTTTGTCCAACCTTATCAACCAAATCATAAATGCTCAACTTATTAGTCTTGGAAATGAAAGCAACAGATCCCAACTAAAACTTTGTGTCAATAAAATATTCTCAATAAGATTTATATACTTGAGGGTTTCCGACGACTTGAAGTTCAGGAATTTCAGAGATTTTCTTGGCGACTCTTCTGGTGGCTTCAATAATCTTTCCAGCCTTATCCATATATCCGTTGTAACCAGTATATTGGAGAGCAACCCAAGCACCAGCAACTGGGGCATGTCCTCTGCTACCAGCGTGAGTAGGAGTACTGTAGATACCACCAGGCCAAGTAGTGCAAGAGAAGAAAGAGCCAGCTCTAAGTTTTCTGTCTCTGAAAAGAACAACAGAAACACCCTTAGGAGTAAGTCCGTATTTGTGAGGATCAACAGAGATTGAAGTAACACCTTTGGGAGAAAGATGAGAGGGTTTTTAAACAAAAAATTCTAAACCTCGAACTCTGAAATCGAAGACTTCACTTTGAGCGCCGAATTTTTCAGCGAAAGGGGCGACGAAACCACCGAGGCAGCAATCAGTATGGAAGCCAACCTTCTTCTTTCTGGCAATTTCGGCAAGTTGTTCAATAGGGTCACAAGTACCATAAGGATAGTTGGGATAAGAACCGATAACCTAAGAGGAATTTATAAGGAAATGTGCTAAAACTATAGGTATTGTACACAGACGGTATCCTTGGAGATAGCAGCCTTGATATCCTTGGGGTTAACAACACCAGTGTTGATGTCAACGGGAACCCACTTCATTCTCATTCCGTAGTAGAAAGCAGCCTTTTCGAAAGCAACGTGAGCAGTAATAGGGGCAACACTTGATTAAAATTAGAATTTCCCAATGGATAAATATTTCTCTTACATTTCGGGTTCAAAGATTCCTCTGACTTTCCCTTGTTCTCTGTAGGCGAGCATAGCAATCATGATACTTTCAGTACCACCGCTTGAAAGAATACCGCAACTCTTGTCGTCACCTAAAATTAGATGGTGAATAAAAGTAGCAAACAAGGCGAGACGTACCGTTGTAGAGGTTTTTAACCATGTAGATGACTTCACCTTCCATTTGGTTGGCAGTGGGGAACAAATCAAAATGAAGGGGATTGACGTAGAAATATTCCTCTAAAAACTTGGTGAGAATCTTTTTTCCACCAAAAATGTTTTACTTGCAACATCCTTGACAATGTTGGTCAATTTTTCGTTTTCATTGTAGTAGATGGTACCAGTGATCTTCTTTTCACCATAGATCTTACGATCAACTTTTTGCCTACAAGATTATCAGAAATAATAAACATTAGATAAATGACCATTGTTCGAGTTTTCTAACAAGAGCTTCTTCACTGAGACCAGTCTTGGGGAGCTGGGTGATCTTTGCGGTATCTCTATGCTTTTGGAGGTCGTTTTCAATGGCTGAGGCTAATTTGGCGATTTCACCGTCAATTTTATTGGTAATGAAATCGATTCCCTTGAGCTTTCTGAAGAACCAAGCAGTGACAGTCTTTCTGAAACCTAGAGTTTGGTTAAAGATATGCTTTTGACGGGGGAGCTGGTACCGAATTTTCTGGCATAGCTGAAATTTCTGTAAATGATTGTGAGGATCACAATAATAACAGACCAAATGAGCAAGATGTCAACGAGGTCGAATTTATCAGTGTAAGGAGTGATATGTTTAAGGATAGTAGCTTTGGCGTGTTTATAAGTTCTGAAATATTGCAGGAGAATATTCCAAGCACCTGAAATGAATCCTTCCATGTAAGGAGTTTGGACTTAACAAATAATAATCTTTAATTTTTAATTTCCAACTTATAGAAAATCGATTCTTTAGTCGGATAGTATAATACGACAATCGAGACCTCTCACAATTTTAATATATTTGGTTTAGATTTTATATTTTCAAAAAAAGATTTGTGGTGGATTAAGATTCTCGTTCTTTGTTAGAGGGAGTTAACTTTAGCAAAAAGTGAATGGAGTTGTTTTGATAGAGAAAAATGGGTCTGCACTCTATAAAATTGATCCTTCTGAAAAGTTAGCAAGAAAAGCAGACGAGGTAGTATACAATTCAAAAAACGATTCATCTTTAAAAATCTTTGTGCCCAACAGCTCTCTGCATTATACTGGATGCGGGGTGCACCCCAACCGCACTACGACCAGGTCTTGGGGCATTCTGATTTTCTCTGAGTTTTTTTATGAGATCAATTTACAACCTCTCTTGGACTTGGGTTTCGTAGCAAAAGGAACGACAGCAACACATTTCATGTCAAACGTTTGAAAATATTTTAGATAATTTTTCTGCAATTTTTGATTTTTCATATTCACCTCCTTACTATCCTTGAATTTTACAAAATCAGACCATTTTTCCAAAAGAATTTGTGAAATTCTAGAATTTCACCAAAACAAGTCCAAATTTTTTTTTGTAAACTGTGAAAATCAAGGATCCGTACGGTAAATCTCATTCAAAAAGAACGACTTAGTTTCAAGTTGAAGAATCAAAAAAAGAATTAATTAATTTGAAACAGAAATACATCGGAGGAAAGTTATTTTAGTCTTTGATATTTTCTTCAAAAATGTAAAATTCCTGATTATGTCGAGAGAAGATGGTTCAAATATGGGCAGTGTAAATATGAAAGTGAAAAGGTGAATAATGCAAATCTCGAAAGGCTAAAATATGAATAGTGTAAATAAATGTTTAGCTATTGACAATTTTGAGATAGAAAATACACAACAACGTTTTTTAAGCAATTCTTCTCTAAATTAGACTACGAATTTCAAGGTCTCATTAAATTTCGTTTAATTCTTTCATTCTTTGTTCTAGTTTTTATGTCCTTTTAATTATATTTTTTCAACTTCTTCTTCTCTTGATTCTTGTTTTTCTTCTCCATGTTCCTTTGTTTCCTCTTCTCCTCTTTGTTGTTCTTGCTTTCCTTCTTCCTGCTGTACTTTTCCCTCTTCTTGATTTCCTAAAATCTTCATTAGCTCATCATATTTATCCCTAAACTCTGTATATTTTATGTCAACGAGCAATTGACTTTGCTTGCGGAGAATACTTAAAATTATTTCTTTCAATGATGGATCAATAATCTCCTGGAATTTGTCTCTAAGGCCAAAACTTGACCATTTTGTCATCACATCCTCCTGAATCCTTGGACCTATTTCTTCAAACTTGGCTATCGCTTCAGGATAGGTTCTATTGTCAATTTGGAAAACATATTGAAACTCTCTTTTGCCTTCGAGATCTAGAGCTTCCAGAGCTTTAATTTCCAGATTATTTTCACTTTTGCATAAGAAATCTTTTAATTGAATTCCATTCTGAGTTGGAACAGCGAATGTAGACATAACCCGAGCCAGGTTCGGTCTCTCTTGGGCATGAAGAGCGAGCATCGCATCTCGAAGAATTATCTCCTCAAATTTTTGCTTCTTTTTATTTTTGGCAAGGTTCTTCAGCTTACTGATTGATTGTCCAGCATTTAAAATTTTTGTTTTCCAGATGACATTTAATCTAGCAAATACCTGGGGGAATTTTCTTATCTCTCGCAAGTGCTTCAGAAGTGTAGCTGCATTTGGATTATCGTGTCTAAGTTTTAAGAGCTCCGTCTGAAGCTTATAATGCCACAAGTTTCTCTCGGTCACCAAAAGCAAAACTTGACTGACAAATTCACAAAAGGAAACTCCCTTAGGAGACTGAAAACCATACTCAAGAACCATTCTTTCAACAGCCCTACGAACCTGGGGATCTCGATCCAACGAATCAATATTAAATTTGTGTGTGACCTCGTGGATGAGAGTGTGAGCTAATGAAGAACAGATAAAGCTAGTAGGCTTTGCAATTAAGATCGTGTTCGTTGCCAACTCAAACTTTCCTTTGATATTTGGAAGCTCAACAGCAAAATTAATTTTGACTCCTTTAAATCCGCTAAAAATTTTTGCAAAATAGTGGAGACTTGTGGCTTTATGAACCTGATCAACTGCTTTTGCTTTGTTAATCAGCTCGCAATATTTTTCCAAAGAAGCCCTTAGGAATCCTTTTCGGCGGTCTTCAGGAAGAATAGGGTTGGAGATGACTGTCAGAACCTTTGAATTCGCACCAAATATATCCCTGAGAAAATCTTGATCTTCAACAAGAATTGTTGTGAGGCTCTTATTTTCCAAGCTACTCACTCCTTGCATAGTTAACTGTCTCTGAGTCTCGATTTCAGAAAAATACAACAAAAGTTGTTTGACGGCTCGCTTCAAAGGGACTTTAAGATTTGGAGGATCTGGCATTTTTGATTAATGAATCTTTTTTTGAGGAGTTATTATTTTGTTCTCGATTTAAGAGGACATTTTTGAGGGGTCAATTTTCTAGAATAAAAAAAAAATTGGACTGAGTTTGAGCAAATTTGTCCAGTCTTATTCAAGTTTTGTCCACAATTTTGTTCTAATTTTATCCGTTTTTTTTTCTTTCCCTTGCTGATGGAATAATGATCGAAAGAAGGTGTACCCCGGATATAATCTCGGAATCAGTCAATATGACTGAAAAACTCGTCAAGAAAACTACCATCTCTTCTGGATTTGACTGGAAGAGACATTTTCTGAAAGAGACAAGATTTGAGCTAAAAATAATTATCTTTGACTGTTTTTCAGTTCAAAGACTTAGCAATCGAGCCAATCATTCCATAAGAATATCTAATCCTGCCTATTTGAATCTGTAATGATGCCTTAGATTCATAGTTTCCTTTCTAGAGCACATTAATATAATTTTGAGGTTGAAACTTATATAACTATTTCTTTTCTCCTTCAATATTGTGTTTTACGTTCATACTAGCTCAGTATTCCATATTCATTAACTTATTTTACTTTATAATAATTATAAAGCATCAATAAAATATTAAAATGAACCCAATTCAAGGAGAATTTGACACACAGAACCGTGTCAAAGAAGCTATGGAAACTTCAAAGAGCTCTCTTTATAGCCTCGAAGCTAAGTTGAGGTTTGAAGATCCTCTCACTTTGGAGGAAGCTTTGAATATCTTGACCAAAATAAGCCAAAAAAAGGATTATTATCAATATCGACCCATGATCGAGCTTTTGGCGAACTCTCCTCAAGGAAGTTGGACTTTTAAAGATGATTTGCTAGAGTTCTATAATGAAATTGAAAAGCTGATTGTCGGTGATTCAGAAAACCTCAAGGTTGCCTTAAATTCCTTTGAGAGGACTACTCGTTCCATCATGTCCTCTTGGGAAGAAACTCTGGCTTCTGATATTTTTCAGCTGATGGCAAAAGAGATTCAAGTTCCAGAAGAAGAGTTGATTAAGCTTATTCAAGAGGATGTCCAGAAATATATTAAAGAAAGATATCTTTATTATCAACAAGAAAACAATAAACTGTTCGGAGAAGAGTCTTCTATTCTTACTGAAAGAAGGAAAAATCAAAAGAAGTTAATTGAGAACTTTGAAAAAATGAAACTCGGCCTTGAAATACCAAATGAAATGAGAAAAACTGAAGATAACAAGTTTTGTCTAAATCTCAAAGGTCAAGAGTTTGCCCACTCTGAGAGGAACAAAAAAAGGGGAGGATATTCAGTAGATTCAATGATCCAATCGAAAGGTTGATATCAGCGTTAATATCAAAGATACGAAGGAGAAATTTGTTCGTTTTGAGTAAAATCATACAGTATTCTGGATTCTTCTATATTATTTCATGTAAATAAGACATCTATACTAATACTCTACCAAAAATAACAAGTAAATTTAAATTTCAAAAAACTTTTTATTACCCCCAAATATAACTATCCTTTCTATTTCGAGTCGAATTTTAATAGATTAATGAAATTCCAGAGACGTTTCGATAAGATCGCCTAAGGTCTTCGTTTTCTTCTGAGAGGATATTGAATCACCCTCGTGCTTGTTTAGATTTGACTCAATCTATTCATCTTAATGAAATACGGCAAAATTATTGAATGCATTAGAGTCTAGCCTGGTGAGAGCGACTTTGGTTAGATTTTCAAGTCTAAAAAGATTTGTCTTCGAACGGTTCAAAATTTAAATAGTTTAAGGAACAATCTCGGTTGATCTAAAACAAATTTGAATGTCAGGTTTCTCTTGACAAATAACTTGAAAAGAGAAATTGTAAAATCTTGTGATTTTTACAATTTAACTTTGAAAACGATTTTCTCAGAAATGAAGCATAGTTCTCTAAAATTTTGTTTCACTTTATTTGTTGGCTAGCAGAGATCAGAATCAAAAAAGAAAATTTTTTCCTTCTCGTTTTCAAGGAATTCCAAACTAAAGCTGAATTATAGATTGTTAAAAAATCGAGTGGTTTTAGAAGTATTTTCTTTTTATTATTAACTGAACGAATACTTGTCATTCGAAACCTTTTCAGGAACAAAGCAAAAAAGTTCTCAATTGAGCCCGAATCAAATCAAGAAGTCTTCAGAAAAACTGAACTCATCGTCAAGAACTAAAATTCTGGGCAAAAAATTTTATCTATCATATTAATGGATTGTTGGAAGTTCTACAAGCTTGATTAATTTCGCAGCCTCAGTAGTAAACCTTGACAGAATGAATATCAAACTCGTTTGGTATGTTTATCATGTTTAAATTTCCCTTTTTAGGGTTTTTTTCCCCCTTTCTTTCGCTTTAACTTATTGTTCATAGCTGATTCTTCTTCTTCTTCACTCCTTCATCATCAAACTTCACCGTTCCATTGGTGAGCTTGAAAACTTAATGAAGCATATTTGTTCTCCCTGGAACTTCCAGTCGAAATTTTTTTCGAAATAGGTTCTTTAGAAATAGATGAAGAGATTTGTTGAAGGCAGCGATGATCTCGACTATAAAGTATTTTTGGATTGGAGCAATAGTTGGATTCATCATATTCTCTCTTTCGAAAGTTTGAGAGACTCTTGAATTTGGGAAGCAAGGTTTTTAAAAAATTCAAATTTTCTAAAGTATTTCTAAAACGATTCGCCAGTGTTATGAGAAAAATAAGAAGCTCTGGAAACTCGTACTGAACAAAAACTTTTCCGAAGGCATTTTCTAGGTGAATCAGGAGAATCGAAATCTTTTCTTTGAGTCATTGAAGCAAAAAATGAAAATTGATTTCGATGATAAATAGCGATCACCGCATAATACAAAAAACAAAGAGAAGAAAATGAATGATAAATCGATTTATTTATTATTTAGTTCATTTCAGTGTATTAAATTCATACACTCAGAGTGCTATTATGCTTCGCTTAACATTTTATGGCCTTGTAAATCAAGGATTTCAGCCTCTTTTAATTAATATAGTAAATAAAAAAATAAACTTCTAATCATCAACTCATTGAACTCATATAATGACTCAAGCACCCACTATCAAGCAAGTCAAGGTTGTCATTCTGGGCGAATCAGGTCTATTGAATTCTTTTGGTGTAACTCATTCTCAAAAGGTGTCGGCAAGAGTTCTATTATGCTCAGATTTATCACAGGAAACTTTCAAGAAGACAGTGAGCCCACTTTAGGTGGTGCTTTTATGGCCAAGACATACGCATATAAATCTCAGTCATTGAAATACCAAGTATAGTTGACTATTTACAAGAAAGTAATTTTTTGAAAAGATTTGGGATACAGCAGGACAAGAAAAGTACCATTCTCTTGCCCCAATGTATTACAGAGGTTGAATGCAAGGTTGTATAACATTTGGACTAACTTTGAATAGATTCTCAAGTGGCTCTTTTGGTGTATGATGTGACCAAAAAAGATTCACTTCAATCTTTGGTGAAATGGGTTGATGAATTAAAAGAAAATGGTCCAAAAGATTTAAGTAAGATGGGAATGTGAGAAGCAGAATATTAAATCTACGAAATAGTGATTGTTGTTGTTGGTAATAAGACAGATTTATTGGACCAAGAACAAGTGAAAGCTTCAGAAGGTGCAGCATTTGCAAAGGTCAGGAGAATAGTCTCGTTCTTTATAATAATTTTTTCAAAGGATTTGGGAGCTTTGTTTAAATTGACAAGTGCCAAGATGGATACAGGAATTCATGTAAATAAACTTTTGAAGTTTTGTTGTAAAAAGTCATAATAGGATCTTTTTGATAAAATCAGTGAAGATATGCTGAAAAAGTCTGATGACGGTCGTGTTAGAGGCAAAACTATTTCAAAAAAAGAGGCCGATAATGAAAGCGGTTGGTGCTGCTAAATAAAGTCTGGAAGAATGTGTTGTAAATCTGTGAGATCTGAGTTGTAAGAGTAAATGAAAAAGCATGAAGGAATAAGAACTGTTGTTAACTTTTTCTTTTGCTTCATTGACTGATCCCTTTTTTTGTTTTATTGTTATATTCAAATAGTGCATAATTTATTATTTGTTGTTGTTGCTATATCCTCGCCATCCATATTTTTATAAATTTGAAGAGAGAGACAGTTTTTCTTTCTTTGACAAGATAATGTTAAAACTTTTCAACTATTTAAAAAAAGATTTTATCATTTCAATATCTCAGATAAGTTCAGGAGGGTCAAAATATGAGAGAAAATTGGTGTAAAAGAGCGAGTTTGTGTATTATTAATTTTATATGCAATGAATTAAAACAAGAGGTTTGCACTAACTCAAAGTCTGAAAAAGAAAAATTGTGCCAAAATTGGATAAATTTATAAATTTTTTTTCATCAACCTTAAAAACTGTTTATTGGCGCAACTTGAGACTTGAAAACAAGCAAACAAAACAGAGTTCATCTCAAAAGCTAGTGGTGAAGTGAGACTTTCAGATGAAACTCGATGAATAGACATCAGAAAATTCTTTTGTAGACGAAACCCTTCAGGAACAAAATTAAAATATATAATTTTACTTGATATAATTTTAATTTGGAATGTTCCCTGTTTTATTGTGATAAACAAATACTCCTTCCTATTATTGACAGCTAGAAATATTATTTTAAATGAATTTCCTCAAAAAATATTCAAAGCTCTCTCGGATCTCTTACACGAGCATTCGAACCTTTGGTTACAACGCCAAACCTTACAATGCCCCAATCGGTTCAGGGACTAGAAGCGCTGCTCCTGGAACAACCAATGCTGGTATTGGCATCAGATCCGCATCTCCTTCCGATTCCTCAATTTCAGGAGGAACATCAGGCCGAAATCCTGAGCATATTACCTCAACTGACACAAGATTTAACTCTTTTAACGCTTCAGGGCCAACATCAGGTTTTGCCGCATCTGATTCCCAGGACTTGGGATCTTCAACCAAGAGATTTGCAGACTCTACAGCCTCAAGCCTCAAGAACTTGGCTGATCAAGCAGCAAACACGGCAAAAGGCTTTGTAGATCGAGCTCAAGGATTTTCTAATGCTGCTGCTTCTAGTTTCACTGGAAGACGAGATGATGAAAGAGAGAATCGCTATGCTGATTCTGGTAATAGAAATAGAAGCAGAAGCCCAATTGATGATCTTGTGAATACTGCAAGTGCTGTAGCTCAAGGTATTGGAGAAATGGCGCAAAGTGCTGTTTCAACAGCAACTTCTTTTGGATCAAATTTCGTTCCTCAGGGGTCTCAGAATCAAAATGTTTCTGACAGTAGTAGACGACCAGCATATTATGATCAACATGATTATGATCGCGATAATGCTCTTCGAAATACTGGTAGTTATGGATCTCAGGACTCTAGATATACTTCTTATGATCCTGTACAGGATATTGGGAAATTTGTTGATTCAACCGCAAAAAATATTCAAGATGCAACCAACCAAGCTGCTAATCAAGCTAAAAGCACTTTTGATCAGGTGACAGGAAACACTTTCACTACATCCCAAACTGACGCCAATGCACCCAATAGCAATGTTATAGGCTCTACTTTGGCTCAAGCACAAGCTATTGCTGGAACTGCAGCTAATCTTGCTGGTTATGCTGTGAAGGGAATGATGGATAATGCAGCATATCTTGCTTCAGCGTTTGCTCCTTCTAGTTCATCAACATCCTCATCTTCTTCAATGGCATCTCCTCATACTGAACGCAGTGCTGCCTTTAACTCTCAGCAAACGAATAGTTATGGTAATGTTTATAGCCCAGGTTATATGAGCTCTGAAAATAAGCGAGTTGAACATATTACATCAACTGATACAAGATACAATGCTTTTAGTTCAGCTGGTCATGTTTCAGGATTTGGTGCTCCTTGGGTTCGAAACCTTTCATATGAGCAATTTAATTCAGATGCAAGAAGATTTGCAGTTAATGCTGCTTCAAATATCAAGGGCGCTGTTGATCAAGCGGCAGACACAGCAAAGGATTTTGTAGACAGAGGAAGTAATTATATGAATAGCACTGGAAATCCTGCTGCTGATTTGATGAATCAAGCTGCTTCTACTGCTCAAGCTATTGTGGGGCAAACCGCCTACATTATTGGTTCAACATTAAATAGCTTTGTGAATGTTGCTTCATCTGTTGCTAATTCATTGAATCCTTCTCAACAACAGAACAGAGAAATATATCACCAAGATCAGAATTATATAAATACTAATTATGAAGAAAGACGTCCACAGAACTTCACTTCAACTGACACAAGATCGAATTTCTTTAATCCTGGACAAGGTTCTGGTAATCATCCAATCTCTCCTTTTGATAATCCCATTGGAAATTTTGTATCTTCCTTCACTCAAGGAAATCCTATCACCTCAATGATTCAAGGAGCCGTTAACACTGGATTTAACCTTGCATCAAACTTTGTTCCTGGATCCCAACCCCAAGGTCAATCCCAAAATCCAAACTTTTTTCGTCAAAATCAATATTCAAGTTCTGAAGATCGATCCAACAGAAATCTTGCAGCTGAAACAGTAGACAATGCAGTGAAAGGAGCTGCTAATGTTGCCCAAGGTTTAGCAAACGCAGCAAACGATATTGCCTCAACCTTTATCCCTGGTGGAAATAAGAATAGAAACCCTAGTCAAAGATAACTTACTTATATAATATGTTTGATAGACAATACTATATGATTATACATATATTTCCATACTATAAATGACCGGAAAAGTAAAACTTTTTAATCTACTATGATAACCTAAATGAAATTCGCTGTTTTAGAATTCGAGAGTATTCGTAAAATAATTATCAATCAATCAATCAGAACTCTCACCTGATGTCACACCGTTCTCTCCTGAAAATTCCACTTCTAATTTTCCACATCATCTTGTTTTTAAAAGACAGACATTCAACTTCCACATATACTCCAGAAAAAACAAACATTTCATTTTTAAAAGAGTATCCAACAGAATCATACGAGAGAGAGAGTACGCAAAGTAAAAAAAAGATTTTGAAAAGTATTAATTTAGCTCATACATAGTATATAAATTTAATTTCGAAGGTTCTTCATCGACTTTAAAAAAATCCGAAAACTCCTCATTTTTTGAGATATAAATATTATTTACAATAATGAGTACTCTCAAAAATTACTCCAAGCTTTCAAAAGCTTCATACAAGAGCATCCGAACCTTTGTTTCTTCAAACCAAAGACCAAATACTTTTCGCCCAGAAACCTCCAATCCTAATATCGCAAACAAATCAGACAATTCTGCCACTAATAACCCTAACACCTCACCTTTTGCTGTTGCCCAAGCTGTTGCTGAAACCGGTGCCAATCTTGCTGCTTATGCTCTCAGAGGACTCGCCGAGAATGCAACAAACTTAGCCTCTGGAAGAGCATCCGGAGTCCAATCTCAACAAACAAATCCTGACAGATCTCGTGGAACTTCTGAAAAGAGAATAGAGCATTTTACATCAACTGATACCAGATACAATGCTTTTAGTTCAGCTGGACATGTCTCTGGATTCGGAGCTCCTTGGAAGAGAAACTATGCACCTGATGATCTGGGTTCTAATCCAAGAATTATCAAAGGAGACTTGAACCCAACAAGTATTCCTGGTGAAATTATAAATCAAGTGATGGGACAAACATTTTATGCTGTTGGATCGATTTTAAACAATGTTGTGAATGTTGCTACAACCGTTGCAAATGACATAAATGCCAGAAATAGAGCAGCTACTGGTGGTACTAGTACTTCTAGTAGATCTAGATCAGCTGAAACTATCAGTCGTCGTGATCAAAATTACGTGAATTACGGTGAAAGACCCGAACATATTACCTCTACTGATACAAGGTCCAACTTCTTTAATCCTGGCCAAGCTTCAGGCTCCGCCAATCCTATCCGAAGTTTCGTGAATTCGGTCGCACAAGGAGTCGCTTCAAACATAGCAAGCTCTGTTTTCCAAGGAGCTGTCAACACAGCCGTCAACACTGCTGCAAGCTTCATTCCTGGAGCTCAAAATGTTCTCCGTCAAAATCCCAACCCTGGACAAGCAATTGAATCTGCTGTTCGTGGAGCTGCTAATGTTGCTCAAGGTTTCGTGAACACTGCTGCTTCAGTTGCCTCAACCTTCATCCCTGGAGGCCAGGCGGCCCAAAGCAGAAGTAGTAACCCCAGTCCCCAACAAGGAACCGTTCAAAATCAAAACAATGATTTTATGTACAGAGGAAGCCAGGTTGAAGACTTGACCTTTACCGACGCCAATAAGCAAGGAAAGGTTCCAGGAAGTCGAGCTGAAGAAATTTTGGATCAAGCCAGGGAATACGCAACCACAGCAGGAGCTGTTGCTAAAGACGTTGCTGGAATGGCCGCCTCTGGAATTTCAGATTTCAGCAGAAAAACAAGCAAGGCTGCTGGTTCAGCTGCAAATAGTTTTGTGACTGCTGCTGGATCTGCTGCTCTTTCAGCTGCTTCTCAAGCTGCTCGAAGTATCAATGCCGCTGCCACTGCTCCTGAAGGCATTTCTGATTCTAATCAAAGTTTTATGTACACTGGAACTCAAGTTCATGAAGAACTCTTATTCAATGAAAATAGAAAAGCTGACAGAAAAAGCGCTCATCCCGTTTACGATGTAGTTATCTCAGGTATTTGTGAAGATTAGGATAATATTTTAACCATCATCATAGGAGGAGGACCTGCTGGAGCTGCATTGGCTTGCGCCTTGGGTCATTATCGTTACTTCTCTAAAGAAGACAGAAAGATTATTATCTTGGATCCTAAGGAGCCACCATCTTTGGATAAATTCGCTGATAAAAATGTGTTGCCTGAGCATAGAGTGGTCTCTTTGTCTCTAGCTTCAGTGAACTTCTTGAAAGAAATGGGTGTGTGGAGTTTGTTGAATAGAGACAGAATCGGTACAATCCATCAAATGCAAGTCTGGGAATCTGGTGGTAACAGTTTTATCAAATTCAACGAACAACCTGCCAACGAAATCGGTTATGTTGTCGAAACTGCCCACCTTCAAGCTGCTATTTTCGAAAGAATTAGAGCGTTGGGTAACATCAAGATTGAAACTCCTAACAAGATTACCGATCTCCGCAATGAAACCAATGATTTTGCTACTGTCGTCCTTGATGATGAATACAAGATTTCTGCCAGACTTGTCGTCGGTTCTGATGGTGCCAACTCTTTGGTCAAGAAAAAGTCTAAGATTGGAAGCACTGGTTGGAGTTCCCTTCAACATGGTATCGTCTGTACCGTAAAGACTCCTTACCGTAATACAACTGCCTGGCAAAGATTCTTGAGCACTGGCCCTCTGGCTGTTTTGCCTTTGTGGGACGAGTACAGTTCTATTGTGTGGAGTTGTGAAAATGATCTTTATGGGTATCTTATGCAAGCCAGCGATGAGGAATTCTTGAAAGAATTAAACTATAATCTTACAAGAAGACCTCTTTACAATACACCCAATTTGGTGTTTAGCCCAAAGGCTACATTTGATTTCCCTCCTCCTATTACTGAAGTGTGTAATAAGAGATTGTCTTTCCCTCTGAGCATGCAACAAGCTAATCAATTTGTTGCTCCAAGAGTCGCTTTGGTTGGTGATGCTGCACATAATATTCATCCCTTGGCTGGTCAGGGATTGAATTTGGGATTGACTGATTCAGCTTATTTGGCGAATGTGATTGTAAAGAATTTGAAGAGCGGAAATGATATTGGAAGTCAAGACCATTTGAGGGAATATGAAGGAGCAAGTATGAGCATTAATTCCACAATGATGTATGGTCTGGAATTCATCAAGAGATCTTATGAAGCTAACGATAATAGTGTGACTGTTAACTTGAGAAATCTCACTACCTCAACCATAAATAACTTTTCACCTTTAAAATCTTGGTTCATTGATGCTGCCAACGGAAAGTATTCACAACCTCATGACTATGAATGGAAAAAGTTGTAACTATGTGTAGTGTAATGTGTTGTTAATAAGATCGATATATTAAATAAGAGTTAATATATTTCAAGGAATAGATTGAAAATGGTGGATTTGATTGTTTACAAACAGTTAATTAAACAAAACAATAAGTATATCATACAATGGATAGAAAATTTACATCACACCAAAAAGATTTTACAAGGTAGGGTTAGTTTAATCTAATCATTTTATTGATTGCATCAAATGCATTTTTGGTCTTTTCTGAGTCTCCTTTACCGACATCTCTCTTTGTTGATGATATCTAAGTGAAGATGAGAGTTAAGTTGAAATAAACTTCTTACCAGAGCTTCAGGTGCAATACGATTAATGTAGCCTCTAAGCGCATCAACTTCAGTTTTTAAGCTATCATGATCCAAAATACTTGGTGGAATGTACATCAATACCTGAGAGAATTGGGTGAGGGTATGTCAAAGAAATCAAAAATTACTTCAGAATATAAGATGAGTTGTTCATAAAGAGGGAAGGTTTTGAGAGCTGTGTCGATTTTATTGAAAAAGATGCTTTGCAGGCCGATTTGGATAATGTTGGAAAGTGGAAGTATATCCTTAAATGCGATGATACTTCTCATCAACTTGACTGAAAGGATAATCATATCATAACCAAATTTGGAATGACTGTTCGCTGGGAATTCAAGGATGGTGAAGTATCCTCTTAGCTTTGTTGTCACACTCACCAATAATTCCTTGATAGTTTCAAGGTGACGTTGAAGCTTGTCAGGGTTTTGTTTATAGTAAATATCAATAAACAAATGCAAGGCCAGAGTAAATCTCTTGGTTTCTTCAACAAAGAATGGATCCCATTGTCTTTCAATCAAATGCTTCAATCTGTTCTTCACAGTAGTTCCCAAGATATTATTGGTCAACTTTTGAATGAAAGCTTTTCTATCAGCCAACTCCTTTCCATCTTTTCCTTCGTAGAATTTCTCAAGTGAGCCTAAAGCTTTGAAGAAGTCCAATTCGTTAAATTCTGTTTTTTTATGGAACTCAAATTCTGTATCTGTATATCCAAGAGGATCAAATCCAATCATTGATACTGTAGCAAATGGCTCTAAGGCTTCTTGTAACCACTCCAAAACTTTGCTTTCTTCTGCAATATATCGATCTTTCATCTCGTAGAATTTCGAAATGATGATATCTATGTTGGTGTATTCATCAGCAACCTCCTTGAAAATGTCCTTGGCAGCAAGATAAAGAGCCACTTTATCGTACTTCATATTGTTCAAATCTTCATCTTTCTTGAGATATTCTGGTTCTTCTGTGATTCCTTGGATAATATACTCAATCCTGTCGTTGTGATTATACGGCCTAGAGTTCTCATTTCTCTTGTTTGCTCTGAAGACTTTTTCAGTATTTCTCTTGTAATTCAAATCCTCATCATAAACTAGAGGGGCAAAAGTTAAAATTTGCATAAAATTAGCTGAATTACATTCAAAAGGAGCAGCTCCGGTTTCTTCTAATTGATCGCTGATATCCATTTTATACCCATTAAATCTCACATTGGAGTAGTTTTCTTCCAGTTGATCCAACATATCCTCTGCTTCTGCTATTTCCTTCTTCTTCTCAGCAATACAATCAGTGATATCATTCATGTAGTCCATAAGATCTTGGTAAGCCTCAAGACTGCCTGCGTTTTGATCATACTCCTTTTGGAAGGTTCTGATCTGATCATCCGATATCCTTGTGAGCTCCAAAAGCTATAATTTGGGAGTGGTTAGAGAGAACTCATAAGAGTCAAAATATTACTCTTTCGATACGTTCGATATTATTTTCATAGGTAGCTTCATCGGTTTTGAGAGATTCTGTTACAGATTTCAAGACATATTCCAAATCAACTTCATGTGTTATCATCTTTTGCTCTCCACTTTGTTTTGCTTCGTTATCAGCAGTCGTTCCTCTCTGCAGGAATTTGGCAATATTCTTCATCGTTTCTAAAGGAAATGGTGGTTAGAGAACTTCAAGACATTCCAAAATCTTACTCATATTGACGTTTTGTTTGAGAATTCTATTCTCCATGGCATTGAATTCTTCATCAGATTCCTCCTCCATTTCCTTATTTATGCTCTTGTTCTCTTTTTGGTCTGAATCCTCATTAAAGATATTCATCATTATCTTGTTGCTATTGATAGCTCCATACAAATCTTCTGTGTCTCTATTCTCATTATTCAATGCTATAAAGTCTCCTGAATTCAGCTTTCTCTTCTTTTCTCTCAACCCTTTTGCTTTCTCTATTTCTCTTTGCTGTACCTCATTTAATTCATCATCTTCATCATCTTCTAACCCTCCAATTTCCATTTCTTGATTCTCCAAGATATCCATCTCATCATGCCCCAAGTCTTGCCATGTTTTTGCACTACTCATCATATCTCTTGCTGTTTGATTTCTTCTTTCATTATCTCCTATAATTATGAGATTAGCGGGATATTTTTGAAAATCGCATTATACTCCTTAATTCATCAAGATAATCCGCATTATATTTCTTATTCTCCATGCGTTGCTGTAAAGTTTCTTTTTCTTCTTCCTCCTGATTGGCCATGGCTTGTGCATTATACAATGGCTTCTTTTGCATTCCAAAATTGTCCTCCTATTGGAAAAGAGTTTATCACTGCCCAGAATAATCAAGAAAATACCTCGAAATCCTCACCAAATGAGACTGTTGAAGATGGCTTGACTCTTTCTTTGCTTTTAATTTTAGCGATCTAATGTGAAGGGTTAATAGTGAGTTCATCGGAAAAGAGAGAAACCAGGAAAAGGAAGAGAAAAGGAAGGAATCGTGAATGTATGGGAAGAAAATGGAATAAAGAGTACTTTTTCACGAAGACTGGAAGCATCACTATCTTCAGTTTTGTCAGTTTCAGTAGGAGTGCTGTCTAATCCCAAAACATCGTCATCGAATTTGGTGCTTTGCTTCTTTTTGCCTTTTTTGAACATTATGTTGTTCCGAATAAATTTATTAATTTCTTTTTTTTTGTTTGATTTCCAAGCTTTCCTTCGGATATCTATTGTTTTCTAGAATCCGAATCTTTATGTTTTTTCGATCCCAAGAATCTCTCCAAGAAATTTAATTGGATAATTTTCCAAAAAGAAATATGGCAACTTCGAAAATCTCTTTAAGGGGAAAACAAAAGTTTATTTTATACTGAGTATATATTGCTAATTAGCCGAGAGTTTACATAATATTTGATGATATTTGTAAATTATACAACATCTCTATTTAAAGATCTAATTCAGGAATGCAAACATGGATGATCTTATTGGACCAGAATGGCATTTGATCAGCCAATGAATAAGCTTCAGTAATCAATTCTATAGGGAAATTAATGATTATTCAAATTCAAAGAGTTACTTTCTCCTTCCTTTTGTCTATCAGGGATCTTTGTCAACATTTGTCCATATAATTGTAAGCACAAAATCTTGTTATATGAGTCACTCTATGAAACATCATTATTGAAGGAATTCACAAATCGATCATTACGGTTTCGAGCATTTCGAGGGCTCTTCTGAAAAGTCCTTCAGCCTTTACGTATTGCTTAGCACTAGAACAGAACAAGGCAAGAGTGATAAGACATCTATCAATGTTGCTGGGATCATTCTTTTCGAAGAATTTAAGGGCATATTTGAACCAGAAAGTAGCTTCCTATGGTTCAGTTTATCAATAACATCGTCCAACTATTCTTACGTTTCTCTTTTCAGGGGAGGTATTGAACAAGAATTCACCAATATTCAATAAAGGAGTTCCACTTTCTTTAGCATTAATAACGAGATTAGTATCAGGATCAAGCTTTTTGACTCCACGAGGAGCGATATTTTGTTGATCAAGCAATTCTTCAAGCAATTGTTTAGTTTCGCCATCTTTAACGTTGGGGACATTTTCAATATTATATAAAGAATTTTTGAAGAGAGAAATGACATTAGCAAAATCTTGATCAATTTGTTGGTAAGAATATTCCCTATCAGCATCACTGAATCCAGAAGCGTTGTCTAAGCTGCCTTCTTCTTCCTCCTCAGGGAGAGTGCTAAAGTTGGGGAATTTATGCCACCATGATGCGACAGCAAGGTTATTGAGAGCATAGCCTCTTAAATTTTAACTCTTTTTATGCTTCTTATTACCTTTAAGGAGATTGTTTGGTTGCATAGCAAGACATTCTCTAAGTCTATTCTTGGCATCAACGTAATTTCCCTTCAATAAGTATGCAGTCTAATTCATGATTATTAGGGTTGTGGCGGATATTTCTCGTTACTCCGAGATTGAACAAGAATTGTTTTTGGTAGATAAGGGGGAGATTTTGCTTTTCACTTTCACTTAGTAAAGCTTTTCCCATCAAGATAGCCTTCGAATTATCATGAGAAAAATTTTCAAAGCAAGGGAAATTACTTTATTCACATTTACACGAAGACGGTGAAGGAAGAGATTATTATATTGAGCATAGATGAGGGCGTCATTTGCGGAATGATTTTGGACGGTATCAACAAGTTCTTCCAAGTATTCATCAGCGTCAGTATAACGTCTCAACATAAGTTGGTTGCTGACAAGTCTAAAAGGGAAATTTGAAAGGAGATTTATTGAAATGAGATTACTTTTTGAGGATGTGGATGTGGTTATCAGATCCCTTTTGTCCAGAAGCTTCAATTTGACTGAGGACTCTGGAGAAGAATTCGTTGGAGATTCTGTATTTTCCTTGTTGGTAGAAATGAAGAGCTTCTTTATATTCATTAATGGCTTTCATTTGTTCTTCTTTGGCAGATTTCTTTTGAGCTTCACTGGCATCGGGAGTTTCTGCATTGATGGTTTGAGCGGCAGCACCTTCAGAACCAGGAACTTGGCAGAAATTTCTGATGAATTTGGTGAAAGTGGTTTTTTGAATTACTCTTCGGAGAAACATACTGTCTGCTTACTTTAAAGATATTTTGGTAATATCAAATCTTTTCTATCACCCCTTTGTTAAAATAAAAAAGTCAGCCAAAATTAACTCTCGCCCTCTCCTGAAAAGCATAAAGAACATATAGATGGAGTTCTATTGATGCATATGTTTTATTCGATTTTTTTCGAGAAATCACATCGAATTATGAATAGATTTTTTCTCTTGGGAATACTCTTTTCTCTCCTCTTAAGACATTGATGATTTTTCTTGGAAAAATAGTCGAGTATATTGTCTAAAATTACAAGACGCGGGAGGGTGACGAGAGTTGATGAAGATGAGTTTTGGAGCTAAGTGGATGAGATCGTTAGAAAAATTATAATTCGCTAAAGGGATATTTTTGTAGATGTGGCTTGCTTATTAAACCGTTAAAAACGAAATTTCGCAAATGTTGTAAAATTTGTTTGTTGCGTGTTTTTATAAATATTTGTTTAATCAGTAACTTGAAAGTTAAAGGATCCAGTCATTGAGCTGGAAGAATTTGAGATGACTTTAGATTCATTTGATCCACTGTCGTTCTAACTACTTTGAGGAAAAGTATTTGACTCAGCTCAGAAATCCAAACTTACCTTTTCATAGAGCTGGGATGAAGATAAAAGAACCTCAAAAGTTTTGAAGCTTAAATGATGCTGCTGTCGAGCTCTATCTCCTCATTGGTAAGAGGTTTTTTGAATCAAA
>Ga0182738_1001851_pt1 | contig 25704 bp, 19 predicted proteins | sample eDN5th30CBELigMG_FD_128876 | JGI IMG/M metagenome (GOLD analysis project Ga0182738, IMG submission 128876) | Enriched Miracle-Growth compost microbial communities from Emeryville, California, USA - eDNA 5th pass 30_C BE-Lig MG (version 2)... ...
AAAAAATTATAAAAAAAAAAAATAAAAAAAAAATTATTTTTTATAAAAAATACGGCTTTTTTTGCTGATTTTTTTTTTTTAAAGTTCCTTTGAGTTGGTGAATTTTAGGCCCAGAAAAATCATCAAAGGAGAGAGGTCTAGCTGAAGAGAAGCCCCTGCCTTTAATGTGATAAGTTAAAGGTTTTTAGCGGAGACTATTTGAGAACAAAGTTTTCAAAGAAATTTGGGATGATTCTCAAATTCAACCTTGCTTTTCAAAAAGAAATTCCAAAGAACAGGCACAGAGAAAAAATTGACGAGTTCTTGTTTCAGAAAACACTGAGGAAAATGAATAAGTCGAAGATTCAAATTCATCTATTTTTGACGGGGACTGGCTTCTTTCTGATTTTTTTTTTGAAGGTGGCCATTTCTTCTGAAGAAATTCAGCAGATTTTTTAAAAGTTTCAAATGTCAAAAGAGATGGTAAAGAAAAAGTGAATTTTCACACTCTTCAATTTTCAGATCTCGAAAGAATTTTCTCAAGTGATAAAGAGATTTTTCCATAAACTTTTTCTGAGGAGAAGATCCTTGAAAGAATTTTTTTCGTTTTGAGTTTTGGGGACCATTGAGAATTTTTTTTTCAAATATTTTCTTCTCAACATAACTTGTAGAACCTTCACATGAAGGATATTCTCATTATCAACCATGGAACATGATTCTCAAATTCAAAGATTGGCGATTCATTTGTTTTTTGAGGAAAGAACTCATTTCGTTCAATGACTTTGAAAAGAAAAAATTGAATTTTAATAACTGTGGTCGCAGACAAAATCGCTGTGAGCTAAAATTGATTTCGCACATTTTGTAAAAATAAGTGCGATATGCGTTTTATCTCGTGGGTTTTGAGCAATATTTTTCGCCTCTGATTATGACCCTTGACTCATTCTGAGAAAAATAAATACAAGGCAAGTTCTTTTTATTTTATATATCCGCCCGACCATAAAAAGATTTCAAATAATGAAAACCTAGAATGAATTTTTGAAGTCACAATTTATCCAGAGAAAAACGTGAAGATTTTCTAAATTATTTCTTTAAATTCTGAAATTAATAAAAAAGTTTTCTATTTTTTATTATTGACAATCTCAAAGAAGTCATTTTGAGCAAAGGTTCACCGTAAACCTTGCTTTGAAACTCTTGTCAATTAGATTTAGATTGAAACATTCCTGAAATTGAGGTGCCTAATTTTATTGTGAATGAGAAGAACAATGGAAAAACACATTTTTTCAATTACAAGTGCAGAGGAGGGTCTATGGAGGTCAGAAATTCCCGAAAAAATCGAAATTCGAAGAGAAATCTTCTGAGGAGAGTTTAAGGTTTTTAAAAATAAAACTTGCTTTTTCAATCCAAATTAAAACCATTTGCTTGTTAATTTCTAAAATTTCAGAGTGAGCAGTTTGAAAGGCAGATTGAGATCAGTATGGTCATCTGACAAAAATTGAACATTATGCCAAGAGTTAAATGCCTTTGGTCGTTCTCAATGTCACGTTGGATTTGAGGGAAACTCCAGTTTCGAAGAATTGAGACGATGAGGAGCGAATGAAGCTGTTTAAAACAAGGTTTTAAAAGGTTTCTAAATGACAGATAGCTCACCTCAACATTTTTTCAATCTGGGCTTAATGTATAAATGATGGTGAGAAACGAGTTAAAATTTTAAAAGAGAGTTTCTTTTACAAGAACCTTTGACGTGTTGTGAAAACTGGGATTTTCTCGAGTAAATTAAAATTTTTGAAAGTTTCAGAGGAAAGTTTGTGTTTTGATGTTTGAATTCGAGGACCTTTTTTTGAAGTTCTCATAGAGAGGTTGGAGTGTGCTACATGTGGATGATAAGAGGATTTGACAATGATTTTTTCCGTAGCTGAATGGGATTGACCAGGAAGTTTGGTAGGATGCGACTGTTGAACAAAAAGGTAATTGCTGATTTATTGACGAAAACTAGTCTTAAAATTTGTGCATTTCGATCAATCAAAAAAGATTTAATAATAACTCTCCTTTGTGATTAACAATTCACTTTAATATTTATTAGAAATCAGGCTTGCCTTAAAACAGGGTCAGTTTAGACGATAAAATAAAAACCTCCGAAAATATTTTCTGCCCTTAAACTGAGATTCCTTGATTTACACAAATTATTGTTGTAAAATAATTGCAGTAAAATGAATTTTAGGCCAAACTGGCGAATACCTCCTCTCTTCACTGTATTTGACCAGAACGGTGAGAAAAACTGATCAAGTCTTTTTTTAAGAGGGTCAGAAGGGTTTTATGGGTCTTGTCAAGAGTTGAATTTTATGAAAAAGGAGGGAGTAGAAGGGTTGAGATACCACTTCTTTTCCTTTTTCCTCGGATGAATTATCCATAAATAGTCTGTTTTGTTTGAAAAATTTTATTGATTAAAATAAATTTGCCGATAAAACAACTTTAAGATCCAGTTTAAGATGCAAAATACTGCACAATATCTTCACTCACGAGCCGGTGACCCTGGCGAGGTTTCATTGGAGAATATGACTCCAATGGCCAATAACAATGTGGCAGACGGAAACAAAGCAGTTTCTCCTACAAGCCCTGATCGTAATGATCTCGCAAGTCCAAAATCCCCACCCAGAGGACAGACTGAAGTTGCCCCCGATGTTGAAGAAGCACCACTTGTGAAACATCATGGTGGAGTCCCTGAATCTCCAATGAAAAGTGGATCTAAGCCTGTGACTTTGACTTTCCAAGATCTCAAGTACTCTGTTCGCGTAAAAAATCCCAAGAAGAATTCTCCTTCTGACCCCAAATGTAATTTTGATTTTGATCCGAGACCAGCTTGACCAATTTCTAGTCGTTCAAAGAGAGATTCTGAAAGGAATGACAGGTGTTTGCCGACCAAGAGAGTTGACAGCAATCATGGGAGCATCAGGTGCAGGAAAGACCACACTATTAAACATTTTGAGTTGCAGAGTGGATCCCAAGGGAAAGAATCCACTGAGCGGCAGCGTAACTAGTTTTTGAAAAAGCGGAAAAGTGATTTAACTTTTGTAGATTTTGGCGAATGGTCAACCTTATGATATTGGCAAGTTTAGTAAATTTGCAGGTTACGTCATGCAAAACGACATTCTACTCGAAACCATGACACCAAGAGAAATCTTTACTTTTACTGCAAGTCTTCGTCTGAATGCAAATCCGGAGGAAAGACTCAAGAAGGTGAATAAGTTGATTCAGGATTTGAAGCTTGAGAGAGCAGCTGATACTCAGGTCGGAGGCACATTCTCCAAAGGTATTTCCGGAGGTGAAAGAAAGAGAACCTCTATTGGTGTTGAGCTGATCACAGATCCCAACCTCATTTTCTTGGATGAGCCAACATCCGGTCTTGACAGTTTCACAGCCTTTATCCTCATCAGTCTTTTGAAGTCCCTTGCAGTTCACGGAGGCAAGACTATTATTTTCACAATCCATCAACCAAGCTCCGACATCTTCTTTATGTTTGACAACTTGATGATTCTTGCGAAGGGAAAGTTTATTTACCAAGGGCCAACAAGATTCGCAGTTCCTCACTTTGGAAAGATTGGATATCAATGCCCCGAATACAGTAATCCTGCCGATTACTTTATCGAGGTTGCCCACTCTGACCAAGACGAAGACAAGAAGTTTGACGTCATGTACCAAGCATATGATGAGAACATTGCTCCTCAAATCGAGCAAGAAGTTAGTAAGGGATTTTAGATTGAACTGGAAGAAGTTAACATGTAAAATAGAAGCGGTGCCACACAAAGAGATTGCTCTTGCAGAAAAAGTCAATAGTTTCATGACATCTCTCGGCTTGATCGCAAAAAGAAGTTTCCTCAATTTCGTTAGAAACCCCATTTTACTGAAAGGAAGAATTGGGCAATCAGGTTGGTGAAAGTTCTGACAAAATTATTAATCTCACGTAGCATTTATTATTCTTTTGATTTGTATCTTGTATTTCAGAATCAGTAAGGATATGGATGGTTCAGATGTATCTACTGCCGCAAATATCCAGGTGATTTACGACATTAATGGAGCTCTTTTCTTCTACAGTATCACTCAGTTTATGAGTAGTGCTATGTCAGTCGTGCTCACGTTCCCGGCGGAGCGTGCGGTGTTTTTGAGAGAATACAGTGCCAATATGTATAGTGTGTCTGCGTACTATTTCGGAAGATCAACAACGGAAGTTCCTTTTGTTGTGCTGTTCCCAACGTTGATGTCATTTATCTCCTACTATATTGTTGGATTTAATGATGCGGACGCAGGAAAGCCCTTCATCTTTGGTAACTTGAGATTGTTAGAAATAAATTGTAACTTTCGATTAGCCCTGATCCTCATTTTTGTATCTCTTGCTGGAAATGCCACAGGTATCTTGGTCGGAAGTATTTTCAGTGATGCCAAAGTCGCCACAAACGTTGTGCCTGTAATTATGGGCAATTATTATTTGTGCTCATTCTGATTTTAGGTTATCTTGCTTCCTTGGATGATTTTCTCTGGATTCTATATCAACAGTAATTCCATGCCTAACTGGCTTGGATGGATTCAATATACATCACCCTTCAGATATGCGCTCGAATCATTAATGTGGAACCAATATTCTGACTTTGAACTTGGAACAGGAATCGTTGATTCATATGGTAGAGACAATTTTTGATGGGTCAATTTTTAACATTTTATAGGATATCATATTGGTCTGTGGGGCGCATTTGGTTTGCTCGCTGCAGTCGGTCTTGTTGCAAGAGGTGGTGCTCTCCTCGCTTTAAAATCACTCGTTAAGAGATTGGAATAATTGGTAAATCGGAAATTCGGAAATTTGGGAATTCGGAAATTTTTTTCCTAAAAGATATATATTGAGAGCTTTTCTTATTGAATTTGAGTGTCTTTGATTTGATTGTCTTGCATCCGTTTTATTTTGCACTTTAAAAAGCTTTTGAAAAAATATTCTCATTTTCTTTGATTTTGAATCATCATTAAGAAAGAGGGTTGAAGTGTTTGGTTAAATTTTTACAACTTTGATTGATTACAAACTTTTTCACCCAGTTAGAAATTTTACAGTAGTAGTATGAAAAATACATAAACACGAGATAAAAACGATTATAAAGTTAAATAGAAAAAATTTAGAAATCGCTACTAAATCTTTGTATCAAGATTTGATACTCCTTTAACTTTCCGAGACATTTGATTAACGATTTTTGATAGAATTTTATTGTTTCAATTCTTGTATCAACAAGTGCTTGAGCCTTCTCTTCTGTTCTCTCAATATACTTGTCAAGTTCTTGATCAGTAACATCCTCAGGTCCTTCATAATTTTCTGTCATTGTTTCAACGTCATATTTTTCAATTATTTTGACGGTTTGTTGTGGGAGTGTATCATGAGAATAGTTCAAGCCCGAATTGAATATTTCTTCGGTTTGAACTTGTGCTGAGGCAGTTTGTTTTGTGAGAATCTCTTGGGCTTTTCCTTTGTCTCTTTCCTCTTCTTCTTCTTCTAAAACAAGGGGATTTGCGACATTATTCAAAGACTTTTGAGGGGTGTTATTCTGTTGAGAAGCATAATAGAGATCTTTCCATTTGTCAATTTCATGTTGATATTGAACGAGTTTTCTTTCAAGAGATTTGATAATTTCATCTTTTTCTATGATTGAACCGTAGATTTGACTATTTCTTTCTTCATACTCCTGGTTCATTTTTTCAAACATTTCATCAAGTTGAGATTGCAATTTGGATTCAGCTTCTTCTTTATTAGCAAGAATTTTTTGCTTCATTTTTGCTTTTTCTGCCTCGATTTTCTTTTCATACTTTGCAGACAACTCTTGTTTCAAGTCTTCCAACTTTCGATCATTGGCTCTTCTTTCGCGGTCTAAATCCTCAGCAAACCCATTTTTTAATTTCCTTATACACTCTTCATGCGACTCAATAAGCCTCTATAATGACTGTCAGAGATTTTATGGAAAGATATCGGTACTCTTTTTTCTTCTGAGATATTTCTCACATCTTGTTCACATTTGGCTGTTAGGCTGATAATTTCTTCATTATGTCTTTTTAAGAGTTTTTGCATAATATTCTCATTTTCTTTTTTGATAAGTTCTAGTTGCTCGTTATTGATTTTCTGAAACATCTTGGCTGCCTCTTCATAGTTCTTGAAAACTTTTGAGAAATTCTCCATGAGAAAAATTCATCATACCTCTTTGAGCATCGATTGATAATCAATTGTTCTCTTCTTTTCAAGATCAATTTGGAAGTCAAATCGAGCCTTCGCCAATTCAAGCTTTGAAGGGTTATTTACATTGTTCAATCATCAAAAAGAATACATCAGTTTCTTTGATGTGTAGGAGTTGTTTCGTGATATCACCCCCTGTAGCAACACGATTTGAGGCGATAGGAATAAGTTGATTATTTGAAGGCTTCGTCATAGAAGCTGTGGAAGGACGCGCCTTGCGGCCACTTACATTTATTCGGCCAGTTTGAGAAAACATTCAACAGCAAATAATTAATAAAAAGTGGAGTGATGCGAATCAAATCAACTTGTAAAAAGCTCAAGCGTTAAGCGTTATATTGAATGAAATGTTTATAGAATTACAAAAAAGATTAATATTTTTAATGTTATAAAAAGATCTAGTTTAAAAAGTTCCTTTTTTATAGAGTTGCATAACTCTTTGTTGTAAGAAACCTTCATCCTTCATCATCATTTCGAATTTTTCCTTTTCATGTCTCCATTTATCCTTGACCCTATTGACTTCTTTCATTTGTTCTGTTCTCAGTTCCTTCTCTAGCGCTTGCAAGAACTAGGGAGAGCTTAATTAATTGAATTATCAAAAAAACGTTACAGATCTTTGAGCTTCATTGGCGACTTTTCTTTCATTTTCTTCATTTTTATTCTTTTCTCTGAGCATGTCCAATTTATTTCTATATTCACTTTTGATAGAATCAATCATATTTCGAGTTTCTGAATTCTTGGTTTTTCTAAAGTCCATATACTCTTTCTTATCTTCAATAATTCTTTTCTTTTCAAGTTCAAATATCGTCTTGTGCACTTTTCTGAGGTAATTGACTTTTTCATCTCTCATCTTATAATAAAGAGATTTCTGTTGGTTTTCAAATTCTTTCTTTAGCATATCATCACGAATCTAAAAAATTATTTATTAATTAAGAGTTTACCACAAAAAATGGTTACTTTTTCACTTTTCATTTTCTTCATAAAGTTCTTTTCAGCTAATCCTCTCATTTGAACAAACTTCTTTTCTCTCATTTGATGATCTTTCATAAAGTCATTCAAGTATTGCTTGTATTGATTTTTTTGTTGAGTGATAATTTTGACAGTCTTATCATCATCAAAGGCAATGTCTTGGATTTCTCTGTTTTCTCTTAAATTTTCCTTGACTCTCATGACGTTGTCAGAAAGAATTTTAAAGATGTTTCCATCAGGAACATTTTGAAGGGGATCCTCAAGAAATTGTTCTTGGCCTTCTTCTTGTTCCTCTTGTTGAGATTGGCCTTCAACTTCCTCATTGGAAGGATACTCTTTGGGTTCCATAGCCATCTCCTCAGAAACCTCTTCAGTGATTGATTGTGATGGTCTTTGCTCCTCGTCTTCCATATTGAGATTCCTCTCACTCTTGGAGTGAACAAGCTTGTGTTTTTTGGTAGAAGAACCCTTTTGAGATTTTTTTCCACCAGGAAGACTCTTGTTTTGTTTAGTCTTTTTCATTCCTGCAGTGGGAGGGTTGAGTTGACGGTATTCAATTTTATTCCCTTGCAACTTTGAAGATTTCTTTTTCTTGGCTCCAGCAGTTTGAGGCCTAGCTTTGGCACTACCTTTCACGCGACCTTGAGCTTCATTTGAAACGTATTGTGCCTGATTATAGTATCCTGGTTGGTTTTCTTGATCGTATGTTTTGCTTTCTTCATTACCTGGTTGAAATTAAGTGCTAAAATAAAGAGAGAAACAAACCTTCATCGTGTTCTTCAATTACCTCTTCAACATCTTCCATATGTCCCATGGCAGCTCTTGGGTCCATTTCTTCGGGATGTTCATATTCTTCTTCAGCGTATTCTTCGCCTTGTTGAGAATCTTGAACATACTCCTCGCCTTCGCCTTCTTCATATCCTTCTTCGTGTTGATGGGAGCTTTCATCTCTATTCATCATATTTTCGGCTTTACGATCAATAGCTCTGATGTCTTCTCTGCCTTGCTGATCATAACCTTTATGATCTTGCTCAGAATACTCTTCTTCTCCAGTATGTCCTTCAAGTTGTTCATGAGGATACTGATGAGCATATTGGCCTTGATTTTGGCCATATTGATACTCTTCCTCTTCTTCCTCATCCTCATGGACAGCTTCTTGACCTTGATAAGATTCTCCTTCTGCTTCTTCTTCATGATAATGTTCTTGCTCATTTTCTCTGATATGCTCAGAATTCCTGGATGCATGTTTTTGACTATCTTTGGCTCCAGAGCTTCTTTGGTGGCTATATTCCTCATACTTTTGCTTTCCGCCACTTTGATGAGCTTCTGAAACACGACTAGCGCTCTGAGAATCATATCCTCGATGATGTTCATCTGCTGATTTATCTATGAGCAAAATAAGATGAGATGAAATGAAGGAAAAATACTTGTTTGTCTTTTGACTTCACTTCCAGCATTTCTATGAGCAGCAGCTTCCACTTCATGATGTCCTTCTTCTTCCTCTTCCTAGAAAATTGGGATTAATAAACATTTCCAATGGCTTCGTCGTACTTGGTTAGGATCATAGGCAGACTCTCCTGTGACGGAGCTGTTGCTGAACTCGGCATTGATTCCCAGTACACTGTTATACTTTTGCTTCCATTCAGCTTCTGAGCTTTTTTGACTGTGGTTTGATGCATGGTCGACACTATTTGCAGAAGATTTGACAAGTTTTTGGTGCTTGCTTTTTCTAGACTTTTTGCCCTTTTTCTTGTCATCATCTCTGTCAACAACCATATTGCTGATCTCAAACAAGAGTTGCAAGAAATTGAGAATGCTCTTTGCATCGCCTTGGGCAATTAATTCTCCTAGAGCCAAATTATTTAAACTTTTCAAACTATTCCTATACCCTTGATATGATCCAAATCCATTTTGATGATATCCTTTGCCAAGAGATTGATGAGGTATTGGATGATTTCTTGATCACTAATATCTTCGCCAAAATTCACATTCAAAGCTGGTTCAAGGACTGGGAACATGACTTTGTAGATTTCAATGTATAAATCGGCTTGTGTAAGGTATTCGACATCATAATCTTCAAGCATCAGACCAAGGTTGGTCAAAAGCTTGTCAAGAGTATGTAAAATTTCTCTATATTGAGCCTCAGCTTGGTTCATTTTTCAAAGTTGATTCGACTTGAAATAAAAAGTTTTCTGTTTGTTTGATTGATCGAATAAACAATTTCTGTTAAAAAATTCTTCTAACAGCGATTTATTCAAATCTTTGAATATTTATGAGAAAGATAAATTTTCTTAACTAACAACATATTTTAAATTGAAGAAATGTTTAATAAAAAATGATGATGAGAATTTAGGAGCTACCTCTGTTTCAGTAAAGCAGTTTTCAATTTTTTATTGTCTTTATTCGTATTGAGAGATGAAAGACTTTTATTGAAAACTATAATTTTTTTTTTTAATGAAAAATGCGTATTTGTGATATTTGGGTTTCGATTCATATAATCTTCAATAATTTAAATAAACCTAAAAAGTCTTTGTTATTTTTTCGACCTTTGAAACGGGAAAAATTGAAGGAATTATTTTCCAAGATTCGGGTGAAAGAAAATGAAAGACAGTAAATTGTATAATGATCTTTTAATGAAAATGTTCACTTCTTTAACTCAACATACAGCATGCTTTTCTTTCCAGAAATTCCCATTGTTAACGTTGTACTTCGAGCCTAAATTATGATGAATTGAAAAGATTTACCTGAAATTAGAGGTTGGTAGGAGTTTCAAAATTGTTCACTCACTTTCAGAAAAGAATCTCAATTCGGTAGAAAGTATCTTGATGAGTTTCAAGAATGGATGAAAAGCATGTTAAAAACAGCGTAAAAACTCAAAAAGCTTTTGACAGATTAGAAAATCCAAGATAGTTAAAAGTTTAACATGCAATTAAAAAAATGCTGCAAAGGGTAATCATATAAGAATTTATAAATAGTTATTTCTTGATTGATTAATTCAAGTTTAACCTTATCTTTTATCAAATTTAATCTTGATTTGTGACAAAAAATATTCATGTAGAGCCACATTTTGCGGATCTTAAGTATTATTCTTTGATCGAAGTCTGACCCAAGCTTCATGGTCGAAAGATACTTTAGATTTTTTGGTTTCATTTTTCCCAAAATTAATTAATAATAAATTTTAATGATGAGCTTAAATTTTGGAGAAGAGGAAATGGAGCTTATGCGAAGAAAGGGAAAATCAATGAGAGAGAAGAAAGGGCGACTTTCAATATGAACTTTCAGCGCTCGTCTTGAATTTATTATCAAGCCTGACAATATAATTCTTCAAATTCTGCGAGTTAGAGGCCTCCCGCCACAATTAATTTTTTGTTTAAAAAATAATTGCCCTTCCAATTTATTTTTTTTAAATTGTGAAACGAAAAAGTCAGGGAATTTTTTGACATACTATTTCCATTTCATGCCATCCCTTGGTTGAGATCATCTACTGAAGTTAAATCCTTTGAAAGGAAGACTGACACGTTGGATAATGAGAAAGTTGGAGAGATACAGTTTTTTATGAAAGCTTTCTGATAAGTGGTGCATTTAAAAATAATTAATCGCAGAGTTTAGAGGGTATTATTAGGTGGGAATTCGATAAAGTGAGAATTAAACATCTCGTAAGAAATTTAAAGCGGCATAAACCATTGTATCTGATGAACCAGAATTCAACAAAGAAAGTAAAAGCGCTGTGTATTCATAGTTCTGGCTGCTCGCCAAGAGCTTCCAGCGGTTTCAATCTGAAGAAGACCATGAGCACTTTTTGTAGTTCAACTCGGAGTCAAAATGAGGCAAAAGATCTTGTGCAACCTAAAAAAGGCTCAAAGGGAGCGATCCCACCTGCTTCTTTCCAGAAGTTGGTTTTGTATGAGAGAAATGCGGACAATTTAAAGATAAACCTTTTTCAGCCAAAAGAAGAAGATCTCAACTCCAAAATTCGCAATGTACTGACTGAACCCAAAGGAACTCCAGTTAATAAAAAAGCAACGAAGGAGCCGACTTTCAATTTAAGCAAAAAGGAAAAGAGCGCAAAAGCGAAAGCTAGTCTGATGCCTGCCCGACTTGAAAAGAAAGGCATCCAAATGAATCCTCTGTCCCTCTCAAACTTGAATGAATTGATTTTAAAGGAATTCGAAATGGGCAGCAAACAAAGTCATAGCAAGAGGGATTATGATGGAATGAAGGATTTGGGCTCTTTTCCTTTAAGTGCTCGTGGATATGATGAGGGTACGATAAACTTGATGAGAAATCGGAGAAATGTCGGCAGAAAAAGTGAGAGCGGACAGAAACTTGCCAATCTATGCAAAGGAACAGGTGAGAAGGCAGAAAGCAAAGTTGTGAAGAGTAAAGTAAAACAAGTGATGAAGGGTTTAAATAACGAAGGTGATTACAAGTCATCGAAAGTGAAGCGTTACACTTTGACCAACACCTCCAAAACGGAAAAAAGTATAAACGGTTCTACTACTACGAAAGAGACATTGCCAAGACAGAGCGGTGGGGAGTATTTTACAAAGATATCCAGAGCCCAAAAATCGATATCTCCAAAAGAAAGCTTGAGTAAGATTGAAGAGAAGAAGAAGATGAAACCAAAATCCAAGAACGTTTTCGGGCTTAAAAATCTTAATTTGAAAGCTTTGAGTGAGAGTAAAACCCAAACAAATTCTCTTGTTCAAAGCATCTCCAACCGCCAGCCTCAAGTAAAGGCCATTACAAAAAGACAATGCGACACAGACAGGCCAAGGACGAGTTTAGAGACTGCTGCAAGTATTTTTAATTATCCAACGGCACGAAGTCCCAATGATAAAAATGTGTTTACTTCTGAAAGAAGAATGAAAAATGATGACTCTGAGATTCAAAGTTTGATTGATTTATTGGAAGAAGCGAGCAGAGAAGAAACCACTGTCTTTGAAGCTTCTGGATGCCAAAGCCGAAAGACGCTTAAAAGCGAGCAAAATTTCGATGGAGATAACTATATGAACACTATAATATCAAAAGTGCAAAAGGATTTTAGAGATAGCACAGGAAAGTCCCCAGCATGGGGCGTGAGCAGCATTGAACCAAAGAACCAAGCTTTGTTTCTTATCAATAATTTTTGCAGTAACTAACTGATTGATTTTTTTTATCAAACAGAAGACTATAAGATTTTTGAGCAAGTATTTCTTTTAAAATACTTGTTTCTTCTTTTCTCAAGGACTTGATGGATTCGAGTCTTGATGTGAAATCTCCTTTTTAAACTTGTAATTCCATTTTTTTAAATAATGATTTTTATTTTATAATTTTAATGTAAATAAAGGTTCTGTAAAATGTAAATGACTGAAAGATAAATTGACATACATAACTTACTTGATTTTGATTTATATTCAAAGTGTTCTTTTTGCTTTGTATTTACTGAATTGGAAATTTAAAAAAATGAATGATTTTTCATTTTTGAAATCTATTGATATTCATGGGTTTGGAGTTCTAGTCCTTAACCTCAAAGGCCTTTATCATGCAAATCGATCTTCTTTTTGAATTCCCAATTCCAGGTCTTGGTTTCTTCTGAGTAAACCCAATAAGGCTGGTGTGTGCTGTAAGGGCCTCCATAGATTTTATCCATTACTTGTCTGCGAGTTCTAAAGATCGTGTTAATTGCTCTTCTCATTCTTTGATAGAGATCAACCACATGATCTAGATGGCCATAATTCCCAGCTTTATAAGCCTCAACAGCTCTATAAGTATTATATGCTTGAAACACTGTGAGGAGTCCCAATCCTTTATAAAAACCTGAGCTCAGGCACGCTGCTGGATATAAACTTGGACCAAATATGCTTGTTGCAAGTAAAGATAACAGTTGTACTCCTATCAACCCAGTAAGTGATCCAGAGAGCGCAGATTCCCATATCTTGAACTTTTTTGGAAAGTGCGTAAAGGCTAGACCCCATAGTTAGCTTATATGGCAAAAGTCTATCTGACGACAGGATTAACTCTTGCCAGTAGCCTTGGTATTGGATATGCTGTTACCCTGAGGTCTCTCACCACGACATTTAGAGGCACTCTTTTTCACTTTCTTTGGAGGCTTTTCTTCATCAGTTGTTGGTCTTTACCTTTTCGAAAAAGCACCACCAACTAATGACTGAGAAACTACCAAAAGGAAAACTCTCCAAGAGATGGTCAGACACCTTCAAAAGAAAGCTCATCTTCTCCTCTGTCGTTGCTGGATCAGCTGTCTTAACCTTCCCATTAATTCAATACCTCCTTCTGTATTGAAGTTCACATTGTCTGGTAGAGGAGGTTTCACTGCCTCCATCGTTTCTGGCTGAAATGAAGAAACTTTCGATAAAGCTCCTTCCTGTTCAGTAGTAGATTTGCTGGCTGGTTTGAAGCCTTGAGCAAAACCGAATCGAGCAACAGGTTGATGAAAAGAGAAGGCTGACTTTTTGAAAAAATAACCTGGAATCGGAGGAACTTGAGCTGGAATTTTAAGTGATGAGGGTTTCTTGAAGAGCAGAGTTGAACTAAGAGCAGTTTGAACTGGAATTCGAAGATGAGTCAAAGTGGTCTTTAGAAACTGACTGACGGCAGCTTGATTTGAGAGAATCTCTTTGGTTATTTTTGTGAACATGTTTCAGATTGATATGTTTAGCAACAATAATAAATTTATAATAATTGGAGAAATATATAGGAATATCTCGAGGATTAATCAGTGTGCTAATTCATACGATCAGAGCTGCTCAATAGAAAAATTTTTGTTAATAATACACGAATCAGATTTTGAAAGATAAACACGAAAATTATAGAGAGAAACAATCAATTCACGTTAATAAAATGTTGGCCTAGCTCGCTGTCTGAGAGTCTTCCTCTCATTTTTATACGGGCTTGTTTTTGGAGCTTAATCCCGAAATCGATTCTTATTTCTTTTTATGATTTTTCAGTCTTCGTCCATCAAGAATTTCTGATGATTTGGAAGAAACAAAAGAATCTGATTGAACAGATTCTGAAGAACCAAAAACTCTGCTAATCCCGAAGTTCTCCTTATGATCTCAAAATTAATCCAAAGCCCCCCGAAATTCACAGATAAACCTTTTCACTATATACTTTTTGTATATCAATAATTTTGAGACCAGAAAGAATCCTAAATGGCTTAAACAAAGAAAATTTATTCAATTTCTGAGGAAGGCAAATTGCTCTGGATGCCTTCAGTTGAATCCTACAACAATAGAAATAAATTTTTTGAAATACTTTGGAAGGAAGAAGACCGAGATTGGGAACAGTATTTTAGATTGTGAATTAATTATATATTTCTAATAGAATACTGCTTTTAAAAAAATATTCAAAATTTGAATATTCAAGCAAAGGCGAGGCAAATAAAAAATGTACAGCATAAATATAAAAATGATAAAAATAAGTTAACCATAAATGATTGATATAAAAATCAAGATACATAGGAGCAAGATACAAAATTGCAAAATTGCATTAGGCATTGAGTACATTTGAACATAAATGAATTAATAAAATAGATGGTGTAAATTTTTTCTGTTAGTTATCTACTTAAAGATAATTAACGTGTCATCATGAAGATCTTTTCCAGCTTCGAGTTGTAAGAAGCTACAATCTTCAAAATCAGAGGGTCCATTTTTCATGATTTCAAGCATTTCTTGAAGAACAGAGTCATCATTTATTTGGAAGGCAAGGTCATGGTTCTTCTCAGACTTGAGAGATTTATGAGTAGCCTTGATGTTGTTTGTGGTATTGCAAGTTGATGCTCCGCCTTTAGTTGACTCCAAGGTGGTCATACTAGAACCAGGATTCTTTTTGGTGACAACAGCAACTGTATTGCCAGCTTCAAGAGGTATATTTTTAGGACTTGTGTGATAGATTGGTGGTTGAGATTCCTTTTTGGCAGCACTGTTCTTTGAAGTAGGACTAGCAATGGAAATAAAGAGTCTGCTTCCTTTTCTATTTTTAATGATGCTGCTTCTGAGAGGATGTTCTTCACCGTGTACAGCTTGTTCTTCTTCCCGTTTTTGCTCAACAAATTCTCCAGATAGATTAATACTGTCTGAAGATTTGAATTGGAGATTTTCAAGGCCTTGAATATGGATGCTTTCAGGTCTTTTTCTTGGGATTGAGACTCGCTCAACATCTTTAGTGGAACCAATTTTATTGTTACTAGTTGGAACGTCTAATTTATAGGGAGTAAAATCATTGGTTGATTGTCCTTTTGACTGGTCGGTTTGCTTAAGATTTCCTTGAGCAGGGGATTTTATTTGTAAGAAGTTGCAGAGATTTTCGCCGAAAATTTGGGATTTAGTCATCTTGATAGTCTTGGTTGCAATATGAGGGAATTTTTCTGCAACCTTTTTAGGGAGCTTTGGGGTAAAGGTCTGTCCAAAAGTCCCTTGAGGAGATGCAACTTTTGTGGTGATTTGGAAAGCTTTGGGTCCAGCTTCATTTTGGATTGTGACAGCTGGTTTTATAGTGCTGGCAGCAAGATTTTGCTGGTGCTCTACTGGCTTCTCACCAACTTGTTGAGGTTGAAGAAAGTTGGCAGGAACCAAGCTTTGGGAGAGTTTCTTTGATCTTGTGAGGGTAAAGTGTTTTTCAGTGACAGTAATTTGGTTTTGAGGACTTTTGAGTTCCTTCTCGAGCCTTGGGCTCATTTGGATCGAGATGACAGGCATAGGTTCCTTTTTAGGAAGAGATTGGATGTCTGGTTTTTCCATATTGAAGAAATCTCCAATGTGGGCTCCTGATTTTCTGGATTTTAATTGTCTGTGGGTACTCAAGGCGGTTTTTCTGCCCATAGGGCTGAAGGGATTGTTTTCAGACTTGATAATCTGTTCATCAGTGAAATCTGAGGTTTTTCTCAAAGTATTGAGAGTTTGGATTTGAGCAAGGTTTTGAACAGGGCTATTTTTTTTGGAGATGGAAGACATGGAAGGGGAGTTTTGAAGGCTTTTGAATTGGATCAAGTTTTTCTGCGGGGTTGAGACTGTGATTTGGGATTCTGCGAGTTCTGGGGTAAATACTGATTTCATTGAGTAATCTTAGTTATGAATTAAATTCGTAATATAATTATTTAGCGAAATTTAAATGGAGTAATCACAGGAGTCATTAAATTTGAAACGGTCTGTGCATTATATTATTTCTAAATGTCTTGAATATTTTTCGTGTGTAAATCACCTAATTTTAGTACAATTAATTTTATTTAAAATGTCTGTGCCTTTGTTTATGCCTAAAACTCTGTTTATTCATTGATTTATTGATAAGAATAGGCATTTTTATCATGTTTGATGATCCCGATAAACTCGATAAATATAAATAAACAAGTCTTCGAATGGTTATGGGATCAAAATAGGATTACGTGATTTGCGACTTGAAAAAGGAGGATCAACCAACTACCAAGACAAGGAGACAAATTCATCACACATAAATTTTGGAGATTTGAAGAGAAAACTCAAGAGAAGAGGAGGAAAATGTTCTAATAAAAAGGGTTAGCAGGCGATGATATAATGAAAGTAATTATTTGTTAATTTGGACTTGGATTTTAAAAAGGTTTGAATTTGGCATGAAGGATTTATTTACATCCAAGGAAATAATTTTAATCCAATAAAATGAAATTAGATTAGATTATTTCCATATGATTATTATGTAACCGCTGTTTGTCTATCTGTCATAAACAAAAATTCATTCTAATATAATCATATGCTACAGGGGAATAATAAAATTGAAAATAAAAATTTGTATTGAAAACTGTTATTACCTCACAAGAAAGAGCATACTTGGGAACTATTCAGTATCAAATAGCATATCTCTTGATGATTTGAGCACGTTAAATTAAATATGGGAAAGTTTAAAGAAGATTGAGAATGGTTGCTTTGCCAAGCCAAAAGGAGATCATTCAAAAACTTATCAATAAAGGAAAAACTGGGTTTCAATAAACAGATTGACGAATAATAGGCAGTTCTTATCGCAAGTTTGATTAGGCGGAAGTTTAAATCTCAAGAACAAAATAACTCAAAAGTGCGCCAACTTTCAGTTTTGCATTGAAATCACCTCAAAATGAAACATAAACCCCTTATTTTTCATTGTAGTTCGCACTGTTTCTCTTTTCAACCTACTCAACATCACTCCTTAACATTCAAGAAAATTCGGGAAGGACTTGTTTCCTTTGAAAGTTGAATCGGGTTTTTTTTAAAGACAATTATTAGGTTTTGTCTCTTTTTTGAACGAGCTCAATTAATTAATCAATTAAAATAAAATTCTCGAAAGAAAAAAGAAATGAGAAAAGTGGCAATTTGTGTTTTATTCATTGTCCTGGGCCTAGTTTCAATGAGTCAAGCTCGAATGGCTGCACCTGAAATTAAACCTAGAAAGCCTGTGCGGTATGAAAGAAATGAAATAGTTAGAGAGGAGCCCGTAAAGCAAGAGGGCTTGCTTGGCAAAGCTTGGAATACATTCATCTCGACTGTTGGGTCTGTCTTCTCCAGCTCAAAGAACAACGAGAAACCTGTCAACAGAATTGAATTTAGCCAAAACAGAGCTCCCTTTACTGCTGATTTACTTGAAGAACATGATCGTAACTTGAATGCTGATGAATCCACAGTGAAAATGATCCGTCTTGAAAACATGCAAAGAATTTACTAAAATAAGAGATTTACTGCTCGATTGTTCACTATATTATGTGCTCGTATTTGATTTGAGTTCATTATTTACTAAAAAACCAATTTCTTGAGTAATCTATATGGATGTTCTCATTCGTTCTTTGTTTAAAAAATCCTTTCAAAACTGATTCACAAGACACTACTCCAATTTTTTTCAGAAACCCAATAAAAATTTTCATCAAATTTTGTTGAAATATCACTATTGATTAGAATATAAAAACGATATATATTTTGTATGTAGTAATGAGTTTAATTGAGTTGATTATTAACGCCGTCTTTTAATTAACATATGATTTATAAATCAGCCAAGGTATTATTTGGATTTGTTTGGAACAAAAATTCTTTTGCTATTGATACAAAACAAAGCTCCATTGAAAGAGTAGGATTAATTTAAATCAAATCTTAGGAATGCTCAAAGAGGATAAAATTTCGATGAAAGTCTGACCCTAAAGCGGCGGGGATAAAAATATTTATATATATTATCTGCTTAAATCCCAAAGAATTATTATTAAAACATAAAATTAAACAACAAGAAATGGCGTCTTCTACGTTGCGAATTCCACTCAATAGAGAAGAAGTGAATTTGGACAAATATGATTTTGCTTTAACTCTATCAAGATCCTTGTCCAAACAACAATTGGACATTCTGGTTTATGTGTTGAATAAGAATGGCTTTGAACACCAATTGGTGGATGACAAAAAACTCGCCACTCCTTATGTTATATTCCTAGCATACAATGACGCAAGAGGAATCTTGATGCAAGCAGATAAGCTAGAGATTTACAAGAAGTGCTATACAGGTCATTCTCATGCACATGAATCTAAATTGCAGAAGGTCTTGGCCCAAAAGGAAATTAAAGAACTTAACCATGAAACAAGGGAACTTGAACAGACTCAGAAATTTTGCTATAATGGAAGAAAGAACTTTTTGTTTTCATCAAAAGCAATCAACCTTGATGAGAAGAAGCTAGTTTCTGAGAATAATTCAAATGTGACGGCGCAGCATAATGAGACTGAAGATTGGGATGCCTACATAAAATTATTTACGCCAGGAGAAATCACAAGAATCATTTGGTCGTTGCTTAATTCTATCGAAATCAAGGCGGACGATGCTGATTTCTTCCAGCAATTCAAGCCCAAAGATGAGACGTCAAGAGAAGATCTCAGTACAAGGCTCTTGGATTTATTAAAGCAGCTCGATGCGCTTGAAATTGTGACACCACTCCATAATAAAAGCCTTGATGTGAGTCTCGAAAGCATCAACAACATCACAGACTATTATGGACAGAACGTCGGGATCTACTTTAAATTCATGGAATTCTACACAAGATGGCTCACTCCTCCAGCCATATGTGGAGTTCTCATTTATTTGGTTACTTCTGAGAAGCATAAGAACTTGAAACTGATCCTCGAGACCTTATACAGTGTGATGATCATGGTCTGGGCAACCTTATTTTTGAAGTTCTGGCAGAGAAGGTCAAGCGAGCTTTGTGTGAAATGGCACACTTACGGGTCAGAATTTAGAAGCAAGGACCAAAGATTTGACTTCAAAGGCTACACCAGGTTAAATTTGGTGACTGGACTTCCTCAAAAGTATTACCCTTTCAGGAAAAAGTTGATGAGATATATCATTTCAACTTTGTTCCATTTACCCATCATGGTGCTTGCTTTGACTCTGATGGTCTGTTTCTTGAACATGAGAGGATATGTTGATCGCAAACATTGGGTTTACATTCCAAGTTTATCACAATATTCTGAAAAAGGCGGCCTGTTTGATAAGGAGACTCTTATGAGAGTGATTCCATCATTGTTGCAGGTGATTTCAATTCTGGTCTTGGCTCGAATCAATAAGATGGCCAGTAAGTTATCAACTCGTTGGGAGAACCATCGTACCCAAACTGGTTTCAATAACTCCGTAATTATTAAAAGGTTCATCTTTGAAGTGCTGTACATTTTTATTCATTTGGCTTATATTGGATTCTGGAGGTTGGATATTTCTGCTCTTCAAAAAGAGTTGATTATCTTGTTTGCATCTGATGAAATTAGAAGATTGGTGAGTGAAACAATTATCCCCTATTGTTTCAAAATGAGAAGAGATCGCACTCATTATCATCTTAACTCTAAAAAGACCGATGTTGTCGCAGTGGACAATGAAAAAGAGTATATCACCAGAAAGGTGCAAGAAATTAGCTTAGATGAATATGACTCGTTTGATGATTATTTGGAGATGATTATTCAATTTGGTTACATTACAATGTTTGCTGCTGCCTTTCCATTGTCAGGAGTGTTTTCTCTTTTGTTTAATGGAATCGAGATTCTCAGTGATTATTATAAACTAAAGAATCTCCACAGAAGACCTTTACCAGCAATCGTAAATGGAATTGGATCATACAAGGAAGTCATTGACATCATGAGTTACCTTTGTATTTTAACCAACTGCGTTTTAATTGCCTGCAATTTTTGGAAGGCTCAAGACGAATCTCAGGGTGACCAGGGAGACAGTACTTTCGCCAAAGTTATTATTGCAGAACATATTATTTTAGTCATAGTTTACATGATCAGAAAGTTCCTTCATGATGAACCTTTCTGGGTTAGAATCTATCTCAAAAGGCGTAATCATATGAAAAAAGGTATTTAATTGAGTTCTATGATTTATAAATTTGCTTGTTGTAAATAAGCAAGAGTAATTTTATAGACGCAACACCAGTATTTTGTAAGGAGACAAATTAGAGAGAGTAATTGAGATAATTAGAATACCAGAGAATATTATGCTTAATAATAATTACTTAATTTTTATGCTTCGAACAGATTTGAATTCTGGTTTGAGGGATTCTTTTGATGGATGTGGAATTTTTCTGCATCTATAAAAGAGGATAAAGAATGGAAAAGATTAGAGTTTTACCCGCTAAAGTTTAATGATAGATCTTGGAGTCCAACTGAATTAGTTACGAGATGGTTTGCAGTGGTTTTGAATCCTTGATTGGTCATTTTAGAACATCTAAGGATGAAAAATAAGAAATTTTTTCCTCATAAAAGTTTATACCCACTAAAATTCAGTGATAAATTGGATAAGAACGGTAGATTTGTCGTAATTTGATTTCCAAGATATTCAACTTCTCTGTCAGTAATTGTTTCGCATCTAGAATTTTGAGATGATATGAGATGAGATGATAGATTCTTACCCGCTAAAATCTAATGAGAGATGAGATAAGCCAGTAATTCTGTGAGCAATCTCGTTTGCAATGGTTTCAATTGATTTATCAGTAATTTTAGCATATTTATTTCTATAATATGGAAGGAATGAGATTGAAGTTTTTTTCGAATGCGTCTTACCCACTGAAATTTAAGCAAAGAGATTGGAGATTAATAATATTTTTTGCAAGTTGGAAAGCTAAAGCCTGGACTCCTGAATCGGTAATTTGATTGCACCTTGACAGAATGGGTTCACTTATTCCTTCATAGATAAAATGTTACCAACTAAAATCAAGTGTAAGATGTTGAAGTTCTTTAAGATATTTAGCAATATAGTCTGCAATTGCTTGTAATCCGCTATCAGTAATACGATAACACCTACCGAAGGAATTTTAATTGTGAAAGATCATAAGCAGTTGTACTTGTGGAAAGATAATAAAAGATGTTCTAGATTTGGAAGATTTTCAGCAAGGACATTCGCAATAGTTCTAACTCCTTTATCTGTAATCATATAACAACTAAGAATTTTAATGCGATTTTTGAGGCGAATTCCGATTACCATGAGAAATTCAAGGAGAGATATTCTAATTCAGGAAGTTTTTGACTGATTTCATAAGATATAATTTGAACTCCAATGTCAGTGATATGCTCACATCTTTGAAAATCGAGCGAGATATATCGCAAATGTTTCAATCCTTTTGCTATATTTTCCGCTATACTTTGAGCACCTTCGTCAGTAATAAATTCGCACCTAATGGGTTAGGTTTAGTCATTAAAATAAGAAAGAATACCCATTAAAAACGAGAGATAAATGTTGTAAACCTCGAATATGATAAGCCGTTTCAGTTAAAAGGATTTTGACTGCTTTATCAGTAATATTATGGCATCTAGAGAGAACGAATTAGAAATGGAAAATAGTTCGATTCCGAACCCAGTAAAATTCAATGCAAGATGTCTAAGTTTAGTGAGTTGATTCGTAATCTGATTTGTAATGGTATTCACAGAATAGTCTGTTATTTCTTCACACCTATCATCCTCATCATCTTGAATATTGCAAAAACTACCCTGAAAGATCGATTTCAAGACCATCAAGACCTTGGAGATTATTCATGATGCATTCCCTGACAACAGTTACAACCATATCACTAACTTTTCTGTCCCCAAATTCCTGATTTGAGTGTCCCCTAAGTGTTTTATCAACTCACTATTTCTCTAGAAAACGTACCATTGAGTTTTCGCTTTAATGCTCAGGATATCTTTATCGCCAAAATCAAAGAAGCCATACCATTTCTGTTCAAGTCTGATTTTCACTATACATAGATGGAGTCAATTTTGCAGAACTCTTGAAGGCTTTACTTTGTTTGAGACGTTTGATATTTTCTTGGTAATATTTTTGTCCTTTTTCCTGAAAGAACATGTTTGTTGATTGTTCGATTTGAGACTAAAGAGGAGTTAGTTCTGGAGAACCAACAATAAGGACTTACAGTATAGTTGCTTTCATGTCTTTCACGGATGAGACAATTTGTAGAGTACAACATTGTATTGATCTTTGAGGTTTTCGTTAGAAAGAAGACTTATGCTTATTTCAGTACTTGTTTGAAGGTAAAACTGACTGCTCCTATGAGTTCGAAACCAAATAAAGATCGCCCTTTTTTATTTATTGAATGTAATCGGAGGAGATTTTGACGACATCTTTTTTATTTCACAAGGGGCCTAAATTGATATTTTATTCCGATATTTTGGCGAACAAAATTTTCATCCAAAATGAGTCCAAAAAGGGATTAAAGTTTTTCGGTGTAATTCTCAAATATTATCGGCGGTCTTTTTCGGTTAAAAGGGATGCAACAGTATTTCGCCCCATCTTTCTTTGAATGGTGAAGGTTAAGACGAGGAAGAATGGAAAGAGCAGGAGACAGAGAAAATTTGACAAGAAAAGAGAGAGAAAAATCCAAATTACCTGAACCCTTCTAAAGAAAATAATGAATGAATAAGCCTTGAGATTTTAGGCAATTTTTGTGTGTTGGGCATCCACAGATATATTAAGTAGTAGATTCGCGCTTGAAGTGTTTTTTCCTCTCATTTTATTATTTTCCTCGAAATTGTTGTTCTTAAGCTAGAGCTTGAAAATATTTCTTTGTTATCAAGAAACTTTTCGAAATCATTTTCTGATTTTGAGAAGCCTCGCATTTTAAAAAATTTATCTGTTGAAAATCATTGAGATTTTCCTTACATCAAACCTTATTTTCAAAAAAACCTTTTTGGTATTTTTTTCCTTGAGAAAAAATGTTTTGAAGAGAAAGTGAAAATATTTTTTTCCACCTGAAAATTGAAGGGAGATATTCTTTCAAATGAAAAAATTTGTTTGATATATTTTGGAAATTCCCCAAAAGAACAAGAAAATGATTCTTCAAGGAATTTTTAGGTTGGAGACCTGCATTTATTTGAAAAAATTCTTTTATTTTTTTGTAAAGTCAAAAGCCTTGGGAAAAAAAAATTTTCCCCTTAATCTTGCTCAAAAGACAGCAAAGACCATTTAAAAAAAATTGAAAAAATTTTCGACTGTGAATGAAAAAAATGCTGAAAGATTTTTCCTTGGATATTTTTTACAAATTTCTTTTATTTCAAACTCACGCTTTATTTTACTATCTTCTGATATAAGCAGATTGAGGAATAATATTTTGAATCAGAAATGAGATGAGCCCCTTTAAGCTCTTTAAAGTTCTCTACTTGTTCATTTTCCAAATTTTTCAAGCTTTAAAAATTTACCAAAATCTGTTGAGCCGAATTTCCCCGAGGGAAAATTTTTCTGGCAGATGGAAACTCATAAACTCGTCTTTGAATTAACTTTTTTTTTTCACGTGAAAATTATTCATTGAAAGTTCAACAAGTGTGATCAACTTGACGACTTTGTTTTGTTTGGTTTTGTCTGCTTTTCTTTTGGCTTGGAATTCATGCTGGTAGAATTTTTTTTTAATTGAAAAAAATGACATCAGTAAGAAAAAAACAAACAATTTGAAGATATTTCAATAAGCCTTTATTGAGGATTTGAAAAAAGTTTTTAAAAAAAAAAATTCCTTTGGTTTGAAAAGAAAGTTTAAAAAAGCTAAAAACTGGATAAAATCTATCTTTGATGACAGTGAAGATTAAAAATTGATTTCATACCAGGATTTGAGGGAAATTAGGGTTCAACATTCAATCGATAAGGTTTTGGATAAATTTTTATGAGTGGGAAGAAACTTTTAGGTCTCTTCTTCTTGAGGAAGGTATATTGTCATTTTAATTATACAAAATATTTTTCGAAGTGAATAAGGCTCATAAAGAGATCATACAAGAAAAAAATGAATCGATATTTGCAAAGAGATTAGTTCTGACAGTGAGTACGAAAAATCTTTTTCATTGCTATTAATTTACAGGACTTTGAAGATATTTATAACTTTTAATCTATTTTGAATATTCACCTCCCGATTTTGTGAAGAATAAGAAGGCTACTTAGGCTGAAACCGACAAGAAGAACAGCCAGCTTGAATAAGGTTATGTGAAAGGGGAGAAAAACTATTATTATTCAAGTTTTTAATAAAGCTGGTATTGTTACTGGCTTTAACTATGCACCAAATTCTTTCGAAACTCCGCCGTTTTTCTCAATGACAAAAGGTTAGAAGAATTATGTTTCCGTATAATCGGGAAATGAGAGAAATCCTCCTCCAAAAGAAACTTTTTTGTTTTCGTGAGAAAAGGCGGAAAAATAAGAAAATAGAAGCTTTTACCGTCAATATCGATTAAAATTAAAATCAATGCAGAAAAATGACATTGTGGAAATTGATGGCATTAAAATTTAAACAGACTTCTAAAAATTAAACTCTCGCCAAATTGATAAAATCAAATCCTTTTGGTAATATTTAATAGCATGAAAGATTCAAACAATTATTTGTTACTGGCCTGATGATAACGTTGCCACTTTCATTCTTCCAAAGGTTCACTCTCCCTGATCGAAAAATGTTTTCATCTCGAAATTTTCAAAAAGAAAGGGCGGTATTTTGGTCAATCTCCCTTGGGAAACAGTGAATAAAATTCCTTTTTTTGTTTTGGAAAATTCATTTTAATAAGTTTTATTTATAAAATCAATGAGTATCGTTCCTCTTTACGCTAAGGTTCGGCTTTCATACTCTGGCAGTAATGAAGAAAGGGAGTCTGATAACGTTCGACTTCCTTTACTGAAGGAATTTCTAAAAGTATTGATTTTCTGATTTTTTTGGAGGAGTTTGACAAACTCTCTCTTTCTTTTTACCCTTACAAATTTCATGCATGCTAACTTGAATTTCGTACCTTATCTTTTGTTTGATCTGTCTCATAATCCCACTTTCTGTTCACTTTTTCCTTCAGCATTTGGATACTCAAGGAAATTGGGCTATTGGTGCTGTCACCTTAGCTGTTTTAATATTCCTGACCCGAAATGTTCAAGGCAAATGGACTGCTAACGTTATGGTCAGGGAGTGAAAATCTTTTTCAGTATTCGTCGCAATTTGGACCCTTGCGATATATTCTCCCAGGTTGGAATCGAAAAATGAGGTAAAAAAAAAAAAAAAAAAAAGGAAATGTCATGATTTGGGAGAAAAACTCCAAGGTTGGGACGGT
>Ga0182738_1001853_pt1 | contig 25670 bp, 30 predicted proteins | sample eDN5th30CBELigMG_FD_128876 | JGI IMG/M metagenome (GOLD analysis project Ga0182738, IMG submission 128876) | Enriched Miracle-Growth compost microbial communities from Emeryville, California, USA - eDNA 5th pass 30_C BE-Lig MG (version 2)... ...
GTGTATAAACTGCACCCGCACAAGATCTCACGGGCGGCATCGATCCGGTACGCGGAGTTTGATGACCACATGTTGCGCGCATGCTTCACTCTGGAAAATACCGAGGCGAGGCTTGCGTTTAGGACTTGGGGAGGCGATAATATGGGCACAATTTGACAGCCGACATGCGCAGCATGGCCGAGTAGAGGGAGCCGAAAGGCTCCTTCGGCGTGTCCGGAAGAATTGCAAGCCTCGCCACGTGCGGGGCTTTTTGTTTTTGGTTGCGCGACAGATCTTCCCTCAATCTAGAAAAGTGTAAGTGGGGAAAATGCTCATTGATTAATTAAGTAGTCTTTCGTAACGTTTTCGCACTGTATAAGGCGAGATTGTTGTGAAAGCTAACGAAAGATTGGTGAGGTTCTTCCAGCTCCGTGTTGGTGCGACAGTTCGTGGCGCAAAGGGCGCGGCGAATCATGTTAAGGCGCGTGACCTTGAAAGCATACTGACTGACTTCAAGAGCCAATTGGCGAAAGGGGCTCAGATTCAAACCAGCTCTGTTGGAGACATACTGCAATGGAAATTGGCGGACATTGAGATTGATATAAAGCGCGGTAAAGCCGTCATGTTAGTTAATCGATCTGATATCGATGCTGCTGATTTGGCGATTGAGAATCGATCGAGTGGCGGGCTTCGCGTTGCGAAGAAGGATAGTGTGGAAGCTCATGCTTATTCGGCTCATATCGCGTTCAACCTGAAGCGCGGGAATGACGGTTCGTACCCTGCACTTATTGAGCAGGCGGGAGTAAGTAGCCAAAGAATCGGGAGTCTAATGTACAGGGCAGTGAGGGCAAGCCAGGCCGCTGGGTTGTCTACGTTTTTATATCCACACCCCGATAACTCAGTTGATACGGATGGAAAGAAAAAGTCGTTAAAGGGTCAATATAAGTTCGAGATGACCGGGCATCCGTCTGACGATTTTTTAGCAGAGATCGATAAGGGTCAGTTGAGCGACATTGAGCTTATTAGCCATGGTAAAGCAGGCAGCAGTTGGGATACATTTAATTTGACCAGTGAAAGGTCACGGGTGATTCGACTAAAGCCAAGCCAGGGCAAAGTAAAAAATATGAGCATCATTGCCTCGGTTTTGGATAAAGCGAAAGCTAATCGGCAAGAAGAGCTGAAAGTGAAATTTACGGACCAAGACGGCGATGGGCGCACATTGACCTGGGATGTTGACAGCAAGCAGCTCATCAACGAAGATCGCTTTGTGCAAAAGGAGTATCTTCGAAATTTTCCCGACCGATTGAATACAGCCTACCGCAAAGTGCATCCAGAAATACGGGACAAGATGTACTACTTACTCAAATAAAAAGGCGATGACCGTGATTGGCTACCAACTGCTTCGGTCTTTTGGTTATCTCGCTATTCGGCACCCGGCGAAGAAGGTGGTGGACTGGTACTTGCCGCTATTGGTTGCTTTTATATTCGCGGGAGCCCTTGGTTATTTCAAGGGAAGTGCGAACGTTTGGGGGGCTGACGGCCTTGTGTCTGGAATACAAGGACTAATACAAGGACTCCCAGGCTTCTATATTGCGGCTTTAGCCGCTGTTGCTACTTTTGGACGTAAAGGTAGCAATCTCGATAGCTTGATACCTGAGCCGACACCTACGATTGAAACATGGTACGGCTCAGGCCCAATGGAGATTGGGCTGACACGGCGTCGTTTTTTGTGCTTGTTATTCGCACACTTAACGGCGCTAAGCATACTACTGAGTATCGGAGCAGAGACCCTAAAGTGGTGCGCTCAGGTCGCCGCTCTATGGCCTGCCGAGGTTACGGTTATTGGCTTCTATGCATGCACATTTATATATGCCCTGGCTTTGGCGCAGCTTGTCATTGTCACCTTATGGGGCCTGTACTACATGAGCGATAAAATTCATCAGCCCGACGCAGAACCGTTGTCGGACAACAATGATATCTGAGCGAGCAGCCCATTCGCTTATAAGGTGGCCGCCTCCGGGCGGTTTTTTATTGCCTATTCAAAGGAGTGCGCCATAGGCGTCACAAAGGCGCATTATGGCCAGACCATCGAGATACACGCTAAAGCTGGCAGATGAGATTTGTGAGCGATTAGCGGAAGGCGAGAGTTTGCGGCGAATCTGTCGCGACGAGCACATGCCGAATAAGGCGACAGTCTTTAGATGGCTAGGTTTGCATACTTCCTTTCGCGACCAATACGCGCGCGCGCGGGAAGCACAGGCTGATGCGCTTGCCGACGAAATACTTGATATCGCCGATGACGGCCTGAACGACAGCTACGAGGATGATGAAGGCAACCGCCGCACCGATCATGATGTGATCGCCCGGTCAAAACTTCGCGTTGATGCTCGCAAATGGATTGCATCGAAGCTCAAGCCGAAAGTTTACGGAGATCGGGTTGATGCGGAGCCGCCTGGCGACGGGCTGCAAAAAGCTCTATCTGCGTTGATCGAAAAACTGCCATCATGAGCACCGGCAACCTGTTATTGGATCGCCAGATTGCCCGCTGGTATCCGCTCATTGATCATCCGGTGCAGCTCGCCCTGGTGGATGCGGTGCCAAACGGTATCCGGTTCCCCTTGGTGCCGGCCGGGCGACGAAGCGGCAAGACAGAGCGATTCAAGCGCTTCTTGGTGAAGCAGGCGAACCGTGAGCCAGGGCAGTATTTCGCTGCAGCGCCAACGCACGATCAGGCGAAGAAGATATTTTGGGATGACCTGAAAGCCTTCACGCTGTCGGCGGCGCACAAGAAGCGCCCGAGCGAGTCAGACCGCATAATCTTCCTGCCCAACGGTAGCGAGATCCATGTAATCGGCCTGGATAAGCCGCAACGCATCGAGGGGATTCCCTGGAAGGGCGGCGGCATTGACGAGTTCGCCGACGTGAAGCCCACGGCCTGGGAAGCAAACATTCTCCCTGCGCTCAATACCGTCAACCCGATGGACCCGGAGTATCGGGCTTGGTGCTGGTTGCTGGGTGTGCCTGATGGCCTGAACCATTATTACGACTTGTGTAGCGCTGCGGAGACGGGCGAAAACCAGGACTTCGCGGTATTCCACTGGAAATCTGCGGAGATTCTGCCCGCTGATGTGATTGCCGCTATGAAGCGGGCCATGTCGGCCAAGCAGTTTCGGCAAGAATTTGAGGCCTCATTCGAGACGGCAACAGGACGGATTTACGAGGACTACAGCAAGGCCAATCACACGAAGGAGCGCATCCAGCCGCATGAGCAGTTGCTGTGGATGCATGACCAAAATTACACGCCGCTTTCGAGCGCCATAGGCGTGCGGCGCGGCCAGGGTGGCAACGACCTGTACCTGCTGGATGAGATTGTGTTGACCGGCGCCGTGTCCAAGCAATCGGCCATCGAGTTTGTGGACAAGTTCAAGGACCACAAGAACAAGCATGTTTTGATCTATGGCGACCCAGCAGGCCAGGCAGGTGAGAAGCATGGACATGCGTCGGACTATGTGGACATTGAGGGTGTGTTGAAAGCCAATGGCTGGACATACACGCGCAGGGTAAAGCCCGCGCACCCGGCCATCAAAGACCGGCAGAACGCGGTGCGGGCCAAAATCAAGACGGCGGACGGGCATATCAGCCTGTTCGTGAACCCGGTAACGGCCAAATGGTGCGACAAGGGCCTTGCAACTGTCCAGTTAAAGGAAGGCTCGACCTTCCAAGAAGATCAAACAAACAAATACCAACACATCACGACCGCAATCGGCTATTGCGTGGATCGTGAGTGGCCGAGCCTGAAGAATACGGGCGGCATCCGACAAATTCGAGGACTCGCTTAAAAATGCCAGTGCAAACCCATCACCCCGACTATGACGCCCACAAGAAAGAGTGGACGGACATGGATGCGGCGCTGGCCGGCGAGGCTGCGATCAAGGCCAATGCTGAGAATCTGCCCAAACCATCTGGCATGGTCGAGGCAGAAAAGCAGAGCGAAGCCAACCGTTATCTGTACCAGAATTACACCCAGCGGGCTCAGTATGAGCACTGGGTGCGTGATTCCTTGCGCTCGATGGTCGGGCTTGTGTCCCGGCTGCAGCCTGAAATCGAGCTGCCTGAGGGCTTGGTGGCAATGGAGGAAAACGCAACCGACGACGGCTTTGGCCTGCGCCAGCTTTTCCTGCGCCTGGTGCGCCAGTCCATTTCCCATGGGCGGGCACCCATCCTCGTGAACGTGGACGACGACGGCGAGCCCTACATCACGGTTTATCGTGCGCAATCGGCAATCAACTGGAAGCTGGGCAGCCAGAAGGGGCGGCGCGACTTGATTCTTGCAGTTCTCATGGAGGCGCGTGAGAAGGATGACGCCGATGAATTCAGCCACGAAACCGAGACCGTGTTTCGGGTATTCCTTATGCGTGATGGCGTTTGCTACACCCGCGTTGAGGACGATGCAGGCACCGTCATCGAGCAAGAGCGTCCGCTTGGCACAACCGATTCGGGCGGCCAACTGGCGCGCGGTCTTGAATACATCCCGATCATCTACTGCGGGTCCACCGACAACAGCCCGGACGTGGACGAGATCCCATTGCTGTCCATGGCGCGCGCGGCATTGAAGTCTTACCAGCTAAGCGCGGATTATTTCACGGCGCTGCACCAAACAAGTCATCCGCAGCCCTGGGTATCGGGCCTGGATGAAGGCAAGGATCTGAGTGTGACCGGGCCGTCTGCAGCCTGGGATCTGGGCCCGAATGGCTCTTGCGGCTATCTGGAGTTCCAGGGCGCCGGTATTGATGCCGTGCGACAGGCGATGACGGACCAGAAAAACGCAGCCCTGGAGGCTGGCGCCAAGGTCATGGACGTGTCTGGCACGGAGTCAGGGGATGCACGTCGGGCGCGCCAGGACGATCAGCACGCGACCCTGCACAGCATCGTGGTCACCGTGGCCGAGGCAATCGAGCAGGCGCTCAGGTATGCGGCTGAATGGACCGGACGCGATCCCGCGAAGGTGAAATTCACCGTCAAGCCCGAATTCGTCATACCGGCCATCGATCCGCAGGTGCTGGCGCAGTTGCAGCAAGCTGTCCTGGCCGGCGGCGTCAGCTGGGAGTCCTATTGGACATACCTGACTTTGGGCAAGCTGCCCGAACATGGATACGATGATGAAGCCGTCAAGATCGAGGGCGGAATAACAGATGTCCAAGAGTGAAGACCTGCGAGCCGCGCAAAAGGCCATCGTAGCCGCCTTGAGCCAGCACGCCGCCCACAATTACAGGGCATCGTCTGCGGTAGTCAATGCCATCAATTCCGAGATTGACCGGCTGGCCAAGGAACTGGCCGCAAGCCTGTCTGAGATGCTGGACAGCCTCACGCAGGCAGAAATGCAGGCGTTTTTGTCCGGCAAATACACGACGCCAAAGCTCAAAGCGATGCGCGCCGAGATAGACGGCTGGGGTGTGGCGCTCGGCCAAGCGATCCACGCTCATTGGGATGCTGCCGCGCTCACATTGGCAGGTTACGAGGCCACTTACATAGGCGAGACGATGCGCAAGGCGCTCGATGGGCTGCCCAAGACAAAGATCAATCCCAAGGCGGTTCTGGATAAGGCTAAGCGAACGCCGCTCATGGGGCGATTTGTCCAGGATGTGCTCTCTGGCATCGCCCCAGACCAGCGCGATCGGATCTACGCGAGCATGCGCCAGGGCATTGCAGCAGGGCAGTCCAATAGCCAAATCATTCGAGCGCTGCGCGGCACGCCTGACATGAAGTACCGAGACGGGTTGATGCAGGCTGCTAAGCGAGACGTGGAGAGGATTGTTAGGACGGCCAGAAACCACATCGCTGACATAGCGGGTGAAGAAATTTACGATGCGCTAGGCGTTGAGTACGTGGTTCGTGTGGCTACGCTGGAGGGTCGGACATGCGTAGCCTGTGCGGCGCTGGATGGGAAGATCTACAAGCGATCCGATCCACATCCTGCCGCCACATTGCACCCGAACTGCCGTTGCCGCTATGCGCCATCGTTCGCCGACGGCATGATCGGCAACAGGCCCTACGTCCGGGCGCTGAAGGTCAAAAAGCGTGACGGCAGTAACGAGTTTCGCAGCATCGGCGATATGACCAAAAAGCAGCGCGAGGCAGCGGGCTTGAAGGTCGGCCAGGTCAAGGCCGGTACTACGTTTTCATCGTGGTTCGGCAATCAGGATGCGGAGTTTCGCAAAGAATGGCTCGGGCCTGCGCGCTATAAGCTGTACACCGAGGGAAAATACTCGATAGACCGATTTTCTGACCCGCGAGGAAAGATCTACACTCTGGAGGAACTGCGTCAGCGTGACGCCAAGACCTTCGAGGCTGTTTTTGGAAGCTAAGCCAGAACTCTGCGACGTTTATTTCCTTCAGTGGTGGACCTTGCGCATTGTGGAGCGATACCCGATGCATGAGGTGCCGCAGGCTTGGCTGATGATGCAGATCTCGATCCAGACACAAGACAAACTGCACCCATTCTGACCCGCACCCGTGCGGGTTTTGCTTTTTCTGAGGCTCCGCTAAGCGGGGCCTTTCTCTTTTGCCGGCAAGGCTGGCGCAAACCATCCCAAGGGGAACCCACATGTTTGACGATCTCGACCTGGCCGAGCTTGGCCTGGACCTGCCCGACGATAAAGCCGCAGCCCTCAAGGAGGCGCTGGCAGCCAAAGGCAAGGAGGCTTTGGATCAAGCCGTAACGGGTTTGAAAACCAAGAACTCTGAGCTGCTGGGCACCATCAAGACCACGAAATCGGAGCTTGAGCAGTTCAAGACTCAATTCGATGGTCTGGACCTCGAAGCGGTCAAGGGCCTGCTCAAGAAGGCTAGCGAGGACGAGGACACGCGCCTCATCGCTGAAGGAAAGCTCGACGAGGTGGTGGGCAAGCGCACTGAGCGTCTGCGTGCTGACCTCGACAAGCAGTTGCAGGCCGAAAAGGAGCGTGCGGATAAGGCCGAGGCCTTTGCCAATCGGTTCCGGGACAAGGTTCTGGCCGATTCCATCCGCGAAGCCGCCGGTAAAGCCGGGGCGCTTCCCGAGGCCGCCGAGGACATCATTCTTCGAGCCCGCAGCACTTTCCGGCTCAATGAAGACGGCGATCCTGTGGCGATGAATGGCGACGAGATCATCTACGGCAAAGACGGTAAATCCCCATTGTCTCCGCTCGAATGGGCGGAATCGCTGCGTGAAGCAGCCCCCCACCTGTGGCCAAGGGCTCAGGGTGCCGGTCAGACCGGTGATAAAGGCGTCAAGGGCGCACAAAAGCGAAGCGACATGTCCGCGCAGGAGATGGCCGCATTCATCAAGGAACACGGGCGCGACGCCTACCTGAAATTACCGAAATAAGGAGAAGCCCACATGGCTACCACTGTTAACTCGGACCTGATCATCTATAACGATCTGGCCCAAACCGCTTACCTCGAACGCCTGCAGGATGTGCTGGCGATCTTCAACCAATCGTCTGGCGGCGCGCTGGTGCTGCGCAACGAAAACATCGAGGGCGATCTACGCAAACGCGCCTTCTACAAGATCGGCGGCTCGCTCGAGCATCGTGATGTGAATTCGACCAGCACTGTCTCCGGCAAGAAGATCGGCGCCGATGAAATGGTCGGTGTCAAGACCCCATGGAAGTATGGCCCTTACGAGACCACCGAGGAAGCCTTCAAGCGGCGTGCGCGCAGCCCCGAAGAATTCTCCATGTTGGTGGGCCAGGACATGGCGGACGCAGTGCTGGACTATTACATCCAGGTCGCGTTCGCCGCGCTGTCCGCTGCTATCGGCGGCAACGCCAATATGGTTGCTACGGGATCTTTTGCCGCGGACCACAAGAAGGTGCTGACCAAGGGCATGCGCAAGTTCGGCGACCGCTTTAACCGTATTTCGCTTTTTGGCATGGACTCGACTACGTACTTCGATCTCGTGGACGACGCCATCGACCAGAAGATCTACGAAGAAGCGGGCGTAGTGATCTATGGCGGCTCTCCTGGCACCATGGGCAAGCCTGTACTGGTGTCCGACAAGATCCCCGCCGAGAAGATCTTCGGCCTGCAGGCTGGCGCTGTCACCCTGACTGAGTCGCAGGTCCCTGGTGTGCGCTCCTACAACATCGACAACCAGGAGAACCTTGCCATCGGCTACCGCGCCGAGGGCACGTTCAACGTCGATCTGCTCGGCTACTCCTGGAAGGACACCGCTGGCGTGAACCCGAACCTGGCTACGCTGGGTGCGGGCGCCAACTGGGAGAAGTACGCCACCAGCGACAAGTCAACGGCTGGCGTGGTCATCAACCTGGGTAGCGGCTCTGGTTCTGCCTCTGCTTCTGGTTCTGCCAGCGGAGGCTAACCGAGATGCGGGTCGGAATCTATTCAGGCGCACATAACGTGGCTGCCTTGGCGCTTGGTGAGGGCTTTTCTCTCACTGGCGCCGAGGTCAGCCACCGCAACGTCCAGTACTACCGGGGCGAGCGCGAGCGCTTCGATCTGGTTGTGACGCTCGCCTTGCGCGAGGGCCGCGCCGTGCTTGAAAGCTACAGCGGCGCGTGTCCTGTGCTGGTGGCCGACTGGGGCTATCTTGCTCGGGTGAACCAGCCCGACGAGAGCGCCGCAGGCCATTGGCAGGTGAGCCTGGGCGGCCTGAATCAGGTTCCGACATTCGCATGCCCGTCAGACCGTTTCGATGCGCTTGGCCTTGAAATCGTGGAGCAGGGCGGCGATCCTGATGGTTATGTGCTGGTCTGCGGCCAGGTGCCGGGAGATGCTGCACATGGCATGGATGCCGCCACACTCAAGGCATGGCTGCTCGAACAGATCAGCCGCTACGATGATGTTCTTTACCGTCCGCATCCACGTGGCGGCATTGATCTGCCTGGGGTTAAAACCCAGCGTGGCCCTCTGTCCGATGCGCTGGCTGGCGCTCGACTCGTTGTGACCTGCAACAGCAACGTGGGGCATGATGCGCTCCTGGCTGGCATTCCAGTGGTGGCCAATGGGCGAGCCGCATACGAGGAACTGTCTGGCGAAACTCTGCCTAGCGTTCAGGCCCGGCGCGACTATTTCAACCGAGTCGCCTACGGGCAATGGACGCTGGCTGAAATGCGCTCCGGCGTGTGCCAGCGGTTCGTGCTCGATCATCTGCTGACTGGCGAGGGTCCCGAGATCGCCCAGTCCGCCGAAGTTATCCCGACCCCCAAGCGCCTGGGCCGCAAGCCGAAGGTGACCGCATGATCGAGTACGTGAACGTGGCCGAAGTTGACGCGCTGCTGGGCGGGGCCTGGGCTGCTGCGGACAAGAAGGACGAGGCGGTGCTGATCGCCAACGCCTGGATGACGAACCAGCGGTTGCCGAAGTTGGAGCCCATGCCCGATGAATGGAAGCGTGCTGCAGCCTATGTGGCACGCGAGGCGGCTACCGGCAAGATCTACGGCCAGTCGGAATATGGCCTAACCAGCAAGTCCGTCACGGCTGACACCGTATCGGTCAGCAAGACGTTTGCCAGCGGACACAAGATCACATCCGCTGGCGAGAACCTGGCGCTGGCGCTGCTCAAGCCGTGGCTTGGAAGCGGCAGCATCGTGTGGTTAAAGAGGGCTTGACATGGGACTGCGCGACGAAATCACCGAAGAGGTAGCCGCGGCGTTCGACGATGACCTTGCGGACGCTGTGCGCGCGTTTCAGGCCAGCCGCAAGGTGGGCCAGGGCACCTATGACCCCGTCGAGGATACGTGGGTGCCGGCGATGCTGTACTACGGCGGAAGGGGCGTATTCGGGAGCTTTTCCGCCGAGCTGGTCGATGGCCTGCAGATCCTCGCTACGGACATAAAGCTACTCGTCCTGCAGTTGGAGCTGCTTGATATCCAGGGGGCAGGTTCTGATAACGAAAGCGCCGACGACACAGACCTGACCGCCGATAAGGTGGCCGAGCTTATCACTCCCAAGGTTGACGACATCATTGATGGCATGCGAGTGATCAGTGCCAAACAAGATCCGGCTGCAGTCACTTGGACCGTGCAGCTGCGTAAGGTGTAGCCATGGCTGGCTGGAGCAAACCGCCCACGGAATTCATGGTCCAGGTGAAAAGTGACCTGACAGCCCACCGCCGGGAAATCACAATGCAGGCGCTGCAGGGCGTCGTCATGATGTCGCCGGTGGACAAGGGCACGTACAGGGCAAGTCATCAGGTAACCATCGACAGCGTGACCATGGGCTACGACCTGGACAAGCAGGACAAGTCTGGCGCTGCAACGATTCAAGAGGGTGCCGAGGTCGTGAGGACCATCAATACAGCGTTCGGAGAATCGACGGTGCAGACCAATTTGCCGTATGCAGAAAGCTTGGAGACCGGCCACTCTGGCCAGGCCCCTCAAGGAGTGTATGGCGTCACATTTGCAGCCATCGTGGAGAAATATCGGTGAAGTATGAGGATATCCGCCGCGCCATCACGGCGCGCATGGTGGCGTTCCCAGGGCTGGCGCAGGATCGCATCGACTATCCGAACCAGCCGCAGGTGTTTGAGCCGCCAGAGGCCGGGCTGTGGTGCCGTCTGAGCATCCAGTACGGCCCGGCGTTCATGGCCGGCATGGCCGATCAGCCCTATACACGAAAGCCTGGCCAGATCGTCATCCAGTGTTTTGACCGCGTGCGTAGTGGCTCCAAGGCCCTGGCCATGTTGGCTGACGAGCTTGAGTCCCACTTCGCATACTGGTCGGAAGGCCATCTGGAGTGCCTGCACGCGTCGCAGGTCAACGTAGGTGCCGGTGACACCGTTGGCCGCCCTGAAGGCACGGGCTTTTATCAGATCAACGTCAATGTCCGTTTTCGGGCTGGGTAAATTCTTCCAGATAATAATGCAAGCTAACCCACCTTTGTGAGGCGGCAAGCTGTTGCGCCGCTTCCGTTGTGTCCTTGTACCGATCTATTGGGTCAGTTTTCCCTCCTGGCCAATCGGCAAACGCATGAACAATAGTCGCCGAGATAGGCTCTACCGGCCCGCCATGGGCCTCTCTGGACTTGAAGTAACCGATATGCATAACAATCGGCTCTAGGCGTTCGTGAATTTTGTACCGCCAATAGTCCTCATCGCCTTCACATCGAGTTCTGATTATCTGGCTTGAGATCCTTTCTTTAGTGGCTTTGTATTCCTCAATAAGTCGCGCACACAGGAGCCAATTGAACCGATCCGGAAGGGGCGTGCCATTGTCGCTATTTCTCATCAACGCTTCATATGACCGCTCGAGGCATTTCCCAGCATGAGCCAGAAGCTCATCATCCTCACGGGTGACTTTTGCCTGTCGGTTGGCTGCACTGCTGACTGACGCCGCTTTCCACGCCGCGCCGGCCGCCAAGGCGGTAAACGCAGCGCCGAGAGCGGTAGCGCCTGCTGTCAGCCAAGTGAAGAAGAATTGTGCATCCATTATCAATACCTCCGTCGATTTCTAAACCTATTATTGCCGGCCCTGAGCCGGCTTTTTTTTGTCATATCCCAGGAGAGTAAACCATGAGCTCAGGCGCTAAGATCGTCACCCACTACATCGCCGAGACCGTCCCTGGCACCACGCCATCCACCGGCACGTGGAAAACCGCCCGGCTGACGGGCAATACCCTGACACCTACGCCCAGCACGGAGCAGTCGGACGAAACCACCGATTTGCGCCTGAACCAGGGCTCGGTCACTACTGGCCTGGCCATTGCGGGCGACCTGACGGGCGAACTGTCCTTCGGCACGTTCGATGATTGGCTTGAGGCGATCTTCTACGGCACCTGGACCAGCAATGTGTTGTCCATCGGCGCAGCGCGTAAAACGTTCTCCGTGCAGAAGGCCTTCACCGATGTTGGCACCTATCACTTGTTCAAGGGCGTCCATGCCGCCACGGGTCGAATCGAGATTCCGGAAGAGGGCAAGGTCACCCTGACCATCGGCGCCCAGTGTCTGGACTACGAGGACGGCACCACGTCTTTCGTGACGGGCTCACCCGAGGCCGCCACGGATACGCCGTTCATGTCTTCGATCAGCGTGGGCGACATCAAGCTCGATGGCGTATCGCTGGCCGGGGATGCATGCGTGTCGGCCATGCAGGTGAACATCGACAACACCCTGCAGGTGCAGAAATGCCTGGGCTCGGGCAAGCTCGGGCCCGGCGCTCTGATCGAAACCGAAGCGGCTATCAGCGGCACCATCACCCTGGCCTGGTCGCAGAAGACATACTCGATCTGGAAAGAGAAGATCAATCGCACCACGTTCGAGGTTGAATTCCCGCTCACCGATAGCCTGGGCAATTCGTACACCATCAATCTGCCCAAGGTCGAGTTCGACGGCGATCTGCCCAGTGGCGGCAAGCGAGACATCATCCAGGCGCAATTGAACTGGTCTGCCGTGAAACAGACTCCCACCATCACCCGCGAAGCTGCGGAAACGCCTTAAGGAGCAGCAATGGCACTGCGCATGACGCAACAGGACCCGGTCGCCATCGATGAGCGCTGGGAGGACTTCGACGACGATGTGGCCATCAAGGTCGCCGGCCTGGACCGCGAGGAATACCAGATCGCCCTGGAACGGGCTCGCCGGCTCATCGCACGGGAGGATGCCGGTCAGACGCTTGATAGCATCAGCGTCTCGGCAGCCGACCGGCGCGAGCACGACATCCAGTGCAAGCTGCTCGGCCGGTACATCGTGCTGGACTGGAAGGGTGAGGTGACGGACGAGCAGGGCAACCGGATCGCATACTCGCCCGAGGCTGCTGCCAAGCTGCTCAAGGGCAACGTGACGCTCTTTGCCTGGGTGCTTACCAAAGCCGCCCAGGTATCGGTGGATTACCAGAAGGGAGTGGCTGAAACGGTGGGAAAGCCCTCGAGCGCTTCCGCTGGGAGCGCGAATGGCAAGGCAAGAGCCAAAAGCAAAGCCTGATCTATTCCAAGTTGGGCATGGCGGTGCCAGAGCCTGCCCCAACTGACCCCATCACGGATCATGTCATCGGCATGTTCTGGGCGGCCAGCCGCGCGCGCCGGTATGTCGCTGGCCCGCGTGGCGGCTCGGCGCTACCGCTATCCGCGCTTGAAATCGGTCAAGTAGTCCAGGCCTACGGGTCGCCGCTGGCGCGCCGCGAGCTGGATGCCTGCATCCTGGCGCTGGATCGGGAGTATCTGGATGGGGTATAGTTGGACGTAGCTAAATGTTACGGGGGGGCGGGATGAGAAGTGTTTTTATTGGCCTGAGTTGCACACTGGCTGGAGCGCTGATGTTTATGTCAGGAGCCAACGGCCAGACCGTATCCTGCAAAGGCAATACTAGTGTGACAGTTGGCTCATCAGTGCGAAACAATACTCCGTACAAGGCAATCTTCAAAATTGAGGGGAGCGTTGTTTCGCTCATCCAGGGGGACGCGCTTCTTGATGCCAAAACTTACCATTTGGACGAGTCGATATCTTTGCCGAATCGCCCAGGCTATACGTCGGACAAAGGGAACCTATTTTTCTATACCGACAGCGGGGATTTCAAGATCCTTCGTATGAGGCCGCTTCGCCATGCCCCAGGGATGGAGGTGGTGGAATCGAATGGAAGTTGTGAAAAATTCAAAAAATCCAATGTTTTCGGGTGAGCCTGAATAGCCCGCTAGGGGTAACGCAAACCACGCCGCCCAGCGCGGCTATTTTTTTGGAGTGTTGGTTCGCTTCGAGCCGCGCTTCGGTGCGTTAACGCCAGGGATATCGGGTGTGCGAGATTTGCCAACAGATTCGACAATAGTTTCTAGGCTTTTGGTTAGGGCGGTGCGGTCGGATTTGGCGTCTGGGTCGCGTTGCTGGCGATCTTCTAGGACGGAATCTGCGTGCTCTTCGATATATGACTTGAATGACTCGATGCCATCTGCAGGGTCGGGCAAGCCAGCCAGGAAAGTATCCATTTTTGCTGTGTCTGCGGGGGTGAAATTGGCCGCATCGCGCAGTTGTGCGGTTACGCTGGGAGGAAAGCCAGAGGCCGCTTCATCCTCCTGTACTTTTTCCCGCAGTGCGGCGACGGTTAATAGCGCTTGAGAGAGGTGTCGTTTTGCGTTGATCGGGCTTTGTTCCGCTTCATCTATCGCAGCTTCTATCAGTTGACTGAGCCGAGTAATCACAGCATCGCGCCCTGCTAACTCGTACCTGGCCCAGCGCTGGTAGCCAGCAAGCAAATCCCAATAAGCAAGCCTGGCACGCTCATTTGAACCATGGAGACTTTCTTCCAGCTTGGAAATGATCTCCGCATTCATTGATCGACCAGTAGACAGTGCGCAGCCCTGAACTTCCTTGTGCAGGTCCCTGGGTAACCGCAGGGCGGTCTTGATGTATTCGTCTTGAGTAGCCATGCGCGGATTGTAAAAGCATAGCCTTCAAACTGCCACTAAAATAATTGTTGACTTCAAATTGAAGGCGCTGCATAATTCTCATGTGCCTTCAATTTGAAGGCTAATTCGGAGAAAACATGAATCAGGAAGTGAAGATGATGATTCGTATGCCTGTTGATGTGCGTGACTGGTTTCGAGGCTACGCCAAGCAAAACAACAGGTCTATGAATGGGCAGGCGGTGGCTACCCTGAGGGAAATTATGGAAGGCCAAAAAGAAAACGCACCAGAGGCGGCAACCTCTGATGCGTCGATGCAGTAATCCCCAACGTCAAAATCAAGGAAAATGCAATGACTAATCATAGCGTTAACCCGAAAAAACATCAAGAGAAAGCGCCCCCCGAACTGTTTTCGTCTGGCCCGCGCGGCACGATTCTGATGAACAGCAACGAGCTGATCAGATGGACTGGCGCGGCTTGGTGGCTTGTTGAATACGAAATCAAGGAGCTTTCTCAGGGCCGTCATTGGGGGTGGAGAATTACCCACTGCCAGGCGCAGAGCGAGGTGTTCAAGCTCAACCTTGAAACTGGCAGGTTCGAAAAGCGCACCAACTACTGGTTGAGCCAGAAGCTTGCCATCATCCTGTGCAAACGGATCAATCCTCGTCTGGTGCCGGCCTTGCGTAGAGCGTTTATAGACGAACACTTTGCAGATTTAAAGCAACAGTTGGCCTTGATTGGCGCAAGCGATGAGGTGGCGGCATGAGCAATGTCCTGTACCATCCGCGCTTCGGAGAGGCGCCAGTAATAAATCCATCGCGCCCTGGAAGGAAGCCGAAGGGAGTTATTACGCTTAGTACAGCTCGTCTGGCTCTCGAGCAGCGCATGGCGGCAAAGCTCGGCAAGCGGATCGAGACTGGCTTTGACGATGTGCCGCGTAATCAGTGGGATTTGGTCAAAAGTTGGGCAGACGAAGTGCGCGAGTTGTTGTCCTATATAGACGCTATGGTCGACATACAAAAGAGGAGGGCGGTGCAATGACCAAAGTCCAACCCATCAGCCCCGAATCCCTCCCGCCAGTCGTCTGGCAAGATGCCCGAGTCATCACGACCGAGCTGCTGGCCAAGGTGTATGGGACATCCTCTAACAACATCAAGGTCAATCACAGTAGGAACAAAGCGCGGTTCGTAGAGGGCAAGCATTTTTATCGGATCGCAGGGCAAGACCTCAAGGATTTGCGGGTGTCTTTAAGTAACTCACAAATCCCAGCCAAGGCCCGATCCGTCATTCTCTGGACAGAGCGCGGCGCGATGCGTCATGCCAAGATGCTGGAAACGGACAAGGCTTGGGAAGTGTTTGAGACGCTGGAGGATTGTTACTTCACAGTCAGGGCCAAACAGGCCGAAGGAAACCTCAGCACCGTGATGGATCGAGTGCCGCTGTACTACTTCACGGTTGACACCGTTCTTCGCCACCGACTCCTGTTCTCTCGGGTCTACCTGCTGATCAACCTTTTTGCAGGCTCCAAGCGCTTCAAGGAGATGACCAAGGATCAGGTGTCAGAGGTTGTCGAGTTCTGCGACCGCTTTGCGCTGGGGCAGGATACCCGTTCGGATTGGCAGAGGATCGTAGACAACCAGGAAAAGCTGTACGGGAAGCCCAAGCAGCTTGATATGGTCCAAAGGCTTTTGCTTAGTTAATTCCAAGCCGCCTCCGGGCGGTTTTTCATTTCTGGCTCTGCTTCGGCAGGGCCTTTTTTATGGGCGCTCGAAATGGCACAAGAATCCCGCCTATCGATCACGATTGACAGTCGCAGTGCTGAACAACAGGCCGTCGATCTTGAAAAGGCACTCAAGGCGCTTGAAGCCGCCGGTGTGCGCGTTACAAGCACAACCGGGCAAGCGGGCAGGTCTGCCGACGCGGCGGGGCGATCATTCTCCGGCGCGGGCCGTGATGCGCGGCAAGGCGCGGGCGACGTTGACAAGCTCAATCGCTCGCTTCGCCAGACGGATGAACAGGCGGCGGCAGCAGCGGCAACAGTTGGACGCGTGTTCAAGGCGGCACTGGCCGGCTTTTCGGTAATGCATGTTATCGACGTGGCCGACGAGTGGGGCCAGTACGCCAGCCGCATGAAGATGGCCACCGAGAGCCAGGAGGAATACAACCACGCGCAAGACCGCATGGTCAAATCAGCGCAGCTTACCTTCCGCGCCATCAACGAAACCCGTGAATCATTCATCCAGCTCTCGCCGGTGCTGCGCCAGATGGGGCAGAGCCTTGATCAGTCGATTGACACGGTAGAGGCGTTTTCCTCGCTGCTGGTGGTGAACGGCGCGAATGCGGAGCGCGGCGCTGCGGCAATGCAGGCTCTGGCGAAATCCTTGCAAAAAGGCAGGGTCGATGCCGACGCATGGGTAACTATTTACTCGACCGTCGATACCATTGTGGATGCCATCGCCGCAAGCTCAGGCAAGACCGCCGCCGAAATCCGAAAAATGGGTGTCGAGGGCAAGATCTCGGCTGAACTGTTGGCGCAGTCGTTGTTGGGCGTACATGACGCGGCAGTTAAGCAGGTCGAGGAAATGCCGACAACGGTGCGTGATTCCCTGCGAAACCTAAGTACCGTGTTTGGCGAGTATGTCGGCCAGGCCAACGAGGCCAACGGCGCCACGCAGGTATTGGTGACCGGTATCAATGCATTATCTGCGAACTTCAACACGCTGGTCGATGTTGGATTGTATGCAGCCGCTGGCGCATTGGCTCTTTATACGTCGCGCAGCTTAGGGGCGCTCGCGGCAAGCTCCCAGGCGATGTTGGTTCAATTCGCAAAAGCACGAGCTACGCTGGCTGAGGCCAAGGCTGAAGCAGATCGCACGGCAATCGTGCTGGCAAGCACAAGAGCAAATCTGGGATTGTCGGCATCAATGGCGGAACTAACCGCCGCCACCTTAGCCCAGGAAGCGGCCAGCAAGCGATTAGCGGCGGCTCAAGCTGCCACGACGACAGCCGGCAGGGCGCTTCTGGGTGTACTGGGTGGTCCTGCAGGGATGCTGTTAACCGTAGGACTTGCCGCCACCGCGTTCTATTCACTCAGACCGGCCACCGACGTTGCCGTTGCCGGCTTCGATAACCTGCAAGGATCGCTCGACGAAACCATCGCCAAGTTCAAGGAATTGAACACGCTGCAGCGCCAGCGAGTCATTGACCTGAAGACCGATGAATTGGGGGAGCAGAGCAAGGCGCTTTCGTCTGCTCTGAACTCTCTGGCAGCCAGCTTCGAGCCTACGCTCGCGCGCGGCGCCAAGGCAGCGGCCAAGTTCCGCGCCGATTTCAAGATCGAGCTGGAGGGCATTGTCAGTGATTCGAACCTGAACAAAGACGAGCTTGCCAATGCGCTATCTGGCCTCATCGACCGCTGGGCGACTGCGGGGAATTGGTCTGATGACCTGCGCGTGAAGATGCGTGCAGGCGCGGCGCAGGTCGCCGAAAACGCCGGGAAGGTGCGTGATATTCAGGCGGCACTGGATGCCATGACGGGCGCACTTGCGTCCAACACAGCGGGCGTGCAAGCGAATAACGCAGCCCAAGCGGGATTCTCGGAGGGCGGGCAAAAGTACCTGGCAACGCTCCAGCGCAGAATTGCAGCGCTCCAGGACGGCGGCGATCCTATAAAGGAAGCCGAGCGGTTTATTCGTGATCACGCGGATTCGACAGATCTGGATACCGTCGCGCTCATGTCCAACGCCCACGCGTTGAAGACACTGCTGGATTGGCAAAAGTCGGCTGGCCAATCGACCCGAACGTCGCAATCTGAACTCGAGCGCATGACCCAGGCGCTGCGTGAGCAGGTTTCCGTGCTGGGCATGACCGAGGAGCAGGCCGCTCGCCATCGTATCGAAACCGCCAAGGGCACGCAGGCACAAAAAGCCGAGGCGCTGGCGCTGCTCGAACACGTCCAGGCGCAAGAGCGGCTGACGAAAGCCAAGGATGCCTACAAATCGCTGTTGCTGGACCTGCGCACAGAGCAAGAGAAGGCAATCGATCAGTTCCGCGAACAAAAGCAGGTACTGGATGCGGTCAATGTCTCGGCGGACGAATATGCCCGCGTGATTGCCCGCATGTCGGCGGCGAGCATCAGTGCGCCTCCGCAGTTTGGCGGCCTGGATGCGTCGGTGGGCGGAGCGTCTTCCGAGTTGCTGCGCGTGGCCGAAGCTCGGGCAGCGCTGGATGAATGGCGGGCGACGGAGTTGGCCAAGCAGCAGGAATTTCTGGCGCAGAAGCTCATTAACGAGCAGCAGTATGCCGACAACGTACTGAATATCACGCAGCAAACCAATGCCCAGCAGGAAACTTTACAGAACGCTTGGCGTTCTGCCACATTGGGCACCTTTTCGACTGTAACCAGCAGTGCAGCCGAGATGCTGCGAGGATTAGGCCAAGAGGGGTCTCTCGCATACAAGGCGCTGTTCGTTGCGAGTAAAGCTGCGAACATCGCCCAAGCAATTCTCAATACTGAGAATGCCTACACTCAGGCCTTGGCGTTGCCGGGGAACGTGGGCTTGACGTTGGCTCCATACATTCGCGGCCTTGGCTATGCCTCTGTCGGCATCATGGCGGCCACATCCTTGACTGGCATGGCGCACGACGGCATAGACCAAGTACCACGCGAAGGCACTTGGCTGTTGGACAAGGGCGAACGCGTCCTGAATCCCCGCCAGAACGCCGACCTTACCGATTACCTGCAGCGTGAGAACAGCAATGCAGGCGGGCAGGGCGCGCAACAGAACGTCATCACTGTGCAGGTGAGCATCGATCAGAGTGGCATGACCCAATCCCAAACAACGACCGGCACTGAGCAGAACGCCCGCCAGCTGGGCGACATGATCGCCGAGCAGGTGCGGGTGCTTATTGCTGAAGAAACCCGCCAGGGCGGCGTGATCTGGAATTTGAGGAACCAGTACTGATGTTTACCTTTACTTGGCTGCCCGAAGAAAAGGCTACTCCCGAAACCACATTCCAGACGCTCACAGCCGCTTTCGGAGAGGGCTATGAGCAGGCGGCGGGAGACGGTCTGAACAACATCCGCCAGTCCTGGCCGCTCACGTTCTTTGGCGAGTGGGACAAGATCGATGCGATCAGGAAGTTTCTGGACGCCCGTGGCGGTTATGAGGCGTTTCTTTGGACGCCGCCAGGCGAGACTGAACCCATTGCCGTGCGCGTCACTTCCTACACGCGTCCCCACCGTGGCGCCAATGCGTGGGTGCTGAACGCGACCTTCATACAGAAATTCATCCCCTGACTATAGAGAGATATTCCTATGGCCCTTGACCCTATCAACACCGGAACCGCCCCAAACGACGGCTCCGGCGACAAACTTCGCGCTGCGTTCGGCAAGGTCAACGAGAATGACCAGTACCTTGAAGGCAAAGCCACCACCGCCCAGCAAACAGCCGAATCCGCCGGCACTGCCGCGCAACAAGCCCAGGAGGCTGCCGACGAAGCAGGCCTGGCAGCCGAGCAGGCCAACACCGACCTTGCCGCCCACAAGACCAGCGGCGACCACGACGACAGGTATCTGAAGCTAGACCAGGTTGTGACAGCACCAGCAGCCGGAAAAACGCCCAAGGCCGGCGAGGCAGGTACCTTCGCTCCAGAGTGGATTGAAGGGCTGGTCAACAGACTGAAGTACCTGGAATCAGTGGCGGAGAATGTGGACTGGACTTCGATTGCTCCGTTATGGGCTAATGGCCGGGACGGGTTTCTGTGGGATGTGCAGGATCTGAGCAGCTTGTTTGCGGACATGAACGGCCAGTCACCTGCGGTCTTTGGGGGGCCTGTCGGAGTGGTGTTGGATATGAAGGCCCCAGGCGCTCGCGGTCCCGAATTGAGTCCCGATGCCAACCCGCCGTTGGCGACGACCGATGGTTGGGTTACGACGGCAGGTGCTGATGTCGCGCTTGTCAATGGCGCGGTGGTTGCTACTCTCACGACCAGCAGCGGAGGCGGGCAGACCTACAAAGAAATTCCCGGAATGGTCGCTGGCAAATGGTACGAGTATGTTGCGAAAATCAATGCGCCCCAAGGTCTACGGGTACAGGCATGGTCGGGCGTGGACATGGCCTACAAGTCCTATCCGCCGGGTACAACCGAGGTCCGTTTGCTTTGTTTCGCAACCGGAACAGCACTGCGTCCCCGGCTTTATATCGGCCAGAGTTCGTCGCCAGACATCAATTCGACGCTAACAATCTTGTCACAATCCCTGCGGGAGATTCCCGGTCATCACCTGTATCAACCTGTCAGTACGGCGCGGTCAACGCTGAAAATCTATGCAACCGACGTTGGGGCAAACCAGACGCCCGACTATGCAACGTGGACGTATCAATCTGGTTGGAATTGGAACGGCGCAACGCTGGAGAAAACAGAAACCGAGGCGGGAGCCGCTACCTATTTCAGCGTGCCCCTGAAGCCGCTGACCTATTATCGGTTTACCACGCAGGTCGCCGCGCTCGGGGGTGTTGGAGGCGGGGTTCGGCCTTTCATTTCCGGCACCCCTGGAGCCGGTCAGCTTAACGGAGAAGCTTTTGCGGAGGTTGGCACCAATGTCCAGTATCTAGCTACCAGAGAATCAGATAGCCGTGCCGGGCTGACCAGCGGAGGAGGCAATACCGCAACCATTACCGATTTTCAGGTGCAAGAGGTGTTCACGTGGAGGTACTGGCTGAAACCCGATGGCGTGGATGATTTTTACAATATTAGTGGCGGAGCAATAGACCTGACGCAAGGGGCTGCTGGATTCGCGGCGGCTATTGATGTTGCTGTGCCGTCAGGTTTTTATACGACGCTTTCCAATGCAACCGGCACACGCGCGCTTAATTTCCGGCGCGGAAATTCGAATGGCTGGCGACAATCGAACGTCAGCGTTGAGCAGGCGTTACCTCCGAAACCAAGACAGAGTGTTTTGTACTCGACCATGGCGTCGGGATACGCCCAGGCCGAGGACAGTACTGGGGCCGTAAGCGCGTTGGATAACGGCGGGACGCCGCAAGGCGTTGGCATCCACGATTTGTTCCTGGTGAGCAACGCTGGCCAATATCCGTGGCGCTTTCCCATATACGGTGCGATTGGCCGCGCGGGTGCCGCCACTGAGTTCGAGCGTAAACAAATGCTACGGTGGCTCGATAGCTGCCTTGTGGAGGTATCCGAATGAACTACGTACACCGCTGTCTGATCGTCCCTGTTGCATACGTGGACGCAGCCCGCCAACTGGCCGCACTTGCTGCTGGCCCTGCTGGTGAGGGCATGTTTATCGTCCCGTTATCTGCCGACGGTCAGGAGCCTGCAACCCACTACATCAGCGTCGGTCCGGTCGGTGAGGATATGGCCGTACTGCTGGAATCCGGGGATAACGTTTACGCGGCTATCGATGCTGCAACAGAGGGCAACTCCCCCTATACGCTGGAGCAGTGCCGCGCGCTGATCGACTCCTGCGACATATCCGAGGATGCCGCAGATGTGGCGCTGGCGAGGCTGGGGCTGCAGGTTATGCAGGATGATCTTGTCTAACGACCCTGCGCTGACGGCCATGCCTAACGTTGCTACGCGACACAATAAAATGGGCGTCTGATTCAACAATCAACAATACTTATAAATGGTGACCAATGGAGAGGTTAACTAATTCGATCAAAGCCGCTCTCGATAACCGCAATTGGTATGCAGCACTCGCATTAGCTTTAACGATGCCCGATATTTGTGGAAAGCTTGACCATCCGGATATGGCTTCTAGCCGGCGATATCCAGCATGGTTCGATCAGTGGTTAAGTGCCAAGTACACGGCATACGTCGGCCCCGCTCGGGAAAGGGTGGTGCTTCTCTCAGGCAACGATTGCTACGCGCTTCGGTGCAGCTATTTGCATCAAGGAGCGGACGAAATTAGCGGGCAAAGATGCCGCGATGTGCTCAGTTCGTTTCATTTTTGTGAACCAGAGAGAAACAACATTGTGCACAACAATCAGGTGACCATGGGCGACGGATCCATAGCATTGCAATTACAGGTGGATATTTTTTGTGCCGACATGATTGATGCGGTGCACCGTTGGCTCGATGTGCAATCCCAAGACCTTCCCGACAGAATGGCAGACTTTCTTCGGGTTTGGCCGCATCCGTTCGCTCCACAATAGGCTCCACAATATCATCTGTCTTTGCTTTTAGTGCCCGCTTAATGCGGGCCTTTTTTATTGGTGAGTCATGGCTATTACCGAAGACGTACAAAAGCTGGAGCCTGGCAGCCAGGTCACTGTGTACGAACTGGACGCCCAGGCCATTGGAGCCGGAACGTTGTTCTTTCACGGCTACCCGCAGAAGGCTCCCATCTGGTGGCAGGGCAAGCGGTACGAGCCCTGGGCAATCGAAGCAACGGGCTTTCAGCGAACCAGCGAAGGCCGCCAGCCATCGCCCACGCTCCGGGTCGGCAATATCGGCGAGTCCGAGGACGGCAAGCCCATTGTCGGCGTCATATCCTCGATGTGTCGTCAGTATGGCGATCTGGTAGGCGCTCGCCTTATCCGGCATCGGACGCTGAAGAAATACCTGGACGCCGAGAACTTCCCCGACGGCAATCCGACAGCCGATCCCACGCAGGAATTTGCGCCAGAGATCTGGCTGATCGAGCAGCGCACAAGTAGCACTGCGGAAGTGGTCGAATTCCGCCTATCAAGCCCGCTCGATTTCCAGGGCCGGCAACTGCCTGGAGGGCAGATCACTACATATTGCCCATGGACCCGCATTGGTGGTTATCGGGGCCCGTACTGCGCGTACACCGGCTCGGCGATGTTCGACCGCAACGACAACCCCACCAATGACCCAGCGCAGGATAGGTGCCCTGGGTTCCTGTCGAGCTGCCGCATCCGCTTCGCCAGCCAGCAGAATTGCCAGCCGGTAGAGGCGGTTGTGAATTTTGGCGGCTATCCAAGCGCAGACCGGCTGAGGTAAACGATGAACAAACAGACTGTTGAAGCCGTCAAGGCCCACGCCCTGGCGGAATACCCGCGCGAGAGCTGCGGGCTGGTCATTGCCAAGGGCAGGAAAGAGATATACCTGCCGTGCAGCAACGCAGCGCAAGGCCACGGGCATTTCATGATCAGCGGCCAGGACTATGCCGATGCCGAGGATCAAGGGCAGGTCATCATGGTGGTGCATTCGCATCCGGATATGCCTGCAAAGCCATCCGAGGCGGACCGCGTGGCATGCGAGGCGTCCGGGTTGCCGTGGTGCATCGTGTCGATCATGCCCGGTGGCGATGGGCCGCAGGTGGCCGAGGTGATCAGTTTTGCTCCTGAGGGCTATGTCGCGCCGCTCGTGGGCAGGCAGTTCTATCACGGCGTTTTGGACTGCTACACCATCGTGCAGGACTGGTTCAGCCGCCAGCGAGGCATTGTGCTTCCCGACTTCGAGCGTGAGGACAATTGGTGGGAAGGCGAGCATGAACTGTATCTGGAGAACTTCGAGAAGGCCGGGTTCACGCCTATCGGTGATGGGCAATCCGTTCAGGTTGGCGACGTAATCCTCATGCAGCTGCGCAGCGAACGCGTCAATCACGCCGCCGTTTTCATTGGCGCTGAGCCGCTGAAAGAAGCGCCGGACCTTTTTACCGTACCGGACGCAATGCTGCATCACGTCTACGGCAAGCTGTCCGAGCGCACGCCCTATGGCGGTTATTGGCGGGAGATTACCCGCCTGATCATTCGACACAAGGATCTCAGATGAGTGACGAGAAACTGCGCAATGTGCGCCTGTACGGCAAGCTCGGTACGATGTTTGGCCGGGTACATCGTCTGGCCGTCTCCAGCACCGCAGAAGCCGTGCGGGCGCTGTGTGTCATGGTACCGGGATTCGAAGCCGAGCTCATGAAAAGCAAGGACAGGGGCATTTCTTACGCCTGTTTCCTAGGAAAGCACAATATCGATGCCGAGCAGCTCGAGGCCCCAGCCGGAAGCGACGACATACGGATTGCGCCAGTGATTGCGGGCGCCAAGAGCGGCGGCATATTTCAAACGATTCTGGGCGTGGCGCTGATCGCTGTGGCCTGGTGGAATCCTGGAAGCTGGTTGAGTGCTGGTGCTGTAACGGGAATGTTCGCCGCCGGCGCAGGCATGGCCATCGGGGGCATATTCCAAATGATCAGCCCTACGCCGACAGGACTTGGAACGGCAGATAGGCCGGAGAACGGTGCATCGTACAACTTCAACGGACCGGTAAACACGACAGCGCAGGGCAACCCTGTGCCATTTGGCTACGGAGAGGCATGGTGCGGCAGCGCCACTATCTCGGCAGGCATCTACGCGGAAGACCAGCAGTGACGACAGACGTAATAGACAAGCCCCTGACGGCGCCAGATGGCGCCGTTTCTGTATCTGGCGGGTACAGAATTGTCGGCTACAAAGGCGGTAAAAGCGGCGGCGGCAGCGCCCGCACGCCTGTGGAGCAGCCAGACAGCCTGCACAGTACCTCCTATGCGTCTGTGCTCGACTTGATCTGCTATGGCCCTATACAGGGCCCCGTGCATGCCGACAAACCGCTACAGGACGTGTATCTGGACGGCACCCCGGTGGCGAACGCCGATGGCTCGCTCAATTTCGATGGCGTGCAGTTCGACTTCAGGCAGGGCACGCAGGATCAGGACTACATCCGGGGCTTTCCTGCCAGTGAGGCGACCAGCGCCGTGGGCGTCGAGCTTCGATCCGCCACGCCTTGGACGCAAGGGATCACCAATACCCAACTGACTGCTGTTCGGGTGATGCTTGCGGTCAACCGTCTGTCGCAGCAAAGCACAACGACAGGGGATATCAGCGGGTATCGCGTCGAGTATGTCATTGAACTATCGACAGACGGCGGGGCCTTTGAACAGGTTCTATCCGCAGCTTTCGACGGCAAGACGACGCAGAAATACTCCCGATCCCACCGCATTGACCTGCCGGCCTCAGAGTCTGGCTGGACACTGCGCGTGCGCCGCATTACACCGGACACCAGCGATTCAACGATTGCCGATGAAACGGTGGTCGAGTCGATCACGGAGATTGTCGATGCGAAGTTGCGCTACCCGATGTCTGCCCTTGTGGGCATACGAGTTGATGCCCGCCAGTTCTCCAGCATCCCGACCCGCGCATACCGGTTCCGACTCAAAATCGTGCGCGTGCCCAGCAACTACAACCCCGAGACACGGGTCTACTCGGGCACCTGGGATGGCACGTTCAAGCTTGCCTGGACAAACAATCCGGTATGGTGCTTTTATGACCTGATCACCAGCGAGCTGTATGGACTGGGCGATCTGATCCCCGCCAGCTGGATGGATAAATGGGCGCTGTA
>Ga0182738_1001856_pt1 | contig 25656 bp, 36 predicted proteins | sample eDN5th30CBELigMG_FD_128876 | JGI IMG/M metagenome (GOLD analysis project Ga0182738, IMG submission 128876) | Enriched Miracle-Growth compost microbial communities from Emeryville, California, USA - eDNA 5th pass 30_C BE-Lig MG (version 2)... ...
AAATGGTTGAAATTCTTAAGGATTTCAGCCATTTTCAATATATTTTGCCCGTCTCTTGGCTCACTATTCATGCTCTGATAAGTTTACCCAAATTACAGCCCCCTGTGGATGCTTATATGGAACAGGTTTAGCATATCGAGTTGGCGTGTGCATTTCCCAAACATATGGTTTCTTATATGTAATGCCGGATTCTTGAGGGATTCTGTGCTTAATACATTCACTCTTGAAGGCTTCCTCTGTTAAAGGAAAACTGTTTGCTAAGATAACGGTCCCTTTAATTTCACCTGTGCCACTTTCGATAAGCGCTATTCTCCCGCGAATGTTACAGCTTGTCCCTCTAATTTCCCATATTTTTGTTCCATCTAGTATCATGTCGATCCAAGGCTTTTTTATAATAAGTCCTTTCAAATCATCAACTCCTTCTTGTATATAGTTAACCATGTTAATAATCGAATAACAAATTAATATTGGCTGTTCGAATAAATAACTCTTCCTCCCGGTAGTTTGTCTTAAGTCACACAGATTAGCAAGCATAGCCTGCCTATATTTTATAGGTACATGCACAACTAGGCATTTATCCACATACATTAGAGAACAGACGATTGTCGTCTTATCATTGGATATGATTAGCATTCGAACGTTCATCAGGAGGTGGAGCTATGGCTGGTTTTTTTGCATCAATTGCTCTGTTTATTAAGCAACTTACCTTATTAGTATCATATGTTAAAAACAACGCTTTTCCGCAACCATTAAAAGAAGAAGAAGAACAATATCATTTAAGTAAAATGGCGGAAGGGGATCTTGATTCACGTAACACATTAATTGAACATAATTTAAGATTGGTCGCACATATCGTAAAAAAATTCGATAATACAGGGGAAGATCAAGAGGATCTAATCTCGATCGGTACAATCGGCTTGATTAAAGCGATTGAAGGCTTCCAAGCAGGAAAAGGAACAAAGCTTGCAACCTTTGCAGCTCGTTGTATAGAAAATGAGATATTGATGCATTTGCGGTCATTGAAAAAAACACGTAAGGACGTCTCACTTCATGATCCTATTGGAACGGATAAGGAAGGCAATGAAATCACGCTGATTGACATCCTAGGCAATGAAGGCGACGATATTGCTGACCAAGTACAACTGGAGATGGAGAAAAGCAAAATTTTTAAAAACCTTAGCATATTAGATGAACGCGAGAAAGAGGTTGTTATTACGCGGTTTGGATTACTTAATGGCGGAGATGAGCGAACACAACGCGAGATCGCCAAGGATCTCGGCATAAGCCGTAGCTACGTCTCCCGTATCGAAAAACGAGCTCTAATGAATCTTTATCACGAGTTTTATAAAGAAACGGATAAGAGTAAGCGAAGATAGCAGGGTTTTACTTTATAAAGTTATTGATAAGACAGCGCATGATTGCCTTGTGATCATGCGCTGTTTTTGTTACACGATCACCTTTTTAGTTCTATGTCTTTTCAGTAGTTCGATACAAATGGAAAATCACTTAGCTTCAATCACTTAATTTGTTTTTATATTATGTGTGAAATATATTGAAGTGGACACTTATGTGAAATTAGAGGGAATTACTGATTAATCCTGTAATACGCTCGTTAGCCTAGGCAAACGAATATCAAGTAGCTTGGGAATACGAAAAGATGACCTTATTACATTATTACGCAACAACCTCCATCCTCTTCTTCACTTTCAATACCAACTTTCGCCAAGGCATCCTCGCCTTCTTCCATCAAGCCTCGTTCCCAATATTCTATATTATCCGCATACTTATCATTCGGAAATATTCCTTCTTCATCTAATAATTCCTGCTTAATATCTGTTCTTCTTCCAGTTCCATAAACACCTACAACATAGTCAATTGGATTATCTATCTCAGATTGATCAGTAGAAAGTTTATCGCGCAATTGTGCATTAGTATAACGTGTTACGCCTGTTTTAATCTCAGCTACATAATCTAATGTTAAAAGTGCCTGACTTATCTTCTCTTTCGCCAATTGTAAACTTATACCAGATTTCGAGAAATCGTCAACGATAAGTACAGATACTTTTACTGAATCTCCAATAATACTTCTCAATTCATCTTCTATCATTGTCATATTATCAGTATCAATCTGTTCCTGAGAACGACCCTCCGCATCTTGGGAAGGCTTTACGTATCTCGGTCGCACGGTCATTAACTTTGTTGTTAAAGCAACTCCTTCTGAAGAAACATTCAATGCTCCTGCTACTCTTGCCGCGATATGCGCCCCTGCAGTTGGAAGACCTATTACTAAATTTGGTTTATATCCACTTTGAGTTACTGCTTGAGCAAGCATCGTTGATCGTATATCAATACTATTATCTGTAATTTCACCTTCATCTTTGCGCCATTTACGCGCTTCTCTTTCACCTGTTTTAGCAGTAGACGTAAGGATTGTCTCAATTGGGCCTTTTTGTTCAACAACTAAACGCCATGAATCAGCCAATACTGTTGATATTTCCGCCTTTAATGTTCTAGCGTCTTCATCTGTAGTAGAGATCAAACAACGTCTATAAAAGAGTTCACATAGATTCCGGGCTTCAGAGAGATGACGTTTAGATTGTAAAAGTATTGAAGGGTCCTCGGGAAGACCGGCTGCGACTAAACCATCTGTAAAAGTCGATAATACGATATCCATTTCCTCACGAATTGTAGCAATAACTGCAAGGTTGCCATCGTCTTTTCCTATTTCAACTATTTGTTTTTCTATCGCTTCAATTAATCCTGCTTTATCAGGCACTGGTGCTTGTTGCTGATTAAAAGTAGTTTTAACATCATCAAGCTCTTTATTTCGCTGAACTATAGTGACTCGTTGCATAATAGTGGAATTATGTATATTAGTAAGTTCATCCTTAGAGCTGCTGCTTTTTTGTAATTCTCCTTTATTAAGAGCACCGTTATTGATTTTAGCTCCCATCTCATCTGCTTCCTTTTCTAAACTAGCGTCATCATTAATACCTACACCTTGCACCTCCATCGTTGGTTGAATGTTTTTCTTAGCTTGCTGAACTACATGCCATGCCTCATGTGGTAAATGTTCCTCTTGTCCTGGCGATATATGAATGTTAGATCCTTGTGTGTACGCATACGCCCCTACTTCAGCTGGTCTAGGAGAGTTATAGTGTACTTTTACATCATCCATAGATAATCCAGACAAACTCTCTATTCGTGCCTTTATCTCATCAGGTAATCCCGTATTATTTTTTCTCTGTATTGGCGCAGAATTTTTCCATTCCTTCTCTCCCATTAATCTGCTCAAAGCCTGATTACCAATTCTCTTTTGCAGCTGCAAAACATAAGAGTTTGTAATAGTTTGAGGGGCTATACTTGCCCCTTGAATTGAAGATGCTGGGTTATCTTGTGTCTGTTCCTTACGAAAATCATATATAGACATGTTCTTCCTCCCACTATTTCAGAATATCCCCTTGTTTAGGGTGTGGAGAATATGCTGCGCAAACGTGCAAATATAGTGAAGCTATCAATTGTTCTGGTCATAAATCCAGCTTCTTTTAGTGCAGGTGTTCTCAATTGAAATAAAATAATACGGTTTGATGCTGCAATAGTGTGGGATCGAAAGTTACGTTCAAAAAATTGAGGTTTCGTCATAGGTGGGCGAATTTACATGTAACACTTTATGAGGTTTATTGGTAAAATGCATTGCTAGCCTCTTGTTTCTTTTAGATAACAGAGGGACTTGTCTCATCATTTCGTTCTACAGATGCATCCCCTTATTGAGTTCATTTATTTTGTACCCATATTTTCAATACATATTTAGAGTGAGGTAAATACTCTACAAATAAAATTTTATCAATTTTATCTTTCGATAATGCTCTTGTACTTTTGAGATTTACTCCATTCACTTTAATATTCATCCATAAACCAGCTTTCTTAGATGTGTAAATCTTATGCTGTTCTTCAAGTGTCCCGACGACATATTCATGCTTCTGATTTATATAGTTGGGAATATCGCGGATCGATGGCATTAACACTAATGCATAAAAAACAATCATTCCTGCAGCCGTGCCAATTAACGATATTCGCAATATTATCCTCTTAAAGGAATTTCGTATGTGTTCAAGTTGAGATGCAATTGAAAGTAATATAAGATAAACACCTATAAGTACAAAGTAAATTCCGAATAAGCACCAAAACCAAAAATGATCAAGTAAAATCATACTTACTAAAAAAGGAACTATAAATACTGTTGCGAAAATATTATTAGAACCATAGTTCACCTGCCTATCCATTAAGCGTATCTCCTAGGAGCTTTCATCGAAACGTTAATGCGGTGTTTTATGTCTCGGAAGCTTCAAAGAATCGTTTTCAATAGTTTTCCTAGTTTTGGTCCTAGCTCTTTCAATTTTTCTTTGATAAATGGCTGTGTTTTTTCAGGTACTTCCGCAAGATTATAAAATTTTGCTTCTAATACCTCTTGACCATCAGGTTTAATATCACCCATAAAATCCGTACATATATAACAAATAATTACACTGTAATATTCATGACCATTCCTTAATTTTGTATAGAGCTCTTTCCCGGAAAATACACCAAATAAATGCAGCTTTCCTACATCTATATCCAATTCTTCTTTCACTTCTCGCCTAGCAGATACTTCAACAGATTCTCCTAGTTCCATTAATCCTCCAGGAATCCCCCAAAATCCATCCGAGTATTTAACTAGTAATATTTCTCCCATCTTATTAATAATCACTACACTTGGACGTACTAAGATCAATGGATAATTTCCAATCAGACTTCGTACCTCTTCAATATATCCCACGATAAATCCCCCTCTTATTGTTATTTATTGTATTTCCCCGATGTTATATAACGTTCTAGTATAAGCGAACTCGATAGACCTAAGCGAAAATGAGCGAAGATTTATACGTAAAAACAACATACTCGCAGCTTGGAACTTCTCTATAAACCATATCTTCTGCTACATCCGTTAATGAATCAACTTCCACTCGATAAAATATTCGAATTTATCTGTTTCTGGGTTGTAATCTCCAGGATCTTCACTCAGAGTTACGTTGCAAGCTAAACCGACTATAACTTTAAATCTTTATTTACTATTTTAAATTGCACAGGACCATCTCCCCTATTTACTCAATAGGCGTCTTACCTAGAGTTTCACATAACGTTCCCAGCATTGGCGAACCCGAAAGACTTAAGGGCAAGGTATGCGAAACGAGCCGTTACACTTAGCCTTGCAGGATTATCACGTGATATTGCTTTTCTGGCAAATCAATCTCCGTGACCTCGCGCTAATACCGTGTAATCTGCATTATTAAAACAACTATTTACTATCTAGTTAATTACTCTAGGCTGTTTATATATGTTTATCTTATAAAGTATAAGTATTTGTTTCATCCTCCATTGAGTTATGCAATATAACATATATTAATATCGATATAGGTAACGTGACTAAAAAAATTAGTCTTATACTTAATGCTGAGATACCCAAGAAATCAGCAATACCACCACATACCCCAAAAATAGATTTATGTTTTGAAGACTTTTTCAGTTTTTTCATCAAGCACTTCCCGCTTTCCGTCAGGTTCTTTAAGATACCGTTTGGCGTTCACGAACACTTACTTAAGCACATATGTCCGGGTCCAACGGACTTAGTCAGTATAAGGTTTGAGCCTAATTCTACTTCTCTGCTTTCCTCTTCTAGCGACCGAGACGTAGCCGATACTTGAACATGGTGTTATCCGATGCCTCTGACCTCCTTATACTAACCTTCACTTATCAATATTCTTATTGTGATTAATTTCCTTCCATAAAAGATCCAAACGATTAATTATTCTCTCTTGATTTTCAATTTGCTTTTTATGTTTAATCTCTAAGCTAATTAGTGTAACAAGAATAAGAAACAAGAGTATTATAATAATTATCATGATTTCTCCATCTTCTTCTATTTTTTTATGAGGAACCTTATATATTAACTAGACGAACCTTTTTATTCAATTGCTAACTGCGAGCTCATATAAACTCGTTGCTCACTCCATACAGAAATTTCAAGCTAATACACGTTTAACTTACTTAATGAAGAAGATAGGCATCTTTTTCTATGTTCTATATAGAGTAGCGTGTGGCTGCTTTATGTCTCTTCACTAACCCGGGGCCTTATTAATTCAAACTCCCCTTCAATTCATCTTCATAATAAATCCTGTTTTATCGCCCTTTTTAAATCCGCAATTTTCATAAAAACTATGTGTTCCTTCCATTCTAGAACTAGTCATCAACATGACCTTATAGCAATTATGCTCTTTAGCGATTTCAACTGCTCTCTGCAGGACTAATCTACCATACCCTTGTTTTCTAAAATCAGCATGGGTTACAACATTCTCAATTAACCCATATGGTCTAGCTCCTCGCGTAAGATTTCTTATTATTACTAAAACACATGACGCAACCATTCGGCCACCATTTTCAGCAACAATGATTTTCATAAACGGGTCACTCATTATATCATTCCATAGATTGTGAAACTCATTAATATTCAATTCTGGATCATCTGGATTTAGATGCTTATATAATTGTATCAATTGCTCTAATTCATCATGTTTTATCCTTCGAACAGTAAGATTTCCCATCTAATCAACCTCGCTATCATGGTACAATCAAATTTGTATTTCCATATCTACTAATTGGCCTTCTTTGATGTACCGTATCAAATTCCTTACTTCTTTCTCAGCACGGTTTCTTATTGGAGGAATGTTCCACCAATTTTCTGGCATTACCATATCAGAAGAAACTAAAATGTGTTCAATCCAATTCGGCATGTACGTTTGTAATGAAAGTAAGCATCTTCTTGTGTGTCCAGGAGTAGTCACTGAGATTAATCTACGTATATTATGCAGGCCAATCTTTCTATCTAATACAAGTAACGATGCTAGAACATTCTCTTTCGTATGGTTCGACAACGTTTCTATCAATATCGCTTCCTCTGGAACGCCATGGTCTAAAGCAAGGTTTTTCATTTTTATCGCTTCGCTTTCATCTCTTTCTCCCCACTTATTTCCTCCCGAAAATAAAAGATATGGAGCTCTACCTTCTTTATATAGTTTGATTGCTTTTTCTGCTCTATCTAGCTCAGGATAACCAAACACCATAATACAGTCTCCATATATTTCTGATTCTAGTGGTTCTCCTGGATACAAAAGAGTTACGAATTGTTCTGGTGTCAACATATCTGGATCGATATTTGAAATAAGCATTCTTCTGTCTCCTTCACTTTTCATGGTCATCACTCCAACTCTAAACTGTAAGGGACTAGAAATATGAATGAATCCATATCCGATAAGTAATTGTCATACATATCGTAATCCCTAAAATTACTCGACCTGTTATAATATACCGGGTATGTTTTATTAGATAATACACAACGCTCGATGAAATCAAAACTACTATCCCGTTGACCATTATCGTTAGCGGACTTGTAATAATTCTAACTAATCCACTGATAGGATATATGAAATATAGTAGTATCTCCGTCAGTATAAGAGGGATAATCAATAACATAAAGTAATAAAAATGACTTTTAGTTTTCAATTCCAGCACCGATCCACCTACTTTATTTAATTGCACTAACTTTTTAGTACATCTATAAGCTACGCCGATCCATTAATCATCATATCTTTGTACTTCTTTTTTCTAACTTCATATTCAATCGAAAAGAAGCTAGGTCCTCCATCTAGGACAGCTATTAAATCTTCTTTCCAATTCATGCGTGAATCGTCATCATTAATCAGTAATAAATTACAATAAATCACCTTTCTTCCTTTCGTTTTTATTCCATAATATTGTCTTTTATAGTCCTTAAAGTTATCTATAACAAATTGAAGCTTGCCTTCTTCATAATTCATTTCAGTATTATCATAATTAGTAAGATACTCTATAAATCCACTTTCAAATTCATGAATTAATTCTACGCTAGGTGTCCAATCGCTAAAATAAGGATCGGAAAGAATGACGCCTTCATAATTTTCAGTATGTACTAAGGTCGCCCCTTTCTTTATTTTTTCGAGAATATAATTGGCAGCGTACGTTACAGCTGATAGCGATATTACAATAAGAAGAATTACATACAATCGCTTCATATGCTAAATGCCCCCAAATTATTGTTTTTCAATCCTCAAAACTATGCTCTCCATCCTGCCTCTTTAACAATCCTTTTGATCTGCTGGATTAGGACATCTTGCTCCTTACTCTTTTTTGTAATTGTATTATCTGGAGTAACAGCCCACTTGAATATTTGTTCGATGCTTCCGTAATTCCGTTTAAAGCCTTTAGAAAGCTTTAATATATTTTCCTTCGTCGGAGCAAACGACAATACAATTCTTAACTCTTCATCGGTCCAAGGCAGCCCTTTATTCTCTACGCTGAATTGTTGTTTCTTCTCAAATTCGTTAATAAGTAACTTGGTCTTTTGAATCACTTCGTCCGTCGTATGTTCTTCAATTCCTTCCGTTAATAGCTCAAACAACCGGTCTTTAAATTCTTTCTTTTTCATCAAAATCTCCTCCATATTCGAAATTAATAGCATTAAAAGCTTCTCTTCACGGTAAATTGCAATGGTGTTCCTAACTATTGTATTGTTTTACTGTCTTCAACAAGCTGTTCAGGCTCAACTTCTGTGCGCTCATTAGATTCTATTGCTTCCCCGCTGCCTGTATTCAAATAATTCTCACTAAAGATCCATGCTTCTCTATAAAATCTACCTTTTCCGGTTAAATTCTCTTCTGCATTAGTTATTAGCCCATCTAGCGTACGAAACCATGCTGTAAATAACTCGTCATCTTTTTTATATAGAATTTCATAAACCGCATTATATTGTTCAACTTCGTCTTGAAAGGGAGTATCATTGCCTTGCATTTTATGAATCGAGATGATTTCTCCACCTCTAGCACCTATCATTTCTTTAATTTTCTCTTCGCGTGTATTTTTCATATCGATGGTCAATGGAATGGATAGTAGAAAAATAAATAGCAGAGTACAAACGCAAACTGCTATTGCCTTCTTTTTATCTTTGTTATAGTAAATCGCTAGAATAATTCCTGAAATTAAAGCTAGTAAAATTAAATACACACATATAGCCTTTAGCATCGCTTTTGTTTCACCTTTTCATTCTAATCTAGTTTGTATATCGTGATCTTTGGTCATCTCGCGAATACTGCTTATTAACGCTTCTTTCTCTTCCTTCTTTATATAATAGATATAATGCGACAATGGATTATGTTTTCTTATATCCAAGATAGTATCAATAATGTTGATTTTCTTTATATCTTTGAAAGGGTAAATCTTATCTGCAATCTTGATCGAATCCTCAAGCAATTCCATTACTTTATCTAGGTTTCTGTTTTTTATAAACCAAATTAGTTTGTACAAATAATAAGTAGCATAGATAACTAATGCGATTATGCCTACTGCACGATACGTTGAATCTAGCGTATTAACTAGAATGAGTAAACTAACTAGTAGACTTAGCATTGCGATTAATGGTGGATTTTGTTCTCGAACCATAAATTTATTATTGCTCATAACTTTCTCTCCTCCATCTAATTAACCGGATAAGAGCCTTGAATTTTGCAAAAAAGCCCACCTATTAAAATTTTTTATGTTAGGTGGGCTTCAATGCTGCGTATCTGATTGTATGTAGATTCCTCGGTTGTATGAACTTTTAAGATAACGGCGTAAGCTTAACTTTCTTCACCTTTAAATGATCAAACTGGCTATGTACGATGTCCTTCGCTACACATTCAGCTATCATTTTATTAAATATCCTCGCAATCAGGATGCTGTCTCCCAATGCATCATGTCTTTGAATGTCTGTGTTGTCGATATTATAGTAACTTCTTTTACACTCCGCAATTAACAGCTGAAGATCATATTCATATCCTGCTTGTGTTACAAGAAAACAGCCTTTAGTAAATGCTAGAAATTCATCTATTACTGTTTTAAATGTACGAGCAATTTCGATATCTTTGTTCAGAATTCCTGGAAGCTTCTCAATTCGTGGTGGTATCGGTTTTAGTGGCCGAACTAAAGTTTTATACTTTGCAATGATTGAACCATCACTCCCAAGAATGATCGCTCCAATAACTGATCTGATCCAGTAGCTTCCAAATCAAATACACAAAACTTTCTGCTCGTAATATTCTCAAGTAACTTTCTATTGCGGCCTCCGCACCATAAATCTATCCGTATCTCTTGCAAATCCATACTGTTCATATAGTCCATGTGCGTCTACTGTTCCTAAAAATCCTGATAAGCCAGCTAACTCATCGCACGCAATAATACTTTGCACTAATATTTTCCCTATTCCTTTTCCCCTATAGTTCTCATCTATGACCACATCACATAACCAATATGTTGTAGCCCAATCTGTAATTACTCGTGCAAAACCGACCTGTCTGCCTGCGTGATATACGCCGAAACAGAGTGAATGTTCTATTGATCTATCAATCTTCTCTTTACTTCTATGACCAGCCCAGTATGTTCTTGATAGTAGCTCATAGATAATTTCATGATTTAACAACGTTTTATCTGTACTTATCATATAATTTTCTGTTCTCACTTCCATGAAGTTAGCCACCTTTTCACTAATGTCTCCCTTGCACGTATATCCATCACAATATGTTTAACTTTGGTCTTCGCCCTTGATTTCTTTAATAAGTCCTGTATTTTTCGTTAATGTTAATGTTAGTTCTTGATTGATTTGGTACTTATTCACCTCGATGTTGATCACTCTAATTCTACGTTTACTTCCATTGGGCTTTAGTACCTTGATAATTTCATTATTTCTTTCAACAACAGTTACCTTCATAAATTTACTTTGATTGCTGAACAGATCAGCTGCAACGATAATCGTGTAAAAGAGAAATCCAAATGTCCCTATTGCAAACAAGACAATAAAAAAAATACGTTCATAATAAACGTTTATCAGTAGTTGGACTGCCGACATTGCTGCAACAATAAATGATGAAAAACATACCCATAAAATTGATTGTTTATATGTTTTCATTTGTCTCCTTATAGTTTTTTTAATATTGTCTTATCCCGTAACACTGTACTTTCAATAAATTCTTGCTTAATCTCTTCTTTCAACACTCTTTTAAGTCTATTCCTACCAATTTCATCTAATCTTTGTTGCACACGTCATAGTGCAAATACTTCTGTTCGCTCTTCATCTTTATTGATCATCCATCTGCCGATCAAGCGAGCTTCGTATTTGAGTTGTGAGGGAAGTAAGATGTCATTAAACAATACATTAAAATCTTCAACGAACGAAGGATCAACAATATATGTTTTTCTTCGATAAATCATCAATTGCCACCTTAAATCGTTGAGATGATTTCTGAATCCTTAACCTGCAAAATGTATTCTGAATAGACTCGCTCTCGTCCACCTTGACTTACATACCATGCATTTACCTTCTTTGCTTGTTCAGGAGAGCGGACATTTCTTTCAATTTCTTCATATTTTTCTTTGCTTTCATATTTCCATATCGCAAAGATCTCTGTTGTTGTCTCCGAATGCGGAGCCATCCATCTACCTACTAATTTAGCTCCATGCTTCAATTGGTTCGGCAAATTATTTTCAATAAAATGCTTATTAAACACTTCGACAAATTCATTGACTACAACATAATATTTTCTTCTATAGAACATAGCCTCTCTCCTAAATTGTTATGAATTATTTTCTAACTGGAACGTTTTTGGAATTTAAGCGAAAATCGTGCTGTGGAGTGAGTCGTAGTTACAAACTTGTGGGTTAATTACTCGAAGTTGTTGGCTTACCTTCTGCGTTATTGATAATTTCTAACATTCTCAACCTATCGTTCTCTGTAAATTTATAATATCCTCTTACTGAATGTTCAGCAAAGAGCGTTCCTCCATCAATTATCCATAGGGAGAACTTAATGATCTCTTCATTTAATAGCCATATTTCGACTGCATAGTCTGATGGGCGAATATCTAGTTGCGCTTGGTTGTATTCCGAATTATTAATGACATTAATAAAATCTACTTTGTCTTGTGAATTAACAATGGTATACGATTCTTCTTCATTTCGAATTTCAATTTTTTTAACGTCATTAACCTTTATACTGAGTGCATTTTTAGACCTTTCGGTAGAACTGTTTTGGCAACCTAAAATAACGATAAGCATTAAAAGAATTGCGTAAACCTTTTTCATATGCTACCTCATTTCTTAGAAGCTTAACCATTATATATTCCGAGTGCCTCTATCTATTGTTTTAACTATTGACGTTTCTAAACAAAAAAGGTTGCTATATATTGGATATATTTTCATCAATTAATTTCTGTCACTGCTTTAGTTCGTCTATAGTACTTTATTTCAATTTCTTGTTGTAATTGCAACTCACTTATTTTTTCTTTAAATTCTTCATTAGCCCTAAATTTCTTCACTTTCTCATTTCCTATTGAAATACCAACTGTATAGACATTCTTTTCAACTAAGTTCCCTTTTATCGTAACAACATCCTGTTTGACCAGGTCAAGAGCAATTACAGCTATTAATACTAAAAATAGTAGTAGTGTTATGCACTGGGACAGTGTTATCCAAAGAGGGTATGACAAAAGCATATTTGTAAATAAGCCGATTAACTGAATAAATGCAAACGTTGCACAGACAAATAACAACGCCTTTAGTTTCTTCTCGGTCATTTTTGATTTCATGTTAATCCCCCTTCCTGTTGATGTAATCTATGATTTCGCTTAAGTTGTTTGAACTTAGCAATACTTTTCCCGATTTCATTTTCATAAGTATATATTTATCATTCGTCTGATACGTTGAGTTTTGATTTCCCCAAATTCCGTATGCTATTGAATTAACTTTAACTTGTTGTATTGAAACATTTGAGAAGCTTTGAGGACCGTTAACAAATAGCAATAATTTTTTATTGTCACTATAACTTTCAAAGTTGGTGACGCCTATAAAAAAGATAAAAAATAAAAGACCAGTTATTACGAATATATATTTATATGTTTTAGTTGTCTTCTCTTTCATCCACTACCTCCTCATTCAAGCATGTCTTATTCGTTATTTCTTTCTCATCAATAAATAAATGAAAAGAATGATACCTACTACACCAATAAGCATATTTATCGTAAATAGCGCCCAAATCAATTTAATTTGCGATTCTGATAATCCATCACCAATAGGACCAACTTTCGGTTTGAGGAAACTATTCAATTTCAAAATTCCATAAAAAATTATAAACACTGACGCTATTAACCCGAAGACATATCGTTGTTTGATCGTTCTCACCTTCTTTGTAAAAACTTCTCAACCTATGGCTGTTAAATTTCCCCTCATTCCTTACACACCTCTTTTTAATAAAACCTCTACGATTTCTCCTAATTGTTCAGCTATTTCATCTTCCGTTGGATAATCTCTTATTCTCTCTAGGTCAGATCTCAATTCGGTTACGATGTAATTGGGTAACTCGTTTAATAAGCTGCTCAGTATCCAATACTTCCATACCCCATCATCCGTTTGAAGGATTCTTTGAATATGTGGTACAAGCTCAATTTCAAAATTGACTATTATTTTCTGTAATTCACTCGCAATCGGCCAATTCATATCCTGTAACCATTCAAGTAATTCTGGTAAAATTGGTCTTAGGTCCTCTTAAGCATATGTCTTTAACTTCTCAACACTTTCAAAATCATGTTTATTTTTGGGGATGAGCACTTCAACATTCATAGTAACCTCCTGTTACTCCTCCCTTTAATTTTCCTAATATTATCTCTCCTTCATGATAATTCTCTATAACTATCCCATCATCAAAATTAACAATCCACGTATCAAATGCGACTGCAATTATATCTTGGAAATACTTAACAATATCTTCAGTAGCTGCTTCAATCACAGGTAGGCGATGCTCATCCCAAATAATCTTCTTTTAATATCGCCATTTTAATCACATCTCGATATTGACCATTTCTGAATAGCTTTTGCCGCATTCTTCCTTCTTCTTTAAATCCACATTTGAGATAACATTTATATGCTCTAACGTTATAATCGTATACATCGAGCTCTATTCTATTTAGATTTAATTCCTCGAAAGCAAACTTCTGCAGCAGAGAAATCGCTTCACTTCCATACCCTTTGCTTAATTTATCTTTAATACCGATAACGATTGCCATTGATGCGCATCTGTTTTTCCAGTCAATGTTAAGTAAATCGATTTGTCCGATATAATCTAAGGAACTTTTGTCGGCTATAACAAAGCTTTTAATATTTGATTTCCCTTCCACGATCATATTTAAGAAAGACTGTGTTTCATTCACAGAATGAGGATATAGAAAAAGATCAGATAAATTGTTCGTAATTTCAGGATCGTTAACCCACTGCCTCATCTTTTCTAAATCTGAAGCTCGATACTCTCTCAGAACAATTCTGTCACCAATTAAATGTGCCATGGCTCTACACTCCTTTATTTGTGATTGTGTCATTCATTTACAACACAAGACACACTTATATCTCTCCACCCCAGGATATTTTTCTCCTAGACTACTTGCTTGAAATCCGATGCTTTTATAGAAATCCACTGCAGCTTTGTCCGTTTCTACTTCCATTCTTTCGATACGATGGTTTTCTATAAATTCATAGATCAGTTTCTTACCAAGTCCTTGTTTCCTCATGCCTGCCTTGATCGAGATATGCTTTAACTCTACCTCGCATTCTGACAGCCATATGATTCCGATTAATCCGACTAAATGATGATTATGGACATATCCCAGCAATGCTCTATCTGGGTCACTCCTATATCGTGCATATTCTTTTGTAACTCTTTCTACATCAGGGTACATACAGTCAGATAATCGTGCTATTATTTCATCTGGTTCTTGATAATTTTTTAAGTTAATCATTATCATCACTTCTTTATCTGATTTTGAAATGCTAGGTGAATAAAGTCGGGAGACAAATCTGTGAAGCTTGCGTTAACGCGATGACGAGGCGTTCTTTGACGAGAGTTCTTTGACGAGAGTTCTTTGACGAGAGTTCCTTCCCCTAAAGACTAAAAAGGAATAAATATGTTAATTAATTTTCTCATTTCTTTAAATTGCTCTTTAGTAAATATCCCTACTAATATGCTTTGATCTACTACAGAGTAAAAAAATTGGCGCTGACTACCGTGTTCCCTTAATAGCTCTGAAAAGATTCTAAACACATTAATATCTAACCAATCATCATCTACTGCTAAATCGTATTTCTTGAATTCTCCATTGACTTCAAAGGATATCCTTGCTTCGTTATTTTCAATATCTACATAATCGGAAATATCACTTATCACTACGTCATCTTGAATTAAATCAGCAATTCTCTTAATTACTCTTACATAATCTCCATGATCCTCTATACATTCCGTATCGAGATACCAAATATCGTTAGAATTATACGATTCCTTCCCATCACTATCGAATACTTCTGAGCCCATTGCAAGAAGCAGCAAGTAATAAGGTTGTTCTTCGTATTCTTCTTTAGAATGTTCTTGAATTAACACATCAGGAGAAACACCATCATTTAGTCTTATCCCAATTCTATCTAATGCTGCTAGCTGGTTTTCAAAAGGTATCCTTTCATTCTTTTTAAACCACTTAAGCATCACGATCACCCTGTCTTATTACTTTTTAATATCATACTTTCCATTGCATCACTACCATTATGCGTTTCTACACCAACATACTTAGCTCTAATAATTTGATAATTCAATAAGGTTGCCGTCAGGATCTCTAATGTAAATGGAAGTTATCAGCCCTAATGCTCCTGTTCTTGTAACTGGCCCTTCTACTATGTCGATTCCCTTTTTACTTAAATGCTCCTGGACTTCTTCAATTGTTGCTTGTACTACAAAGCATAGATCTTCTGAACCAGGCAATGGTTGCAAAGCTTTGGGCTCGAACTCACTACCATATTGATGTAGATTTATTTTCTGTTGACCAAAGGAAAGGGCTTTTCGATTAGCACCGAATGTTACTACGTTCATACCTAACACATCCGTATAAAACGCTATCGTTCTTTCCAAGTCTCTAACAGTCATTACGATATGGTCAATGCTCTTTATCATTGGATTGCCCTCCTACAGTAACTATATTTCCTTTATTGTATCTTATTTCCTTTTTCACTTAAATACCAATTACTCATATGATTTTTACCATATATCTCATAAGCAAGCAGGAATTAGCTCTAAAAATGTCGAATGCAGTTACGTTACTCCTCGTAATTATCACCTAATCTGGATAACGGAGGCTGCGCCAATTGGAGAACAAATTTGATAGCTATGTTGAGGAGCTTAAAAGCTCTAAGGAATGGCTAGACTTAGATTCACTAAGAAAGAAAACACTTAAGCTTTACGTATTTTCCTGGTTTCTCGGCGTCGTTTTATTTATTCTCGCTTTTGTTATTCTCATCTTTTCCTTTGATCTTATCAGTTTTTTAGGCTGTCTCGTCGTGTCGGTGGCCATCCCGCTTATGCTTGTACGAAAGCACTTAAAGGAATTCAGCGCTAAATATAAAGGAATTGTCGTACCAAAGCTCATTTCCGATGTCATAACTGAATTTGATTCCAACGCTGATCGTGATTCCAACTCTAACTCATCCAAACAGAGAAAGAATAAGTGTCAGTATTATCCGAACGAGAAAATTAACTTTAATCTACTGGCTAGCTTTCCGCTTTTCGAGAGATATCCACATAAAAAAACGATTTACGATGGTGAGGATTTGTTTAAGGGGACTATTGGAGAGACGCATTTTCAATTTTCAGATCTGATCATTAAGCGCAATCGCGATCTTATTGTAGTCGACCAAGATTTTGACTTTACTATTTTCCGCGGACTTGTCTTTATTGCAGACTTCCATAAGGATTTCGACGGAACGACAACCATTCGCACTCGTAAAGGCAAGCAGTACAGACTATTAAAGGCGCTAGGCTCACGAATAACCACGATTAGCCATCAATTTGATCAAATGTTCACGGTTCATACGACGGATGAAATTACTGCGAGATATTTATTGCCTGCAAATATGCTGGAGCGGGTCATGGCATTACGCAGTATTTTTCCGGATAAAGGAATAGCGATTTGCTTACATAAAGGAAAGCTGATTATATCGATACATAAACATGACTTTTTCGAAATTGGTAAGGCTAGCATGCCGCGAAGCCGCAACATTGTGCAAACCTATACGGAAATCAGTGCAATACTCGAAATGATCGATGTGCTGAACCTAAATCTACGCATTTGGAATAAAAAATAGACTGGCCTATTACAACAACTGCCGCCTAGCATCCTCTGCTAAAGCGGCAGTTTTCATTTCATTCAATCAACATTAAATTCTTTCGCAGCTAGCTCTACCCCATTAATAACGATCGCAATGGCATGCATACCAGGGTAATGCTTGCGTGTCGTCAAATCTTTAAAGTGATGAACACGAACGTATCGTTTATCTCTCTGCTCGATGTCATGATCGGCGATTTTAAATAGCTTTCTCGAAGTTTTCCCGTTGGCCTTTACAAAGTCAATCCCGTATTCTACGCGAAGTCGTTGCCCCTCCCCTAGATTATTGCTAATCGTAAAGGCAAAATGCAAGGATTGGCCAATATTAATTCGTGATTCCTCAACAACAAAATCGACAATCGTTACATCTGGCTCCAGCTGAAAGCCAAACAGCGTAAGAATCTCTGCATCTCCCTTGCGCAGCAACCCTCGACATCCGTGCCGCACAATCCAATCTGTATGCTCATGCTTCCCATACCAGCTCCGAGCAAGCTCAATTACAAGCTGTGGATGGTCCTTGGCGATGTCATTGATATGATTAGCTACACTTTTCCGTACATAAAGGTATTCATCCCTCTTTAGCTTCTCCAGTATTGGTAACAACGGAGTGGGATCTGCTTTATATTGCTCTAAGGCCATCGCCCACGGCAAACGAGGACGGCAGCCTTCACTTGCTAATCTTCGCACATGATGATCACTATGCTCTGCCCATTGCAGCATAACGTTAATCATTTGCTCTCCGTACTTTAAGATAAATGGACGCACGGCAAACTCTGAGCTGGAGTACGGTGTAAAAGCTTCTAATGCAGCAATTGAGGCATCCCAGTCCTCCAGCCCAAAGGCCTCTACAAAATCAGGAAAGAACAAATATTCTACCCCTGTACACTGTGGTGCGACCCTCTCTAATATGCTTAACGCTTCACGATAGGATGGCGGCAATGTCTGTCTTAACACATCTGCAATATGACGCATTCTCGCCTTAAATGCTCTAGTCTCCCATTCCTCATCATAGATAAGCCGCAAAAATGCTTCTCCATCAAACGCCGCATAGGCTCCCTTTACAATTTTAATAAACTCTTCAAAAAAGCGCTCATTATATCGACCTGCGATCGTATCTGCCATCTTATCGTCTCCATTTCATTCATCGATCTTTATTACGTAACGTTACCTCGTTGACCTCAACTAAACTATAACTCATAATAGTGTCAAGTATTGTCACTATTAATTAAAGGAGTATTCTCTAATGCATAAAGCGCAGCGCTTAATTCATCTTATCATGAAGGTTAACGAACGAAAAAAATTCACATTACAGGAAATGGCCGATGAATGTGGTGTTTCACGTCGTACGATGATGCGTGATTTAATGGAGCTAAGTGAGCTCGGTGTGCCACTTTATTCAGAGGTCGGTCCGAATGGAGGATATCGTATGCTGCGCGATAAGGTGCTCCCACCGATTAGCTTTACAGAGAGCGAAGCGCTCGCTTTATTTTTTGCAGGTCAATCGCTGCGCAATTATAAAGCCTTACCTTTTAACAATGAGGCTGAAGCTGCATTAGATAAATTTCTCCATTACTTATCTAGTGAGCTGAAGCAGAAAATTTCTCATTTACGTCAGCGCCTTCTTTTCTCTGTTGCTCCGCATGAGCTTGAAACACCATGTCTTCAGTCACTGCTTGATGCTGCGCTAGAGCAGCAAGTGATCACCATTCACTATGAAGCTTCCTCAAGCAGTGAACGAATGATCCAGCCACTCGGCATTTATACGATCAATGGACTATGGTATTGTCAGGCGTATTGCTTTCTTGCCAACGACTATCGCACATTTCGTATTGATCGTGTGAAGTCTGTATCCGTAAGCGACGAGCAAAGCATGCGTATCGATCTCTCGCATCAGCATATTGAAGATTGGATTATGCATACTGAAGAAGAGGATACGTTGGAGCTAGAGGTTCATTTAACAGCAGAAGGCGTTCTCCGCTGTCAATCCGAGCTATGGCTCGCCAAATCTATTCAGCTTCAGGCTGATGGCTCAGGTATCATCATGACGACAATGAAACGATCTTGGGTAAGCTGGGCTGCTAAGCTATTTCTTGGATTCGGAACAGACGCCCATGTTATACGCCCTATAGAACTGCGTCAACATATTCAATCGCAATTAATCGGGCTGAATAAGCAATATTCGGTCTAATGGTCGGGTCTAATGCTCCGCCCACCAACGCTTAATGACAGGAGGCTTGCCGCCCAAGCTGACCGTTTCACCTATTTGTGGAGCGATTAAGGTGACGGCTTCTTGACTAGCTGCCTGCTGCGCCCGTTCGATTGGATCTGTCCACGCATGATATGCTAATGTAAATGCAGCCCAATGAATAAGCATCACGACTTTACCTTGTACATCCTTGCTTGCTTGAATCGCTTCTTCTGGCGTCATATGTACACCCTGCCAGCGATGATCGTATTGTCCGCCCTCCATCAGCACAAGATCGAAGGCGCCATATTTTCCTTGAATTTGCTTAAAATGCTGGCCATATCCGCCATCGCCACTAGTATATAGCCTTGTGTTGCTCCCCAGCATAACCCAGCCGCCCCAAAGCGTCGAATTACGATTGAACAGGCCTCTGCCAGAAAAATGTCGTGATGGCGTAAACGCAAGCTTCACCCCATCGAGCTCGTACTCATCCCACCAATTAAACTCTCTAATACTCTCCCTAGCAATGCCCCAGCGCTGTAAATGATTGCTCACCCCTAGCGGAACGCAGAACAATGCCGCTTTCTCCTTTAAGCGCAACATCGTATCATAATCCAGATGATCATAATGATCATGCGTAATTAACACGGCATATAGCAGGGGTAATTTATCGATAATGTGCAATAAACTGCCTGTATACCGTTTACTTCCGACAAAGGAGACCGGAGACGCTCGGAAGCTTAATACCGGATCAACTAATATTTTTTTGTTATTAATGCTTACAAGAAACGACGAGTGACCAAACCACGTCAGACTATCCTCTTCACTATAAATTTCATTCCAGTCTACTTCAGCTACAGTCAGCTGACCCTTAGGACTGCGATTCTGATTACTAGCTGTTAGCTCCTTAAGCATCGATAGAAACTCACCGGCGCTAAAACTCGTTTTGTTCGGCTCCCGATTAATAAATTTCCCATCTCTATAATGCTCTAGCTGTGTAAAGGACTGCTCCTGCTCTCGCGTAATCTTACCGCCAAATACAGGATGAACCGCAATAAATAAGACGACACTCACTATCAGTACAATGATTACTATGGCAACTACAAGCATAGACTACCTCCGCTTTTGAAGTGCGCTATAATTACACGCTATGTCTATTATACAGAAAGTATCGTTGCAGCTAAAGAAAAGCTGCTCCCTGCTCCCTGCGTCCTGCATCTTGCACCTTCACCTTCACCTTCACCTGCACCTGCACCTGCACCTGCACCTGCACCTGCACCTGCACCTGCACCCCTATTTTACGGGCAGTACTAAAGTCAGCACAGTATTTTACTATGTACTAATCTATCAATCTGTAAAAAACTCTTCCCTGCGCTTGGAAAATCATTCATAATAAGCTCTAACCTATAGAAAGCGGTGGTGTATATGAGCAGTCCTTTTCACAATATCATTACTTCCGAAGCTGAAATTAGAGAGCTGATCGGCTATCCTAGCGACATCGTTCAGAAGAAAAGCATCCAACAGCTCGACGAGCATTGTCGACAGTTTATCGCCAAGTCGCCCATATTATTTCTAGCAACCTCCGATGATCAAGGGTCTTGTGATGTATCTCCGCGCGGTGACGTGCCTGGCTCTGTGCTTGTGCTAGACGATAAGCATCTCGTTATTCCGGAACGGCCAGGTAATCGCAGAATCGATTCCTTACGTAATATTTTGTTGAATCCACAGGTAGGCATCATTTTCATCATTCCAGGTCTTGAGGAAACACTGCGCGTGAACGGCAAAGCTGTTGTTATTCAAGACGATCACATTCTAGAGCAGTTAAAAGCGAAAAGTAACGACAAAAAGCCGCTACTCGCCATTGGAGTAGAGGTCGAGGAATGCTATATTCATTGTGCTAAAGCGTTCATACGCTCCAAGCTATGGAACTACGACAGCTGGTTACAGACCCATCAGCTGCCCTCCGTCCCTGCTATCATTAAGGCTCACGTCAACTCGCCGCAATATACGGAGGAGGTCGTTAAGAAAGGATTGCAGGAAAGCTATGAACAGCGACTGTACTAACGTTTTACCAGCACTTTAGTTATGTACATAAGTAAAAAGAGGGCGCATCGCATCGCCCTCTCCCCTTGCCTGCTATGTAAATGAAACAAGCCAAATGTCTCGTTTAAAATGCGTTTTAGCAACAATTCCTGAATCCACTATCGTTGCTCCAAGCTGCAGTAGCTCTTCTTTAATCGGCTCGACAGAGACGATAACTGCCCTCTTGCATAGTCGCTTTAATGAGGCTAGCATCTGCTGACGCTCTTCAGCAGGCAGCACAGAGCAATGATTGTATGGCAAGTCAAGCACCGCAACATCATAATCCTCTGTTAGCCCGCGCATATCTGCTATCGCTATGTCGCACTGATAATGGAAGGCTTGCATATTTTCTCTCGCCCCAACGACTGCGAGCGGATTAAGATCATACCCTTTCGCATAGATCCCTTGGCTAGCCGCCTCTAACAGTACGGTACCAATTCCGCAGCATGGATCAATTAAAGATATCCCAGCTCCCAGATGAGGTACTGCGATATTAACGATTGCCCGAGCCACCCTTGTACCAAGCGCTGTTGAATAATGACGCGGCTTACGATCATGCTGCTGCCATAATGCCTCATGAACCTCATAGCTCCCAAGCAGCCAGCCTTCGTTCCACTCGATAATGCCTAGCTGCAGCTGTGGATGATGTAAATCCACCTGTCCGCCTATATGCATACCAAGCTCCCGCTCCATAGCTCTCCGCTTATTATATTCAAGCTTTCTCGGCTCGCCACTCACAACGGATTCAATGGCTATCAGCTTATACGTCTCGCTTAGCTCAAGCGCAGCTGCCTGCTGCAAGAGATCGGCATAATCAGTAGCCTTTAGCCAAACCTGCAATCTGTATTTCATATAAGGACTGCGCTGCGGTGATAGCTCAAGCTCACTCTCCACTACAGCCGACGATTCATGCCAGCTTGGATCAATACCTAGCAGCTGCCTCATTTCCATACTGCAAAGTGAACGCTCCTGATCGCTACACACCAAGCGATAAATATAGCCTAATGAAGCACTTTGCTCCTGCTGCTCTCGTCGCTCAAGCTGCCCCTGATATTCCAAACTTTCCTGTTGCTCACCAAGCACAGCGTTAATTAATCTCCCTGCCATGGTTCGTTTTTAGAGGGTTTCGGCAGCTCGATATAGTTTGGCTCAATAGCCTGCTTCTCCTCAATTAAGAAGCTTTTGTTGCAGTTTGGACACTCCTTCGCATCGATGGGAATAGAGCTTTGGCAGTTTGGACACTGCTTATCATCTGTTAAATTAATCATTCGCAATTGATTTTGCTCGATTTCACTTTTAAGCATCGCAATCTGTTCTAGCTGCTCACCAAAAAAAGCAAGCTTCAGCTCCTGTCCAAGCTCAGCCGCTTGCGTTACCTTCTCACCGATTTCCTTATATAATCCGTTAATTTCATTTTGCTTTCCAACGTTAATTAGCTTCAGCTTGTTGACCTCTACTAATATTTTGGCTTTAGATCCCGCTTCACTAACACCTGTCTTCAATTTATCTAAAAAGCTCATTTCGCTCACTCCTTACGCCCCTTTTTCCCGTCTCTTCATTTTATCATAGTTCCCTTAAAGAGGAAGCGCAACTTTTTCTGGGCGTTTGAGTTCTGCTACTTCAATTACATGAACTGCTTTTCTAATGCCATAATGATTTGCTCCTCCAAAAATGGCTTTACAATGTAGTCACTAACACCAGCTTGGATCATTTCCATAATGACCTTCCTATGGGCCAATGCTGAGCAAATAATGATTTGGGCCCTCGGATCAAGCTCTAGTAGCTTTCTCACGGTGACATAACCACTCATTTCAGGCAATACAAGATCCATAATGACTAGATCAGGTTTATCGCGTTCATAATATAACAATGCTTCTCTGCCATCAGCAGCTTGGGCAACCACCTCATATTGCTGTCGTAAAACGATACTTGCTAAGTGATTTCTCGTTGCTGATGAATGATCAACGATCATCACCTTTTTCATTCCATGCACATCCTCTTTCCTATCTGCCCTTAGCTTAGCAACACTATCTTAACAAAACCTGAAATCTTAGTAAAAAATAATTTAATAAAATAAGCAAATTGGATAGCATTCCCATTGCATTAAGAACATACATTCGGTATATAATAAAAATAAGAACATACATTCGGTTTTGGGAGGTTTAGTGATGCCAGTAATAATGTTAGCGGATTGCCAATCATTTTATGCATCTGTTGAAAAGGCAGCACATCCAGAATATCAAAATAAGCCTGTTATTGTTGCTGGAGACCCTTCTCGACGCTCGGGTATTGTGTTAGCAGCCTGTCCAATAGCCAAATCATACGGTATTACCAATGCAGAAACATTAGGCGAGGCTCTTGCCAAATGCCCTGATGCTGTCGTTATCCGTCCGCGTATGCAAACCTATATCGATGTATCACTTATGATAACGGAAATTTTTGAGTCCTTTACTGATTTAGTTGAACCCTTTTCCATCGATGAGCAATTTTTAGATGTGACGGGATCACTGTCTTATTTCGGCTCGCCAGAGGAAATTGCAAATCAAATCCAAACGAAAGTGCTGCTGTCTACTGGTGTTTGGGTACGCGTTGGCATTAGCTCTACAAAGGTACTCGCTAAAATGGCAACTGACATATGGGCTAAAAAAAGTAAGACGGGCGTTTTCACCTTAAATGAATCTCAGGTGGAGGATCGCTTATGGCCGCAGCCGGTAAGCAAAATGTTCGGTGTCGGCTCGCGAATGAACAAACATTTTCAACGGATAGGGATTACTACAATCGGAGATATTGCCCGTCTTCCCCTAATTGAATTTAAACGTAAACTAAGACTTATTATGGGCAGAAACAGTGACATTCAAGCTGAGTTATTTTGGCAGACCGCACATGGGATCGATCCTAGCAGCGTTACGCCTGGAACGTACGACCAGCAGCAAGCGATTGGACATCAAATGACCTTGCCACGTGACTATTCGAAGCAGGAGGAAATCGATGTCATCCTGCTTGAATTGAGCGAAGAGGTTTGTCGCCGCTGCCGCAGTCAGGGATACATGGGGAAGGTGATATCCGTAGGAGCATCTGGAATTTATTTTGATCGACCTAGCGGCTTTTCTAGACAGCTAACGATTGACGATCCTACGAACATCACCAATGAAGTATTCGAGATAGCTCGCAAGCTATTTTATATTCATTGGGACCAACGCCCTGTGCGAAAGCTAGGAATATCGATCTCCAAGCTCATCAGTGATGACCAGTATCAGCTGACACTATTTGATAATCGAGAAAAAACTAGAAAGTTAGAGCGTGCTACCGATGGAATTAAACAACGATACGGAAGCACGGCTATTTTGCGTGCATCCTCCTTATTAGGAGCCGCACAAGCTCGGGAGCGAAGCACAAAAATTGGAGGGCATTATCTATGAGCAAAAAACTTCAAGGCAACGGACGCTGGGAATCTAGCAGAATGGTGCTTCCAGAACATCGCAAGCAATATTTAGAACGAAGAAACGGACAACAAGAGCCCAGCAAGCCAGAATTACCGAACCGAGAAGAGATTGAATTAATTAGAGATTTTATTCTATTGCCGATGATCTTAACCATCATCGATAAAAACAGCAGAGAAATCGCTCTTTCTTCCTATTCATTAAAACCACTTTACATCAAAGCCTCTCAAGCATTGATGACCAAAATTCATACCGATTTGTATGAAGTTCGCAAGCAATTAAAGATAAAAAACATTAAGGTCTTTCAAGAAGAGGATCGGATGGATAACGCATTATATTATCGCTATGTATGTCGAGGCTATGAGGATACTTTCGCTATGGTGCGTGATGTGGCAAAAGCAGAAATTAGCGTACGTATATCCAGATATATCTCTGCTATATTTCAAAATGAGAATAAATAGCAGCGGTGTGACAGTAAAAAAGGCTATGCGGATTCACCGCATAGCCTCTCTACTACCTACCCAAGAAGGAACGGAGCTAATCTCTGAACAACCATTGAAGCACTAATCACTTCTGGGCCGCCACCGCCAACATCGTTTTG
>Ga0182738_1001857_pt1 | contig 25655 bp, 26 predicted proteins | sample eDN5th30CBELigMG_FD_128876 | JGI IMG/M metagenome (GOLD analysis project Ga0182738, IMG submission 128876) | Enriched Miracle-Growth compost microbial communities from Emeryville, California, USA - eDNA 5th pass 30_C BE-Lig MG (version 2)... ...
ACTCCGCCCGTGAACACACACACTGGTAGCTGCCCGCATGGGTGCGGCGGGGAGTCGCGGCGCCCGCCTCGTGACGAGGCGCGGGCGGTGTCCCAGCCCCGCGCGGAACACCGGCCCCCCGTGCGTGTTTGTTCCCTACCGGCGTCGGGCCGGTCGAGCATCGGGGCGCGCCATGGCCGAGCAGGTTCCGCTGTCCGAAGACGCGAGCGCCCTCTATCCGGAGCTAGACGCCGCCCGCAACGACCACACCCACGAGATCGCGCCCGACATCGCCTATCGCCGGCTCGCGATCGTCAACGTGGTGTTCCTGGGGCTGCCGAATGCCGGCGACCGCGGCTGGGTGCTGGTCGACGCCGGCATTCACGGCACCAGGGGCTTCATCGCGCAGGCGGCCGAGCAGCGCTTCGGCAAGGGCGCGCGTCCCGCGCTGATTCTGATGACGCACGGCCATTTCGACCATGTCGGCGCGCTCGAAGGCCTCGCGGAGGAATGGGACGCGCCCGTCTACGCCCATCCGCTCGAGCGGCCCTATCTCGACGGGACCGCCTCCTATCCGCCGGGCGATCCGAGCGTCGGCGGCGGCCTCATGGCCGCGCTCGCCCGTTTCTATCCGCGCGGGCCCGTGAACTTGGGGGCAAGGCTGCGCGACCTCCCCGAGGACGGCGCGGTGCCGGGTCTCCCAGGCTGGCGATGGATCGCCACGCCCGGCCACAGCGCCGGCCACGTCTCGTTCTGGCGCGAGGCCGACAGGGCGCTCGTTGTCGGCGACGCTTTCGTCACCACGAAACAGGAATCGGCCTATGCGGTCGCGGTGCAGCGCCCCGAGCTGCACGGCCCGCCCGCCTATTACACCACCGAGTGGGACAAGGCCGGCGACTCCGTGCGCCGGCTCGCCGCGCTCGCGCCGGCGCTCGTCGTCACCGGCCACGGCCAGGCGATGCGCGGGCCCGAGATGCGGGGCGCACTCGAGGAGCTCGCCCGCGATTTCGACCGGCTCGCAGTGCCTGCGCAGGGCCGGTATCTCGACGCCCCCGCCCGGCCTGAGGACGGCAGCGCCTATCGCGAGCCGTGAGGCTGGAACGTTGCCCGACGAGAGTCGTTGAGTCCGGCAGAGCGGAGATGATGATGATGGACGGCAACAAGGAAATCTCTGGCAAGCGCGCCGGCGGCGGCGACAAGGCCCCGCAGCCCGCCGGCAAGGGCGGCGACAGCGTGCGCCAGGCGCAGGAGTTCAGCGGCGGCTCGAAGGCCGCGAAGGGTTCCGTCACCCATTCCGACAAGCGGAACCAGAATTCGTCCGCAAAGAGCTGACGTCCCGCCTTGGTGCGGCGCGGCGTCGCGGGAACGCCCGCGTTTCCCGCGCGGTTTTGTCGATTGCCGCGTCGCGCGGCGGTCAGCAGCCGGGTCCGGGGGCCGATCCGGCACTGCCCGAGTGATGCGTAACCGGGGGGGTGACGTGTTCAGGAGGTTCGCTGCCGCGACATGGCTCGCGTTCGCGGCGCCGGCGCTCGCGCAGGAGGCGCCGCCGGCCATCGCGCCGCCCGCCTCGGCCGCCCCAGCCGAGGACGGCCAGTGGACGATGCCGGCGAAGAACTACGCCTCCACCCGCTACAGCGAACTCGCCGAGATCAACTCGGACAACGTCGCCAATCTCCAGGTCGCCTTCACCTTCTCGATCGGCGTCAACCGCGGTCAGGAATCGGCGCCGATCGTCGTGGGCGATACCATGTACCTGGTCGCGCCCTGGCCGAACACGCTCTACGCCCTCGACCTCACCCAGCCCGGCGCCCCCGTGAAATGGCGCTACGACCCCGCCCCGGAGCGGGCGGCGCAGGGCGTCGCGTGCTGCGACGTCGTCAATCGCGGCCCGACCTATGCCGAGGGGCGCATCTACTACGCGACGCTCGACGACCACGTCGTTGCCGTCGACGCCGAGACCGGCATGGAGATCTGGAACGTCCGCGTCGGCGACATCAATCTCGGCGAGACTATGACGATGGCCCCGCTGGTGGTGAACGGGAAGGTCATCGTCGGCAATTCCGGCGGCGAGTACGGCGTGCGCGGCTGGATCCAGGCGCTCGACGCTGCCACCGGCGCGACGGTCTGGAAGGCCTACAGCACGGGCCCCGATTCCGAGGTGCTGATCGGGCCGGACTTCCAGCCCTTCTACCCGCAGGACAGCGGCGCCGATCTCGGCGTCGCCACTTGGCCTCCGGATGCCTGGCGGCAGGGCGGCGGCGCGGTGTGGGGATGGATCTCCTACGATCCCGACCTCAATCTGATCTATCACGGCACCGGCAATCCCGGGCCCTGGAACCCGGAGTTGCGGCCGGGCGACAACAAGTGGACCGCGGGCATCTTCGCGCGCAATCCCGATACGGGGGCGGCGCGCTGGTTCTACCAGTGGAGCCCGCACGACCTCCACGACTATGACGGCATCAACGAAACCATCCTGCTCGACATGGCGTGGGAAGGGCAGATGCGGCGCGTGCTCGTCCGCCCCGAGCGCAACGGCTATGTCTACGTCCTCGACCGGGAGACAGGCGAGGTGCTGGCGGCCGACCCGTTCGTGACCGTCACGTCGAGCCTCGGCGTCGACCTCGAGACCGGGCGGCTCATCGAAAACCCCGACACCGAGCCGCATTCGGGCACCGTGGTCCGCAATGTCTGCCCAGCCTCGCCGGGGGCGAAGGACTGGAACCCGTCCTCGTTCTCCGAGGCCACCGGCTATCTCTACATCCCCCACAACAATCTCTGCATGGACGCCGAGGCGACCGAGGCGAACTACATCGCCGGCACGCCCTATGTCGGCATGAACGTGCGGATGTATGCCGGCCCCGGCGGGCACCGGGGCGCGCTGACGGCGTGGGACGTCGCCGGCCGCCGCGCGGTCTGGAGCATCGAGGAGAAATTCCCGGTCTGGAGCGGCACGCTCGCCACATCGGGCAATCTCGTCTTCTACGGCACGATGGAGGGCTGGTTCAAAGCCGTGGACGCCACCACGGGCGCCGTGCTTTGGCAGTTTAAGACCGGCTCGGGGATCGTCGGCCAGCCGACCACCTATACCGGCCCGGACGGCCATCAATACGTGGCGATCATCTCCGGCGTCGGCGGCTGGTCGGGTGCCATCGTCGCGGGCGGGCTCGACGCGCGCGACCCCACCGCGGCGCTCGGCTTCGTCGGCGCGATGGGCGACCTCCCCGAGGCGACCACGGCGGGCGGGATGCTCTATGTCTTCCGCCTTCCCTAAAGTGGCGGCGGCCGTGCTGCTCGCCATGCCCGCGGTCGCCGCAGCGGACGACCTCGTCGTCTGCGCCGACCCGAACAACCTGCCGTTCTCCAACGAAGCCGGAGAGGGCTTCGAGAACCGCATTGCAGCGATCATCGCCGACGAGCTCGGCATGGACCTGCGATACGAGTGGCGGGCGCAGCGGCGCGGCTTCATCCGCGAGACGCTGAACGCCGGGCTCTGCAACCTCGTGCCGGGCATTGAGGCCAATGTCGAGCCGCTGCTCACGACCCGGCCCTATTACCGCTCCGGCTACGTCTTCGTGACGCGCACGGAAGACGGGCTCGACATCGCCGATTTCGACGACCCGCGCCTGCGCGACCTCACCGTCGGCGTGCAGCTCATCGGCGACGATGGCGCCAACACGCCGCCGACCGATATCCTCGCCGAGCGCGGCATCATCGACAATCTGCGCGGCTATCCGGTCTACGGGAACTATGCCGATCCGGACCCGGCCGAGCCGATCATCGCCGCGGTGGCGAGCGGGGCGATCGACGTCGCGATCGTCTGGGGCCCCGTCGCCGGCTGGTACGCGCCCCGCCAGGACGTGCCCCTCACCGTCACCCCCGGACCCGAGCTCGACCAGGAGACGGTGATCCCGCTCGCCTTCGACATCGCGATGGGCGGGCGGCGCGGCGATCTGAAATTCATGATTGACGTCGATCGTGCCATCGCGGCGCGGCAGGCGGAGATCGACGCCGTGCTCGCCGACTACGGTGTGCCGCGCTTCGATGCCTTCCGGCTGATCGGGGGAGCGCCATGAGGGCCGGCCTCGTCCTTCTCGGCGCAGGGGCGCTGCTGCTCGGGGCCTGCGAGCGCGAGCAGCGCGATTTCGGCGGCGACGCGGCGGCCTCCGCGCCGAACGAGCAGATCGCGCTCTCGACGATCGCGCCCGGCGGCGCCCCGCCGCTGGTCGAGATCACCGGCCGCGGCGAGGAATACGAGGGCAACGCCTATCAGCTTTCGGAAGGCGAGCGCCTCTTCCACTGGTTCAACTGCACCGGATGCCACGGCAATGGCGGCGGCGGCTCCGGGCCGCCGCTGATCGACAGCGAGTGGCTCTACGGCTCCGCGATCGAGAACATCGCCGCCTCGATCCGCGAAGGCCGGCCGAACGGCATGCCGAGCTGGCGCGGCCGCATCCCGGAGGAGCAGATCTGGCAGATCGCCGCCTATGTCCGCTCGATGGCCGGGGCGGTGCCCGACGACGCCGAGCCCGGCCGCAACGACGACATGAGCGGCCGTCCCGGCGAAAACCGCATGCCGCCGGCGACGCCCGATGCTGGTTGAACCCGTCCAGTCCGCCCTGGACCCCGCGGGCAGCGGGGCCGAGGCGATCCTGACCCTGTTCTGGATCTTCCTCGGCGTCTCCGCCGTGGTCTGGGTGCTGGTCGTGATCGCCCTCGCGTTGGCCGCTGCCCGGCGCCGCTCCCGCGCCGAGCGCGGGGCCGGGCCGCTCGCTCCGGCCCCGCGCGGGGAGGCGCGGGCCCGCGGGGTGGTCGGCAGCGCCGTGGCCGCGACCGGCGCCGTCCTCATCACGCTGACCGCGTTCAGCTATTTCACCGGCAAGAGCCTCGCCGACGCCAAGGCCGACCCGACCCTCACCATCGAGGTCACTGGCCATCAATGGTGGTGGGAGCTGCGCTACGACGACCCGCGGCCCGACATGCGGTTCACGACCGCGAACGAGATCCACGTGCCGGTCGGCGAGCGGGTGCGGCTGATCCTGACCTCGAACGACGTGATCCACAGCTTCTGGGTGCCGAGCCTCGCGGGCAAGCAGGACCTCATCCCCGGCCACGACAACGAGATCGTCATCGAGGTCGCGCGGGAGGGCACCTATCGCGGCAGCTGCGCCGAGTTCTGCGGCCTGCAGCACGCCCATATGGGCCTCACGGTGATCGCCGAGCCGCGCGCGGCCTTCGACCGCTGGCGCGCCGCCCAGGCCGCCCCCGCCGCGCCGCCGCAGACGGAGGAGGCGGCGCGCGGCCTCGCCGCGTTCCAGCAGAACGCCTGCGTGCTGTGCCACGCGATCCGCGGCACCGGCGCCGGCGGCATGGTGGCGCCGGACCTCACGCATGTCGCCAGCCGCTCCACCCTCGCGGCCGGCACGCTGCCCTTCACCCGCGGCGCGCTCGGGGCGTGGATCGCCGACCCGCAGGCGGTGAAGCCCGGCGCCAACATGCCGCGCTCCGAGCTCGATCCAGACGAGCTCAACGCCATCATCGCCTATCTCGAGGGGCTGACGTGACCGACATCGCCGCCCCGGTCAAAGGTCAGCGCGACAGCGGCCTCGACGACGCGACGCTTCACGCCGCGCTGACCAGGACCTGGGAGACGCCGCGCGGGCTCTACGGCTTCTTCGCCACCGTCGATCACAAGATCATCGGCCGGCGCTTCATCGTCACCGCCTTCGTATTCCTGTTCCTCGCCGGCCTCGCCGCCATGGCGATGCGCTACCAGTTGTCGCGGCCGGAGAACACCGCGATCGGGCCCGATCTCTACGATCAGCTGTTCACCATGCACGGCTCGACGATGATGTTCCTGTTCGCCGTGCCGGTCATGGAGGCCTTCGCGGTCTATCTCGTGCCGCTGATGGTCGGCACCCGCAACATCGCCTTCCCCCGCCTCAACGCCTTCAGCTACTGGATCTACCTGTCCGGCGGGCTGATGCTGTGGATCGCCTTCCTGCTCAATATCGGGCCGGACGTCGGCTGGTTCTCCTACGTGCCCCTCGCCGGTCCGGAGTTCAGCCCGGGCAAGCGCGCCGACTTCTGGGCGCAGATGATCACCTTCACCGAGGTCTCCGCGCTCGCGATCGCGGTCGAGATCATCGTGACCGTGTTCAAGCAGCGCGCCCCCGGCATGGCGCTCGATCGCATCCCGATCTTCGTCTGGGCGGTGCTGATCACGTCCTTCGTCGTATTGTTCGCGATGCCGGCGGTGATGCTGTCGAGCACCACGCTGATCCTCGACAGGCTCGTCGGCACCCATTTCTACAACGCGGCCGAGGGTGGCGACCCGGTGCTGTGGCAGCACCTGTTCTGGTTCTTCGGCCACCCCGAGGTCTACATCATCTTCATCCCGGCCACCGGCTTCATCTCGGCGATCATCCCGACCTTCGTGCGCCGGCCGATATTCGGCTACATCGCCCTGGTGCTGTCGCTGATCTCGATCGGCATCCTGTCGTTCGGCCTGTGGGTCCACCACATGTTCGCGACCGGGCTGCCGCAGCTCGGCCAGAGCTTCTTCACCGCATCCAGCATGCTGATCGCGATCCCGAGCGGCATCCAGATCTTCTGCTGGATCGCGACGATCTGGCTCGGCAGGCCGATGTGGAAGACGCCGCTGCTGTTCGTTGCCGGCTTCATCGTCACCTTCGTGATCGGCGGCCTCACCGGCGTGATGGTCGCCTCCGTGCCGATCGACCTGCAGGTACACGACACCTATTTCGTCGTCGCCCATTTCCACTACGTGCTGGTGGGCGGCGCGGTGTTCCCGCTGATCGGCGCCGTCTACTACTGGTTCCCCAAGTTCACGGGACGGATGCTGAGCGAGCGGCTCGGCAAATGGAACTTTTGGCTCGCGGTGATCGGCTTCAACGCCGCGTTTTTCCCGATGCATTTTCTCGGGCTGATGGGTATGCCGCGCCGCGTCTACACCTATCCGCTCGGCGCGGGCTGGGGTGAGCTCAACCTCTTCGTCGGCCTTGCCGCCGCGATGCTGTTCGCGAGCTTCGCGGTCTTCCTCTGGAACGTCGTTGCGAGCCTCAAGCGCGGCGAAGTCGCCGGGCCGAACCCCTGGGGCGGCGGCACGCTCGAATGGGCAACGGCCTCGCCGCCGCCGTTCTACAACTTCATGCGCATACCGGTCGTCACCCATCGTGAGCCGCTCTGGGCCGAGACGGAGAGCCTGCCTGTCGCGACCGGGCTCCGGGTCGACGCGCGCGAGCTGATCTGCGGCACCGTGACCGACGCGACGCCCGAGCTGCGCGAGTCCTCGCCGGAGAACTCGATCTGGCCGCTGCTGTCCGCGATTGCGGTGGGCGCCACCTTCATCGGCTCGATCTTCACGCCATGGGCGGTGGTCTGGGGCGCGCCGCCGATCGCTATCGGCCTCATCGGCTGGTTCTGGCCCAAGGGCACGCCGGAGGACGAGGAATGAAGGCCCGCTCCGTCGTCGACGTCTCGACGCTCCCGACAGCGGGGTTCGGGCCGAAGAGCCCGATGTGGTGGGGAACGCTGGGCTTCATGGCGCTCGAGGGCGGCGGGTTCGTCCTCGCCGTCGGGACCTATCTCTACCTCGCGATGATCGCGCCGGACTGGCCGCTCGGCGCCGTCGAGCCCGACCTACTGCCCGGCACCATCGTCACGGTTCTGCTCGTGATCAGCGTGGTTCCGAACCACCTCGTCTCGCGATGGGCGCGCAAGCAGCGGCTCGGCAGGGTGCGCATCGGCCTCGTCGTGATGGCGCTGCTCGGCATCCTGCCGCTGATCGCGCGCGGCTTCGAGTTCCCGGCCCTCAATGTCCGCTGGGACGCCAATGCCTACGGCTCGGTGGTCTGGGTCGTGCTCGGCCTGCATACAGCGCATCTGGTCACCGATCTGGGCGACACGCTTGTGCTCGCCGCGCTGATGTTCACCCGCCACGGCCGCAGCGCGAAGCGGTTCAGCGACGTCACCGACAACGCCTTCTACTGGGATTTCGTGGTCGCCTCCTGGGTCGTGCTCTATCTGCTGATCTACTGGTTCCCGAGGCTCTACAACCCATGATCCGGCTCGCGTTTCCCTCGGCGGGGCTGATCTCCGGTCCCCTGGCGTGGGGGGCCTCGATGCAGCTCAACTATTCGCTCGCGTCCTGGCAATGCGCGGCCGGCGCGCGCCCGACGCCCTGGATCTCGCTGCTCGCCGTGCCGTTCGCGCTCGCCGGCGCATATCTCTCCTGGCGCGCGTTCGCCGCCGTGACGGGCGAGGCGGACGGCTCGGCCTACCGGCTGCACACGCGCCGGTTCCTCGCCGTCCTCGGCATCGCCGCCGCCGTGTTGTTCGCCCTCATCATCCTTCTCCAGGCCTTTGCCGGCTTCGTGTTCACGGGGTGCGAGCGATGAGGCGCCTCCTTCTCGCCGGCCTCGCCCTCATTGCCGCCGCCGTCCCGGCGTTCGCGCATGGGGGCGGCGCCGCGCACGAGGTCGGCTGGACCTGGGACGCATCGATCATTGTGCCGCTGGCGCTCGCCGCGATCCTCTACGCCGTCGGCTTCGCCCGGCTGTGGCGCCGCGGCGTCCGCGGCCGCCACGCGCGGCTCTCCGGCGCGGCGCTGTTCGCGGCGGGCTGGATGGTCCTCGCCTTCGCGCTCGTCTCCCCGCTCCATGCCTGGGGCGAGCTGATGCTCACCGCGCACATGATCGAGCACGAGGCGATGATGATCGTCGCCGCCCCGCTGCTCGTGCTCGCCCGGCCCGGCCCGGTGCTACTCTGGGGCCTGCCGCGCTTCGGCCGGCGCGCGGTCGCCGCGACATTGCGCGCCGGCGCCGTGGCCGGCCCCTGGCGCGTGGTCTCGACTCCGTTCGTCGCCACCATCATCCACGCCGTCGCGATCTGGGTCTGGCACGCGCCGCCGCTGTTCACCGCCGCGCTGACCAACGAGGCCGTGCACTGGCTGCAGCATCTCTGCTTCTTCGGCTCGGCGCTGCTGTTCTGGTGGGCGGTGACGCAGACGAAGTCCTATGGTGCCGCGATCAGCGACCTGTTCGTGACGACGCTGCACACCGGCTTCCTCGGCGTGCTGATGCTCGTCTCCGGCCGCGTCTGGTACCCGGCCCAGCTCACCGACGCCGCCCATTGGGGGCTGACGCTGATCGAGGACCAGCAGCTTGCCGGCCTCATCATGTGGATTCCCGGCGGCATGGTCTATGTCGTCGCAGCGCTCTGGCTCGCCGGCATCTGGATTTCGAGCGCCGGCCGCAGCGCGCAAGCGCGGGGAGGCTATGGTGCCGGGCTCGGATGAGCGGGCCGGGGGCGTGCCGGAGCGGGCGCGCACGGACCCCGGCACGGCCCTCGCGCCCTCCGCCGGCGCCCCAATCGAAGCACGCGCCATTGGCGGCGCCGCGCCAGCCCGGCGGTCCCCCCTGGTGCGGCGGGTCCTCGGCGGCTTCGTCGCGCTGGTGGTCGTGGCCGGCGGCGTCACAGCCGTCGCCGAAGGCGCCTCGCGCGCTGGGCAGCGGCGCGCCTTCGTCGCCGCGCTGACGGGCGGAGACCCCGCCCGGGCCCCCGAAGAGATGATCCGCTATGGCTGCGCCGGCTGCCATCGGATCCCCGGCGTGCCGGGCGCGCGTGGCCGCGTCGGCCCCTCGCTCGCCGGTTTCGTGAACCGGCCCTTCATCGGCGGCGTCCTCGAGAACACGCCCGAAAATCTTGTCGCCTGGGTCCGCGAATCGCGCACCATCGACTCCCGGACGGCGATGCCGAACACCGGCGCGACGATAGAGGCGGCGCGCGACATCGCGGCCTATCTCTACGCGCTGCGGCCGGACTGAGGAGCGTGAAGGCATGAATTCGGGCAAGGCGATCGGGAAGGCGAGGGGCTACGCCATCACGGATGCCCGCACCGTGCACGACGGCTATTCCCGTCTCCTCGTCGCCACGGTGCGTCCCCCGCAGGGCGACAGCTTCCATCGCGAGATCGAGGACCACGGCAACGCCGTCGCCGTCCTGCCCTATGATCCGGAGCGGCGCACGGCCGTGCTCGTCCGCGCCATGCGCCCGCCGGTGCTGCTCACGGCCGGCGAACAGGAGCTTCTGGAGGTGCCCGCGGGCATGATCGAGGACGAGAGCGCGGAGGAGACGGCGCGCCGCGAGGCGCTGGAGGAGGCGGGGCTCCGGCTCGGCGCGCTCGACCATGTCGGCCGGGTGTGGTCGACGCCGGGGGTGTCCACCGAGCGGATCGACCTGTTCCTCGCGCCCTATGGCGCGGCCGATCGCGTCGCGGACGGCGGGGGTCTCGCGAGCGAGAACGAGGACATCACCGTCGTCGAGATGGCGATGGCGGAGCTCGACGCCATGCTGGCGGCCGGCGCCATCGCCGACCTCAAGACCATGGTGCTGCTGCTCGCGCTGAAGGACCGCCGCCCCGATCTGTTCGCATCGGGCGGTCCGGGCGCATGATCATCCCCGACATCGCCACGCGGGTCTGGAACCACACCTTCAAGCTCGACCCGATCGTCCGCAGCCTGCTCGACACCGACTTCTACAAGCTCCTGATGCTGCAGATGATCCGGGGCCTCTATCCCGAGGTCCGGGTCACTTTCTCCCTCATCAACCGGACGCGTCGCGTCCGGCTCGCCGACGAGATCGACGAGGGCGAGTTGCGCGCTCAGCTCGACCACGCCCGCACGATCCGCTTTTCGAAGCGCGAGCTGATCTGGCTCGCCGGCAACAGCTTCTACGGCCGGACCCAGATTTTCAGCCCGGAGTTCCTCGCCTGGCTCGCCGCGTTCCGGCTGCCCGAATACGAGCTGCGCTCCGTCGACGGCCAGTTCGAGCTGACGTTCACGGGCCCGTGGTCCGAAGTGACGATGTGGGAGATCCCCGCGCTCGCGATTCTGGGCGAGCTGCGCTCCCGCGCGGCCCTCTCCGCCTTCGGCCGCTTCGAGCTCGACGTGCTCTATGCCCGCGCGAAGGCCAAGCTCTGGGACAAGGTGGAGCGGCTGAAGGCGCTGCCGGAGCTCCGCATCTCCGATTTCGGCACCCGCCGCCGCCACTCCTTCCTGTGGCAGCGCTGGTGCGTCGAGGCGCTGAAGGAAGGGCTCGGACCGGCCTTCATCGGCTCGAGCAACGTGCTCCTCGCCATGGAGGGCGACCTCGAGGCGATCGGCACCAACGGACACGAGCTGCCGATGGTGCTCGCCGCCCTTTCGGACTCCGACGAGGAGCTCCGCCAGGCGCCCTATCGCGTGCTCGAGGAATGGCGGCGCTATTACGGCGGCAATCTGCTCGTGGTCCTGCCCGACGCGTTCGGCACGGCCGCGTTCCTGCGCGACGCGCCCGACTGGGTGGCCGAGTGGAAAGGCTTCCGTCCCGATTCCGCGCCGCCGATTCCCGGCGGGGAGGAGGTCATCGCCTGGTGGCGGGCGCACGGGCAGGACGTGCGGGAGAAGCTGCTGATCTTCTCCGATGGCATGGACGTCGGCAGCATCGAGCAGACCTATCGCCGCTTCGCCGGCCGGGTGGAGCTCAGCTTCGGCTGGGGCACCAATCTCACCAACGATCTCCGCGGCGTCTCGCCCGAGCCGCAGCCGCGGCTCGACCCCATTTCCCTCGTCTGCAAGATCACCGAGGCCGACGGCCGGCCGGTGGTGAAGCTCTCCGACAATCCGGAGAAGGCGAGCGGGCTCCCGGCCGAGATCGCCCGCTATCGGCGCGTGTTCGGCGCGCCCGAGGGTGAGCGGCGGGCGCTGAGCGTATGAGGAACGTGCGCCCGCGCCGCCCGTTGGTGGTCCATGGCCGCCTGTCCTGACGAGCTCGTCGAGGCCGTCCGCACCCGTCGGGCGATCCTGTTCGTCGGCGCCGGCGTATCGATGAGCGTCGGCCTGCCGTCCTGGCAGACCCTGATCGACCACATGATCGCGGAACTCGGGCTCGATCCCGAGCGGGAAGCCGCGGCCGTCAGCTACCAGACCCTCGCCGAGTACTATCTCCTGAAGCAGGGCAGCATCGGGCCGTTGCGGAGCTGGATGGACCGGGAGTGGAAGGTCTCGGAGGATCGGGTACGGGAGTCGCCCGTGCACCGGCTCATCGTCGCGCTCGACTTCCCGCTGATCTACACGACCAATTACGACCGCAATCTCGAGACCGCGTTCGAGCTGGCGAAAAAGCCCTTCGCCAAGATCGCGAACGCGCGCGACGTCGCCCGCGCCGCGGACGGGGTCCCACAGATCGTTCATTTCCACGGCGACTTCGAGGACGACGAGAGCCTCGTCCTCACCGAGACGGACTATTTCTCGCGCCTCTCCTTCGACAGCCCGCTCGACGTCAAGTTCCGCGCCGACGCGCTGGGGCGGACGGTGCTGTTCGTGGGCTATTCGATGCAGGACCTCAATATCCGCCTGCTGCTGCACCGGCTCTGGGAGACCTGGACGCGCTCGGGCTTTGGCCGCGACCGCCCGCGCAGCTTCGTGTTCATGCCCGAGGACAGTCCGGTACAGGCGGCTGTGCTCGGACGCTGGGGCATCAATCTCGTCGCCGGCGGCGGCGAGGACCCCGAGGACGCGCTCGTGGCCTTCCTCACCGAGCTGCGCGACCGCGCCCGGAAGGGTTGAGCCTCAGCTCAGCGGCGCGTTGCGGGTCTCCACCCCGAGGCCGAGCACCGCGATCGCGGCCACCACCAGCAGCGCGGCGAAGAGGCCGAGCGCGAGGTTGAAGCTCGCGGTGACGATCGGCGCGAGGACCGAGGGCGCGAGCAGTCCCCCCAGCCGCGCCGTCGCGCCCGCCGCGCCCATGCCCGTCGCGCGCAGCGCCGTGGGGTAGAGCTCCGGCGTCATGGCGTAAAGCGCTCCCCAGGTGCCGAGCAGCGCGAAGCTCATCAGCAGGGTGGAGATCGTCACGAGCGCGTTGGTGGGCGCGATCGTGAACAGGAAGCAGCCGGCCGCACTCGCGATCAGGAAGCCGATCAGCGTCGCCCGCCGGCCCCAGCGCTCGACGCCGTAGGCCGCGAGCGCGTAGCCCGGAATCTGCGCCAGCGCGACGAGCACGAGGAAGGCCTGGCCGCGCACGAAGCCGAAGCCCTGGCCGGAGAGCTGCCCGGGCAGCCAGACGAACACGCCGTAATAGGAAGCCGACACCAGCAGCCAGACGACAAGGATGATGACGGTCCGCCGCGCAAGGTCGGGGCCGAGCAGTGCGGAGAGCGGCATCCGCCCGCCGGCCTCCGCGCTGAGAGGCGGCAGGTCCGTCGTGGATGCCCCGTTCGCGGCAGCGACGCGGGCCAGCACGGCCCGCGCCTCGGCCTCGCGGCCCGACCGCAGCAGATAGAGCGGGGATTCGGGAATGCGCAGGCGGAACAACAGGCCGACCACCGCCGGGATTGCTGTCAGCGCGAAGATGAATCGCCACGCCGCCTCGATCTCGAGCCAGCTCGCCACCAGCGCGGCGAGCGCCACCAGCACGGTGCCGATGGCCCAGAAGCCTTCGAGGATCACCAGCCAGCGGCCGCGGCGGCTCGCCGGCAGGAACTCGGCCATCATCGCATAGTCGACGGGAAGCGTGCCGCCGACGCCGAGCCCGGTCAGGAAGCGCAGCGCGATCAGCCAGGAGAAGCCCGGCGCGACGACCGAGAGCAGGCCGAACAGCGCATCGATCGAGACCGTGACGAGCAGCACGCGGCGGCGGCCGAAGCGATCGGCGAGCCGGCCGAACACCGCCGCGCCGATCAGCATGCCGAGGAAGAACGCGGTCCCGGTCTGCAGCGCCTCGGCCAGCGGGCGGTCGAAGCTGGTGCCGATCGAAGGCGCGGTGAAGCCGATCGCCAGCACCTGCATGGCATCGGCCGCCCACACGAGGCCGAATATGCCGAGCAGCCGCCGCTGGAACGCGCCGATGCCGATCCGGCCGAGCGCGCTTTCGAAGCTCACCGACCCTGCCACGCTCGTCATGCTCGCTTCCCGCCCGTGATGTCCGGCCGGAAAAGCTTACGCGAGGGAGGAGGGTTCATTCCAGGGAAAGCGGAAGGCGCCGATGGCCGGGACAGGCGCGGCCATTCGGGCGGAGAGCGAGCGCAGTCCGCGGCGACCGCCCCGGCTTCGAGGGTGCTGCCGGCCGCAGCGTCGCAGCGCGGACAGTCGATCGCCCCGCGCCGCCGCGCGATCGGCACCGCTCACCACGCCGCGCGCAGCACCTCGAGCACCTCCCCGGCCGTCGCCGGCTTCGGGTTGGTCTTGTTCGCGGGGCGCTCGGCGATCTGCGCGGCGACATCCGGCAGGTCGCCCTCCGGAATCTTGTAGTCGCGGAAGCGCATGGGGCAGCCGAGGGCGCCGAGCTCGGCGGACTTGCCCGCGGGATCGTCGGTTCCCATCGCCTCGCCGAGCCGGCGGATCGCGTCCGCGGCATAGGGCTGGTTGAACCGCAGCGAATGAGGCAAGGCGACGGCGTTGAGCGCGCCGTGCGGCAGGTCGTACTTGCCGCCGAGGATCTGGGCGATGGCGTGGGCGAGGCCCATGCCGACGCGCAGGGCGGAGCCCGAGTGCATCGCGCCTTCGAGCAGGCCGCGCCGCGCCTCGACGTTCTTGGGCTCGGCCATCACGACCGGCAGCCAGCGCGTGACGAGGCGCGCGCCCTCCAGCGCCTCGACGTCGCTCTCGGCCGTGTGCCCGCGCGTATAGAGCGCCTCCGCGGCGTGGGTCAGCGCGTTCATCGCCGTTCCGCAGGTGTCGAACGGCGGCAGGCTGAGCATCAGCGTGGGCTCGTAGACGATGCCCATCACCTTCGCGCCCGTGCCCGCCGACTTCTTGCCTGTCCGCGCGTCGCGATTGCCGAAGAACGGCGTCCATTCGGCGCCGGCATAGGTGGTGGGGATCGAGATGATCGGCAGGCCGGTCTGCACCGAGGCGGCCTTGGCGGTGTCGATCGAGCTGCCGCCGCCATAGGCGACCAGCACATCGGCGTCGCCGCTGGCCGCGATCGTGCCCTCGACGCCCGCGACGTCCGCATGCGGCAGCGCACCGGTGAAGCGGCGCTCGATCCCGGGCATCGCGTCCTTGAAGAAGTCCATGGTGACGAGCAGGGGGCGCGACACGCCGAGTTCGGTCATCACCTCGCGAAGGCTGTCCAGTCCCCAGCGGACGATCATCGGCCCGGCTCCCGTCTCGAAACATTCCGGCGCACGGCCGCTCGGCCGCCGCGGCGGGGATTATGTCGGCCCCGTCGGGGGGTGACAAGGCAAAGGGTCAGGCCGGCGCGCCTGTGCGCACGCGGGACAGCGCGGCGCCGAGCGCGGTCGCGAAGGTCTCGCGGTCGCCGGGATTGAGGAAGCTGCCGACGATGACCTCGTCGCCGCGCGAGGCGAGGGTGATGCGGGTGACGCCCTCGTCCTTGTCGCGGACGATGCCGAGCCGCACCCAGAACGGGTTGAAGCGGAATTCCTCGATCCGGCCGCGTGCGCTCACCCGACGCAGCAGCAGCTCGGCGGACGACACCGTCACCTCCTCGAAAGCGCGGGCGGCGCGGTAATTGACGCGGAACGCGAGATAGAGGAGCAGCACGTCGAGGCCGAAGAAGCCGAAGATCGGCCAGGCGCCGTGGGCCAGGAACAGCGCCCCCGAGAAGAGGCAGACGAGGGCGTAGCCGCCGATAAGCAGCTTGAAGCCCCGCGGTCCGAGGGAACGGTAGGGCGTGAGGCGGGCGGAGAAGGTGGCCGACGGATTGGCGTTCGTCATGGAAGCTCAGTATAGAGGCGCGATGGGTGAGTTGAAGCCTCGCGCGGCGAGAAATCGCGGCCGCGCCGCCGCGGGAAGGCCGGGCGCGCGGGCCGGGGCCGAGGCGCCTCGACGGCTCGCTCCGGCCGAGATCGAAGCGATGTTCGCCCGCTTCGGGGCGGCCGAGCCCGAGCCGAAAGGCGAACTGGAGTCGGTCAACGCCTTCACCTTCCTCGTTGCCGTGGTGCTGTCGGCACAGGCGACGGACGCCGGCGTCAACAAGGCGACGCGGGCGCTGTTCGCCCTCGCCGACACGCCGGCGAAGATGGCGGCGCTGGGCGAGGAGCGGCTCACCGAGATGATCCGCACCATCGGCCTTTTCCGCACCAAGGCACGCAACGTGATCGCGCTGTCGCGGGCGCTGGTCGAGCGCCACGGCGGGGAGGTGCCGCCGGATCGGGCGAGCCTCGAGGCGCTGCCGGGGGTGGGTCGGAAGACCGCGAACGTGGTGCTCAACACTTGCTTCGGTGCGCCCACCATCGCCGTCGACACGCACGTGTTCCGCGTCGCCAACCGCACCGGCCTCGCCCCGGGCGGGGACGTCGGCGCGGTCGAGGCGGGGCTGGAGGCCCGGGTGCCGGACGCCTACAAGCGCCACGCCCATCACTGGCTGATCCTGCACGGCCGCTATGTCTGCAAGGCGCGCAAGCCCGAGTGCTGGCGCTGCCCCATCGCCGACCTCTGCCGCTTCCCGGAGAAGGTGTTCGCGGGTGAGCCGTGAGATGAACCAGGCTCGCCCGCGCGGTGCAGTTTCCGCAGTCGGGGCTTCCCCCGAAGCGCGGCCCGCTTCGGCTACGCGCGGTGCAAAGGCACCGTCGTACCCTGCTCTCAGGCGTCATGGCCGGGCTCGTCCCGGCCATCCACGTCTTCTCTGCGGATCGATCCAGAAGGCGTGGATGCCCGGCGCAAGGCCGGGCATGACGTTGGGGATGGGGCGGCCGAGGCGGGGATGCTATCGACGGAACAGGCGATGACGACGGTCGTGCCCGCTACAAGCCCGACCGGCGCCGCCCATCCGCTGCTCCCCGGCCTGATCGATGCCGCGCTCGACGCCGGGCGCGAGGTGATAGCCGTCTACGCCACGCACTTCGCGGTGGAGGCCAAGGCGGACGCCTCGCCGGTGACCGAGGCGGACACGCGCGCCGAGCGGGTGATCCTGGCCCATCTCGCCCGTCTCGCACCTGGGATTCCGGTTGTCGCGGAGGAATCCGTCGCCGCCGGGCGCATCCCCGCTATCGGGCGGCGCTTCTTCCTGGTCGACCCGCTCGACGGCACGCGCGAGTTCGTCTCGCGCAACGGCGAGTTCACGGTGAACATCGCCCTCGTCGAGGACGGCAGGCCGATGCTGGGCGTCGTCTACGCGCCGGCGCTCGGGACCATCCATGCCGGGGGCCCCGCCGGCGCCTTCGCGGCCGACGTGGCGGATGGTACCTGCGGCCGCCTGGCGCCGATCCGTGTCCGCGTCGCGCCGGAGGGGCTCGTCGCGGTCGCGAGCCGGTCGCACCGCTCCCCCGAAACCGATGCGCTGCTCGCGCGCCTGCCGGTCGCGACCTGCGTCGGCGCCGGCTCCTCGCTGAAGTTCTGCCTGATCGCTGCGGGGCAGGCCGACATCTATCCCCGGCTCTCCCCCACCATGGAATGGGACACGGCGGCCGGCGACGCCGTGCTGCGCGCCGCCGGCGGCCGGGTCGCCACGCTCGACGGGGCCGACCTCGTCTACGGCAAGCGGGACGGCGCCAAGCCCTTTCTCAACCCCGATTTCGTGGCCCTCGGCGGGGTCGCCTTTCCATGAGGAAAATTCTGCCCGGGAGCGGGAGAACGGCGACAGCTTCGTTTCTTGTGACCGCCGCGCCGACCCAATAGGTCGAGAGGGTATCCGATCCGCCGCGCCGATTCCTGGCGCGAGCCAAGCGCGAGTGCCTCCCGTGTCGGTCGACCGGTCCTCCCATCTGAAGCGGCTCGAGGCCGAGTCGATCCACATCATGCGCGAGGTGGCGGCCGAGTTCCAAAAGCCGGTGATGCTCTATTCCATCGGCAAGGACTCTTCGGTGATGCTTCATCTCGCGATGAAGGCGTTCCATCCCGCAAAGCCGCCGTTCCCGCTGCTCCATGTCGACACGACCTGGAAGTTCCGGGAGATGATCGCGTTCCGCGACGCCACCGCCGAGCGCCTCGGGCTCGAACTTCTCGTGCACACCAACCGGCAGGGCGTCGCCGACGGCATCACCCCGTTCACGCACGGCTCGTCCTACTACACGAGCGTGATGAAGACCGAGGCGCTGAAGGCGGCACTGACGGCCCACGGCTTCGACGCGGCATTCGGCGGCGCGCGGCGCGACGAGGAGAAGAGCCGCGCCAAGGAGCGGGTGTTCTCGTTCCGCTCGGCGAGCCATGGCTGGGACCCCAAGAACCAGCGCCCGGAATTGTGGAATCTCTACAATGCCCGCGTGCACAAGGGCGAGTCGATTCGCGTCTTCCCGCTGTCGAACTGGACCGAGCTCGACATCTGGCAGTACATCCTCGCCGAGACCATCCCGATCGTGCCGCTCTACTTTGCCGCAGAGCGTCCGGTGGTGCATCGCGACGGCCAGCTCATCATGGTCGACGACGCGCGGATGCCGCTTCGACCGGGCGAAACCCCGGAGCGGCGCATGGTCCGCTTCCGCACGCTCGGCTGCTATCCGCTGACCGCGGCCGTGGACTCGAGCGCCGCGACGCTGCCCGAGATCATTGCGGAGATGCTGATCGCCCGCACCTCCGAACGCTCCGGCCGCCTCATCGACCACGACGAAGCCGGGTCGATGGAGAAGAAGAAGCGCGAGGGGTATTTCTGATGCGCTGCGCGAGCGCGCGAAACCTCCGCGCAAAAGAGGTCGCAAGTACCTTTATCCGCTCGCGGTGTGCCGAGCCGCAATGGAACGGGGCGCCGCCTGGCAGTGTCGTCCCCGGCGAGCGGCCGCGTCAGCGGACGCGAGGGAAGGGGACCCATTGGCACCCCCTTACGGCCGAGAAGCTATTGGGTTCCCTTCCCCTCCGCGCCTGACGGCGCTCCGGCCGGGAACGACACCGGGGTGGGCAGCGCTTCGGGCAGGTTAGGACCCCTATGAGGGTGAGTTCATGAATCAGGCACCGCGCAGCGTCGAGGCCTTCACCGACTATCTCGCCGAGCACGAGCGCAAATCGCTGCTCCGCTTTCTCACCTGCGGTTCGGTGGACGACGGCAAGTCGACCCTGATCGGCCGGCTGCTCTACGACACCAAGCTGCTGTTCGAGGACCAGCTCGCCCAGGTCGCGCGCGATTCCCGCCGCTACGGCACCGTCGGCGAGGACGTCGACCTCGCGCTCCTGGTCGACGGCCTCCAGGCCGAGCGCGAGCAGGGCATCACCATCGACGTCGCCTATCGCTTCTTCGCAACCGAGCGGCGCAAGTTCATCGTCGCCGACACGCCGGGCCACGAGCAGTACACGCGCAACATGGCGACCGGCGCGTCGACCTCCGACCTTGCGGTGATTCTGGTGGACGCGCGCGCCGGGCTCCTCACCCAGACGCGGCGGCATTCGTTCATCGTATCGCTGCTCGGCATCCGCCACGTCGTGCTCGCGGTGAACAAGATCGACCTCGTCGGCTTCGACAGGGGCGTGTTCGACAGCATCGTGGCGGAGTACCGCGCCTTCGCCGCCGATCTCGGTTTCGCGTCTCTCGTGCCCGTTCCGATCTCCGCCCGCTACGGCGACAACGTGTTGACCCGCAGCGATCGGCTGCCCTGGTACTCGGGCCCGACCCTCGTCGAGCACCTCGAGACCGTCGAGGTCGAGGAGGACCGCGCGTCCGCCCCGTTCCGCCTGCCGGTCCAGTGGGTCAGCCGCCCCGATCTCGACTTCCGCGGCTTCGCCGGCACGATCGCCGGCGGGCGCGTGCGTCCGGGCGATCCGGTGGTGGTGGCGAAATCGGGCCGCACGTCGACCGTGAAGCGCATCGTCACCCATGACGGCGATCTCGCCGAGGCTGCGGCGGGGGATGCCGTAACCTTGACGCTCGCCGACGAGATCGACGTCTCGCGCGGCGACGTGCTCGCTGACCCCGCGGCGCGCCCCGAGGTGTCCGACCAGGTCGCGGCGCATCTCATCTGGATGCACGAGGCGCCGCTGCTGCCCGGCCGGCCCTATCTGCTCAAGGCCGGCACCAAGACCGTCTCCGCGACCGTCACCGAGCTGAAGCACAAGATCGACGTCAACACCTTCGAGCGTCTCGCCGCGAAGACGCTGGCGCTCAACGAGGTCGCGTTCGCGAACCTGTCGCTGACCGAGCCGATCGCCTTCGACCCCTATGCCGAGAACCGCGCCACCGGGGCCTTCATCCTGATCGACCGCGCCACCAACCAGACGGTCGGCGCTGGCATGATCGCCTACGGCCTGCGCCGGGCTTCCAACATCCACTGGCAGGCGCTCGAGGTGAACAAGGCGGCGCGCGCCGCGCAGAAGGGACAGAAGCCGGCGGTGCTGTGGTTCACCGGCCTCTCCGGCGCCGGCAAGTCGACGATCGCCAATCTCGTCGAGAAGAAGCTGACCGCGAGCGGCCGCCACACCTATCTGCTCGACGGCGACAATGTCCGCCACGGCCTCAACCGCGACCTCGGCTTCACCGACGCCGACCGCGTCGAGAACATCCGCCGCGTCGCGGAAACCGCGAAGCTGTTCGTCGACGCCGGGCTGATCGTGCTCGTCTCCTTCATCTCCCCGTTCCGCGCCGAGCGCCGGCTCGCCCGCGACCTCTTGGACGAGGGCGAGTTCGTGGAGATCTTCGTCGATACTCCGCTCGCGGCGGCAGAGGCGCGCGACCCCAAGGGCCTCTACGCCAAGGCGCGCGCGGGGCAGATCCGCAACTTCACCGGCATCGACAGCCCCTACGAGCCGCCCGAGAATGCCGAACTGCGGCTCGACACCACGGCGAAGGACGCCGAGGCGCTGGCGGATGAGATCGTGTCCTACCTCGCGACGCGCGGTTTCGTCGGCTGACGGAGCGCCACCCGGCCGAAGCCGTTTCGGACTCGGACGGGGTGCATTCCCTGGAAGTCTGGGGATTGACGGAAAGCGGCTCGATCCAGGCCGTCTCAGATGTGGATCGGCCGGCCGTCCACCGCGAGCGCGGCCTCGCGCACCGCTTCCGACAGCGTCGGATGGGCGTGGGTCGTCCGGGCGAGGTCCTCCGCCGAGCCGCCGAACTCCATCAGCACGGCGGCCTCGTGGATCATCTCGCCGGCTGCGGCGGCGATCATGTGGACACCGAGCACGCGGTCGGTCTTGGCGTCGGCCAGCACCTTCACGAAACCCTCGGTCCTGCCTTGCGCCTTGGCGCGGCCGTTCGCCGTGAACGGGAACTTGCCGACCCGATAGGGCACGCCCGCGGCCTTCAGCTCCTCCTCGGTTTTTCCCACCGAGGCGATCTCCGGCATGGTGTAGACCACGGCCGGGATCACGTCGTAGTTCACGTGGCCCGCTTGGCCGGCGAGGCTTTCGGCGAGCGCGATCCCCTCGTCCTCGGCCTTGTGCGCCAGCATCGGCCCGGCGATCACGTCGCCGATGGCGTAGATGCCCGGCACGCTCGTCGCGAAATGCGCGTCGGTTTTCACGCGGCCGCGCTCGTCGCGCGCGACGCCCGCCTCGTCGAGCCCGAGCCCGTCCGTGAAGGGGCGCCGGCCGATGGCGACGAGCACGACGTCGGTCTCCAGGACCTCGGCAGCCCCGCCCGCGGACGGCTCGATGGTCGCCTGCATCGTCTCGCCCTGCGCGATGCCCGTGACCTTCGCGCCGAGGCGGAAGGCGAAGCCCTGCTTCTGCAGGATGCGCTGGAACTGCTTCGCCACCTCCCCGTCCATGCCGGGGAGGATGCGGTCCAGATACTCGACGACGGTCACCTGCGATCCGAGCCGCGCCCACACCGAGCCGAGCTCGAGGCCGATCGCCCCGGCCCCGACCACGAGGAGCCGCCCCGGCACCGCTTCGAGCGCGATGGCGCCGGTGGAGGAGACGACGCGCTTCTCGTCGATTGCAAGGCCCGGCAGCGTCGCGACCTCCGAGCCGGTGGCGATCACGATGGCCTTGGCCGCGACGGTTTGGCGCGATCCGTCCTCGTCCGTCACCTCGACCACACCGGCGCGCACGATCCGCCCGGTGCCCTGGAATGCGGTGATCTTGTTCTTGCGGAACAGGTAGTCGACGCCGGACACGTTCGCGTGCACCGTCGCGTCCTTGTGCGCGAGCATGGCGGCGAGGTCGAGCCGGGGGGTGCCGACGTCGATGCCGAGCCTGGCGAAGCCGTGGCTCGCCTCGGCGAACAACTCGGAGGCGTGCAGCAGCGCCTTGGATGGGATGCAGCCGACATTGAGGCACGTGCCGCCGAAGGTCGCGCGCTTCTCCACCACCGCGACGCGCATCCCCAGCTGGGCGGCGCGGATGGCGCAGACATAGCCGCCCGGACCGGTGCCGATGACGAGGAGGTCGAAGGCGTCGGCCATAGCGCGGGCACTCCAGAAGGGTTCGGTTTCCGAGGTCAGCCGGCGAGCAGGCCGACCAGCATCAGGGCGAGGCCGGCGACGGAGGCCAGCCAGACGAGGCTCCGTATATAGGGAATGCCAGCGAGGTAAAGCGGGATGTAGGCCGCGCGGGCGAAGAACCAGAGCCCCGCGCCGGCCGCGCTCCAGCCTTCCGCGCGGCCCGCGACGACGACAGCCAGCGCCAGCGCGGCGAAGGCCGGAAACGTCTCCTGGAAGTTGCGCAGCGCGCGCTCGGCCCGGCTCGCGAGAGCCGAGGTCAAGGGCTTCGGCTCGTCCCGCGGGCCGGCGTTGTAGCCCCGGCCCTGCTCGCGCAGCGCAAGGCCGGATTGCAGGGCGACGTGCACCCCGAGCAGCACGACGCCGCCGGCGAGGAACCAGAGCTCAGGCGCGAGGGGCATGGTCGGGCTTGGTCATCCCACGAGCTGGAGCAGCTGGTCCTGCCGCTCCGCCCTCTGCCTGAGCGCGAACGCGCCGAGGTCGATCTCGTCGCCTTCGTCGTCGATCCAGCAGATCGTGTGCCCGTACTCGTCGAGCCGCACCGTCGAGAAGCGCCCCGGATCGGTCCGAAGGAACGCGAACAGTTCGGACCTGGCGATCACGGGACGCAGATCAACCGCCGCCTCGTAACCGTCCTGCCAGCGGATCTTGACAACCCCGTACAGGATGGGCGTGACCGACTCCATGCGGACGATCTCGCTCATACGATCTTCTCCGGCTTCCGGCCCGCGTCCAGCGCCAGCCAAGCCTCGACCAGGCGCGGCCGCCGCGGTTCCGCCCAGGCTCTCACTTTAGCGAGTTGGGCTCGCGGGAGCGACCCCGCGAGCACGCGCAACGTCGCGATCTCGATCTGAGCGACGTGCTCGCCGGCCGCGGCATGGAAGTGGGGGGCGGATGCTCATCCGGGTAGAACTGAATCTTGATCCCGTCGATCACCGCGACCGTCGGCACTCCCGGATGCTCAGAGATCCAGCACCAGCCGTTGCGGGTCCTCGATCGCCTCCTTGACGCGCACCAGGAACGTCACGGCTTCCCGGCCGTCGACGATGCGGTGATCGTAGGAGAGCGCCAGATACATCATCGGCCGGGCCTTGATCTTCTCGCCCACCACCACCGGGCGTTCCTGAATCTTGTGCATGCCGAGAATGCCGGACTGCGGCGCGTTGAGGATCGGCGTCGACATCAGCGAGCCGTAGACGCCGCCGTTCGAGATCGTGAACGTGCCGCCCTGCATCTCTTCGATCCTGAGCTGGCCGTCGCGGGCGCGGCGGCCGAAATCGCCGATCGTCTTCTCGATCTCGGCGAACGAGAGCCGGTCGGCGTCGCGCACCACGGGCACGACGAGGCCCTTCTCGGTGCCGACGGCGACGCCGACGTGGTAGTAATTCTTGTAGATGATGTCAGTGCCGTCGATCTCGGCATTGACAGCCGGAATCTCTTTCAGCGCCTGCACCACCGATTTCACGAAGAAGCCCATGAAGCCGAGCTTCTGCTTGTGCTTCTTCTCGAACAGGTCCTTGTAGGTGTTGCGCAGCGCCATCACCGCGCTCATGTCGACCTCGTTGAAGGTCGTCAGCATGGCCGCGGTGTTCTGCGCCTCCTTGAGGCGGCGGGCGATGGTCTGCCGGAGCTTCGACATCCGCACGCGCTCCTCGCGCGCGGCGTCCTCCACGGCGACGGGCGCGCGCGGCGTGGCCGGAGCCTCCGCGGGGCGGGGGGCGAGCGTGCCGCCCTCGATCACCTTCAGCACGTCCTCTTTCAGCACCTGGCCGCGCTTGCCGGACCCGGCGACCTGCTCGGCGGTGAGGCCGCGCTCGGCCATCAGCTTCTGCGCCGAGGGCGCCGGCGGCATCTCGGTGCGCGCAGGCTGCGGGGCGGTGGTGGGCTGCGCGGCCGCGGCGCTCGGCGCGGCCGCAGGATGCGCGGCGGCCTGAGCCGCAGCTTGCGCCGGCGCAGCGGCAGGCTGGGGCGACGGCGCCGCCTGCGCCGCGGCGCCCGTCGCCGCCGAAAGCGAGCCGAGCAGCGCGCCGACAGCGACGGTCTCGCCGTCCTTGACCACGATCTCCGCGAGCACGCCGTCGGCCGGGGCGGGGACCTCCACCGTCACCTTGTCGGTCTCGAGTTCCACGAGCGGCTCGTCCGCCTTCACGGCGTCGCCGGGCTTCTTGTACCACTGGCCGATGGTTGCCTCGGTCACGGACTCGCCGAGGGTCGGTACGCGGATTTCAGTCGCCATCAGTGCTGTCGGCCCTGGGGCCTCTCCCTCAGTCTCGAATTGTCACGGCGCGCCGGAGGCGAGGCGGCCCACGGTCGTCGCCGGCATGGGCATGATGTCATAGGAAAAGCCGGCGCCGGCGCGGATCACGGGGTCGGCGTCGGCGATCACCCGCGCGGCCGCCCCGTCCGCCGCCTCGAGCACGGCCAGTCCCCAGACGCCCGCCGGGTCCAGCACCGGCCCGAACACCACGACCGTGCCGGCGTCCGCCAGCACGCGCAGATGCTCGGCGTGCCGGGCCATCAGCGCTCCTTCGATGGGCGTCATGTCGGTCCCGAAGCTCGCACGCGGCGGCACCAGCCGGCAGAGGAAATAGGCCATGCCGGGACCGCTCCTATTCCGCCAGCGCTTCGTCGAGGAAGGCCTGGAGCTGGGCGAGGTGCTTCGACATCAGACCCGTCGCGGTGGCGGCCGAGGCCGGCCGGCCGACATAGCGCGGCCGCGGGTGCGCGGCGCCGAGCTGGGTCAGGCACCACTCGATGAACGGCTCCACGAAAGTCCACGACCCCATGTTGCGCGGCTCTTCCTGGCACCAGACGATGTCGGCGTGCCGGAAGCGGGCGAGCTCCTGCATCACGGCCTTGGCCGGGAACGGATAGAGCTGCTCGACGCGCAACAGATAGACGTCGTCGATGCCCCGCTTCTCCCGCTCCTCGTAGAGATCGTAATAGACCTTGCCCGAGCACAGCACGACACGCCGGATCTTCTCGTCGGCCGCGAGCTTGATCGGGCTCTCGATCCAGTCGCACTCCGCATCGTCCCAGAGCAGTCGGTGGAACGACGACTCCGGTCCGAACTCCCATAGGCGCGACGTCGCCCGCTTGTGGCGCAGCAGCGACTTCGGCGTCATCAGGATCAACGGCTTGCGGAAGTCGCGCGTCAGTTGCCGGCGCAGGATGTGGAAGTAGTTCGCCGGGGTGGTGCAGTTCGCCACCTGCATGTTGTCCTCAGCGCACATCTGCAGGAAGCGCTCGAGGCGGGCGGAGGAGTGCTCGGGGCCCTGGCCCTCGTAGCCGTGCGGCAGCAGGCAGACGAGTCCCGACATGCGCAGCCATTTGCGCTCGCCCGAGGAGA
>Ga0182738_1001858_pt1 | contig 25653 bp, 25 predicted proteins | sample eDN5th30CBELigMG_FD_128876 | JGI IMG/M metagenome (GOLD analysis project Ga0182738, IMG submission 128876) | Enriched Miracle-Growth compost microbial communities from Emeryville, California, USA - eDNA 5th pass 30_C BE-Lig MG (version 2)... ...
CTTGGCCTCGCCGCCGAACTTGGCCGACAGCACCGTGGCGATCGCCGCCGTCAGCGTCGTCTTGCCATGGTCCACGTGACCGATCGTGCCCACGTTCACGTGCGGCTTGGTGCGCTCGAACTTGCCTTTTGCCATTTTCTCGACTCCGAAAAATACGGGATCAGTTGCACATCGGAGCAGCAGCCCGTCGCTGCACACGCCCCTGAGAAAAAACTGGTGCCCTTGGCGGGAATCGGACCCGCGACCTCTCCCTTACCAAGGGAGTGCTCTACCACTGAGCCACAAGGGCAGCACGAAAACCGTCTGCCTGTCCGGCGATCGGCGGCCTGTCTGGAGCGGGAGACGGGAATCGAACCCGCGTCATCAGCTTGGAAGGCTGGGGTTCTACCATTGAACTACTCCCGCGTCGTGACGCGAGACCCGCCCGCGGCATGCACTTCGGTGATCCCTGTTGATCCCTGGCGCCTGACAAAACCATCGAGTCGCTGGTGGAGAGGGCTGGATTCGAACCAGCGTAGGTATTAACCGGCAGATTTACAGTCTGCTGCCATTAACCACTCGGCCACCTCTCCGGCGAACCCGGGACTATAGCATGGTCTGAGCGGCCCGTCGACGTGCCGGCAAGAAGAAGTCGCAGCGCCGCATTGCCCGGGAAACCACAGGAGGGCAAGGGTTTACCCCTATTTTTATGTTGCAGCGCACAATTACCCGGATGAAAGCACTTCTTCTGCCGGGCGCGCGCCGGCCGGACCGGCCGCGGCGGGTCAACCTCGCGCTGCAGGGCGGCGGCTCGCACGGCGCCTTCACCTGGGGCGTGCTGGACGCGCTGCTGGAAGACGGCCGCCTCGACTTCGACGGCATCAGCGGCGCCAGCGCCGGCGCCGTCAACGCGGTGGCGCTAGCCCACGGCATGGCGGCGGCCCGCGCCGCCGGAGGCGACGAGGCGGCCGCCCGCGCCGCGGCGCGCCAGACGCTGGAACGGGTCTGGCGCCGCGTGGCCGGCGTCGGCGCGCCCGGGGCCATGGCGCAGCAGTTCGCCCGGCTGCTGTTCGGCGGGGCGCCCGCGCTGCGCGTCGATCCCTGGGCCTCGCCCTACCAGTTCAATCCGCTGGACATCAACCCGCTGCGCGCGCTGCTGGACCAGGAGATCGACTTCGAGGCGATCGCGGCGCAGCAGGCGCCGCGCGTCTTCGTCTCGGCCACGCAGGTGCGCACCGGCCGCGCCGAGATCTTCAGCGGCGAGCGCCTGACGCTGCAGGCGGTGATGGCCTCCACCTGCTTGCCCACCGTCTTCCAGGCGGTGGAGATCGACGGCGAGCCCTACTGGGACGGCGGCTATGCCGCCAACCCGGCGCTGCTGCCGCTGATCACCCAGTGCGAGAGCGCGGACATCGTGCTGGTGCAGCTCAATCCGCTGACGCGCGCCCAGACGCCGCGCACCCCCTTCGAGATCGCGCAGCGCATGAACGAGATGGCGTTCAACGCCAGCCTGCTCGCGCAGATGCGCAGCATCGACTTCATCCACCAGTTGCTGGCCGACGGCCGCCTGCAGGAGGGCCGGCAGTACCGCCGGCTGCTGCTGCACCGCATCGACGTGGACAGCGCGCTGGACGAACCGCTGGATGCCGCCACCAAGCTCTCGACCGACATCCGCATGATCGAGCGCCTGTTCGAGCACGGCCGGACGGCGGCGCACGACTGGCTGGCCCGGCATTTCGACGACCTGGGCCGCCGCGGCACGGTGGACATCCAGCGCGACTATGTCGCCGGCGACGCCGCGGCGCCGCTGGCGCCGGCCATGCAGCGCGCCTGAGCCGGCGCCCGTCTTCGTCAGCCCTGCTGCGTGCGCTGCGCGTCGCGCCAGGCACGCGCCTGGCCGAAGTGCCCGCAGCCGATGAAGGGCACCGGCGGGCGCTGCGCCGACAGCGGCGACGGATGGTTGGACATCAGCAGCTTGTGGCGCTTGCCGTCGATGAAGCTGCGCTTGCTCTGCGCATGCGAGCCCCACAGCATGAAGACGACCGGCCGCTCGCCGTCGGCGACGTGGCGGATCACGGCGTCGGTGAGCACCTCCCAGCCGCGGCCGGCGTGGCTGGCCGGCTGGCCCTCCTCCACCGTGAGGCAGGTGTTGAGCAGCAGCACGCCGTTCTTCGCCCACTTGACCAGGCTGCCCCCGGGGTTCGGGAAGGGCGGCGGCGGCGTGCCGAGGTCGCGCTCCAGTTCCTTGAAGATGTTGCGCAGCGAGGGCGGCAGCGGCACGCCCGGGGCCACCGAGAAGGCCAGCCCTTCGGCCTGGCCGCGGCCGTGGTACGGGTCCTGGCCGAGGATGACGACGCGCACCTCCTCAGGTGGCGTGAGTTCGAGCGCGCGCAGCGGCTGCGGCGGGAAGATCACCGCCCCGGCCTTCAGCCGCTGGTAGAGGAAGTCGAGCAGCGCCAGGCCCGTCTCGCTGCCGAAGAAGGCGTCCACCAGCGGCTGCCAGCCGGGTGCGACGGGCCAGTCGGCCGGGTCGGCGGACTGCAGTTGGGTGGAGGGAACCGTCGTCATGGCTCAGCGGAACAATTGGGCCAGCGCCTCGCCCGGCTCCTCGGCGCGCATGAAGCTTTCACCGACGAGGAAGGCGTCCACGCCCGCATCGCGCAGCGTCTTCACGTCCTGGCGGGCGGCGATGCCGGATTCGGTGACGAGCAGCCGGTCGGCCGGCACGCTCGAGCGCAGGTCGAGCGTGGTCTGCAGCGAGACCTCGAAGCTGCGCAGGTTGCGGTTGTTCACGCCCACCAGCGGCGTGCGCAGCTTCAGCGCGCGCTCCATCTCGGCCGCGTCGTGCACTTCCACCAGCACGGCCATGCCCAGCGACAGGGCGATGGCCTCGAAGTCGCGCATCTGCGCGTCGTCCAGGCAGGCGGCGATGAGCAGGATGCAGTCGGCCCCGATGGCGCGCGACTCGTACACCTGCCAGGCATCGACCATGAAGTCCTTGCGCAGCACCGGCAGGCCGCAGGAGGCGCGGGCCTGCTTGAGGTAGTCGATGCTGCCCTGGAAGAACTGGCGGTCGGTCAGCACCGACAGGCAGGCCGCGCTGATGGCGCCGTCGCCCTCCGCATAGCTCTGCGCGAGGTCGGCCGGGATGAACTCGCCGCTGCGGATCACGCCCTTGCTGGGGCTGGCCTTCTTGATCTCGGCGATGACGGCGGCCTGGCCGGCGGCGATCTTGGTGCGCATCGCGCCCACGAAGTCGCGCGTGAGCACGCGGCTCTCGGCGTCGGCGCGGATGGCTTCCAGCGGCACGCGCTTGCGCACCGCGGCCACTTCCTCGTGCTTGACGGCAACGATCTTGTTCAGGATGTCACTCATGGTCCGATGTCTCCCCTCTCAGGCCGCGGCGTCGGCCTGCCGGCTGAACGCCGCCACCTGCGCCAGCTTGTCCCGCGCCGCGCCGGAGTCGATGGCCTCCCGCGCGCGGGCGACGCCGTCCTTCATGGTGGGCGCCACGCCGGCGGCGTACAGCGCCACGCCGGCGTTCAGCAGCACGATGTCGCGCGCGGCGCCTTCCCGGCCCTCCAGCACCCCGCGCAGCATGGCCAGCGATTCCTGCGGCGTGGCGACCTTGATGCTGCGGTTGCTCTGCATCGGCAGGCCGAAGTCCTCGGGATGGATCTCGTACTCGCTGATCTGCCCGTCCTTGAGTTCGCCGACCATGGTGGCGGCGCCCAGGCTGACCTCGTCCATGCCGTCGCGGCCGTAGACGACCACCGCGTGCTCGGCCCCCAGACGCTGCAGCGCGCGCACCTGGATGCCCACCAGATCGGGGTGGAACACTCCCATGAGGATGTTGGGCGCGCCGGCCGGGTTGGTCAGCGGGCCGAGGATGTTGAAGAAGGTCTTGACGCCCATCTCGCGCCGCACCGGCGCCACGTTCTTCATGGCCGGGTGGTGGTTGGGCGCGAACATGAAGCCCACGCCCGTCTCGGCGATGCTGCGGGCGATCTGCTCGGGCGATGCCTGGATGTTGACGCCCAGCGCCTCCATCACGTCGGCGCTGCCCGACTTGCTCGACACGCTGCGCCCCCCATGCTTGGCCACCTTGGCGCCCGCCGCGGCGGCCACGAACATCGAGCAGGTGGAGATGTTGAAGGTGTGCGAGCCGTCGCCGCCGGTGCCCACGATGTCCACCAGGTGCGTGGGATCGGCCACCGGCACCTTGGTCGACAGCTCGCGCATCACCTGCGCCGCGGCCGTAATCTCGCCGATGGTCTCCTTCTTCACGCGCAGGCCGGTGGTGATGGCGGCCACCATCAGCGGCGAGATCTCGCCCTGCATGATGAGCCGCATCAAGTGCAGCATCTCGTCGTGGAAGATCTCGCGGTGCTCGATGGTGCGCTGCAGCGCTTCCTGGGGGGTGATCATGGCGGGAACTCCTCTCGTTGGATTCTCTGGGGCGCTCAGCGCTGCGGCACGGGCGCGTCGCTGAAAGCCAGCTTCAGGCCGAAGGCGACGATCATCAGCCCGGCCGCGCGCTCGAACCACAGCAGCGCCCGGCCGGCGGCGCCGGCGCGCCGCGCCACCCAGGCGGCCGCGACGGCCCAGCCGAAGCAGACCCACAGCGCGTTGAAGTTGAACAGCAGGCCCAGCGCGAGGAACACCCACGTCGGGTGCTGTGCGCCGGCCGGGATGAACTGCGGCACGAAGGCCAGGAAGAACAGCGCCACCTTCGGGTTGAGCGCGTTGGTCAGGAAGCCGCGGCGGAACACCTGCCAGCCCTCCCCGGGCGCCAGCCCGGCGGCGCCCGCGCGGCCGCCCACCGCCATCTGCGCTGCCAGCGCCGGCTCGCGCGCGCGCAGCATGCCGATGCCGATCCACACCAGGTAGGCCGCGCCGGCCCACTTGAGCAGCATGAAGGCGGTGGCCGACGCCGCCACCAGCGCGCTGACGCCCAGCGCCGCCGCCACGATGTGGACGCAGCAGCCGGCCGTGATGCCCAGCGAGGCGATCAGCCCGGCCCGCACGCCCTGGCGCAGCGCCCGGCTGACGATGAAGAACACGTCGACGCCCGGCGTCAGGTTGAGCAGCAGGCCGGCGACGACGAAGAGCAGGAGCTGGTGGGCGTCAGGCATGCGGCATCCTCGCCGTTCAGGGGTGCGACAGGAACTCGCGCACCGCCTCGGCGGCGCGGTCCACGCCCGCCGCGTCCACGTCCAGGTGCGTGACGAAACGCAGCCGGTACAGGCCGGTGGCCAGCACGCCGCGCGAGCGCAGGTGCGCGATCAGCCCGGCGCCGCGCGCGGCAGCCTCTCCTTGCAGATCGGCGAACACGATGTTGGTCCGGGGCGGCTGCACCGCCAGCCCCGGGATGCCGTCCAGGCCCTCGGCCAGCCGGCGCGCCAGCGCGTGGTCGTCGGCCAGGCGGTCGACGTGGTGGTCCAGCGCATGCAGCGCCGCCGCGGCCAGCACGCCGGCCTGGCGCATGCCGCCGCCGGCCATCTTGCGGATGCGGTGGGCGCGGGCGATGAACGCGCGCGAACCGAGCAGCGCCGAGCCCACCGGCGCGCCCAGCCCCTTGCTGAAGCAGACGGAGACGCTGTCGAAGCCGCCGGCGATGCGGCGCGCCTCGGCCCAGGCGTCGCCGCCCTGGCCGGCCTGCGCCACGCCGGCGTTGAACAGGCGCGCGCCGTCCAGATGCGTGGCCAGGCCATGCCGGCGCGCCAGGGCCGTCGCTTCGTCGAGGTAGGCCTGCGGCAGCACCTGGCCGCCCAGCGTGTTCTCCAGCGCCAGCAGCCGGGTGCGCGCGAAGTGCGCGTCGTCGGGCTTGATGGCGGCCTCGATCGCCGCCAGCGGCAGCGTGCCGTCGGGTGCGTGCTCCAGCGGCTGCGGCTGCACGCTGCCGAACACCGCCGCGCCGCCGCCTTCCCAGCGGTAGCAGTGCTGCTGCTGGCCGACGATGTACTCGTCGCCGCGTCCACAGTGGGCCAGGATGGCGCACAGGTTGCTCTGCGTGCCGGTGGGCACGAACAGCGCCGCCTCGAAGCCCAGGCGCGCGGCGATCGCCTCCTGCAGCGCGTTCACGCCCGGGTCGTCGCCGAACACGTCGTCGCCCACCGGCGCCCCCGCCATCGCCGCGCGCATGGCCGGCGTGGGTTGGGTGACGGTGTCGCTGCGCAGGTCGACGGGGGCGGGCGTCATGGGCGGCGTGCCTTCTTCATTGCAGGAAGTTGCGCAGCATGGCGTGGCCATGCTCGGTGAGGATCGACTCCGGGTGGAACTGCACGCCCTCCAGCCGCACCGCGTGCGCGAAGCCGGTGTGGCGCACGCCCATGATCTCGCCGTCGTCGGTCCAGGCGGTCAGCGCCAGTTCCTCGGGACGGCTGTCGCGCTCGATCGCCAGCGAGTGGTAGCGGTTGACGGTGAAGCGCTCGGGCAGGCCGGCGAACACGCCCTCGCCGGTGGTCGTGATCTCGCTGACCTTGCCGTGCATGAGCTGCTGCGCCCGCACGATCTTCGCGCCGAAGGCCGCGCCGATGGACTGGTGGCCCAGGCACACGCCCAGGATCGGCAGCCGGCCGGCGAAGGCCCGGATGGCCGGCACCGACACGCCCGCCTCGGCCGGCGAACACGGCCCGGGCGAGATCACGAGGCGCGTCACGCCCGCGTCGATGCGCTCGCCGATGCCCTCCAGCGTGATCTCGTCGTTGCGCACCGTCTCCACCTGCGCGCCCAACTCGCCGAAGTACTGCACCAGGTTGTAGGTGAAGGAGTCGTAGTTGTCGATCATCAGGAGCTTGGTCATGGCGGTCACTCCAGTCCTTCTTCCACCAGCTCGGCGGCACGCAGCAGCGCCCGCGCCTTGGCCTCGGTCTCCCTCCATTCCATCTCGGGGATGGAGTCGGCCACCACGCCGGCCGCGGCCTGCACGTGCAGCACCTGGTCCTTGATGATGCCGGTGCGGATGGCGATGGCCACGTCCATGTCGCCGGCATAGCTGATGTAGCCGCAGGCGCCGCCGTACAGGCCGCGCTTGGTGGGCTCCAACTGGTCGATCAGCTCCATCGCGTGCACCTTGGGCGCGCCGGTGAGCGTGCCGGCCGGGAAGGTGGCCTTGAGCACGTCGATGGCGTCCATGCCGTCCTGCAGGATGCCTTCCACGTTGCTCACGATGTGCATGACGTGGCTGTAGCGCTCCACCGCGAAGGCCTCGGTCACCTTCACGCTGCCGGTCTTGGCGATGCGGCCGATGTCGTTGCGCGCCAGGTCGATCAGCATGACGTGCTCGGCGCGCTCCTTGGGGTCGTTGACCAGCTCCACCTCGGTGGCCTTGTCCAGCTCGGGCGTGGCGCCGCGCGGGCGCGTGCCGGCCAGCGGACGGATGGTGATCTTCTGCTCACCCTCGGCGGTGTGCTCCTGGCGCACCAGGATCTCCGGCGAGGCACCGACGACATGGTGGTCGCCCATGTCGTAGTAGTACATGTAGGGGCTGGGGTTGAGCGAGCGCAGCGCGCGGTACAGCGACAGCGGCGACTCGGTGTAGCGCTTGCTGATGCGCTGGCCCACCTGCACCTGCATGAAGTCGCCGGCGGCGATCAGCTCCTTGGCGCGCTCCACCGCCTTCAGGTAGTCGGCCTTGGCGAAGGGCCGCTCGGGCGGGTACGCCTGCGTCGGCTTGACCTGCGGCGCGCTCACCGAGTACTTGAGCTTGTCCTTGAGCTCACGCAGCCGGCGCTTGGCCTTGGGGTAGGCCTCGGGCTGCTTCGGGTCGGCGTAGACGATGAGATACAGCTTGCCCGAGAGGTTGTCGATGACCGCCAGTTCCTCGCACTGCAGCAGCAGGATGTCGGGGCAGCCGATGGTGTCGGGCGGGCAGCTCGCCTCCAGCTTCTTCTCGATGTAGCGCACCGCGTCGTAGCCGAAGTAGCCGGCCAGCCCGCCGCAGAAGCGCGGCAAGCCGGGCGAGAGCGCCACCTTGAAGCGCTTCTGGTAGGCGGCGATGAAGTCCAGCGGGTTGCCGCCGGCCGTCTCCACCACCTGGCCGTCGGTCACGACCTCGGTGCGCGCCTCCGCGCCGAAGCCGCGGGCGCGCAGCAGCGTGCGCGCCGGCAGGCCGATGAAGGAATAGCGGCCAAAGCGCTCGCCGCCGACGACGGACTCGAGCAGGAAGGAATGCCGGCCGCCGCCCTGCTGCCCTTGCGAATAGGCCAGCTTGAGGTAGAGCGAGAGGGGCGTCTCGAGGTCGGCGAAGGCCTCGAGCATCAGCGGAATGCGGTTGTAGCCCTGGCTGCTGAGGCTCTTGAATTCGAGTTCGGTGATCACGGGGTCTCCACGGGCCGGCGGCGGTGCGGTGTCCGGGCGTCGGCGTTCATTCACGGGATCGGTTCGCGGCGGCGGCGAACCACGTAGGCACGGCGGGCGCCGTGCAGGTCAGGCAGACAGCGACGCAGGCTTGCGCCAGGGCCAGGCTCCCCGGCCTCCGCGACCTGTCTGAATGACCAGATGAACAAACATGGAGCGGGGAGTGTAGCCCAGCGCGTCAGCGCGCGGCGGCCAGTTCGGCCAGGGTGTCGATGAAGCCGTCGGCATCGACGCCGCGCACCGGCTGGCCGTGGTTGTAGCCGTAGGTGACCAGCAGCACCGGGCAGCCGGCCACGCGCGCGGCCTGCGCGTCGTTGCTGGAGTCGCCGATCATCAGCGTGCGCGAGGGCGGCGTCCCCAGCGCCTCGCAGGTCCTGAGCAGGGGCAGCGGGTCGGGCTTCTTGCGGTCGAAGTCGTCGCCGCCGAAGACGTGGTCGAAGCAGCCGGCCAGGCCCTTGGCCTCCAGCAGCGGCAGCGCGAAGGCGCGCGGCTTGTTGGTCAGGCAGGCCAGCCGCATCCCGCGGCCGCGCAGGGCCTGCAGGCCCTCGGCCACGCCGTCGTACAGGCGCGCGTGGCGGCCGTTGACGGCCCGGTAGTGCTGCTGGTAGAGCGTCCAGGCCTCGCCGTAGCGGGCCGCGTCGGCGCCCACGCGCTGCAGCACCGAACGCACCAGATGCTCCGAGCCCTTGCCCACCATCGTCTCCACCTCGGCCGGCGTCAGCTGCGGCAAGCCCATGTCGTCCAGCATGCCGTCCAGCGCGGCGACGAAGTCGCCCAGGGTGTCGACCAGGGTGCCGTCCAGGTCCACCATGGCGGCGTCGAACGGGGAGAGATCGAAGCCGGCGGCGTTCGCGGCGGGTGGCGGGGTCGGTGACATTCGGGGCTGCGCTCTGGAGCCCCGGATATTAGAGGAAGCGCCGCGCGCGGCTCAGGCGGGCACGGCGTCGGCCGGGCTGCGCCGGTCTGCAGAAGCGGCTTCCAGCTCGCGCTCCAGCCCGGCCAGGTGCCGGCCCGTGATGTAGCCGAAGGTCATGATCGGGCCGAGCGTGATGCCCGCGCCGGGGTAGTTGCCGCCCATCACGCTGGCCCGGTCGTTGCCCACGGCATACAGGCCGGCGATGGGCCGGTCGTCGCGGTCGAGCACGCGCCCGACCACGTCGGTCGTGATGCCGTCGAAGGTGCCCAGGTCGCCCATGACCAGGCGCAGTGCGTAGTAGGGCCCCTTGCCGATCGGCGCCACGTTCGGGTTGGGCCGGTGGTCCGGGTCGCCGAGGTAGCGGTTGAACGAGGTGGAGCCGCGGCCGAACTGGCGGTCCTCGCCGTGCACCGCGCCCTGGTTGTACTCGCGCACGGTCTGCGCGAGCCCGGCGGCGTCGATGCCGGCCTTGCGCGCCAGCTCCTCCAGCGTGCGGCCCTTGACGAGGTAGCCCTTGCGCACCAGCGGGCCCAGCGGCATGGGCGCGGGCTTGGCGTAGCCCAGGCCGTACTTGGAGATGGTGGCCTGGTCGCACACGAGCCACATGCCGGTGTCCTTGCCCAGGCCGGCGCGGATCATCGCCGCGCCCACGTCGTGGTAGGAGTTCGACTCGTTGGTGAAGCGCCGGCCGTCGCGCAGCACGCCGATGACGCCCGGCTTGTAGCGGTCCAGCAGGTGCGGGAAGGCGCCGTAGCGTCCCTGGCCCATCGGCACCTTGGAGGTGGGCATCCACGCGGCGGGGGCGCTGTAGCGGATGTCCACGCGCCCGCCCACCTGCTCGGCCAGGCGGGCGCCGTCGCCGGTGTTGGTGGCCGGCACGGGCGAGAAGTGCTCGCCGCCGCTGCGCACGTGCGGATAGGCGCGCGCGATGCGCTGCACGTCGTGCGAGAAGCCGCCGCCGGCCAGCACCACGCCCTTGCGCGCCAGGATGCGGCGCGGGCCCTCGGGGCCGTCGACCAGCGCCCCGATGACGTGCCCCTGCTCCGTCAGGAGCTGCTGCGCGGCGGTGGAGGTGTGGATCGGGATCTCCAGGTCCAGCGCCGAGCGCGCGAGCCGGGCGGCCAGCGCGTTGCCGCTGGTCACGTTCACGCCGCGGCCGAAGCGGACCAGTTCGCGCAGGTGGTTGAACAGCCGCCGCACCACGTAGCGGAAGGACGCGAACGAGCGCGTGAAGCGGAAGAAGTGCTTCAGGTCGGCGTTCGCGGAATTGAACATCATCCCCATGAACGTGATGGTGGCCAGGGGCGGGCGCAGGCGCGCCATGTCCGCGCCGAGGCCGCGGATGTCGTAGGGCGCGGCCAGGATGGAGCGGCCGATGTCCACGCCGCCGTCCGCGTCGGGGTGGTAGTCCGGATACAGCGTCGGGATGAACTTGACCTCGGTCTCGCGTTCGAAGAACGCCACCATCTCGGGACCCTTGTCGATGAAGGCTTCCACCGAGGGGCCGTGGTAGCCGGCGCCGGCCTCGGCCTTCATGTAGCGCAGCACCGCCTCGCGGCTGTCGGCGTAGCCGGCCTGCTTGGCGTGCGGCGACAGGGGAATCCACAGCACGCCGCCGGAGAAGGCGGTGGTGCCGCCGAACACCGGCTCCTTCTCCACCACGACCACGTCCAGGCCGTGCTTCTTCGCCGTCACCGCCGTCGACAGGCCGCCGGCGCCGGCGCCGATGACCAGCACGTCGCATTCCACGACCGGCAGATCGTCCGTGTTCATGCCTGCGCCTCCAGCGCGCGGACCTCGCTGCGCAGCCGGTCGAAGTAGTGGCTCATCTCGGCCTCGGCGGCATCCGCGTCGCGCTCGCGCATGTGCGTGAGGATCTTGCGCCGCACCGGCACCAGCTCGGGCCGCGAGCGCAGCGTGGCGTCGCTCTGCAGCACATGGCGCAGCAGCGTGGTCAGCGTGTCGGCCACCAGCACCAGGACGTCGTTGTGCGCGGCGCGCGTCACCAGCCGGAAGAACTCCACGCTCGCCTCGGCGCGGCTCGAGGCGTCGTCGTAGCCCTCGATCTCGCTGATGTTGCGCTCGATGGCGTCGAAGTCTTCCTCGGTGCCGTTCTCGCAGGCCAGACGCAGCAGCATGCAGTTGACCAGGCGGCGCGCCTGGTCGAGATGGCCCGACTCCATCCGCCCGCTGGCCGCGAGCTCGCGCAGCGACTGCGTGAGCATCATGTACGCGCCCTTGTAGAACACCAGCGAGGGCTCCTGACGGCCATGCTCGAAGCGCGCCACGTGGCCGAGGAACAGCACGTGGTCGCCCGCCTCGTGCTCGGCGAACTTGTCGCACTCGAAGCTGGCCACGCTGCCCTCGATCACCGGCAGGCCGCGGTGGCCCGGGTGCCAGCCCACGCCCTCGAATTTGTCGGCGACCGCGCCGCTGGCGAAGCGCGCCGACAGCTCCTTCTGGTCCTCCGCGAGGATGTTGATGGCGAAGGCACCAGTCTGGCGGAAGGCGTCCAGGCTCTTGCTGGCCAGGCGCAGGCCCCAGGAGACCAGCGGCGGGTCGAGCGAGACCGAGCTGAACGAATTGCAGGTCAGCCCCACCGGACGGCCGTCCGCCCCCGTGGTGGTGATGATGGCGACGCCGGTGGGGAAGCTGCCCAGCGCATTGCGGAAGGCGCGCGCATCGAACAGCGAGGTCTCGGAGAGCGAGGACATGGTGGTGCGGGCTTCGATTGAATGGTTTGACCATTATATGTACACTGACCCGGCAATTCAACCAACGGAAGGTTCGCAATGACACGTAGGGTCGCCATCGTGGGCACCAGCGCGATACCGGTCGGGCGGCACCAGACGCGCGCCGACGAGCCCCTGCAGGTGCTCGAGCAGGAGATCATGACGCGGCTGGTGGTGCAGGCCGTGCAGGACGCCGGCGTGGAGAAGAAGGACATCGGCAGCCTGGTGCTCACCCTGCCGCGGCCGTACACGCTGCAGAAGTACTTCTCCACCTTTCTCGTCAGCCACCTGCGCCTGAACTGCGCCGGCAGCGTGCTGGAGGTGATGGGCAACGGCATGACGGCGGCGGTGTGCTTCGACCGCGCCTGCGACGAGATCCTGCTCGGCCGCACCGACGTGGCGCTGGCCCTGGGCATCAACATGGAGGCGGCCACGCCCTCCTCCGAGCACGCGATGAGCAGCATGCGCACCACCGGCGACGTGGACTTCCACGCCTCCAGCGGCTTCATCCCGATCAGCTGGTACGCGATGGACGGCATGCGCTACATGCACGAGTACGGCGCCACGCGCGAGCACCTGGCGTCGGTGGCCGTGAAGAACCGCTGGCACGCCTCGATGAACCCGCTGGCGCAGTACCGTACGCCGATCACGATGGAGGAGGCGCTGGCGCAGCGCCCCATCGTGGAGCCGCTCGGCCTGTACGACGTGCCCGGCCGCAGCGACGGCGCGGCCTGCCTGGTGCTGGCCTCCGAGGAGGTCGCCAAGTCGCTCGGCCGCCCCTACGCCCTGGTGCGCGGCCGCGGCTTCTGCCACGACGGCTCGCACCAGATCAACGAGGTGCCCAACGACATGACCGAGCTGATCGCCGCCAAGCAGGCGGCGGCCACCGCCTATGCGCAGGCCGGCATCGGCGCCGGCGACATCGACGTGGCCGAGTTCTACGCACCCTGCACCATCGTCGAGGTGCTGGTGAGCGAGGCGGTGGGCTTCTTCGGCCGCGGCGCGGGCGCGCCGGCTGCCGCAGAGGGCCAGACCCGGCTCGGCGGCCGCATCCCCATCTCCACCTCGGGCGGCCTCACCTCGCGCGGCCACCCGGCCTACGTGACCTCGCTCTACAACTACTGCGAGATGGCCGACCAGCTGCGCGGCCGCGCCGGGGAGCGCCAGGTGAAGGACGCCCGCCTGGGCCTCACCACCGGCGAGCTCGGCAACTACAACGCCGCCCTGGTGCACGTGCTGGAGGCCCAACGATGACCACGCTCGAGAGCATTGCCGTCGCACGCACGCGTGCCTACCCGCCGCGGATCTCCGCGTTCACGCAGACCTTCTGGGAGGGCCTGCGCGAAGGCCGCTGGCAGACCACCTGTTGCGACGCCTGCGGCAAGTTCACCTTCCCGCCCAAGCCGGTCTGCCCGCACTGCTGGGCGGAAAAGATGGCCTGGAAGCCGCTGGGCGCGCGCGGCACGCTGTATTCGTGGACGCGCATCCACGCCGCGCCGAAGGTGTTCGTGGCCGAGGCGCCCTACGCCGTGTGCGTGGTCGACCTGGACGTCGGCCTGCGCATCGCCACCCGGCTGGTCGAGCGCGAGGGGCGCCCCTTCGCGTGCGGCATGCCCGTCGAGCTGGTCGTCCTGCAGTACGAGGACGGCCCCCTTCTGGCTTCGCGCCCGCTCCCGGGCTGAGGAGGAACCCATGTTCTACGAACTCCGCACCTACACCTGCATGCCCGGCAAGCTGCCGGTGGTGCTCAAGCGCTTCGAGACCGTCACCCTGGGCCTGTTCGAGAAGCACGGCATCCGCCGCGTGACGCCGCTGTTCACGGTGGCGCTGGGCGAGGACAACAACCAGGTCAAGTACGTGCTCGAGTGGCCGTCCCACGAGGCGCGCGAGCGCGCGTGGACCACCTTCCGCGCCGACCCGGCCTGGGCCGCCGCGCTGGCCGAGAGCGAGAAGGACGGCCCGACCGTGGCGCGCATCGCGAACGAGCTGCTGGCGGCGGCGCCCTTCTCCCTGAAGTAGCAGGCCGCCTCCATATCCGGCGCGTCGATAATAGAGCGGTCTGAACATTTCAATGGACCGCATGAAAGACGCCGCGGAATCGAGCCTGGGCTTCGAGCCCATCGCGCCCTCGCGCGCCTTCGAGGAAATCGCCGCCCAGATCAGGGAACTGGTGGCCAGCGGACGCCTGAAGCCCGGCGACCGGCTGCCCGCCGAGCGCGATCTCTCGGCCAAGTTCAAGGTCAGCCGCAACACGCTGCGCGAGGCCCTGCGCGCGCTCGAGCTGAGCGGCATGATCGAGCTGCGCAAGGGCGCGGCCGGCGGCGCGTTCGTGCTGCCGGGCAGCTCGGGCGTGGTGGTCAACGGCCTGCGCGACCTGTACCACCTGGGCGCGATCAAGCCCGAGGACCTCACCGAGGCGCGCGTGTGGCTGAGCCAGATCGTGGTGCGGGTGGCCTGCGAGCGTCTCACCGAAGAGGACCTGGCGGCGCTCGAACGCAACGTCGAGCTGGCCGCGCAGGCCACCAAGGCCGGCAACTTCGCCCTGCGCGCCGAACTGCACCAGCAGTTCCACAACCTGCTGGCCGCCGCCACGCGCAACCCGATCATCACCATCACCATGGAAGGCGTGCTGGAGGTGATGCGGGAGTTCATCAAGACCATCGGCCCGAGCGACAACGCCTACACCCTGCCCTCGCGCCGCCGCCTGCTCAAGCACCTGCGCGCGCGCGACGCCGACGCCGCGGCCGCCGAGATGACCAAGTTCCTCGGCCGGCTGCAGGCGAACTACCTGGACCTCTGGAACTCGCGCAAGAGGTGAGTCACGCGCCGGCCGCCGCCGCCGCCGCGAAGTGGCCGGCACGGCGCCCCGAGGTCACCGCCCAGCACAGGTGGTGGCCGTTGCCCGCCAGCAGCACGCCGCCCTGCCCCGCCGCGCCCGCGGCCCACAGGCGCGGGATCGCGCCGCCGTCCATGCGCAGCACGCGGTGCGAGGCGTCCACCGCCAGCCCGCCGTCGGTGATGACGATGCGCGCCTCCAGCGGCCCCAGGGCGTGCAGCGGCGCCTGCCAGCCGCGGCCCTGCAGCGACCGCTCCAGCGCGCCGGCCGGCAGGCCCATGCGGCGCGCCAGTTCGGCCGGCGAGCCGGCCTGGCGGTACAGATCCTTGCGGTGGCGCCGGTAGTCCGGCAGGTAGGCGAAGGCCACGCCGGGCGCGGTCGAGACGGCGTGCGGGGCGGCCGAGAAGCGGCGCGCGAGCGCATCGTCGAGCACCAGCCACGCCTGCCCGCCGGGCTGCGCCGCGATCGCCAGGCCGGGCGCCTGCGACTCGTCCACGAAGCGCTCGCCGTCCCGGTTGACCAGGACCGCGCCGCCGCGCAGCAGGGCCGCCTCGGGCCCGAGCGAGGCGGTCATGAACGACATCACGAAGGGCCGGAACAGCGCGGCCGGCAGGGTCGCCAGCGCCAGCTGCATGAGCTTGCCCAGCGCCCAGGAGGGCGGCAGGCGCTGCAGCAGGCTCGGCACCGCCGGCGCACCGAAGCGCAGGCCGGGGCCGTAGACCACCTCGCCGTTGACGATGTGCGCGCCGACCGCCTCGGCCAGCCGGTGGCCGTCGCCGGTGGCGGTGGGATTGACGCCGGGGACGCCCGCGAGCTCCGGGCGGAAGCGCGACTTCAGCGCCGCGCCGTTGCTGTAGTCGCCGGCGCACAGCACCACCCCGCGCCGGGCCTCGATCTCGACCGGCCGGCCGCCGAGCGTCGCGGCCACGCCGCGCACGCCGCCCTCGGCGTCGGTCAGCAGCGCGGTGACCGGCGCGTCGAACGCCAGCTTCGCGCCGCACCGCCGCGCCTCGCGCGAGAGGTAGTAGGGATAGGCGCGCGAGTTCGGCAGCACGTTGTGCATGCGCGGGTGCCGGTGCGGCGGATCGGCCGTCGGCCCGTAGAAGCACAGCCCCAGCGACATCAGCCAGTGCAGCGTGTCGGCCGCGTTGTCGACCAGCAGGCGGCGCAGCGCGCGGTTCTCCTGCGCCGCGAACGGACCCATGAAGTGGTCCATGTCCTCGAAATGCTCGTCGGGCGTGTCGACGATGCCGGCGCGCTGCTGCAGCACCGAGCCGGCCGCGTTGATCGAGCCGACCGACAGCCGGCTGCTGCCGCCCGCGACGGGGTTCTTCTCGAGCACCAGGACCTCGGCGCCGGCGCCGGCGGCCTCGATGGCCGCCGAGAGGCCCGAGGCCCCCGCGCCCACGACGATGACGTCGGCCGCTGCCACCACGCGCGCGCTCAGACGACCTGCAGTTCCTGCACCAGGTAGATGCCCACCGGTGCGAGCAGGGCGTCGTCGTGGATCAGCCGGCGGCCCGCCTCTCCTGCCAGCGCGGCGCGGGCGGCCTCGGCGTCGTCGAACCACAGCTCGCCGACCGCCTCCGCGCCTTCGGGGTCGCCCGAGGGCACGCCGGCGGCCACGGCATGTGCGCGGTCGGTGACGAAGTTCTGCACGAAGCGCCGCGCGCCGGGCACGGCCGCCGCGCCGGCCCGGCCGGCGAGCCAGCGCTCGCGCAGGCCGGCACGGGCCACGCCCTGGCGCCGCGTGCTCACCCACAGCAGCTTGGCCGCCCCGCCGGACCCGGGCTGCACCTCGTCGGCCTCGATCACGAGGATCGTGATGCCGCCCTGGAACTTCGGGATGTCGAGCTTGCAGGCCGCGTACTCGGGCGAGGCGTCCGACACCTCCATCGCGGCCACGCTGTCGAACGCGAGCTGCGCGATGCCGTCGACCGCCTGCACCGGCGAGGCCGGCTGCTCGTACAGGCGCTCGAGGATGTGGTTCTGCCGGTAGGACCGCAGCCCCGGCAGGCGCGCGGCCAGCGGGCCGTGCACCTCGATCCAGTGGCGCCGGAACTGCGCCTCGTCGATGCCGGCGCGCCGGTTGAACAGGGCGCAGCGATAGACCGTCACGCTCAGAACTTCAGGCCGTACTTGGCACCCAGCTCCTTGAAGCCGAACACGCGTGCGGCGCTTTCGCCCAGCACCTTCGCCCGCGACGCCTCGGTGAGGCCGCCCATCTGCCGCTCGATGGCCTCGGCCGAGTGCGGCCAGGTGCCTTCGTGGTGCGGGTAGTCGTTGGCCCACATGAAGTTGTTCTCCAGGCCGTGCTCCTCCATCAGCGCGAGGCCGGCGCGGTCCTCGCCGAAGGTGGCGAAGCCCTTGGCCTTGAAGTAGTCGGAGGGCAGCGCCTTGAGCTTGGGGCGCACCCAGAAGTGGTGCTTCAGGTAGGCCTCGTCCATCGCGTCGAGCATCCACGGCACCCAGCCGATGCCGGCCTCCACGCTGCCGAAGCGCAGGTCGGGGAAGCGCTCGGCCACGCCGGACGCGCAGATGTTCACCAGCGGCTCCAGCGTGGGCGAGAGCGAGTGCACCACGTAGTTGACCACCGCGCCGCCGTTGCCGCGCGTGGTGCGCGGGTCCTTGCCGGTGGAGACGTGGAAGGTGACCGGCACGTCGGCCTCCACGAAGCGCGCCCACATCGGATCGAAATCGACCTTGTTGTAGTTCAGCTCGTTCGTCTTGGGCGGCCCGAACAGCGGCTTGCACGGCAGCGTGAAGTGGCGGAAGCCCAGCTTCAGGCAGCGGTCGATCTCCTTCATCGTGGCCTCGATGTTGCCGGTGGACAGGGCCGCGGCGGGCGAGAGCCGGTCGACGTAGGGGCCGAAGTTCTCCCAGGCCCAGGTGTTGTAGACCTCGCACTGCGCGTGGGCGAAGTCGGGGTCGAACGTGTACCACATGCCCAGGCCCTTGCCGGGGAAGATGATCTCGCCGTCGATGCCGTCCAGCTCCAGGTCCTTCAGGCGCTGCTCGACCGACGGGCCGCGCTCGGAGGCGGTGGCGCCGGCCTTGGAGCGGGCGAGATCCTCGCCTTCGAGCTTGGCCAGGATCAGGCGGTCGGGCAGCTCGGACGCCTCCATCTTGCGCCACTGCACGCCCTTCTCGTCCACCCACACCTTGGGCAGGCGGTCCTTGTACTTGGCGTCGATGCGCTCGGCCCACAGGTTGCCGGGCTCGTTGGCGTGCGTGTCCGCCGAGATCATCAGGTACTTGTTGGGCGCGCCCGGCCGTGCGGACTTGGCCCAGCCTTCCGCTCCGGGCGTGGCCAGGCGCCACTTGTTGGCTTCGTTGACGACGATTTCGCTCATGACGGTGTCCTCGAGGGGGTCAGATCAGAAGATGGATGGCTTGACCATACTATGTTGAATGGTTTGACCATTTTAGAAAGCGCGCAGGCGATGTCAAGGGCCATGCGGCCCCGGCAGGCACCAGAAAGGGAAGGAGGGGCGGGAAGCGGCCGGGCCGGCGCGCTCAGCGCGCCGGCGGCGCGGTGCGGCGCGGCGCGGCCGCGGCGCCGTCGGCGGGGCCGCTGATGCCCTCGTGGACGATCGTCAGGTATTGGTCCATGCTGCGCACGGCGGCGTCGGCGTCGCGCGCGCGCATGGCCTTGAGGATGTTGCGCCGCACGGGCACGAGTTCGGGGCGCGCCTTGCGGCCGGTGCGGTCGATCATGTCGCGGATGATGTCCGACAGGGAGTCCACCAGCATGATCAGCACCTCGTTGCGGGTGGCGCGCGCGATCAGGCCGAAGAAGCGCACGCCTTCGTCCGCGCGATGCTGCAGGTCCTCGCTGCGGTCGATCTCGGCCATGTTGGCCTCCAGCGCGGCAAAGTCCTCCTCGCCGGCGCGCTCGCAGGCCAGCCGGATCACCACGCCGTTGATCAGCCGCCGCGCCTCGGCCAGGCTGGGCGCGGACACGCGGCCCAGGAACACCAGGTCCTGCAGCGACTGCGTGAGCATCGCCGGGTTGCCGTCGCGGATGAAGGCGCCGCCCTTGACGCCCTTCTGCAGCGAGACCACGCCCGAGATCTCGAGGGTGCGCAGCGCCTCGCGCACGGCGGGGCGGCTGACCTTGAACTCCAGGGCCAGGTCGCGCTCGGCGGGCAGCTTGTCGCCGGGCTGCAGCGCGCCCGAGGCCAGGCGCTTGCGGATCTGCTCGCAGATCTCCTCGAAGACACGGCGCGTCTTCACCTGCTGGAAGATGAGTTCCTGGTCTCCGGTCTGCATCCGCTCCTGCCCCTTGGTCATCCGGCAAGCATAGCCCATGCAAGCGGCAAAGCGGCGCAAATTCCGGGCAGGTGTTTTAATGGACATACCATTAGAATTCAAAATCATGACTACTCCGCCCCCCATGATCGACCTGCCGCGAGGCAGGCCCCCGGCGTCCGGTCCGGCGGCCCGCGCCGGATCGCGCACGGGCGGGAACGCGTGCGGCGCCGCGCCGCGGTTGCTGCCGAGCTGAACGCATGCGGCATTCGGGGGCGACGTGGCTCGTGCTCATGGCGCTGCTCACGGTGGCCGACCTGCTGCGGCCCTCGCCCGCGCTGGTGTGGGGCGCCGCGGCCTGTGCCGCGGTGTTCCTGGCGCTGGCGTACCGGCACGTGCCGCCGGGCATCCGGCGCGCCAGCGTGGTGCTGGGCACGCTGGCGCTCGCTCTGGTGCTGTTCACGCACGTCCCGCTGGAATCGCTGCGCCGCGGCGTGGCGATCGGCGCGCTGATGGCCTCGCTCATCAGCTCGGTCACGCTGCTGGCGCGCGCCGCGCTGCGCAGCAGGGGCAGCCAGGCGCTCGCCGCGCACCTGCTGCGGCAGGAGGCCTCCACCCGCTGCGCCTCCTTCGCCCTGGCCTGCCAGCTGTTCGGCGGCCTGCTCGGCCTGGCCGGCGTGAGCATGCTGCTGGAGATCGCCTCGCGCGGCGACGCGGCCGACCCCGAGCGACTGCCGGTGTTCGCCGCCATCATGCGCAGCTTCTCGGCGGCGACGCTGTGGAGCCCGATGTTCAGCAACGTCTCGATCCTGCTGGCGCTCTACCCGGGCCTGACCTGGTTCTCCCTGCTGCCGCTGTGCATCGGCATGGCCGCCGCCACCGTCGCCATGGTGCTGGTCATGGACTGGCTGCGGCTGCGCGGGCGGCGCGCGCCCGCCGCGGCCGCCCGCGCGGTGGCGCAGGATGCTCGGGCGCTGCGCGAGCTGCTGCCGATGCTCGCCTGCATGGGTGGCTTCCTCGTCGCCGTGGTGCTGCTCGGCTGGCTGCTGCACATCGCGGTGGCGGGCGCGATCGTGCTGCTCGTGCCCGTCGCGGCGCTGCTGGTCAACGCGCTGCAGGCGCCGCCGGGCGAGCCGCGCTGGCGGCGCGGCCTCGCCGAGCTGCGCGCGGACGTCGGCCGCCTGCCGCTCCTGGCCGGCGAAGTCGCCCTGTTCATGGCGGCGGGCTGCGGCGGCACGGTCATCGCCAGCGCCGTGCCGCAGGCCTGGACCCAGGCCGCCGGCCAGTGGCTGGCGCCCTACCCCGTGCTGGCCTGCGCCGCGCTGATGCTGTCGGTGGTGGCGCTGTCGTTCATGGCGGTCCACCCGGTGCTGTCGGTGGTCTTCGTCGCGACCTGCTTCCCGCCGGCGCTGGTCGGCCTGCCGGTGGCGCCGCACGTGCTGTCGATCCTCGTGGGCTGGTCGGTGTCGGGCACCGTCTCGCCCTTTTCCATGCTGTCGCTGATGGCCAGCCGCCATGCGGGCGTGTCGGTCTATGCCGTGAGCCTGCGGGCGAACCACCGCTTCGCCCTGCTGTGCGGCGTGGTCGCCGCGCTGGCCCTGGGCCTGCTGGCCACGCCCTGGCATCCGCACAGTTGAAACCCCCGAAGAACCCGCATACAGGAGAGACGTCCATGTCCACACCCACCCCGAGCGGCCCCCTGGCGGGCCTGCGCGTCATCGAGTTCGCCGGCATCGGCCCCGGCCCCTTCGCCTGCATGCTGCTGTCGGACATGGGCGCCGACGTGGTGACCGTCGACCGGCCCGGCAAGCGCCTGGGCGAGCCGCACAACATCACCGGGCGCGGCCGCACGGTGGTGCTGGCCGACCTGAAGGACGAGGCGGCGCGCGCGTCGGTGTTCGACCTGATCGCGCAGGCCGACGTGCTGATCGAGGGCTACCGCCCCGGCGTGATGGAGCGCCTGGGCTTCGGGCCGGAGCCGGTGCTGGTGCGCAACCCGCGCATCGTCTATGGCCGCATGACCGGCTGGGGCCAGCACGGCCCGCTGGCGCAGGCCGCCGGGCACGACCTGAACTACATCGCGCTCACCGGCGCGCTGGCCGCCATCGGCCCGAAGGACGGCGTGCCGGTGCCGCCGCTGAACCTCGTCGGCGACTACGGCGGCGGCAGCCTCTACCTGATCGTCGGCGTGCTGGCGGCGCTGCGCGAAGCCGCGCGCTCGGGCCGGGGCCAGGTGGTGGACGCCGCCATGACCGACGGCGCCATCTCGCTGATGAGCAACTTCGTGAGCCAGCGCATGCGCGGCGTGTTCACCGAGCAGCGCGGCAGCAACATGCTCGACGGCGGCGCGCCCTACTACCGCGTCTACGAGACGGCCGACGACCGCCACGTGTCGCTGGGCGCGATCGAGCCGCAGTTCTTCGCCGACTTCTGCGAGCGCGTCGGCCTGCCGGCCGAGCTGCGCGACGCGCAGAACGATCGCGCGCAGTGGCCGCGCCTGCACCAGGAGATCGAGCGCATCTTCCGCTCGCGCCCGCTGGCCGAGTGGTGCGAGGCGCTGGAGGGCACCGACGTGTGCTTCGCGCCGGTGCTGCCGCTGTCGCAGGCCGAGGCGCACCCGCACAACGTGGCGCGCGGCGCCTTCGTCGAGGTGAACGGCGTGAACCAGCCCGCCCCGGCCCCGCGCTTCTCGCGCACGCCCTCGCGCATCCAGGGGCCCGCGCCGGCCGAGGCCACGCCGCTGGCGTCGGTGCGCGATCGCTGGGCGGCGCCGGCCGGCTGACCGGCGGCCGCGATGCTCAGGCGCCCACGCAGCGCCACTGCATGAGGGTGAAGGGCGGCGAGGCCTGCGCGTGATGCTCGAACACGCCCTCCACTTCTGCCCCGATCTCCACCGCCTGCATCGGGTCGCCGAGCAGGTTGCCCAGCATGCGCACGCCGCCCGCCTGCGGCAGCTCGACCACCACCACCAGGTACGGGCCGTGCTCCTTCAGGCAGGGATGCACCGGATGCCACGCGCGCTCCCAGCTGTAGATGCGCCCGCGCGGCGCCACCTCGACCCAGGCCGGGTCGAAGCGGTGGCAGTGGTGGCAGATCCACTCCGGGCCGAACTGCCAGGTGCCGCAGCCCCCGCAGCGCTGCACCAGCAGCCGGTTCTCGCGCAGCGCGCTCCAGTACGGCGCCGACAGGCCGTCGGCCTCGGGCACGGGGATGGGCAGGCCGGCGGGCAGGTACGCCTGATGACTGACATTCGCGCTCACAGCGTGGCCTCCGATCCGACAAGAAGATTGCTCACCGGCGTGACCATCGGCCCGCCGATCACCAGCGACACATCGTGGCGCGGCGCCTGCGCGGTGGAGGTGCCGCGCACCTGGCGCACCGCCTCCAGCACCAGCTCGAAGCCGTGCATGTAGCACTCGGCCAGGTTGCCGCCGCTGGTGTTCAGCGGCAGGCGGCCGTCGGGCGCGAGCAGGTTCTCCAGGCGCAGGAAGTCGTTGGCCTCGCCCGGCGCGAAGAAGCCGTGCTCGGCCAGCGCCATCAGCACGCCGCCGGTGAAGTTCTCGTAGCTCTGCACGGAGCCCACGTCCGAAGGGCCGATGCCGGCCATGCGGAACAGGTCGGGCGCCACCGTGGAGAAGCTGGAGCTGGCGTAGTTCGGCGCGTTGTGCGCGGGCGCCGCCACCCGGTGGTCCGAGCCCGTCGCCGCGCCCAGCACGTACACCGGGAGCCCCTTGAAGTCCTTCGCGCGCTCGGCCGGCACCATGATCACGGCGGCCGCGCCGTCGTTCTCCATGCAGCAGTCGAACAGGTGGAAGGGCTCGACGATCCAGCGCGAGTCGTCGTACTTCGACTCGGTCAGCGGCTTGCCGTGCATCACGGCGCGAGGGTTGCGCTGCGCGTGCGCGTAGGACGCCATGGCGATGGCGCGCAGCGCCTCCTGGCGCACGCCGTGCTCGTGCATGAAGCGGCGCGCCTTCATCGCGAACTTCTGCCCCGGCGAAAGCACGCCGTAGGGCGCCTGCCAGGCCATGTCGCCGGAGATGGTCGGGCTGGCCGGCGCCTGGCCGAAGCGGCCGAACTGCCCCTGCGCCAGCGCCCGGAAGGCCACCACGCAATCCGCCAGCCCGCCAGCGATGGCCGCCGCGCCGTTGGCCACCGCCGCGCAGTTGCCGCCCCCGCCGCCGCCCCACTGCATGGTGGTGGAGCGCAGCCGCTTCACGCCCAGCGCGGCGGCCAGGCGCGAGGCGTCGTTGCGGTCGTTGCTGTACGAGGCGAAGCCGTCGATCTCGTGCGGGCCGATGCCGGCGTCGGCGCACGCGGCCAGGATCGCCTGCAGCGCCAGCTTGAACTCGGCGTGCGGTGACTGCCCGTGGCGGTAGTAGGTGGTCTCGCCGATGCCGACGATCGCGACGCGGCCGCGCAGTGTCCTGTCTCTCATGTCGATCGAATGGCTGATATTTGAATGGATGGACCAATGCTATCACAGCACCTATACTCCGCAGCCTTCGACAAGGAGAGCACGATGCGCTGGAAGCACAGGCCCGAAGGCTCCAACTGGGGCGAGTTCGGCGAGGACGACCAGATCGGCCGCATGAACCTGCTGACGCCGCAGCGGCGCCTGGCCGCGGTGCGCGAGGTCAGCGAGGGCATCGCCTTCTGCCTGAGCCTGCCGCTGGACTACCCGGGCGGGCGCGAGCTGGTGCCGATGCGCCGCGCGCCGCGCATCGAGGCCACCCGGCGCACCACCGGCGAGCTGAGCTACAACTTCTGCTTCTCGTGCCAGAACCGCTCGGTGTTCGACATCACCTCGGACGACGCCGTGACCATCTGGACGCAGTACTCGACCCAGTGGGATTCGCTGGCGCACTGGGGGCAGGAGTTCGACGCCGACGGCGACGGCGTGGCCGAGCCGGTCTACTACAACGGCTGGCGCGCCGGCGAGCACGTGCTCGGCGCCGGGCAGGAAGGCGGGCCCTTCGCCGCGAAGCTCGGCATGGAGACGCTGGCCGAGCACGGCGTGCAGGGCCGCGGCGTGCTGGTCGACCTGGCCGCCGCCTTCGGCCAGGAGCGCGTGCGCGTGGGCTACGACGACCTGATGCGCGTGCTCGACGGCCAGCGCACCACCGTCGAGGCCGGCGACTTCCTGTGCCTGTACACCGGCTGGGCCGACCTGGTGCTGTCGATGAACAAGCAGCCCGACTTCGACCGGCTGGCGAACGCCTGCGCGGTGCTGGACGGCAACGACCGGCGCCTGCTGCAGTGGATCACCGACAGCGGCCTGGTCGCCATCTGCGCCGACAACCTGGGCGTGGAGCACGTGCAGGGCGCGGCGGCGGCCGGCGGCGGCACACCGCACTCGATGATGCCGCTGCACGAGCACTGCCTGTTCAAGCTGGGCATCTTCCTCGGCGAGATGTGGTACTTCGGCGAGCTCGGCCCGTGGCTGCGCGCGCACGGGCGCAGCCGCTTCCTGTTGACGGCGCCGCCGCTGCGGCTGCCGGGCCTGGTGGGCTCGCCGCCGGCGCCGGTGGGGACGGTATGAGCGCCGATGTGGGCGAGCGCGTCGCGCTGGTCACCGGCGCGGCCAGCGGCATCGGGCTGGCGGTGGCGCGTCGCTTCGCGGCCCGGGGGCTGCGCACGGTGCTGCTCGACCGTTCGCCGGAGGTCGGTCGCATCGCGGCCGGGCTGGGCGCCGGCGCTGCCGGGCTGGTGGCCGACGTCGGCCGGCCCGAGGCGGTGCATGCCGCGATGGACGAGCTGCGCGCGCGCTTCGGCCGCTGCGACATCCTGGTCAACAACGCCGGCATCCACCCGAAGAAGGACGGCGGCAAGTGGACCATCGAGCAGATCCCGCTCGAGCAGTGGAACGAGGTCCTGGCGATCAACCTGAGCGCTGCCTTCCTGTTCTGCCAGCTCGCGCTGCCGCTGATGCGCGCGCAGGGCTGGGGCCGCATCGTCAACGTCTCCTCCCGCGGCGGCCGCACGGCCTCGCCGGTGGCCAGCGCGCACTACGCGGCCACGAAGGCCGGGCTGATCGGCTTCACCCGCATCGCCGCGCTGGAGGGCGCGCCCGACCGCATCACCGCCAACTGCGTCGCGCCCGGCCCGATCGAGACGGCGATGACCGCGGGCTCCTCGCCCGAGGTGCGGGCGGCCTTCACGCGGTCCGTGCCGCTGGGCCGCTACGGCGACCCGGACGACGTGGCCGCCGCCGTCGAGTTCCTGGCCTCCGACGCCGCCGCCTTCATCACCGGCGCGGTGTTCGACGTCAACGGCGGCACCTACATGCCCTGAACATGCCCTGTGAAGAAATCCCCCTGCGCGAACTGACCATTGCGCGCGTGCTGGCGCGGCAGCGCGCGCGCCACGGCGGCAAGACCTTCCTGCACGAGTGGTGGAGCGGCCGACGCTACAGCTACGCGCAGATCGACGACGCGGCCGACCGCGCGGCCCGCGCGCTGGCCGCCGCCGGCGTGGTGCGCGGCACGCACGTCGGGCTGCTGATGGGCAACTCGGCCGAGCACGTGGCGCTGTTCCTGGCGATCGGCAAGCTCGGCGCGGTCTCGGTGCCGGTGAAC
>Ga0182738_1001859_pt1 | contig 25642 bp, 19 predicted proteins | sample eDN5th30CBELigMG_FD_128876 | JGI IMG/M metagenome (GOLD analysis project Ga0182738, IMG submission 128876) | Enriched Miracle-Growth compost microbial communities from Emeryville, California, USA - eDNA 5th pass 30_C BE-Lig MG (version 2)... ...
ACCTTAGCGGCCGTGCATGCTTTGCGGGAAAGTTTTCCCGGCGCGCGTATTGTCGCTATTGTCGCGGAGGCGTTTCGTGAATTGATGGAGCAATCGCCCGATATCGATGAGCTGTGGACGCGGGCGCGGCAGAGCCTTCCTTCGCAGGCCACGCTGTGGCGGAGTTTGCGGGAAGGGCAATTTGATCTGGCGGTGGCCTTTTCCGGTTCGCGCCATGCTTCATTATTGGCGTTCGGCAGTGGCGCTCCCCGGCGGGCCGGATTCGCCGATGCCAGATGGGGGAATTTGCTGACGCATCAAGTGTGCCGCCGCGACCTTCCCGGCAATGAGGCCAGTTTGCATCTGGTGCAGGCGCTGGGATGCCGCCCGGCGGGAAGCGATTGCCGAGATCTGTTGCCGCTTTCGCCGCAATCCCTGTTGAAAGTGGATGCGTGGATGGCGCAGCGGGGCGTTAAAAGTACTTTTGCGGTCATTGCCTTCCATCCCATTGCTCATAAAAACGGCCCCTGGCCGCTCTGGGATCAGACACTTGCCGTGTTGAGTGCTAAAATTCCTGTGGTCTTGGTGGGCGCTCCTTCGCTATTTGAGGACAACGCAAAGAATGGCGACATTCATTCTTTCAATGAGCTGCATGGCTGGAGCCTGCTGGCGGCGTTGTGCGGACGGGCGCAGGTGGTGGCAGGCGTAGATCAGACCATGTTACATCTGGCGGCTTGCCATGGTGTTCCCGTGATCAGCATTACCGAGACGGCGCAGCCGTTGCAAGAGCTGCCCTGTGGCGTTTTGCAGCGAGCCGTGGCGCTGGATGATACCATGCCGGCGGTGTTGCTGGAAACGGTGCAGGAATTGCCTGGAGGTTCCGGGGCCAAGTGCCCCAACCAATTTAAATAGAGTGATACGGATTATACATGGATAACATTTCGGTGCAGCGGATTTTGCAAGCGGTGAAAGGACGCCGTGTGGTGGTGCTGGGCGATTTGATGTTGGATGAATGGGTGATGGGCGATGCTTCACGCATTTCGCCGGAAGCGCCGGTGCCGGTGGTGCGTTTTGCGCAGCGCATGACAGCGCCCGGCGGCGCGGCAAATGTGGCCATGAACCTGCTGAGCCTGGGCGCGGAAGTGTGTATCGTGGGCGTGGTAGGTGATGATGAGGGCGGGCGGAATTTGACCGATGAATTGAATAAGGCCGGAGTGCAGACCGGTGGCGTGGTCAAAGATGCCTCGCGTTGCACCACACAGAAAACGCGCATCATGGCGCAGCGCCAGCAGATGGTGCGGGTGGATCGGGAAACCGAAGAGCCTTTCTCCCCAGAGGTGCAATCCCGGTTGCGGCGGAGTATGGAAGAACAATTGCAAGCGGCGGATCTGTTGTGTATTTCCGATTACGATAAAGGCCTGGCCACCAGCGGACTAATGCAATGGGCCATTGCGCATGCCGCCGAAAACGGAAAGAAGATCACGGCCGGCCCCAAACCGCAAAACAGCGCAGCCTTCCAAGGCGCGGGATTCGCCTCGCTCAATGAAAAAGAAGCCAACATCGCCGCCGGCGTTAGATTAACCGATGACGCGGCTTTGCGGCGAGCCGGAGAACAGTTGCGGGCACAGTCCCAGTGGCAGGCGCTCGCCATCACGCTGGGCGCGCGCGGAGCGATGTTATTTGAAGAAGGCAAACCGCCGCATCCCATTCCGGCGCATGAAGTGGAAGTCTTTGATGTGGCAGGCGCGGGCGATACATTCCTGGCGGCTTCCACGCTGGGTATCCTGGCCGGAGTGGACAACGCCACCGCCTGCGTGCTGGGCAACCGCGCTGCCGCAGCCAGCGTGCGCCATGTCGGCGTGGTTGCCGTCACCGGGCAGGATTTGGTGGAGTTGGAGGTTAGGAGTTAGAAGGCAGAAGGCAGAAGTCGGAAATCAGAATGACGCGGCGGCAAAAATCCCCCTTTTTAAAGGGGGATTTAGGGGGATTTCGAAACGTATTGTGTCAAAAGTACTTTTGACACAATCGGGATTCCCGGAACTGCCTCACAGGACAAAATTATAAACGAGCAATATGCCAATGCACCTCAACCAAACCGAAGGGAAAAATAATATCTTTACCCGCGAAACCATCGTTGCCTTTTGCCGTGCCCGGCGTGCAGAGGGCAAGCGCCTTGTTTTCACCAATGGCTGTTTTGATTTGCTGCATGCCGGTCATGTGGATTTGCTGGAACAGGCGCGGGCGCAGGGCGATGTGTTGATTGTGGGATTAAATTCCGATGCCTCGGTGCGGCGTCTCAAGGGGCCGTCGCGGCCAGTGAATGCAGAAGAAGCCCGCGCAAAAGTACTTTTAGCGCTGCGCGCGGTGGATGCCGTGGCGATTTTCGAGGAAGATACGCCGGTGGAAATACTGGACATCATCCAGCCCGATATTCATGTCAAAGGCGGCGATTATGTGGCGGATGCATTGCCCGAAGCTGCCACGGTGCGCCGTCATGGCGGTGAAATTGTCATTGTGCCGCTGGTGGAGGGATTTTCCACCACGGCGTTGCTGGCCAAAAGCAATGCGCCGGCATTGCAAAGCGTCCTGGTGATTCCGGCGCGTTATGGTTCCACACGATTTCCCGGCAAGCCGCTGGCGCAGTTAAATGGCGAGGCGGTGATTGTGCATGTGGTGCGCGCCGGCCTGCAAACGCAGGTGCGCCGTCCGGTGCTGGTGGCCACGGATAACGATGCCATTGCGGAGGCTATCAAAAGTACTTTTGAGGCCAGTGAAGCAATAGTGGTGATGACCGATAGTGACTGCAAAACCGGCACGGAACGTGTGGCGCAAGCAGTGCAGCGCCATTTTAGTGATACTAATTTAGCGAGTCTGCTCATTTTGAACGTGCAAGGCGATGAACCTTTTATCAATCCGGCCCATCTTGATGCTTTGCTGGATGCCATGCACAGCGATGCCGAATGCTGGATGGGGACATTGGCAGCGCCGCTGCCCGCCGCGGCGTTGGACGATCCGAATGTGGTGAAAGTGGTGGTTGATCTCAAGGGGCGCGCGCTGTATTTTTCGCGTTATGGCATTCCGTTGCAGCGAGAAGTCGGGGCTAAAAGTACTTTTGAGCGGCTGCGCCATGTGGGCGTTTATGCCTATCGCGGCGATTGGCTGCTCCAGATGGCAGCATTGCCGCCGGCGCCGCTCGAAGAAATGGAAATGCTGGAGCAATTGCGCGCGCTGGAAAATGGCGTTTCGATCCAGGTGGCGCGGGTGGATGGCGTGGTGCCCATTGCCATCGACACGCCGCATGATTTGGAACAGGCGCAACGCTATCTGGATGGGCAGCGGGATGGAACATCGTAGTCGCACATGAGTAGTGGGCTGGAACAAATTCATCGAGATATCGCCGCTTGCCGGCTTTGCCCGCGTTTGGTGGCGTGGCGCGAGGAGAGCGCGGCGCATCCGCCCAGGCGGTTTGTGGGGCAAAAATACTGGGCGCGCGGCGTGCCGGGATTTGGCGATGCGAAAGCGCGATTGATGATTGTGGGGCTGGCTCCGGCGGCCAACGGCGCCAATCGCACCGGGCGCATGTTCACCGGAGACCGTTCGGGTGACTGGCTGTTTCGCGCCATGCACAAAGCGGGATTTTGCAATCAACCGTTTGCGGTGGATGCCAACGATGGATTGCGATTAAGCGATGCCTACATCGCTGCATCCTGCCGTTGCGCGCCGCCGCAGAATAAGCCCACGCGCGAAGAAATGATGCGTTGCCGTCCTTTTCTGGAACGGGAAATGATGGCATTGAAAGAGGTAAAAGTACTTTTGGGGCTGGGGAAAATTGGGTTCGATACGGCATTTCGCACAGCGCGCGATCTGGGTTTTGTGGCGGAAGACCGGCTGCGCCCGATACCGAAATTCGGCCATGGAGCGTGTTATCAATTGAGTGAAAAATTATGCCTGTTGGGAACGTTTCATCCCAGCCAGCAAAACACGTTTACGGGGAAATTGACGGAAGTAATGTTTGACGCGGTTTTTGAACGGGCGCGGGAATTAATAAGGCAGGACGAAAGTTCCCCTTTTTAAAGTTACCGTGTACCTACATCTTCGTGAGTGTGTCATTTCGACCGAAGCGAGGAACGAGCGTAGTGGAGAAATCTTGCTGTTAAGACTTATTTTGATATAAAACGGCAAGATTTCTCCACTCCAAAATTTGCTGAGACAAATTTTTCCGGTCGAAATGACACACAATCTGACTTGTAGATACACGATAGCTTTAAAAAGGGGGACTTTCGTCGTTGTATTACATTTTGTTTGCGTCGAATTTAAAACGTTGTGCAATTGAGAAAATAGTGTATGAATTATTATCAACATCAACTCGATAATGGACTTTCTCTCATTGGCGAATATGACGCTAATGCGCGCAGTCTGGCGATGGGCTATTTTGTGCGAACCGGTTCACGCGATGAAACGCCGGAAGTCAATGGTGTGTCGCATTTTCTGGAACACATGATGTTTAAGGGAACGGCGCGGCGCAGTGCCGATGATGTAAATCGTGAATTCGATGAAATGGGCGCGCGTTACAACGCCTTTACCTCGGAAGAACATACCGTTTATTACGGCAATGTGTTGCCGCAGTTTCAGCACAAATTGCAGGATTTGCTCAGCGACATGATGCGTCCGGCCTTGCGCGAAGATGATTTCAATATGGAGAAAAAGGTGATTCTGGAAGAAATCGCCATGTATTGGGATCGCCCACAGTTTCGCGTTTTCGAGCAGTTGCGCGAGAGTTATTACGGCGCGCATCCGCTGGGGAAATCTATTCTGGGCTCCACTGAAAGCATTAAGGATCTAACCGCAGCGCAGATGCGCGAATACTTCCAGCGGCGCTATGCTGCCAATAATTTGACATTGGTACTGGCCGGAAACTTCGATTGGGAAGCGGCCTGTGCTGACGCTGCGCAGTGGTGCACAGCATGGAATACTGCCGAAGTGCCGCGCCAGTTGCCGGTGCATCAGGCAAAGGCCGGCAAACAATGCATTGCGGACGCGCAAACCAACCGCACTCATATAGCTTTGATGGCGCCGGGATTTGCCGCGCAGGATGATCGCCGCATGGTCGCCGATGTGCTGGCCGAAGTGGTGGGAGCGGGTGAGAGTTCGCGTTTGTATTGGGCGTTGGTGCATCCGGCCATTGCCGAGGCGGCGCAGATTGGCCATGATGCCAATGACGGCGACGGCGCATTTTATGGCTATCTGCTGGTGGATCCGCAGCGTTCGGGAGAGGCGCTGCAAATCTTTCACGAAGTGCTCGCCAAAGCCGGCCGCGAGGGTGTGCAGGAAGCGGAAGTGGAACGCGCCAAGCGTCGCCTGGCCTCGCATATTTTGCTGGGAAGTGAAACGCCGATGGGCCGTTTGCGTCCATTGGGCATGGATCAGACATACCGTCATCAATACCGTTCTGCCGCTGATATTTTGGCGCAGGTGCAGGGCGTTACCGCCGATGATGTCAACGCAATGCTGGCCAAAAGTACTTTTGACGAGGCCACCATTGTGATCTTAGAACCGGAGGAAGGACGGAGACTATCAACGGATGACTGAGTATGATCGCTCAAAATACTTTTATAAAAGTACTTTGAGCGTCGTTTCTCGTATTCATTCATAAATCTTCATTCACCGCATATGGAACAAGCTAATACATCGCAATATCAATTAAGGGAAAGCGACCGTTACTGGCCGGGCGATGTGGTGTCGCCGGAGCAGGTGCAGGTGCTCTTTGAGCAGCTCAAGCAGGCATCCAAAGAGGGCAACAGCGAGGAGAGGGCCTTGCTCCGCGATCACCTGGTGGTGTTGCATGGAGCGCTGGTGGAACATTGCGCCCGCAATTTCTCCACTTCTAATGAGCCGGTGGAAGACCTGGTGCAGGAAGGTTACGTGGGATTGATAAAAGCGGTGGATCGATATAATCCGCAGCAGGGCGTGCGTTTTTCGACCTATGCCTGCCATCTCATCAATGGCGAAATCCGGCATTATTTGCGTGATCTGGGGCGCTTGATTCATGAGCCGGGATGGCATTTTGAATTGCGCACGCGCATTGCCAAAATGCAGGAAGAATTGGTGCAGCGTTTGGGCCGCGAGCCTTCAGCACAGGAAATCGCCGGCGCGCTGAATGTGGAAGTCAAGACGGTGCAGGAAGTTTTAAAAAACCAGCAGACGCTTTCGGTGGAATTTCCCGATCAGAATTTGCATGAAAGCGAAGAAGAAGGTCCGGCCTGGGAACGAAGGGCGACGGGACAGGGCGAAAGCAAGCAGTTTCAGGTGGAAAATCAGTTGATCCTCGGCGATGTTTTTCCGCATCTGCAGGAGATGGAAAAGAAGGCATTGATGATGCACTTTTTCCAGGATTACACCAAAACCGAGGTGGCGCGCCAGCTCGGCATTTCCATCAATCACGCTTCCTATATTTTAAAGCGCGGCCTTGAAACCTTGCGCCGCATGATCGAAGCCAGCGAAGAAATTAAAACGCCGCTTTCGCCACAGGCCCGCGCCCGTGCTGCGTTTATTCTGGAACAAACGCAGCGTGCCGCCGGGTTGGAACATCCCGGGATCAAGGATGTGCAGCATTATGTGCCGCCGTCGGCGCTGATTGCCGGCATGGTGCGATTTGCGGATTTCATCGAATTGCTGGATGGCCGTTTGAGCGCGGAAAATGAGGAAGAAGAAGGCGAATTTTCGTTATTATGGCTGCGCGTGGAAAACTGGGAAGAGGTGGTTTCTGATTTCGATCCAGCCCTGCGGCGCGAGGCCAGCAACGCCATCCAGGTATTGACCCGCAAATGTTGCCGCAGCACCGATTATGCCTCAATGTTGACCTCGCCCGAATGGCCCGGTTTGCATTTTGTGATGTATCTCCCCAACACCGGCAGCAGTGGCGACCGGGTAGGGAAACGCTGGCAGGAACGTTGCATTACGCCTGCCTTTTGGCCGGATAAACCAGCGGTGATTCAGCAGCTCTGCGCCAAATTGCAAACCGCTCATGCCTTCAAAATGTTCCCGCGAGACGGGCAAACCACCGAAGACTTGTTCCGCAAACTGGGTCGTCATTTTTTGAAGGCATAAAAGTACTTTTACGTGCCACATTGCCAAAGCGTCAGGCAATGCGTAAAATCTCAGGGCGATTATATTCCCCTAACACGATAATTGGACCAGCATGAAAGATATATTTCTCTACAACACTCTTACTCGCAGCAAGGAAAAAATAGTGCCGCGCCGGCAAGGCGAGGTTTCCGTGTATGTCTGCGGCGTTACGCCCTATGACGCGTTGCATATCGGCCACGCCCGCGCTTTCATCGTGTATGATGCCCTGCGGCGCACGCTGGAAACGGCGGGTTACAACGTGGTGCATGTGCAGAATGTGACGGATGTGGATGATAAAATTATCGCGCGCGCGGCCCAATTAAAAATCGATCCCGCCGAGCTGGCTTTGCGTTATAGCGATGAAACGCTGCGCGATCTGGAATTGCTGCACGTCAAACCGGCGCATCATTATCCGCGCGTCACCGGCCATATCAAAGAAATTGTGGATATGGTGGGTGTGTTGGTGGAAAAAGGCCACGCCTATGCGCGCGGCGGCGATGTGTATTTCGATGTGCACAGCAATGCTGATTACGGCAAATTGAGCGGGCAAAAGCTGGAAGAATTGGAAGCCGGCGCGCGCATTGAACCGGGCGAACACAAAAACGATCCGCTGGATTTCGCGCTCTGGAAAGCAGCCAAGCCGGGTGAGCCCAGCTGGGATTCGCCGTGGGGCAAAGGCCGTCCCGGCTGGCACATCGAATGCAGCGCGATGGCGCTGGAACTGCTGGGCGCGGGATTTGACATTCATGGCGGCGCGCGCGAATTGATGTTTCCCCATCACGAAAACGAAGTGGCGCAGAGCGAATGCTATCTGGATCACGAGACCTTCGCCAACACCTGGTGGCATTGCGGCGTGGTGCAGGTGGATGGCAAGAAAATGAGCAAATCGCTGGGCAATTTCATCACCGTGGAAGATGCCTTGCAACTGGCTGATCGCAATGTGTGGCGCTTGCTGTTTTTGATGACGCATCCGCGCTCGCCGCTCGATTATTCCGCCGAAAAGATGCAGCAGAGCAAAAACACCTGGAACCGCGTGCATAAATCATTAGTGGCATTGCCCGCTGAATCGGTGGAACCATCGGCGGCGGCGCAACAGTTCCGCGCTGATTTTTGGGCCGCATTGGCGGATGATCTCAATACGCCGGTAGCGCTCGCCACGGTTTTTGAGGCGCTGGCTCTGTGGCGGCGCGAGAATGAAACCGATCTTTCGCTGGCTCAAGCGGTGCGCGAGGCACTGGAAAGTTTAGGCTTTCTATTCGAAACCAACGAAGCCGGCAGCAGCGAATTGGTGGGACAATTGATGGATATTCTGATCGACGTGCGCACCGCCGCCCGCGAACGCCGCGATTTCGCCACCTCGGATGTGGTGCGCGATAAGTTGAAGGAATTGGGGATTGTGCTCGAAGATGCGGTCGATTCCACCAAATGGCATTTTGCTGGGAATGAGTAAAAGTACTTTTTCGCTGCTATTATCTGATCTTGATAATTCTTTAAAACGATGATGTAGGACAGCGACATGCAATATCGCAAAATAATGATGGCGTTATTAATTGGCCCTTTGATGCTGGCTGAATATGGCGCTTATGTGATATATGTTTCCCGCTTTTTTCCGAATTCTACTGGTGGTGACAAATATCAAAGGATCCAAATCGTCCTGGATATTTTAATAGCACATGCAGTGGTTTGTCTTGCTGTTGCCGTTATAATTGGATTCATTATTCACAGGAAAACGACTGTGGATGTTCTTGAGATATTGCTGTGTTGCTGTTTTTGTGCAGTCATCTCATTACCATTTTCGTTGTTATTCCCGGTTACATTATTCACCTTATCAATCATGGTGCCTGAAAGATGGATAGGTACTACTTTTTACTTAATCGTTCAAAGCATCATACTGATAGCTGCATACATTTTTGGCATCATCTTACCCGGCATCCTGAGTATTCGCATGGCTAAAATTGTCCAGGATGGTTCTTAACTTAAAAGTACTTTTGCGCCCTTTCCGCGGTGGCGCTAAACTGTTGGAACATAGGCAAAGCTAAGGAGACGCGATGCGAAGCATTATCCAGACAATACATAATCTCGGTTTGGCGTTGTGGTGGGGCGGCAGTTTTATGGGAACGCTGGCGATGAATCCGGCGGTGGAAGTGTTGGATGATCCCGATGAGCGGGACAAAATGATGGATGAAGGCTGGGCTTTATTTCAGCCCTGGGCGGCCAGCGGTCTGCTGAGCGCCATTGTCACGCACATTGTTCTGCGCCGCAAAGGCCCCAAAAATGCTTCTTCGGGTTATCGGCTTGTCGCGGTTTTGAAGGATTTGCTATTCGGCGCGGCGGTCGCTTCCACATTGACCAACATGGCGATGGGCGAATATGTGATCAATGAAGACGCCGCTTTTGCCAGCGCCACGGATGAACCCGCCGAAGCCGACGCCGCGCATGAAGCGACTTTTCTGGAACAGCAGCGCCTCACTCCTGCTGCCTGCGCTCAACTGTTGACCGGCGCCGCGCTGTTTGCCGCGGGAGCTTATTTGGCCGTTAATCGCGATAAGTAATCCCGTAAAAGTACTTTTACTCAGCACTTTACTCTCTTCTCGATGCAGCTTTTAGGACAAAATACCGGCGCGTTGGAACATCTCTTTCAGGAGATGGGGCAACCGGCGTATCGGGGGCGTCAGGTGGCGCGATGGATTTATCAGCGCGGTGCGGATTCGTTTGAGGTGATGAGCGATCTGGGAAAAGAGCTGCGCCGCGAACTATCCGCGCAGCACGAATTACAGTTTCCCCATATTGCCCACCAGGCGCGCAGCCGCGATGGCAGCATCAAATACCTGCTCGAAATGCGCGATGGCGAACGCATCGAAACCGTCTTTTTGCCATATCCGGATCGGGTGAGCGTGTGTGTTTCCAGCCAGGCCGGATGCGCCATGGGCTGCACTTTCTGCGCCACCGGATTGGGCGGATTCCGCCGTAATCTGACAGCGGGCGAAATCATTTCGCAAGTGCTTTTGGCCACGCGTCACACCGCCGCCAAAATGCCTTCACATATTGTTTTCATGGGAATGGGCGAACCGTTATTGAACTTACGCGAAGTGCTCAAAACCATTCATTTGATGCACGATGAAGTGGGTATTCCGCTGCGCCATATCACTGTTTCGACGGTGGGCGTTCTGGAAGGTATCAAACGTTTGGCTGCGGAGAAATTGCCGGTGACTTTGGCCGTTTCACTGCATGCGCCCGATGACGATCTGCGCCACCGCCTCATTCCCACTTCGACCAAGTTATCGGTGCGGCAAATTGTGGATGCGGCGCAACATTATGTGAAACAAACCGGCCGACGGGTCAGTTTTGAATACGTGGTGCTGGGCGGCGTGAACGACGATACGGCGCGCGCCGCGCAACTGGCCGCGCTGTGCAAAGGCTGGCCCTGTCACGTGAATTTAATTCCCTGGAACAATGTGCCGGATGCCACCTTGCAAGGCGATAATTTCCACGCGCCCGATCGCGATCAACTGGCACGTTTCCGCGATGTGCTGGAACGCCGCGGTGTGACCGTGACGCAACGCGTGCAACGCGGCGCCGATGTCGCCGGCGCCTGCGGTCAATTGCGCGCCTCGCAACCCTCGCTGATTCAAGTCGCGATTTGAGGTTTGCAATGAGCAATGAACAGTGAGCAATGAGCAATTAACAATGAGCAAAAGTACTTTTTTGTTCATTATAAACTCATTTTACGCATTACAAACGTAAAACGCCCGTCTTTCAATCCCTAATGACAAATCTACAAATTGCCGGTAGGATATAAATACACCAAAAGTACTTTTATGCTCATGCAATTCCTCCGCAAACACAGCTTAAGCATTGTCAGTTGGTTTTTGGCGGTATTATTTTTTGGCCCTTTTCTGATCTATCCGATGTATCGCGTCATCAGCGGGGCGTTGGTGGAAAATGGCGTTTTTCACCCCGGGCTGGTGTTATTGCCGTGGCAGGATTTCACCTCGCGCAACGGGATGTGGAACGCGCTCATGGTGGCATTGCTGGCGACGGTGTTCGCGTCGGTGTTGGCGCTGCCGCCGGCTTTTATCATGGCGCGATTGCGTTTTCGCGGCAAGAATGTATTAACCTCCTTTTTATTGGTGCCGTTGTTATTGCCGCCTTTTGTGGGCGCCATTGGCCTGCGGCAGATGCTGGCGCGCGAAGGCGTGGTTAATCTTTTATTGATGCGTTGGGGCGTATTGCATCAGCCGGTTGATTTTTTGCAGATGCAATTGCCCATGGTGATATTGGTGATGGGATTACAATTATATCCCCTCATTTATTTGAATGTCGCGGCGGCGTGGGCCAATGTGGATACTTCGCTGGAAGAAGCGGCGGAGAATCTGGGAGCCGGCGGTTGGCGCATCTTCCGCAGCGTCACGTTGCCGCTCTTGTGGCCGGGATATGTGGCGGGCGCGTTGATCGTGTTCATTTTTGCTTTCACCGACCTGGGCACGCCGTTGATTTTTAATTATCACGCCGTCACCGCGGTGCAGATTTTTAACTATAGCAGCGATGTGACCAATCCCATGGGTTTTGTGCTGGCGCTGTGGCTCACCGTGCTGGCGGTGGGCGTTTTCTGGTTGTCGCGCAAAACCTTATCCAGCGCCGCCGCGGGACGGCTGGCCAGTGTGGCCCGCGGTTCGCGGCGTTCGCGGGAAGTCCCCGCCACGCCCTGGCAACTGCCACTGGTTTATGGCGTGTTGGGCCTTGTAATTTTGCTATCAGTGCTGCCACATGTTGGCGTTATTTTGGGATCGTTCGCGCATGACTGGACCAACAGCCTGTGGCCGCAGTGGACGCTGGATAATTATAGCCAGTTGATTCATGATCAAAGTGGCCTGGCGGCCAGTTCCATCAAGGTATCGCTGATTTGTGCGCTGGCTTCGATGGTGGTGGATGTGATCGGCGGCGCGGCGTTGGCTTATGCGGTGGTTCGCGGCAAAGTGTGGGCGGCCGGTTTGCTGGATGGCATCGCCATGATTCCGCTGGCGCTTCCCGGGCTGATTTTGGCTTTCGGATTATTGGTGGGATTTTCGGGCACCTGGCTCGATCCGCTGTTTAATCCGTTGCCGATTTTGATCATCAGTTATGCCGTGCGCCGTTTGCCCTATTCCGTGCGTTCGGTGAGCGCCGGATTGCAGCAAACCAGCGTCATGCTCGAAGAGGCCAGCCTCAATATGGGTGCTACGCCATTGCGCACCATCTGGCAGGTGACGCGGCCGCTGGTCAGCGCCAATCTGGTGGCAGCGGGGCTATTGACGTTTGCCTTCGCCGTTCTCGAAGTTTCCGATTCCCTGATTCTGGCGGTGCGCAGCGATGTGATGCCCATCGCCAAAGCGATTTATCAATTGATGGGATCCGTGGGGAGTGGCGCTTTCACCGCGTGCGCGCTGGGCGTGGTGGGAATGGCGTTGTTGACGGGCACCTTTTTCCTGGCCAATCGCTTATTGGGACGCCAGATGGGAAGTTTGTTCCGTTTGTAAGGAGGAAATTGCCGCCAAAAGTACTTTTATTCTAAAGGCGGAACGCGGAGCTTAGATACGCTAAACTAACGGCACTTTGTTATATCGAAAGAGGGAGATAGGCGATGGCCAAGCAAGAGCTCAATCAGGACGAGTTCGTTGATTTATATGAAGTATTAAACCTGCCGCAAAATGCGGATGAGGAAAAAATTCGTAAGAGCATTAACGCGCTTTATCTGGAATCACAACAAAATCTGGATCATCGAAATCCCAAGAAGCGATTGCATTATCAGCAGTTGTATGAAATCTTTCTGCCGCAGGCACGCCACCTTTTGCTGGACGGAGAACGGCGCGCGGAATATGATCGATATCTGACGGCTTTCCAGACCGGCACCAAAGTGCAAACCACCACCGAGGAGGCCGAACACAAATTTCAGACCACCCGGCAGGTCACCGTCACCGAACGCCTCAAAGAGGAAGAAGGTGTTGATCCGGAAAAACTCGCCGAACAGCGCGAAGATATGTGGGCGCAGTGGAAGCATGGCCTGGAGCAGGTGACCGAAGACGCCGCGTCCGAAGAAAAACCTGCTGCGCCAAAACCACCTGCCGCCAAACCAGCCAAAGTTGCCACATCGCAACCCACGCGCGCGCCCGATTTGCGCCAGCCTGCCATGCCTGGCGAATCTGAACCGCAACCGCAAGGTCCGCGCGGATTTAGCGATGCCGCCTTGCATGCCGGTGAGTCACGCCGCCTCACGCAAGATGCCAAACGGCAGCAGGATCAACAGAAGGCGAAAATCATTGAACGCGTGGCACAAAATGCCATGATGACTCAGGCCGCGATTATGGGCGCAATTGCGCTGGGAGTGAGTTGTGTCGTGCTTTATTTTGCCACCAATTATCTCACCTCCAGCGGAATTCTCACCGGCACTTTCGGCCAGATTGTGAATCTGGGCTGGATCCCGGTGGCGCTGATTATCGCTTTCGTGCAAGGTCGCAATGCCGGTGAAAACGCGCGCCAGAGTGCCATCACCCGCCTCTCGCGGCTGTCTTTTGAAGAATTGAAAAAGCGGTATTAAATGACTGCGACAGTACTAATGAATTTCCCGTTCGTCATTCCGGCGCGGCCAGAATCCAGGAAACTCCTTCTCCCTTTGGGAGAAGGCTGGGATGAGGGTAAAAGTACTTTGTTCTCACTATCCCTCACCTAACCTCTCCCAGAGGGAGAGGAACTGAATTCCGGCCTGCGTGCCTCGGAATGAACACCATCGACAAAAACCGCCGCCATCAATGATAACCAGTTAATTCCACATAGGCTTTTCCCAGCGGTGTAAAAGTACTTTTACCGGCAGCCGCCACGCGGCAACTGCCTTCCCAGTAAACGGTGTTTTCATGGCGCGGCCGCATTTCCTGATCGGCTACGGTGGGCGTGATGTTGAGGGAAAGGTGATAGCGCGGCACATCGATTTTCCAGGCGGCCGGATAACGCGCGCCGGTGTGCGGGCTTTTCCACCATTGCGTGACCGCAATTTTGAAATCTTCGCGCGTTATAAAAGTACTTTTACCGTTTTTATCCGTCAGCGTTCCGGCCGAATAGGGCCCCGGCAATCCGCCTTTTTCGCGAATTTGATAAAGCATCAAATCGCGCCCGTCATCTAATTGAATGGCGAACCAGTCCCAGCCGTTTTGCCCGGGCGATAATCCGCCCGAACCAAATTCGCGATCCAGCCAGCTTTGCCCGCTCACCTGATAGCGCGTTTTGCCCAACGTTAATTCGCCGCGCGTGGCGAGCCGTGGCATTGAATAATAGTGACTGGCCGCATTTGCCGAGGGACCTTTTTTTGAAATGCCGTTTTGTCCGTTGATAACCGGTGGCTTGATCGCCTGTTGCGTCAGATGGATGGACATCGGAAGGTGGCCATCCTGATTTTGCGCGGTTCCGCTGGCTTGCAGAATTTGCGTATTGCCGCGATTACCTTTAAATTGCAGCGACCAGTTATCGATCCAGAGGCGCGGCAATAAAAGTACTTTTCCCGCTTCCGTTCCGGCCAGTCCCATATTGGCGCGTTCCATGCGATCGCTATAAAAGTACTTTTGGTGCGTTTGATCGGTGATGGCAAAGTGCGCGAAATCCACATCGCGCACCGCCCACGCCGATCGTCCGGGCGGCTGTTGCGGGATCAATCCATATCGGAAAAACGTCAGCTCATAGCCCAATTGTGTGCCGTCCGTAGCTTGCAAATGGCCGGTGTAATACCACCATTCCGTTTGAAATGCGGGATGCGCGCCGTGATCACGCGGAAATGAAAATTGATATCCGGGCAGCGCTGGACGAAAAGTACTTTTGGATGACACAGTTTGGGGAGAGGGCGCAGCGCGTGCCCATAATAGCACGCCGCTATAAATGACGGCGGCAACGAGCAGGCTAATGCAGAACAATTTGCGAAACATAAGTCAATAATTCGGCGGGAGTTAGCGGTTTATTGAGCACGCCACTAATGCCGCGCTGGTGAATTTGATGGGAAGAAAGCACCAGCGGTTGCGACGTAAAAATAATGATGCTGGTGTTTTTGCCAGAAGGTAAAGTGCGGATTTTTTGCACTGCTTCCCAACCGTCCATGTGCGGCATTTCGAGATCCATAATAATGATATCAAATGATTGGCCGCGCACCGCCAGCACCGCTTCATGGCCGCCACCCGCTGTGAACACGCGATGTCCTTTCTGCGTTAACCCCAGTTGATATAAGAGCCGTAAATTTTCCTGGTCATCCACAAAGAGAATATTCATGATGCATGTTCACGCCAGCGAAGCATGCAAATTAAGTTCCCAAAAGTACTTTTGCGGATAAAAGTACTTTTATATGCCGGCTTCAGTATCCGCATCAGCATGCGCCTGCGCAATCAATTGCATTTTGCATTCATGCAGCGATTGTTCGACACCGGCTGGATACCATTGCGGATTGACAAAACGTTTGATGCCGCGTTCGAGTTCTTGCAGTTTGCGGGAAGTGGTTTGGCGGATGTCGGCCAGGGCAGGGGAATCATACACTTTCTTGCCCTGCGCGAAAATGGGAACTAATAAATCTTCGTACTCGGTTTGGTTAATGCGCCAGCGTTTGGCCGCATCCAGAGGATCCACCACGCGCGGCGCGGCTGCTGGCGCGGTGTGAATATCATATAACATATCGCCTGCACACTGACGCTGGTTGTTGTTATTGCGATAATAGCGCCGCACTTGCTGAATGCCCGGATTGGAAATTTTGGCGGTTTGTTCGGAGAGTTTGATGCGCGGTGACCAGGCGCCGTCATCGTGGCGCACCGCGGATAATTTATAAACGCCGCCCAGCGCCGGCTGATCATAAGCCGTGGAAAGCCGCGTCCCCACCCCCCAGACTGTGATGGCGGCGTTCTGCGTTTTCAGGCTTTCGATGATATATTCGTCCAGATCATTACTGGCGAAAATGCGCGCTTCGGGAAGCCCCGCTTCATCCAGAATACGGCGGGCTTCAATACTCAATCGCGCCAAATCGCCGGAATCAAGGCGAATGCCAGCCATTTGATGCCCGCTTTTTTGCAGTGCAATCCCCACTTTCGCAGCATGCCGCACACCCTCGATAGTGTCGTAAGTATCCACCAAAAAAACGCAGTTGTTGGGCAATGCCTGCGCGTATTGCTCGAAGGATTCCAGCTCGTCATCAAAGACCATCACCCAGCTGTGGGCATGAGTGCCTTTGACGGGAATGCCAAAAATTTTTCCGGCCAGCGTATTGGAAGTAGCGCTGCATCCGCCAATAAACGCGGCCCGGCTCATGCTTAAAGCACCATCTATGCCCTGCGCGCGACGTGTGCCAAATTCCAGCACCGGTTCGCCTCGTGCCGCCAGGCACACCCGCGCCGCTTTGGTGGCAATGAGGGTTTGAAAATTGATGATATTTAATAGTGGCGTTTCCAGCAACTGGCAGGGAATCACCGGGCCTTTGACGCGCACTAAGGGCTGATAGGGAAAGACCGGCGTTCCCTCCGGCATAGCATCCACATCGCAATTAAATTGCATCGTGGCAAGATATTCCAGAAACGGTTCTTCAAAAAGTACTTTTCCGTCATTGCCTTCGATGGTGCCAAGATAACGAATATCATCTTCGGAAAAATGGAAATTTTGGATATATTCAATAGCGGCATCCAGCCCGCAGGCAATGGCGAAACCGCCCGAGAATGGTAATTGGCGAAAGTGTAAATGAAACGCCGCCTGCGTATGGCGCAGGCCCGATTTCCAATAGGCATATGCCATCGTCAACTGATACAGATCATTATGCAATGCCAGCGATGAACCGTAGATTTGTTGCAGGTAACTCATAAAAGTACTTTTAAGTAAGAAAGAATATGATATACAACTTTTTACAGTAACGCGTCACTCTGGATAATATGAATACCTGCGTTCTGCATGTCTTCGATAGCTTTGGTGGAATCATCCGGCTGCAAATTAACGCCGCGGCAGGCGTCTGTGATAAGGTAAGTGTCGAAGCCCAATTGCGCGGCATCCAGCGCTGTAAATTTCACGCAGTAATCTGTGGCGATACCGCAGATATACAACTTTTTGATATTTCGCTCCGCCAGATAGCTGTCGAGGCCGGTGCTGGTTTGATGATCGTTATCGAAAAAACCGCTGTAGGAATCGATTTCCGGATTTAAAGCTTTTTGAAAAATATGATCGATGGCGGAGATCTGCAATGCCGGATGCAGCTCTGCACCCTGGCTATTTTGCACGCAATGTTCCGGCCACATCATTTGCGGTTGGCCATGGAGAGTGATGACATCGCCCACCTGCTTATTATTATTGGCCGCAAAGCTTTTATGGCCGGCGGGATGCCAGTCTTGCGTGGCGAGCACCAGATCAAAATGCGGCATAAGGCGATTGATGATGGGAATAATCTCGTCACCACGTTCCACCGCCAGCGCGCCGCCGGGGCAGAAATCATTTTGCACATCCACAATCAGCAGTGTTTTCATGAAGCTATTACCTTCTGTTTATAGCGAAAGAATACAAAAACTATGAGGCTGCTGCAATTGCTACTCTTTTCTGGAGAGCTGCTCAGCCAGCTTCTGGAATGCCTTTTCCCAATTGACGTTTCCTATGAACGTTTCGGAAACAGGAATATGTGCATCTCCACGGCAGTAGTGGAGGATATCAGCTCCCAGAAGATTCCACGGTGCAAATGTTGCATTGATGATGCCAGCAACTTCGCCCGCGTCAATGTCCTTAATAATTTGCGCGCGTTTCGAATCCACTTCGTGTTGAGGAACCTGATTTAATACCTCAAGATCATAGGCTAGTAGTCCCGCCTGTTCGGCGAGTTGCTCTACTTTGTCTGGCTGGCACCCCAATATATAAATTTTCATTTTTTCCTGCTGTACTCTGTTGGCAAAAGGGTTCGCAGGAAATCCTGTATATAGTTCATCTTTGAAAAGTACTTTTCAGGACACTAATTTCCGGATATCTTCCACCCGGGTTACCGGTGCCTGGCAGGCATAATTATGGCAGATGTAGGCCGTGGCCCTGTCGTCAATGGGATGCATTTCCTGCGTCCATGGCAAACGTGCATTCCAGTATTCGCGGTTGTCCTTGTCCAGCAAAATGATCATGGCGCCGGGCAAATAATGGCTATTGATTTCCCGTAATAATTCCTGTAACCCCGCATCGGTCTTTTCGCCGCATAAGATTATATGTTGCGCTGGATGTTCCGAAAGTACTTTGGCCGTCAGCATTCTGGGCATCACTGTCGGCGATGTTTTGACGCGCAGGTGATAAGCCTCGAAAACTTGTTGCGCGGCTTTTTTGAAATCCTCGCGCGCCAGTAATTCTCCCAGTTTACCCAGGCTTGCGGCCAGCAGCGAATTGGGTGCGGGTTCGGCGCTGTCGTGGTCGGATTTAAAGCGGAGCAATAAATGCGGATCGGGGCCAGCTTCATAAAATCCAAACGTATTCTCATCCCAAAAGTACTTTTGGAGATGCTCTACCATTTGCTCGGCCCATTGCAAATGGGTGATATCGAATGTCGCCTCATATAAATCGATATTGGCTTGAATCATACCGGCGTAATCGCTGGCAAATCCATCCACACCGGCAGCACCATCGCAATAGTGACGGCCCAAAACGCCGGTTTCGGGGTTATATAACTTTTCTTCGATAAATTGGGCCGCAGTGACAGCAGCCTGGATATAATGAGGGCTATTCAAAACGCGGCCACCGCGTGCCAGCGCGCTAATCATCAGGCCGTTCCAGGCAGGAATGATTTTCTCATCGCGGTGTGGACGGGGGCGTTGGGAACGCAAGTCAAAAAGTACTTTTTGATAATGTTCCAATCGCTGCAAAGCCTCCTTGGGATTGAGTTTGAACTGATTCGCAAGGGTGTCGATATCTTTGGCAATATGCAATATATTGGTGCCGCGAAATTCACCGGCGGGATCGCCTTCCGCCGGGGCATTGCCGTTGGTGCGCACGTCGTAACGCTGTTTAAAAAGGATGGCTTCGTCTTTGAGTGCCGCATCAATTTCCGCTTCCGCCCATATATAAAATAGTCCTTCATGCGTGTCCGGCGAATCGGGTGCATCGGGTGAATCGGCATCTTCTGCCGCGAAGAACCCGCCATCGGCATGCATGAGATCGCGCAGCACATAATCGAGAGTGTCGCGCGCTGTTTCCGCATAGAAAGCATCATTGCTCAATTGATACATTTCCAAAAAGGAAATGACAAGTTGCGCCTGATCATAAAGCATCTTTTCAAAGTGCGGCACCATCCAGTAATGGTCGACGCTGTAGCGATGGAAGCCGCCACCCAGCTGATCGTGAATGCCACCTTCAGACATTTTGCGTAAGGTGTGCGCGGACATTTCCAGGGCTTTGGGATCACCGAATTGATGATGATAGAGATGCAGGAAATCATGTGTCACCGGGCGCGGGAAAAGCGGCGCGCCGCCAAATCCGCCATATTCCGGATCGTAGGCATTTTCCAAATCATGAAAACATTGCCGCGCCAATTCATCCCACGATTGTTCCTGAAAAGTACTTTTGGTGAGCGCGGCCATTTCCTGCATGGCTTTCATGACTTCCACGCCAGATTCTTCGATGCGCTCCCGCTGATTTTTCCATGCCGCGGCGATTTTACCCAGCAGGGTGGGGAAGGCGATGCGCCCCTGCACGTCTACGGGCGGAAAATAGGTGCCGCCGAAAAAGGGTTTCAATTCCGGCGTCAGAAAAACCGTCAGCGGCCAGCCGCCCGAACCGGTAGTGGCCTGTACGAAGGTCATGTAGAGATGGTCGACATCGGGACGCTCTTCGCGGTCCACTTTGATGCTGACAAAATGTTCGTTGAGATAGGCCGCGATTTGCGGCTGCTCAAAACTTTCGTGCGCCATCACGTGGCACCAGTGACAGGTGGAATATCCGATGGAGAGAAAAATAGGTTTATCTTCGGCGCGCGCTTTTTCAAAAGCCGCCTCGCCCCATTGCATCCAGTCCACCGGATTTTCGGCGTGCTGGCGGAGGTAGGGATTTTGGGAATGGATGAGTTGATTAGGCATAAAGTAACGTACTTTTTAACATATCTCACGCGAAGATGCGAAAACGGAGGAGAGGGATACGGACATGTGCATTTATCTGAAAAAGTACTTTTGCGTTTGCGCCATCAAATTATCCTGCGTTTACAGTGGAATGTCCGGTAAATTGCAGATGTGCCGCTTTTGTTGAATGCTGGAAATGGAGCCATCGGGCAGGCACACTGTTCCCTTTGCCTGTGAGGGAACATCCAGCTCCAGTTGAAACGAATTGTCCGAGCGTTCCCACGCAATGCGGAATTTTCCTATTGGTGTTTGACACTCCCCGCAAGCCCAGCTCAAGTTCCCCATCCAGGGAGCGATTTCCGCCTTCGTCCATCCGGGAGCAACCGGCCGCAGGCCCAGCAGGGTATTGGTGAAAAAGAACAGGGGAGCGGCTCCCCATGCATGACATTCGGAACCCACGCGGGGGTAGCCATCAGGCGCGTATCCCCGCACTTCCCAATGTTCCCAGGTGGCGGTGGCGCCCTCATCCAGATGGCGCTGATAGCGTTCCCGGATAAGGGCCAATGCCAGATCCGGCCGCCCCTGCCCGGTTAATGCGCTCAATACCGTGTGCATGGAAAAGGGACTGGTGCGCACGGCCTGTGCCGACGGCCCAAAGGCGGTTTCCAGAATTCGCCGCGCCCGGTACGTTCCCGGCCCTTCCAGGTATAGCAAGGCATGGGCGGATGTTACTTCGGAGAGGCCTTCTGTCAGATGTCCATCGGAGCAGGCATCCGCATACCTTTTTCCCGCCCAGAGCAGTTTACGGATGGAGGCTGCCAGAATCCGGGACTTTTCGGCAAACCAGTCACGGCTGGACGCATCATGCAGGCGTCCAGCATAATTTTCCATTGCCTTGCAAGCGGCCAGATATTGCAGATTCAACGTTGTGAGAATTTTGCCTTCCGCCATATTCCGCCCATCGGCTCCCATGTCAATGTATTTCCAGTGCGGGACATTTTCGAGTAATCCGCTGGCGTTTTCAAAGGCGGAAAACCAGCGCATCGCCAGCAGAAGATTGGGCCACCATTTCGGCAGCAAATCATCACGAGCCGTGAACCACCGGTATTCCTCAAACGCCATTACCCAGTCAAGAATATAAGAGGGAATGGGAGTCACGTTGCGATTGCCGGAAGGATAGCGGGGCACGAGTGAACCCATCCAATCCATGCCCTGGCCGATTTGTTCAATCAATTGTCGGTGCAGCCCGGCGTCGCCCCAGCGGGCATGATTGAAGACCGCCGTCTTTCGCGCATCGCCAATCCATTGTTGCTGCTCGCGGCTGGGGCTATCCACAATGGCGTCCTGATAACACAATTGCACGGTGTGGGCGCAAATGCTGTCCAGCCGCGACAAGTCCGGATCGGAACATGTGAATCCCGCGACGCCGGGCAGGGGGTAATAAAGCGTTTTCAGTCCGGCGGCATGAATTGTCACCGGTTCATCGCTCCAAACCCATAGTTGCAAATATCGGAAAGCCAGCCAGTTGAAAGCGGTCTCCAGTGTTTGCCGTCCTTCGCGTAAAATCCATCGGCCGGTCAATACCCGGGCTGAGCCGGGGTATGGGACCATGCTGTTCACCAGAGATTCCGCAAAGAGCGCGTCTATTATGGTGCCGGCGTCGCCCTCGATGTCGATTTGCGGCAAGCCGCATTCGATGCGATCCAGTTCCAGATTAATCACCCGCGCCTGACCACGCGGCTCTACTGTTACCGGTAAGCAGGCCGCTTCCATTCCTTCAGGAGCCGGGCGTTTTTCGCCGAGGCAGGAAACTTCCACCGGTGGCAGTGAGGCTGTGCCCGCTTGCGCCTCAGCGTGGAAATGCACCCATCCTTCCCGCCGCCGCGGCAATGGATTTTCGGAAAAATAATACCAGGGACTTACTTCCAGGTCGGGTTTAATGAAATCAGTTCCCGCCCAGCTGTTATCGTCAAATCCGGGTTGCGTCCAGTTGACTTCGGCTAATCGTTGATCTTGCACTTCCATGCAGCCGAGCGGCCCATGCAGGCGTGGCGTAGGCCGCACGAATTCAGGCGCGGGCGAGGCCTTCCAGCTTCGGTCACCCTGAATGACGAGTTTTTCCCCTGCGCCGCCGGTCACTTCGAGCCGGAACAACAACGCCTGCATGAGGCTGATACGTGAGCCGGTGCCAAATCCCTGAAATAGCGCCAACAATGCAATGGTATTATATCTCCGCCGCAAAATGTTAGGCTCCCGGTAAACGTCATAAAGTGTCCATGCCGGGTCACTTCGTCCCGGGCCGCGTCCCAGGAAATTTCCATTGACATGCAATTGATAATGGGTGTCGGCCCAGACAGCCAGTTCCATTGTAACTGGTTGAAATGGAAGCTCGAAGGTTTTGCGAAAACGCATGTAGCGGTTACGCGGATTTTCGTAAAAGAGACTCTCTCCCGCCATCCAGATCAACCCAGGCGCGGGATCCCAGCATGCCGCCTGCGGACGCTCGCGTTCGTAAAGCGGATGTTTCGAGGTCATGAAGGTATGAATCCTTGATTCAGAAGTGAGGCGTTTCAATGAGTAATGAGCAATGAACAATCAGCAAAAAGTACTTTTATCCCGCCCTCTCCCCATTGTGGAGAGGGCGCTGTGCTGCGGAAATGAACTCACGGAAACGTCGGTTTTAACTCGCGCATATTTTCCAGCACCGCGTCTTTGCCTTTAGCGGGTGCATATAAAATTACCGGCGCCACGATGCCGCCGGTGCCCAGTTCGTTGACCACTTCGTTGGAGATGCAAAAGGTAACAACGTTGGTTCCGGGCTTGACCGCGCTTGTCGCGTCCATCTCAAACGGATAAAAGGACGCGCCCGGGCTGATGCCGATGACGTTGCCGTTGATCCACACTTTGGCGGTTTCATCCACGCCGCCGCACCACAGGAAAATCCGCTGGCCGGCGAATTTTTCCGGCACGTTCAAAGTTGTCCGATACCATGCCATGCCTTTATAATACCGCAATCCCTGATCGCTCCAGGAGGCGCTGGAAGTTTTGATTTTCTGCCAGTTGCCGCCGGTGATATTTTCGCGCCACAATCCGATATCATCTCCCACCTTTTGAGGATCGAGATGAAAATCCCATTCATCCGGCGCGGCCGCCACCAGCTCGTTGCCGCCGCTGACGCGCGCGTAGCCCTGTTCCGTGGCAGGCCGGAAAAAGCGCCGCATGTAATTGATGTACATGCTGTGGCGGCCATTGAGCAACATGGGAACCGGTTTGTAGTCCATCAGAGTCTGCGCCACTGCATCCATTTTTTCTAACGACTGTTTCTCTGCGGAGAAATCCAGGCGAGCGCGCGCTGCCATCAATTCACAAAAATGATCGGTCATTTCAAAGGTTTGCGCGATCATGCGCACGCGGTCTTCATAAGCGCCTTTGCCGGAAACGCGTTTCGCGGCGTTCTTCAAAAGTACTTTTGCCCGCGCGCGCAAATCCTCCGGATAAAAATCCGGGATGTTCCAGGCCGAGCCGGTGTTATAATCGCCATCGCGCAGGGCATGATCCATCATGGTGATATATTGTCCCATCGGTTTTGCCGCCGGGCCAAAGTACTTTTCATAGAGATCCCGCAACAACGCATCCACATCGGCTTTGTGGTTCCACATCAATTTTCCCGCGATATACATCGAGGGAAACTGCGGGCCGTAATTGGCGAATGTCTCCACGCGAAATCCCTTTAAGCCCAATGGATGACTGGCGGGAATTTCGTCGCGCAAGCGGTTGATGATGATAAAGGTAAAACCCGGATCCGCCAGATTGCTCCAATAGCCGCGGTCATATAAATCAGGCAATAATTTGCCCCATTCCTGATAGAGCCATTTGGCATAACTTTTTTCCGGCGCGATGGGATTGGAAAATCCGTGCACGCGATCCAGGCCAATCGGCGCTAAGGCGCCCTGAATATGAGGATGCGGCTTTTCCCGCAGGGGCGGGCGCATGTAGGTGTGATAAATATAAAAGGCCGTTTTAGTGTCCGGGAATTCCGGAAGTACTTTTTCCAACACGCGATTAAAAAACCAGATATAACGATCCGTCACGGCAGGCTCGCCCGAAAAGGCATCGTAATCTCCGGCGTCCAGGGCGCGGCAATTGTCGCATTCGCAAAACCCGCCGCCATCATTAGGCCCCAAAGGAATGACCGGCCCTTTGCCCTCGCGGCGGCGTTCCTTGATGTTGTTGGCCACATATTCAATCAGCCTGGGATTGGATACGCAATGTTGCCGCGCCACGCGCTGTCCTTTGACCAGGGAATAATATTCGGCGTTTTCCGCCGGTTCATATTTTCCGGTTTTTTTGTTTAATTTATAGGGCGGCGCGGGAATGCCGTGTCCGCCTCCAAAAACATCGCCGCCGCAACGCAGGCGTTTTTGCCAGTCCCGATTCGGCATCTGGAACCAGCGCGAAGGAAAGGACGGCGCTTGAACGGTGGTTTGTTCGTTGACCTCAATAGTTTTTTGGCTGGGAATCACCGTGCCCAAATCGCCCGGCATAAACCATCGCACGCCCTGCTGTTCCAGCAATTCCATCACGCCATAATAGGTGCCTTCCTGATTTCCGGCAATCATAATGGAGTCGGAAGATACTTTCAATGCAAACGCGCCACGGGTTTTGGCATGTTCGCCCATTTCTTTTTGGAGCAGCGGCAACACATTGCTTCCCAGAAAAATGGGGACGGTGTCTTGTGCTTTCGTTTTGGTGATAAAAGCTGCAACTCCGCCGGCATCCACCGTTGCGGTTTCCAGCTTGACGCCAGACATCTTTTCCACGTATTCGACAAGATCGGCAACGGCCAGTTTTTCATTATCATCGCTATTAGCGCCGACCGCGATAATAGCCGTTGCTTTTCCGTTGCGGACAAGATTGACTGCCTTCGCGCCTGCCGCAAAGTTGATTTTGGATAGCATTGGTAAAGTGCCGATTGTTAATGCCGTGTTCCGTAAAAATTCCCGACGTTGCATAGTTTGTTCCTTTGGTTGTTTATGAATCTATGGTATTGGATTTTCCCAATTGATTTACATAGTGGGGGCAGGCCTCCGTGCCTGCTTATAATCTGTCAGCTTTGCTGACTCCATATTTTAAAAACGGCAATAAGGAATAAATTCTATTTAAGCAGGCACGGAGGCCTGCCCCCACTGGATATTATTTATTCCAACTCCTCCAAAAACCCATCCGGCACGCGTGCGATATACACTTGCGGCACGCCGGTGCGGTCGGAGTTAAAAACGACATGGCGATTATCCGCCGTCAAATAAGGATGCGCATGCGAGTATTGCGCGCCGCCGCCGGTGGTGTGCGCGTGGCAGAGCACCCGGGTTTTGCCACTGGAAATGGAACCCAGCAAAAGCGGCGCGCCGGGCAATTGATAGCAATCGGTCACAAAGTACTTTCCACAGCGGCTAACCGAAACGTGCGTCCATTTATAGGACGAATCG
>Ga0182738_1001860_pt1 | contig 25641 bp, 28 predicted proteins | sample eDN5th30CBELigMG_FD_128876 | JGI IMG/M metagenome (GOLD analysis project Ga0182738, IMG submission 128876) | Enriched Miracle-Growth compost microbial communities from Emeryville, California, USA - eDNA 5th pass 30_C BE-Lig MG (version 2)... ...
GGCCGAGATGGCCACGGTCGTTCAGACTCATCCACGTTCGGATCTTCCGCCGGCGTCCCCCAGCCTACAACAGCCGGGGATGCCAACATGCAATCCACGTCTTCGCTGCGGTTCTGCCGGGGTGAAGTGGGTGCCGGCTAGAAAACCGGGAATCGGACCGAGTCGTCTCAGCACCGAAGGGAGTGGGAGCTCGGCGGCCTCGCCCCCATCGTCCCCTCTCCCCTTGCGGGAGAGCGACAGGGTGAGGGGTAGGCCCCGAGCCGCGGCGCAAGCGGGATTGCGCCGACGAACCTCAAGGCCCCGTCGGGCTGCAACCCCCCTCTACCCCCCGCCGTACCACCTTGGCCCGCCTCTCACACGAAATGCGTCCAGTGCGGCGGCTCTTCCGCGCGCGGCAGGCCGACGTCTTCGAACAACTGCGGCGGCAGGTCCGGGGGGCGGGCTGGCGGACGGCGGTTGCCCGCGACGCTCGAGACGCGCACGAGCCCCGCGACCATCGTCATGAACGCGGCCACGACGGACGGCAGCTTGCGCCGGACCGGCATCGGCCGCCCCGCGCCCGGCAGGTAGTCCTCGACCTCGAGATAGATGATCTGGCGACGCGCCATGGGCTTTGCTCCAGGCCATCCGAAGCGGCCGACCCCCCGGTAGGTAGCGGGTCCGCCGTGGGAATGGGCTGGCCCGCCGGAGGGGTGGATGGCGCCCCGTCCGGAAGCGCCCTTGACGTCGCGGCCCCCGCTTCAGGCGGGACGGACGAGGGCGCGCACGCGGAATGCGCGCATTCCGCCGGTCAGCGTCGAGTCTGGTTGGAGTTGTCCGAAAGCTCCGACGCGTCGGTCAGAGCGGGGAGCGAAGCATCGGCCGGTCAGGCTCGATGAAATCGCATGCCCTGGAAGCCACGGATCATGGCGTTTACGCATTTCGTCATGCAACGCCTCCCTGGCGCGAGTTGGACGTCGCCTGTTACGCCCGTTCTTCTGTGAATACCAGAGGGGGCGCGAGAAAAATTTCGCCGCTCCGTCCGCTGCGGCAATTCTGCCACAAGGGGACGCTTCGCGCCCGTCACGGTCCGAGCGCGCGCCGCCGGGCCGCGGCGAGCTGGTCGATCACCCGCTCGGGCGCGGCGAGCCGGCCCGTCTCGAGGTCGCGGTAGCGGGGATACAGGATGAGGCTCGCCGCGAGCAGGCCGGCGAGGCCTTGGGGGGCCGCGCTCCGGCGGGCGAGCGCCCGGGCGCCGCGCGCGCCCGGCGGCGTGTCGGCCGTCAGCCCCCACCCGGCATAGAACGGCACGCCGAAGCAGCGCACGGGTACCCCCCGGATCAGCGCGTCGAAGCCGAGCTGGCTCGACACGGTCCACACTTCGTCGACCTCGTCGAGCACGGCGTGGGGCGACACGTCGGCCGCGATCACCCCGACAGGCCGCGGCCGGCGCTTGAGAGCCTCGGCCAGATAGCCGCGGGCGAAGCCGGCGGCGACGTCGGGGTGCACGCGCACCAGCACCTCGGTCCCCGGCTCGCGCGAGGCGGCGTCGAACATGGCGGCAAAGCTGCGCTCGTCGGCGGCCGCGCCGCGGATCGAGAAGTCCCCCAGCACCTGGTCGACGAGCAGGACGCGCCGGCGCGCCGTGGCGCCGAGGCGCAGCGGGGCGTCCGGAAGATGGTTGTATTTGGTGATGCGCAGGCGGCAGATCTGGTCGCGCAAGGCGGCGGCGCGCGCGAGCAGTGCCTCGGGCACGGGGGTCGCGATGAGGCGTTCGAGCCGCGAGGGCTTCCCCGCGTCGATATGCGGGCCCAGATCGTCGACGACCAGCGAAGCCGGTGCGTCCCCCGCCTTGCCCAGGCCGACCGAACGGATGAAGCCGTCCTCGACCGTCCAGTAGGGCAGGCCGCGAAGCCGCGCGACAGCACGGGCATAGCGCGCCGTCGGCTTCATGCCCCAGCCGACAATGCCGTCGAGCCGCCCGCGCGCCGCCACGTCGACCACGGCTTCGGCGGCGAGGAAGGCCCCGAGCCAGGGCTGGCGGCGCCGGGTGGCCGAGGCCGCGCCGAGCCGGCCGCCCGGCGCGGGCGCCCAGGGCTGGCCGCTGCCGAGATCGAACCCGTCCGCCCGATCGTGCCGCTCGATCTCCATGCGCCGTCCGATTCCCGCCCCCGCCCTCATGCCGCCGAGCCCCCTGCCGCCGGCCCCGACCTTAGGCGCGGCCCGGCGCAGCGGGGAGCGGCGATCCCTGTTGTCCCCGCTATCATCACCCCCGGAACAAGGCGCGGGTCCGCGCGCCTCCCCTCTTGCCGCGTGGAGCGGGCGAAGGGCGAATCCCTCCCAGAAACCGGTTTCCACTTCGCCGGACCATGCTCTATCGTCCCCGCGAGCGCCGGCCATGAAAACCACGCAAGAAACGACGATGGCGCATCGCGGAGGAGGAGAGAGCCCATGACCGACACCCGCTTCGACGTACTCTGCATCGGCAATGCCATCGTCGACATCCTCGCCCGTGCCGACGACGATTTCCTCGTCCGCGAGGGCGTCACCAAGGGCATGATGCGGCTGATCGAGGCCGAGGACGCGGAGCGGATCTATGCCGCGATGGGGCCGGCGGTCGAAACCTCGGGCGGCTCGGCCGGCAACACCGCTGCCGGCATCGGCTCTTTCGGGGCGCGCGCCGCCTATATCGGCAAGGTGGCGGACGACAGGCTGGGTGATTCCTTCGCGCACGACATGAAGGCGCTCGGCATTCATTTCGCGACCGGCCGCCTCGTCGGTGGCGCCCCAACGGCGCGCTGCTTCGTGCTCATCACGCCCGACGGCGAGCGCACGATGAACACCTATCTCGGCGCCTGCCGCGAGCTCTCCTCCGCCGACATCGACCCCGCGGTCGTGTCCGCCGCCGAGATCACGTATCTCGAAGGCTATCTCTGGGACCCGCCCGCGGCGAAGGAGGCCTTCCGCAAGGCATCCCAGATCGCGCACGCGGCGGGGCGGCGCGTGGCACTGACCCTCTCCGATTCCTTCTGCGTCGACCGCTTCCGCCCGGAGTTCCTGGACCTCGTCCGCTCCGGGACCGTCGACATCGTGTTCGCCAACGAGACCGAGCTCAAGGCGCTCTACGAGACATCCGACCGCGGCACCGCGCTCGATCTGCTGGCCCGCGACGCGGCGCTCGCCGCCGTGACGCTCGGCGAGGAAGGCGCGATCGTGCTCGAGGGCGCCGCGCGCCATCGGGCGCCGGCGGGCGAAGTGGAGCGGATCGACGACCTCACCGGCGCCGGCGACCAGTTCGCGGCCGGCTTCATGGTCGGCCTCACGCGCGGGCTGGACCTCACGACCGCCGCCCGGCTCGGCTGCATGGCGGCGGCGGAGGTGATCCAGCACATCGGCCCGCGCCCGGCGGTGCGCCTCGTCGACCTCGCGGCCGAGCAAGGCATCGCGCTTGGCGCGCCGGCTCGCAAGACGGCCTGAGCGCGGGAGCCGGCGTCAGATCGGCGTGCGGACCTGGTCGGGGTCCATCTCGTCGGGCTCGATGTCCTCGACGACGCGCGCGCCGGGCGTCTCGGGTTTGGGGGCGGGGTCGCCGGTGTGGACGTCGTCGCGGTCCGGCCGGTGGCGCTCTGCGGGCTCGCCGGGCTTGTTGGGGCGGTTCATCGGGTCGTCTCCTCGAGGCCTGCGCGGGTGAACCCGGCAGGGGTGAGCGCAGTTCCAGCGCTTTCGCTTGCGTGCCGGGCGCGCTATGGCCTCGCCCAGACACGGGGACGGCAGGGATGAGCGAGCGACCGCGCGCCGAGATGAAGATTCTCGACCCGCGCCTCCACGAGTGGGGGCTGCCGCGCTATCGCACCGATCTCGCCGCAGGGATCGATCTTCACGCCTGCATCGAGGCGCCCCTCGTGCTGCAGCCCCAGGAGCCGGCCGTGCTGGTGCCGTCCGGCATCGCGGTGCTGATGAACGATCCCGGGCTCGTCGCCTTCGTGCTCGCCCGCTCCGGCCTCGGCCATCGCCACGGCCTCGTGCTGGGCCAGGGCGTCGGCACGATCGACGCCGACTATGCGGCCGAGATCTTCGTCTCGGCTTGGCTGAGGACGCCGCCGGGCTCGCCGCCCTTCACCATCAACCCCGGCGACCGCATCGCGCAGCTGGTGTTCCTGCCGGTGGTGCGGCCCGATTTCGCGATCGTCGACGCATTCTCGGCCGAAACCGCCCGCGGGGGCGGGGGATTCGGCTCGACGGGCGTAGCGCCCTGAGGGGCGCACAGACCCGTCCCGCTCGGAAAGGACCTGGGGAGACCACCATGACGACACGTGGCCGCGGCAGGATCTACGATTCCATCACCGACACGATCGGCGACACGCCGCTCGTCCGCCTCGACAGGCTCGCCGAGCCCCGGGGCGTGGGCGCGACGCTGCTCGCCAAGCTCGAGTTCTTCAACCCGCTCGGCAGCGTCAAGGACCGCATCGGCGTCGCCATGGTCGACGCGCTGGAGGCCGAGGGGCGCATCCGGCCGGGCGAGACCACGCTGATCGAGCCGACCTCCGGCAATACCGGCATCGCGCTCGCCTTCGTCGCCGCCGCACGCGGCTACCGGCTGATCCTCGTGATGCCGGAATCGATGTCGCTCGAGCGGCGCAAGATGCTGAACCTGCTCGGCGCCGAGCTGGTGCTGACGGATGCGGCGAAAGGCATGCGCGGCGCGCTCGCCGCCGCGGAGGACCTGATGGCGACCATCCCCGGCGCCGCCATGCCGCAGCAGTTCGAGAATCCGGCCAACGTGGACATCCACCGCGACACCACGGCGGAGGAGATCTGGACCGACACCGCAGGCGATCTCGACGCCTTCGTCGCCGGCGTCGGCACCGGGGGCACGATTACAGGCGTCGGCCGGGTGCTGAAGGCGCGCAAGCCCGGCATCCGCGTCGTCGCCGTCGAGCCGACCGATAGCCCCGTGCTCTCGGGCGGCCCGCCCGGCCCGCACAAGATCCAGGGCATCGGCGCCGGCTTCGTGCCGGCGATCCTCGACACGAGCGTCTATGACGAGGTGATCCGCGTCTCCAACGCCGACGCCGTCGAGACCGCCCGCCTCTGCGCCCGCACCGAGGGCATCCCCGTGGGCATCTCCTCGGGCGCGGCCATCGCCGCGGCGTGCGAGCTCGGCGCGCGCCCCGAGTTCGCCGGCCGCCGCATCGTGCTGATCATCCCCTCCTTCGCCGAACGTTATCTTTCGACAGTCCTGTTCGAGGGGTTGGAGTAGACGCGAGAAGCGCGGTTTCAGGGTCTCGGGAGCGCTTTAGGCTGTCCCCTCCCCCGCGGGAGCGAACACGCTCAGGGCGGCGGGGCGGAGGCGGAAGGTCGCGGGCGTTGCTGTCACGAGTTCGCCGTCGCAGTTGACGTCGTGGTGATGACGGGTGGTGACCTGCAGCTCCGTGGTGCTGAACGAGCGCACCTTGCGCCAGCGCCCCTGCGTGCCGCGCCGCAGCGCCGGGGCGAGCGCGACGAGCTCCCACCAGTGGTCGACTTCGAGGGAATAGACGTCGAGCCGGCCGTCGTCAGGCGCGGCGCTCTCCTCGACCTGGAGGCCCCCGCCGTAGAACTTGCCGTTGCCGACGGCGAGCTGCGTGCTCCAGACGCGCTCGTGCGTCCCGTCATAGGCGAGGTCGAGGCGGAAGCGCTGGCTGCGGCGCAGGATGGTCAGCGCGGCGCGGGCATAGCCGAGCCGGCCCCAGCGCTTTTTCGCCTCCGCCGACAGCGCGCGAGCGAGCTCGGCCGAGAAGCCGATGCTGGCGACGTTGAGGAACGGGTGGCCGTTCACCTCGCCGACATCGATCCGGCGGCTGCGGCCGGCCGCGATCACCTCGGCGGCCGCAGCGAGGTCGGCGGGAATGCCGAGCGTGCGCGCGAAATCGTTCGCGGTGCCCATTGGCAGCACGCCGAGCGGCAGCCCCGTCTCGATCAGCGCCTCGGCGGCGCCGTTCAGCGTGCCGTCGCCCCCGCCGAGGATCACGAAATCGACCTGCCCCACATGCTCCCGGATCAGGGCGGGGATGCCGTGCTTCTTCGGCAGGTCGCGGCGGAGCAGCGTAATGCCGCCGGCCTCGAGGCGCGTGACGGCCGCGCCGATCGCCTCGCCCCCGCGGCGGGCGTGGCGGTTGACGAGAAAGAGGGCGCGGGGCGCCGGCGAGGGGGGCGGCTTATGGTCGGCCAAGAACGAACCTCGGCTGTCGGGAGGCGGCTCCCTGGGTGGGTGGGTCCGGACAAGGCCCGCTGGACAGGCCCGGTCCGCCGCCCCACTCTCCCGCGCTCGATCGGGAAAAGAGGGGACGGGCGTGGCGAAGCGCGGACAGACAGCGCGGCGGGACGGGTTCCGGTTCCTGCGCGCCTGGGCGAGGCGGCCGGGGGTAACGGGGGCGGTGGCACCCTCCGGCCGGGCGCTGGCGCGCCGCATGGCCGGGTTCGTCGACCCTGCCGCCGACGGGCTCGTGGTCGAGCTCGGCCCCGGCACGGGCCCGGTCACCGAAGCGCTGCTCGCCCGCGGCGTGCCGGCTTCGAGACTGGTGCTGATCGAGTTCAACCCCGCCTTCGCCGCCCTGCTGCGCGCCCGCTTTCCCGGCGTCGCCGTGATCGAGGGCGACGGCTATGCGCTCGCCGCGACGCTCGGGCCGCACGCGGCCGAGCCAGTCTCGGCCGTCGTCTCGAGCCTGCCGCTGCTCAACCGCCCGCTCCACGAGCGCAAGGCACTGGTGCTGCAGGCGCTCGCCCTGCTCGCCCCCGGCGCGCCGCTGATCCAGTTCTCCTACGGCCTCGCCGCCCCGGTGAAGGCCGAGCCGTCGCTGTTCCGCCTCGACGTGACCCCCTGGGTGTTCGCCAACATCCCGCCGGCGCGGGTCTGGACCTATCGGCGCAATTCCGCCGATGACCCCGTCTTTCCGCGATGGGTTTAACCGCGCGTTGGCGCGGGCCGGCTAAGTCTCACGGTCGCCATCGCGAGGGACGTGCCGGGCATGACGGAAGGGGACGGCGGCCGCTTCGAGTCGCTGACGATCGGCCGCGGCATCGCCGCTTTGCTGATCGTGCTCTACCACCTCGATTCCCATCTGGGAGACCCGCTCCGCGCGGTGCTCCCGGCGATCGGCTACGCCCCGCTCGGGGTCGATTTCTTCTTCTGCCTCTCCGGCTTCGTGCTCGCGCATGTCCACCGCGCGAGCCTGGAGGCGGGCACCTACGACCATGCCGGCTTCGTGGTGAAGCGCCTCGCGCGCGTCTATCCGCTGCACCTTGCGACGCTGCTCGGCGCGCTGGCGCTCGCGGCCGTCGGCCATCTCCTGGGCCAGGACCCCGCGACGCACGACAGCGTCGGCAACTTCCTCGCCAACCTCTTCATGGTCCACGCCTGGGGCACGACCGGCGGGCTGTCCTGGAACCAGCCGTCCTGGTCGATCAGCGCGGAATGGGGCGCCTATCTCGTGTTCCCGTTCGCGGCGATCATCGTGCTGCGGCTGCGCAGCGATCTCGTCCGCATCGCAGTGGCGCTCGCGTTCTATCTGGCGGCCGAAGCCGTGGCCCTGCGCTTCATCGGGCACGACCTCGCCGGGCTCACCTATGATTTCGGCATCCTCCGCATCGCCCCCGGCTTCTTCGCCGGCATCGTGATCCACGGCCTCGTCCGGAGCGTCGCCCGGGACGGCCGCGTGCACCCGGACCTCGCCCTCCCCCTCGCCGCGGCGGCGGTCGTGGCGATGGTGGCGGCAGCGATGCTGGATGTGCCAGGCTTCGCGATCCTGCTCGCCATGCCCGTCGTGATAGGGCTCGTGGCGCTGGCCGATACCGGGCGGCGCCCGGGCACGCGGTTCGGCCGCGCGATGGTCTATCTCGGCGAGATTTCCTACGCGATCTATCTCGTGCACGGGCTGGTGCTGTCGGCCGTATTCAGCGCCCTCGCCCGGATCGGGCTCGGCGGCGGGGTGCGGGCGATCGCCGCAATCGTGCTGTCGGTCGGCGGCACGCTCGGCGCGGCCGCGATCGCCCATGTCGCCATCGAGCTGCCCGCGCGCCGCGCCATCATGGCGTGGTGGACGAAACGGCGATCCGGCCGCGCGCTCGCCTGAGGCCGAATCGCGACAGGCGCGGTCCGGCCGCGTTCGACGCCCCTACCCCGCCATCCTGTCATCGCGGCGGCCCTCGGCGAGCGCCGACTCCACCGCAGCGCGGATGTCGGCGAGGGTGAACGGCTTCTGCACCACGTCCCTGACGACGGTGTCGAGCCCGCCGGCGCGCTCGCGCTGCTCGGCATAGCCGGTCATCAGGAGGATCGTGAGGTTCGGGAACTCGCGCGCCGCCTTCATTGCCAGCGCGATGCCGTCCATGACCGGCATCATCACGTCGCTGAGCAGGAGGTCGAAACGCCCGTTCTCCGCCGCGAGCAGCGTGAGCCCCTCCCCGCCGTCCTCCCCGGTGACGACGGTGTGGCCGGACAGCTGGAGGGCCCGGCGCACGAACTCGCGGACCGAATCGTCGTCCTCGACCAGGAGAATCCGCGCCATCGCTGCCTCCTTCAGGTCCCTTCCGCCTCGCCCGCCGGCGCGGAGAGCACCCCGATGAAGGGGAGCTGCCGCCAGGCGTGGCCGGCGTCCATGCCGTAGCCGACGACGAAATAATCCGGGCACACGAAGCCGACGAAATCGGCGTCGATCACCGCTTTGCGCTTGCCCGGCTTGTCGAGCAGCACCACCACGTCAACCCGCCGCGCGCCGCGCTCCAGCAACAGGTTGCGCGCGAACGCGATGGTGCGGCCGGATTCGAGAATGTCGTCGACGAGCAGAATATCGCGGCCGCCGACGTCGCTGTCGACGTCGCGCAGCACAGTGATCGTGCCTTTCGACTCGTAGCCGCCGCCGTAGCTCGACAGGCTCATGAACTCGACCTCGGGGGCGAGCCCGGCGCGGTGCAGCGCGCGGATGAGGTCGGCGGCGAACACGAAGCTGCCCTTGAGGATGGCGACGACGAGAAGGTCGCGCGGGCCGGTGGCGCGTATCTCGTCCGCGAGGCTTTCGACCCGGGCGGCGATCGCCTCTTCCGAATAGAGGACGTCGATCCTTGGGGGCGCGGTCACGGCAGCCTCGCAAGCGTGGTGGGCCGCTCGGTGAAGCGGACCTCGATTTCGGACGCCGTCGCCGGCGGGACGGGAACGGTGGTGCGGAACGCCGCCCTCCCGCCGGGGCCGAGGCGCGCCGCTTCCGGCGCGAAGGACCAGGCGAGCAGCTCGCGCGCGTCGGGTGCGCGCAGGGCGAGGCGCAGCGCCGGAACCGCCTGCTCGGCGCCGCTGACGTTCTCGATCGCGCCCTCGACGACGAGCATCGTCGCCCCGTTCTCGCGGGCGCTCGACGCGGTGAGCCCCGCAACGACGAGGCCGCGCACGTTCACGTCGAGCCCGACCAGGGCGTAGAGGCCGGCGAGGTCCGGCTGTGCCCGCACCACGGCGTCGCGCCAGACGATTCCCCCGGTGATGACGGCGATGGACGCCGCGAGCACAGCGAGCCCGCCGAGCGGCCGCGCCAGCGCGGTGCCAGCACGGCCCGGCTTTCCCGGCTTTGCCCGCGTACCGGCACGGGAGGCCGCGCCTCGCGCAAATCCGGGCGGCTCGGCGTCGAGCGTCCTGCGCGCGGCGCCGAGCGCGGCGGAAAGGTCGTCGCCACCGCCGGCGACGAAGCGCACCGGACCGGGGGTCGGAGCGGCCTCGCGGGCCGGCAGGTCCGCCGGCGCGGGCAGCGCGACAGGGAGCGGCTCGGACGCCGCCGCGACCGCCGGCAGCGCCGGCAAGGCGCGGTCCCCGGTCGCGCTTCCCGGCACGTGCCATTCCGTGCCACAACGCGCGCAGCGTACGTCGCGCCCTTCGGGCCGGAGGGCGCCCGCCGGGAGCGAATAGGGGCTCTCACAGGTCGGGCAGACGATCCTCATGGGAACGGGCGTGCTCGTGTTCTCGTCGGGACGCGCCCTCAACGCCCAAGGGCAGGCGCGGGCGAATCACGGCGGGCCGGATGTCCGGTGCCGCGCATCGCCGGACTCTACGGGTCCGCGGTTTTCGTTAATGAACGGCTAACGCGATGACGGCAGACTCACGCCGGAGCCAGAGGGAAGCATACTTGATTCGCGTCGAGAACGTGGGCCTCAGCTACGGCCTCGGGCCGGAGATCCTGTCCGACCTGAATTTCGGCATCGAGCCGAAATCGTTCCAGTTCCTGACCGGCGCCTCGGGCGCGGGCAAGACTACGCTGCTGCGCATGCTGTTCCTGTCGCTGAAACCGGCGCGGGGGACCATCACCGTGTTCGGCAAGGACGCGACACGACTCAACAAGAAGACGCTGTCGCGCCTGAGGCGCCGCATCGGCATCGTGTTCCAGGAATTCCGCCTGCTCGACCACATGACGACCTACGACAACGTGGCGCTGCCCTACCGGGTGCTCGGCCGCGAGGAGGTATCGTACCGCTCCGACGTGGTGGACCTGTTGAAATTCGTCGGCCTCGGCGACCGGATGCACGCCATGCCGCCGGTGCTCTCGGGCGGGGAGAAGCAGCGCGCGGCCATCGCGCGGGCGCTCATCACCAAGCCCGAGCTGCTGCTCGCCGACGAGCCCACCGGCAATGTCGACCCGCCGCTGGCCCGGCGCCTGCTGCGGCTGTTCGTCGAGCTCAACAAGCTCGGCACCGCCGTGCTCATCGCCACCCACGACATCGGCCTGATGAGCCAGGTCGACGCGCGGCGCCTCGTCATCGACGCCGGCCGGCTGGAGGTCTACGAGTGACCGCCGCGGCATCGGGAGCGAGCGCGGCGGCGCGCGCCATCGCGGCCCGGCGCGGCCGCGACGGCGGGGCGACGCCGATCGTCCCGAGCCAGAACATCGCCGGCCGGGCGCTCACGCTCGTGATCGCGATCATGACGCTGCTCGCCGGGCTCACCGTCGGCGCGGTGACGATGGTCGCCGACGCCGCCCAGGCCTGGCAGTCCGATCTCGGCAGCGAGCTCACCATCGAGGTCCGCCCGGTGGACGGCGTGGACCAGGCCGCGGCGATCGCGCAGGCCGTGGACATCGCGGGGGCCGCATCGGGGGTCCGCCGCGCCTATGCCCTGTCCGATGCGGACACCGGGGCGCTGCTCGAGCCCTGGCTCGGAGCGGGGGTCGACCTCGCCGCGCTGCCCGTGCCGCGGCTGGTGGTGGTGGAGATCGGCGACCCCGGCGCGCTCGACGTCGAAGCGCTGCGGACGTCCATCCAGAGCGCTGTCGAGGGGGCCACGCTCGACGACCACAATATCTGGGTCGACAGGCTGCGCACCATGGCGGCGACCATGGTGGTGGGCGGGCTGGTGATCCTTGGCCTGGTGCTCTGCGCCATGGTGCTCAGCGTGGTGTTCGCCACCCGCGCGGCAATGGCAGGAAACCGCGAGATCATCGAGGTGCTGCATTTCGTCGGCGCGGAGGACGCCTTCGTCGCGCGTGAGTTCCAGCGCCATTTCCTGCTGCTGGGCATTCGCGGCGGCATCATCGGCGGCGCGCTGGTCGTCGTGGTGTTCGCCATCGGCGGCTTCCTTCTTCGCGCCGGCGCGGGAACGCCGAGCGCGGCGCAGCTCGACGCCTTCATCGGCGGCGTCTCGATCGGGCTCACCGGCTACCTCGCCATCGCGGGCATCGTGGTCGCCGTCGCCCTCCTCACCGCCGTCACCTCGCGCCTTGCGGTGCGCCGCTCGCTGGCGGCGATCCAATGACCCGCCGCGTGCTCAGGCCCGCGCGGGTTGTTCTTGCGTGCGCGTCCGCTACCATGAGGCAGGAATGGTTGCGATAAGGTCGGACGATTACCCCAGGCGCGGGGGCGCCGCCGGACGCGCCTTCGACGGGGCGGGGCGGCGGCGCGGCCGGCTGGCCGCGGTCGCGCTCGGCACCGCCAAGACGGTGGCGCTGTTCGCGCTGCTCGCGGGCGCCCTCGCCGGCTTCGGCTTCGTCCGCTTCGCCTCCGCCGTCGCCGCGATGTCCCCGCCGGCCTGGGCGCAGGCCGACGGCATCGTGGTGTTGACGGGCGGCGCTGACCGCATCTCGGGCGGGGTGACGCTGCTGGCGCAGGGCCGCGCCGAGCGACTGCTCATCTCGGGCGTCAACCCGGCCACCGATGCCGCCGAGATCGTGGGCACGGTCGCGGGCGGGGTGAGCCTCATCGACTGCTGCATCGACCTCGACCGGCGCGCGGAGAACACCGTGGGCAATGCCGAGGAGACGGCGAAATGGGCCATCCGCAACGGCTTCCACTCGCTGATCGTCGTCACCAGCGCCTATCACATGCCGCGCAGCCTGTCCGAGCTCGAGCAGGTGCTGCCCGACGTCGAGTTGATCCCGCATCCGGTCGCGCGCGAGGGCCTGCGGCTCGAACACTGGTATCGCGAGCCGGGGACGCTGCGCCTTCTCCTCGGCGAATACGTGAAGTATATCGCCGCCGAAGCCCGGCACAGCGTGATCGCCGCCCATGTCGAGGCCGATGAGGGGCGGGCGGCGGCACGGGACGCCTGACGACCTGCCCCGAGTGAGCCGGGGGGAGCCATGCGGGCCGCGACGATGGTGAGGTCGGTTCTTTTCAACCTCGCCTTCTACCTCGTCATGATCGTCGCCCTCGTCGTCTGCCTGCCGGCGCTGCTGCTGCCGCGCGGGGTGGCCTGGGTGCTGACGGGTCTGTTCGCGCGCACCATGATCGGGCTCCACCGCGTGATCGCCGGCGTGCGGCTCGAGATCCGCGGCCGCGGCAACGTGCCGCCGGGCGGGTGCCTGATCGCCGCCAAGCACCAGTCGATGTGGGAAACCATCGCACTGCTCCCCGTGTTCGACCGGCCCGCGGTGATCCTGAAGCGCGAGCTGCTGATGATCCCGCTGTTCGGCTGGTTCGCCGCCAAGCTCGGCATGATCCCGGTGGCGCGGGGCCAGGGCACGGCGGCGTTGCGCGACCTCACCGCGCGCACGCACCTCGCGCTCGCCGAAGGGCGCCCCGTCATCATCTTCCCCGAAGGCACGCGGCGCGAGCCCGGCGCCCCGCCGCAATACAAGCAGGGCGTCGCTTTCCTCTATCGCGACCTCGGCGTGCCCTGCGTGCCGCTGGCGCTCAATTCGGGCCTGTTCTGGCCGCGCCGCGCCTTCGTCCGCCATCCCGGCCGGCTGATCGTCGACATCCTGCCCCCGATTCCGCCCGGCCTGCCGATCCGCCCCTTCCTGGCCCGGCTCGTCGGCGAGATCGAGCCCGCCGCCGACAGGCTGATCGTCGAGGCGGCGGCGGACCCGAACCTCCCCCTGCCGCCCGCCGCGCGGGCGAAGCTCGTGGCCCGCGCGCGGGTAGGGACGGAGCCGTAAGACCGGCTTGCGCCGGCCGTACCGATGTTCTATGTTTGTTCCAGTTGGTTCGGCATTGGGGAATGTCATGCTCAGCGCAGGGTCACAGGTTGCCGCGACGCTCGGCCTCGGCGAGCGCTACCGCTACTGGCACGGCGCCTCGGGCACGGCCTATCTGTTCACCGAGATCGGCCGCCCGGAGATCGCGGACTATTCGGAAGCCGTGCTGCTGGCCCTCGAGCCCGCCGCGCAGCCGCGGGTCTTCGTCGTCGAGCAGCGGCGCTCGGTGTCGGGCGGCGCCCTGTGGCCGCCCTCCTGGCTGACGCCGACGGGCGGCGAGCCCCCGCGCATCGGGCCGCACGGCCGCATCTTCGTGCATCTGCTTGCCGCGACCCCGCGCGCGCGGCGCCTCGTCGCTGACGATCTCAGGGCCGCGGCGTGACGGACGGCTTCAGTGCCTCGGCGACAGCGAACAGCGCGGCGTCGCTTATGCCCGCCGCTCGCATCGCGGAGACCGTGTTGAGAACGTAGTCCACATTGGCGCCGGAGCGCCCGGATGCACCGCGCACGATCTCGACCTGACGCGCGAGCGGCAGCCGGCCGGCATATTGCTCGTGGTTCGGGTCGACGACATAGACCAACGCCGTCACAATATCCGGCTCGCCGTGCACCCGGACGGAACGCAGCGCCTCGCGATAGACCATCGTCACCTGCTCGCGCTCGCGGAGGTAGCCGACAGCCGCGTCCCTGTCGGCCGGATCGACCCGGAACGCCATGCCGCGGCAGGCGCCGCCGTGGTCGAGGCCGAGCACGAGGCCTGGGTGCGCGCGCGTGCCGCGATGGACCCAGGAATAGACGCAGAGGGCACGATGGGCGCCGTGAAGGGTTGCGGGCCGCGCCTCGCGAAAGGGGAATCCCGGCCGCCAAATCAGCGATCCGTAGCCGAACACCCACAAATCCCGGCCCGGCTCCGCCGCCCCGCCATCCATGTCCCGGGCCTTTCCTTTGCGCCCCGGCCCCGCTAGAGCATGGTCCGAATTTCGGCCCGCCGTCGCCGGCGGACGCGCCGCGGCGGACCCGGGCAGGCGCGTTTAGCAGGCCGGCATCAACGGTTCAACGGCGCGGCCGCGGCCGCCGGGAGAGTATATGGCCGAGCCTGGCGCCGCGTCGGGAACCGCGAGGATGCCGCGCCGTCCCCGCACCAGCATGCGCGCCAAGGTGACCATCCTCACCACGGTCGTGGTGCTGCTCGTGGGCGCCTGGTCCGCCGCCTGGGTCCTGATCCGCAACGCGGTCGCGGACACGATGGACGAGGTGCTGGCCGACCTGGCGGACGACGGCGTCGTCGCGACCTGCGGCAGCCGCAGCATCGGCGGCTATCCGTTCCGTCTCGAGGTCACCTGCGCGAGCCCCTCGGCGCGCCTGGCGGACGGCACCATCCTGACCCTCGCCCGGCTCGAAGCCGTGGGCCTCGTCTACAATCCGCGCCTGGCGATTCTGGGCGCGGAGGGGCCGCTGACCGTCTCAACACCAATGGGCGGGGTGGTGAACGCCGAGTGGTCGAGCCTCGAAGCGAGCATCCGCTTCTCCTGGCCGGACTGGGAGCGGGTCTCCGTCGCCTCCGACGGCCTCTCCGTGATGACCAATCTGGTGGAGGGCACGGACCGGCTCACCGCCGACCATGCCGAATACCACATCCGTCCGCTCGCCGACCCCGCTGGCCGGCAGCAATACGAGTCCGTGGTCTTCGTCGATGGCGGCCGCGCCGAGCTCGCGGGCGCGTCCCTCTCCTATCTGCCTGCCGACCTCATGCTGATGGCGCTGCTCACCAATGCCGAGCCGCTCGGGAGCCCGAGCCGCGAGGCCGTGGAGGCCTGGCGCGCCGGCGGGGGGCAGCTCACCGTACCGCGGGCGCGGCTCGCCTTCGGCGACGCCGTGTTCACCGGCAGCGGCGCCGCGGTGCTCGACGAGACGGGCCGGCCCGATGGCAGCTTCGCCGTGGAGGGCACGCGGCCCGGAGCGCAGCGCCTGACCGAAGCCGCGCTGGCCGAGCAGGCCGTTCCCTACTGGCTGCGCACGCTCGCCGCGGCGCTGCTGGCCCTCGGCCGCGGCGTCGACGGCCAGCCCGGCGCGCTGGGCCTCACCGTCGAACTCGGCGGGGGCGAGGCGCGCGTCGGTCCGTTCGATCTGGGCGAGCTGCCCGTGCTGGTGGCCCCTGTGGACAATCCCGCGCCCGCTCCGGCCCCGGCCGTGCTGCCCGCGCCGCCGGCCCCGCCCACGGCGTGACCCCCGGGGCCCACCGCGCCCTCCTATGGATAACCGAATCTTACGCGACGAAGCGCCGGGTGGGATTTCGTTAACCTTTTACTCATCCGATTGCGCGCACCCTTTCCCCCGGCCTATCCTGCTGCACCGCAACAGGCTTCCGGCCACGCCCATCGCCCCGGGCCTTCCGGAGGGAGGATCGAGCGACATGAGCCAGGTGCCCTACTACCACCTGTACGAATTCAACCACGCGGCGATGGGTCCGGCCCGCGCCGCCGTCGACGCGGCCCGGCTCTGTCTCGAGAACCCCTTCAACCCGCTCGGGCATACGCCTGTCGGCCGGTCGATGGCCGCGGCGCTCGAGGTGTTCGAGCGGGCGACGCGCCGCTACGCCAAGCCCGCGTTCGGCATCACCGAGACCATGCTGCGCGGCGCTGTGAAGGTGCCGGTCGTGGAGCGGGTGGTCTGGGAGCGGCCCTTCGCCCGGCTCCTCAATTTTCAGCGCATGGCGGGCACTGCCGACCGGCCGGACCCCAAGGTCCTGCTCGTCGCCCCGCTCTCGGGTCATTACGCCACGCTGCTGCGCGGCACCGTGGCGGCGTTCCTGCCCGACCACGACGTCTCCATCACCGACTGGACCGACGCGCGCATGGTGCCGCTCGCGGAAGGCGGCTTCGACCTCGACGATTACGTCGACTATCTCGTGTCGATGCTGCACCGGCTCGGGCCTGACGTGCACGTCGTCGCCGTCTGCCAGCCCGCCGTGCCGGTGCTCGCGGCGGTCGCGCTGATGAATGAGGACGACGACCCGTGCGCGCCGGCGTCCATGACGCTGATGGGCGGGCCGATCGACACGCGGATCAACCCGACCGAGGTCGACCGGGTGGCGCTGGACCGCGGCATCGACTGGTTCGGGCGGAACGTCGTCATGACGGTGCCGCCGCCGAATCCGGGCTTCATGCGCGAGGTCTATCCGGGGTTCCTGCAGCTCTCCGGCTTCATGAGCATGAACCTCGAACGCCACATCACGGCGCATCAGGAATTCTTCAGCCATCTGGTGCGCGGCGACGGGGAGCCCGCCGAGAAGCACCGCGAGTTCTACGACGAATATCTCGCCGTCATGGACATGCCGGCGGAGTTCTACCTGCAGACGATCGAGACGGTGTTCATCCGCCACGCCCTGCCCAAGGGCGAGATGACCCATCGCGGCCGCAAGGTGAACCCCGGGGCGATCACCAGGACCGCCCTGCTCACCATCGAGGGCGAGAACGACGACATTTCCGGCATCGGCCAGACCGAGGCGGCGCATCGTCTGTGCACCGGGCTGCGCGACGACCAGCGTGCCCATTACCTGCAGCCGACTGTCGGGCACTACGGCGTGTTCAACGGCTCGCGCTTTCGGGCCGAGATCGCCCCGCGCATGGCCGAATTCATCCAGACCCACGATTCCCGCCCGCGGCCGCGCCGCGTGCCGAAGCGCGCCGCACCCTGAGCGGTGGTGAGCACGGCCGAGTTCCGCGACCTCGCGCTCGCCCTTGCGGGCACGAGCGAGGCGCCGCATTTCGACCGGACGGCCTTTCGCGCGGTGCGCATCTTCGCCACGCTGGGGGCGGACGGGCTGTCGGCGAATCTCAAGCTCGCGCCCGAGGAGCAGGAGTTCAAATCCATGCTGGCGCCGGAGGCGTTCGCGCCCGTTCCCGGCGGCTGGGGCCGGCAGGGCTGGACGACGGTCACCCTGGCGCGGATCGACCGCACCGAACTCGCCGACGCCCTTGCGCTCGCCTACGCCCATGCGCACCGGAAGCGCCCCCGCAGCCCCTCGCGGTGACCCTGCGACGGGGTGCGGCCATTGCCCTGTCCGATTTTCGCCGCGATCGATCTTGAACGCGCCTTCCGCCGGGACCAATTCGAACTTCGTTGGAGGATGGAAAGGACCCCGGCCCAATGAACAGAAGCTTCACCCTGCGCCCTGCCTGGACGCCGCTGAACATCGGCTTGATGGTGCTGGGCTTCGTCTTGTTTTGGCCGCTCGGCCTCGCAATGCTCGCCTACATGATCTGGGGCGAGCGTTGGGAGCGGGACTGGAAGGACGGCAAGTTCAACTTCGGCTCGTGCGCCGGTCATGGCTCGCGCACGCACGGTTTCCGCGGTCACGGCTTCGGCCCGACCGGGAACGTCGCGTTCGACGAGTACCGCACCCGGGAGCTGAAGCGACTCGAGGAGGAGCGGCGCAAGCTCGACGAGATGCGCCGGGAGTTCGACGAGTTCCTCACGAACCTGCGCCGGGCCCGCGACCAGGAAGAGTTCGACCGCTTCGTCAACGGTCGGGGCGCGCGCCCGACGGACGACAACGACACCGGCACCGGCCAGACCGGCTGACGGAAGGACCAACCGAAGCGAGGCGGGGCCGCAAGGCTCCGCCTTTTTCGTTCGGCGGCGTCGGGGACGACCCGCCCGGGCGCTCTGCCCGTGACGCAGGGCGGCGGGCATGCTAGAGGGCGCGCCGAGTTGCCCGCCCTTCGAGCGCCGAGCCCTGCGTATGCCCGCGCATCCCCAACACCCGAAGCCGCTTCGCGCCCGCGCCGGACAGCCGTTGCGCGGGCGCGTCCGCGTGCCCGGCGACAAGTCGATCTCCCACCGGGCCCTGATGCTGGGCGCGCTCGCGATCGGTGAGACGGTGATCGAGGACCTGCTCGAATCGGAGGACGTGCTCGGCACCGCTGCGGCGATGCGGGCGCTCGGGGCCCGTGTCACGCGCGACGCCGACGGGCGCACCCGCGTTCACGGCGTCGGCACGGGCGGCCTGCTCGAACCCGCGGACGTGATCGATTTCGGCAATGCCGGCACCGGGGTGCGGCTCTGCATGGGCCTCGTCGCCGCGCAGCCGATCGCGGTGACCTTCACGGGCGACGCCTCGCTCGTGCGCCGGCCGATGGGGCGCGTGCTGAACCCGCTGCGGCAGCTGGGCGTCGAGGTGCTGGCACGCTCGGGCGACCGGCTGCCGCTGACCATGCGCGGCGCCGAGCGCTCGATCCCGATCACCTACAGCGTGCCGGTGCCGAGCGCGCAGGTGAAGTCGGCCGTGCTGCTGGCCGGGCTCGGCACGGCCGGCGAGACGACGGTGATCGAACCGGTGTTCACGCGCGACCACACCGAGCGCATGCTCGCCGGCTTCGGGGCCGAGATCGCTGTCGAGACCGCCGCCGACGGGGCACGCACGATCCGCCTCGTGGGACAGCCGAACCTCAAGCCGCAGGCGCTGACGATCCCCTCCGACCCGAGCTCCGCCGCGTTCCCGATCGTCGCGGCGGCGATCGTCGAGGGTTCGGACGTGACCGTCGAGGCGGTGCTGATGAACCCGGCGCGCATCGGGCTCCTCGTCACGCTCGCCGAGATGGGCGCCGATATCGCCGTCGAGAACGAGCGCGACGCCGGCGGGGAGCGCCTCGGCGACATCCGCGTTAGGGGCACCCGCCTTCGCGGCGTCGAAGTGCCGGCAGACCGTGCGCCCTCGATGATCGACGAGTACCCGATCCTCGCCGTTGCCGCCGCAATGGCTGAGGGCGAGACCACCATGGCCGGCCTCGAGGAGCTGCGGGTCAAGGAATCCGACAGGCTCGCCCTCGTCGCCCGCGGGCTCGCCGCCAACGGGGTCGCCTGCGAGGAGGGGCCGGACTGGCTCGTCGTGCGTGGCGGGCGCGTGCCGGGCGGGGCGCGCGTCGCCACCCATCTCGATCACCGCATCGCCATGGCCTTCCTTGTGCTCGGCCTCGTCGCGGACCGGCCGATCGAGATCGACGACGCCGCGATGATCGCCACGAGCTTTCCCGGCTTCGTCGAGCTGATGACGCGGCTGGGCGCGGATTTCGAACCCGCCGGGGCCGCCGCATGATCATCGCCATCGACGGGCCGGCCGCGTCCGGCAAGGGCACGCTGGGGCGGCGCCTTGCGGAGCATTACGGCTATGCCCATCTCGATACCGGGCTGCTCTACCGCGCCGTCGGCCACGCGCTGGTGGCGGCGGGCAAGCCGCCCGGCGATGGCGAGGCCGCGCTGGCGGTCGCGGCGTCCCTCGATGTCGCAGCCATGGACCCCGCCGTCCTGCGCACGCAGGAGATCGGCGAGGCCGCGTCCGTCGTCGCTGCGATGCCGGCGGTGCGCACGGCGCTGCTGGACCTGCAGCGGCGCTTCGCCCGCGCGCCCCGCGGTGCGGTGCTCGACGGCCGCGACATCGGCACCGTTGTATGCCCCGACGCCGACGTGAAAATCTTCGTCGTCGCGAGCCCCGAGGTCCGTGCGGCCCGCCGCTTCCAGGAGGAGGCGTCTCGCGACCCGGCCGTTGCCTACGAGACCGTGCTCGCCGACATCCGCCGGCGGGACGAACGCGATTCCGGCCGCGCCGTCGCTCCCCTGCGTCCCGCGCAGGACGCGCACTTGCTGGATACGACCGCTTTGGATATAGAGGCGGCGTTTCGAGCGGCCGTCGACATCGTCGACGGATCGCGCAGCACGTCGTGACGGGTGCCCTCGGCCGAGAGCGCCCCTTTGGTGCTGATCGAGCCGCCCGACACGCGTAAACATGCCGCATCCCCGCCCGCTCGTGCGCCGGCCCGCCTCCTGGCGGCCGTCCCGAAAGGGACCGGGCGGAGGCGCGGCACCCGCAGCTTCAACCGCCGGCGCCACCAGGAGAGACATTTGACCGCAATCAACCCCACGCGCGAGGACTTCGCCGCCCTTCTCGCGGAATCGTTCAAGGCTGCCGACCTCGATGAAGGCTCGGTCGTCAAGGGCAAGGTCGTTGCCATCGAGAAGGACGTCGCCGTCATCGACGTCGGGCTCAAGGTCGAGGGCCGGGTGGCCCTCAAGGAATTCGGCGCCCGCGGGCGCGACGACGGCACCATCAAGGTCGGCGACGAGGTCGAGGTCTATCTCGAGCGCGTCGAGAACGCCCTCGGCGAGGCCGTGCTCAGCCGCGACAAGGCGCGCCGCGAGGAGAGCTGGGTCAAGCTCGAGAAGGCCTTCGAGGCCAACGAGAAGGTCACCGGCCACATCTTCAACCAAGTCAAGGGCGGCTTCACGGTCGACCTCGACGGCGCCACCGCCTTCCTGCCGCGCTCCCAGGTCGACATCCGCCCGGTGCGCGACGTCGGCCCGCTGATGCACACCCCGCAGCCGTTCCAGATCCTCAAGATGGACAAGCGCCGCGGCAACATCGTCGTGTCGCGCCGCGTCGTCCTCGAGGAGACCCGCGCCGAGCAGCGCTCCGAGCTCGTCCAGAGCCTCGAAGAGGGCCAGATCGTCGAGGGCGTGGTCAAGAACATCACCGACTACGGCGCGTTCGTGGACCTCGGCGGCATCGACGGCCTGCTGCACGTCACCGACATCGCCTGGCGGCGCATCAACCACCCGACCGAGGTGCTCAATATCGGGCAGACCGTCCGGGTGCAGATCATCCGCGTCAACCACGAGACCCACCGCATCAGCCTCGGCATGAAGCAGCTCGAGGCGGACCCCTGGGATGCGATCGAGGCGAAGTACCCGGTCGGCGCCAAGTTCTCGGGCCGCGTGACCAACATCACGGACTACGGTGCGTTCGTGGAGCTCGAGCCGGGCATCGAGGGGCTGATCCACGTCTCCGAGATGAGCTGGACGAAGAAGAACGTCCATCCCGGCAAGATCGTCGCCACCTCCCAGGAGGTCGAGGTCGTCATTCTCGAGGTCGATCCGGTCAAGCGCCGCATCAGCCTCGGCCTGAAGCAGACCCTGCAGAACCCGTGGGAAGCCTTCGCCGAGAAGAACCCGAAGGGTTCGGTGGTCGAGGGCGAGGTCAAGAACAAGACCGAGTTCGGCCTGTTCATCGGCCTCGAGGGCGACGTGGACGGCATGGTCCACCTGTCGGATCTGGACTGGAACCGTCCGGGCGAGCAGGTCATCGACGAGTACAACAAGGGCGACGTGGTGCGGGCCGTGGTGCTCGACGTCGACGTCGAGAAGGAGCGCATCAGCCTCGGCATGAAGCAGCTCGGCAGCGACCCGCTCGAAGCGGCGTCGGGCGAGCTGCGCCGCGGCGCGATCGTCACCTGCGAGGTGCTGGAGGTGAAGGACACGGGCCTCGAGGTCCGCATCGCGGACAGCGACATCACCACCTTCATCCGCCGCGGCGACCTCAGCCGCGACCGGTCGGAGCAGCGCCCCGAGCGTTTCGCCCCGGGCGAGAAGTTCGACGCGCGGATCACGCAGTTCGACAAGAAGACCCGGAAGATCGCCGTGTCGATCAAGGCGCTGGAGATCGCCGAGGAGAAGGAGGCGGTCGCGACCTACGGCTCGACCGACTCCGGCGCCTCGCTGGGCGACATTCTCGGCGCGGCCCTCAAGGCCCGCAACGAGGCCAACGAGTAGGCGGCAACGCCCCTCCGCACCTCCACGACGAATGGCAAGGGCCGGCGGCAACGCCGGCCCTTTTCGTTTGGCGATTATGGCGTTTGCAAACCTGCCCGACCGGCCATAGGCTCACGGCTCTCTAGAACGAGGCGGGTAGACGGATGACCGGAGCGGCGATCCTATTCGCGGTGCAGTGCTTCATGGCGGGCATCCCAGAGTCCCAACTTGCGCCGCTACAGTTCTACTGGCCTGAGGGGCGCTATCTCGGAATGCCGCTGCCCGCTGAGGGTACCTTTGTGGTTCTCACGGCCGAGTCCGAACGTGAGATCGTAGTGGGCGTCACGGTGCCGAACATGTTCGGACAGTCGACCGGAGGCCGGTTGACGCTCAACCGCTTCACGGCCCAGGGCACATTCCGGCGCGGTGATCGGGAATGGCCGGCCGAGTGCCGGGTTCTGCCACCTCAGCTATAGCCCTCGGCCCTAAGCTTTGGGCTCGCGCTTGGGCTTTGGCGGAAGCGGCGCGGGCGGCGCTTCCGCCACCTTCCGCACCACCTGGGCGAATTGTTCCTCAGTTAGCTCCGGGCCGAGTTCGCGGGCAAACTCTCGAAACCGCTCAACTTGTGATAGGGAGGATTCCCCCGGGCCGTTTGTGTTCGGCTCGATGGCGAACGAACGACTCTTTGACATGGACCTTCGCCTATACATCGATGAGGTAGGGAACGCGGACCTGAAGAGTGCCGCTACCGACGCTAACGTCCGGTTTCTGGCCCTCACGGGCGTAACCACGTCCCGCGACTACCATGATCGAATCATTGTGCCCGCCCTAGATAGGGTCAAAGCTCTTCTCCCAGGGCCGACCAATGGCGCTCCACTGCTCCTCCACAGGAGAGAGATCGTCCGCCGGGAGGGGGTTTTCGCGCCCCTTCGAGACCCTGACGTCGCTGAGCGGTTCGACGCCTCCCTCCTGAGCTTCCTCCACGGCGCCCCATACTTAGCGGTCACTGTTCAGATCGATAAACAGGACCACCTTGAGACGTATGGCGTGTGGCATTATGACCCCTACCACTATTGCCTACGCTGCCTCGTTGAACGCTTTGTGATGTATTTGAAGCGGCATGGATGGCGCGGAGACGTGGTCATCGAGGCTCGATTTAAGAAGGCCGACAAGAAGCTCAAAGCATCCTTTGAACGCATTTACAAAGACGGGACCGAAAACATCCCGGCGAGAACTATTCAGGCCTACTTGTTGTCTGGCGACATAGGATTTTATACGAAAGCATCGAATGTCGCAGGGCTACAGATCGCAGACTTGATAGCCCACCCGAGCGCCCGCCACATGAGGCTGGCGCGGGACGGTTCTGAGCAGCCCAACGACTTTGGCAGCAAGGTGGCCACGATACTTGTGGACCGCCGCTATGCCCGCAACCCCCGAACGCACGCTATTGAGGGGTGGGGAACGAAGTGGCTGCCAAAATGAGGAACGGGGGCCTATAGCCCCCGCCGATCGCGCGACACGATCTCCCTTCTCCCAGTCGCCTGGTCGAATTACCCCTACTATAGGTGATTCCCCTTGACAAGGCAAGAACAAGAACGAATCAGGACCGCTTACTAGTCAGCTGACCGGTATGTCAATCGCTTCCCACGCAGACCGAGCAGCGCGCGCTCGGAACGCTCCCGGTCCTCGATCCCGAGCGCGGAGCGGTGGTTGTAACGGAAGTCGAACTCCGCGAGGTAGCGGTGCAGGTGCTGCTTGCCGCAGTGCTGATAGACGCCCTTCATCCCGCGCTTGAAGACGGAGAAGTAGCCCTCAATCGTGTTCGTGTGGACCTCGCCAACGACGTATTCCTCGCGGCCGTGGCGCACGACGCCGTGGTCCGCGAACTCCTTGCCGATGTGCAGATAGTGGCCTGCCTCGTCCGTGGCGAGGCGGGCTTCCTTCGCCATGTTCTCGCGCAGGATGGGGGCGATGGTTGCGGGCTTGAGGTTGTCCACGACCATGCTACGGGCTTGACCGCTGTCGCGGTCCACCAGCGTTAGCACCTTCATCTTGTGGTGGTAGGCGCGCTTCTTGGGCTTGCCGGGTTCGCGGCCGATGAACGTCTCGTCCACTTCCACGATGCCGCCAGCGCCACCGAACGGGGCGAGTTCGCCAGAGCGCATCGCCTCGCGGATGCGATGAGACAGGAACCAAGCGGCCTTGTAGCTGATCTCAAGCAGGCGATGCAGCTGGTGGCTGCTCACGCCCTTTTTGCTGGCCGCCATCATGTAGAGGGCCTGGAGCATTTTATGGAGCGGGATGCGCGCGTGCTCGAGCACGGTGCCGACCTTGACCGTGAACTGCTTCTTGCACTGAGCGCACTTCCACAGACCGTAGCGGACGCGCTTCTCGGGGTTGGCCTTGATCCGGTACGCCTTGTTGACGGTGGCGCAGTGCGGGCACACCGGGCCGCTCCGCCACAGCAGGCCCTCTAGGAAAGCGTGAGCGGCTTCCTCGTCGTGAAAATGGGGCAGGGACAGAACGGACATCGCGGCAACTCCCGATGCCCTTCTTATACCCCGAACCCCGTTGGGTTTGCAAACGCTATAATCGCCTTTCGTTTGCGCCGCCGGTCCGAATCCGGACATGGGCAGCCGGTTTCGGCGGTGCCGTCGACATCTCGTTAACCCCTGGAAAAACCCCGCGCTGACGCCCGGAACGCGTCGGCCGATTGTAGGTTTCGTCCTTGGGATCATGTGGGGTTGGGGATGTTCCGAGGGTCGATCACCGAGGCTGCCACCACGGTGCGCACCGTGCTGACAGGCGTTGCAGATGCCATCCGGTATCCGCCGCGCAAAGAAGAGCCCTGCCCGATCTGCCGATATGTCACCGCCTTGCGCGACGAGGTCTACGTCCTGCCGGCCTCCTGCCCGCCACCGCCGGAGGCCGCCAGGGTAGCGGAGCGCGCAGCGTGAGGCTCTCCGTGCGTCCCGCGCGGGTCCGGGGACGAGCGTCTTCGAGACCACGCGGAGAATTTGCGGAGCGGTCCAGAACTCCGCTCGCGCCTTGCGGAGATGGGGACCCCCGATGCGCCCGGCGCGTGGCTCTGGATTCCCGCGTGCGCGGGAATGAGCGGACCCAAAGGAGGCAACTCGGGAAATTGGACGGCGGGGGGCCGGGGACAAGCGCCTCTGGCGCCTCAGATGGTCCGGCGTGCGGCCCGGGAGCCGTCAGGCCCTGCGGATGCCCTGATAGGGCAGGATGGCGTTCATCAGCCGCGCATAGGGGACGAGCGAGGCGACGGCCATGATCATCTTCACGGAGAAATCGCCGAGGGCGAGCGTGACCCAGGGCACGCCGGTGCCGACGAAGGCGACGGAGAAGAACACCGCCGTGTCGATGGCGCTGCCGAGCGAGGACGACGCCAGCGGCGCCTGCCACCAGGCTTTCCGCCGCAGCCGGTTGAACACCGTGACGTCGAGCAGCTGGCCGACCAGGAACGCGGTGCCGGAGGCGAGCGCGATACGCGGCTCGGAGAGGATCGCCGACAGGACCACCGCGACGGCGAAGCCGGCGATGACGACGCCGCGGGCCGCGCGAGGCCCGTACCAGCGATTGGTGAGGTCGGTGACGAGGAAGGCGAACGGATAGGTGAACGCGCCCCAGGTCAGCA
>Ga0182738_1001861_pt1 | contig 25630 bp, 20 predicted proteins | sample eDN5th30CBELigMG_FD_128876 | JGI IMG/M metagenome (GOLD analysis project Ga0182738, IMG submission 128876) | Enriched Miracle-Growth compost microbial communities from Emeryville, California, USA - eDNA 5th pass 30_C BE-Lig MG (version 2)... ...
CGAGGCAGATGCCGAGATCCTTGCGCATCCAGTCGACCGCGAAGCCGAACTCGAACTGGCCGGCATTCATCGACTTGTAGCGGTTCTCCATCTGCCAGGACTGCGCCGCGCCCTTCGAGATCACCTCGACCACGGCCTCGACGTCGAGGCCGGCGCGCTTGCCGAAATGCAGCGCCTCGGCCAGGCCCTGGACGATGCCGGCGATGCAGATCTGATTCATCATCTTGGCGAGCTGGCCGGAGCCCACGGGTCCGAGCAGGCGGCAAGCGCGGGCGTAGCTGGCGATCACCGGCTCGACGCGGGCGAAAGGCTCGGCGTCGCCGCCGCACATCACCGTCAGCAGGCCGTTCTCCGCGCCCGCCTGGCCGCCGGAAACGGGAGCATCGATGAAGGCGAAGCCGCGGCTCTCGGCCTCGGCGTGCAGTTCGCGCGCCACCTCGGCCGAAGCGGTGGTATGATCGACAAAGACGGCACCCTGGCCGAGCCCGGCAAAGGCCCCGTCCGGCCCGATGGTGACCGAGCGCAGATCATCGTCATTGCCGACGCAGGCGAAAACGATGTCCTGCCCTTCGGCGGCCTCCTTCGGCGTCGCGGCAGCGCGGCCGCCGAATTCCGAGACCCACTTGGCCGATTTGGCGGCATTGCGGTTGTAGACGGTGACCGCGTGGCCCTTCGCCTGCAGATGCCGCGCCATCGGATAGCCCATCACGCCGAGGCCCAGGAACGCTACCTTCGTCATCTCGATCTCCGTCCAATTCCATCCTGCCGGCATCGGTCCACGACGCCCTCGCACAGGCCTAACATGGCACCCGCTTCCTGGCACCCCGCCTCGGGCGAGACGCCGCCCTGCCCCATGAAAAAAGCGGGCGCCGGTGAGGGCTGCCCGCTTCCGTCATTTTGATGGACGTCCGGCGCAGCGCCGTTCAGTGGCGCGAGCTCTTCAGAAACTCGTTGAGACGCTGGCTGCGGCCCTCGCCGAAGATCTCCGCAGGCGTGCCTTCCTCGGCGATCCGCCCCTGCTCCATGAAGACAATGCGGCTGGAGACCTCGCGGGCGAAGCGCATCTCATGCGTGACGATCAGCAGGGTCGCGCCATCGTCGGCAATGCTCTTGATGGTCGTCAGCACTTCCTGCACCAATTCCGGATCCAGCGCCGAGGTCACCTCGTCGAGCAGCACCAGCTTCGGATTCATCGCCAGCGCGCGGGCGATCGCAACGCGCTGCTGCTGGCCACCGGAAAGCTGGCTCGGATAATGCTCGAGCCGCGCGCCGAGCCCGACCCGGTTCAGCCATTTTTCCGCGATGACGAAGGCTTCCTCCTTGCCGAGCTTCTTCACCTTGCGCAGGCCGAGCATGACGTTGCCGGCGGCGGTCAGATGCGGAAACAGGTTGAAGCTCTGGAACACCATGCCGGTCATGGCGCGCTGGCGCGACAGCTCGGCGTCGCGCAGCCGGACCCGCTTGCCGCCGACCGTCTTGTAGCCGATCGTCTCGCCATCGAGAATGATGTCGCCGCCCTGGAATTCCTCCAGCAGATTGACGCAGCGAAGCAGCGTCGTCTTGCCGGAGCCGCTCGAGCCGATGATCGAGACGACGTCCTTCGGACGGAGGCTGAGATCGACGCCCTTGAGGATTTCCACGGCGCCGAAATTCTTCCGGAGCCCGCGAATGTCGAGCAGCGGTCGCGCGGTGTCTGTCGTGGTCATTGGCGGGCTCCGAGGCGGCGTTCCATCGACTTGCCGAGCATGTCCAGGGCGATATTCACCACCAGATAGAGGACGCCGGCGAAGACGTAGAATTGAATGGTCATGAAATTGCGGCCGATCACTTCCTGCGTCTTCAGCAGCAGTTCACCAACGCCGATCATCGAGAGCAGGCTGGAGCCCTTGATCAGTTCGACGCCGGTATTGATCCAGGGCGGCAGCGACGTGCGGAGCGCCTGCGGCAGCAGCACGTTGGCGAGGATCTGCGGGAAGGTAAGGCCGATCGAACGCCCCGCCTCGATCTGGCCGGGCGGGATGGCCTGCAGCGATCCGCGCAGCAGCTCGCCGATATGGGCGCCGGCGAACAGGCCAAGCGCCAGGGTGCCGGCCTGCGCCGCCGACAGCGACAGCCCGAGCACGGCCGGGATGTAGAAGGCGGCGAGGATCAGGACCAGCAGCGGCGTTCCGCGCATGATGTCGACATAGGCGCGGAATGGAAGACGGAGCCAGAGCGGCGCGAAAACGAGCTGGATGCCGACGATGCAGCCGAGGATCGTGCCGAACACGATCGTCCCGGCCGAAATGCCCAATGTCATCAGGAAGCCGTCGAATATCGGCCATCGGGCGATCCAGAGCTGGGCGAGAAAAGCGTCCATAGGATAGGTGTGACCCGATCAGAATTTGGGGAAGCGGCGCTCGAGCCTTCGCAGCAGGGCGGCGATCGTGAAGCAGGCGGCGATGTAGAGGCCGCTCGCGACCGTCCACGTCTCGACGACGCGAAAGGTATCGACGTTGATCTTGCGGGCTTCGAAGGTCAGTTCGGGAATGGCGATCGCGGCGGCGATCGAGCTGTCCTTGAACATGCCGATAAAGGTATTGCCGAGCGAAGGCAGCGAATTTCGCAGCATCACCGGCATGACGACCGACAGATTGGTCTGCATCCGCGTCAAGCCGATCGCACGGCCGGCCTCGACGATGCCCTTCGGCACGGAAAGCAGCCCGGCGCGGAACACCTCGGTCAGATAGGCGCCGGCATAGAGCGCCAGCGAGCCGATGAAGCTCTCATATTTGTCGAGCCGGATTCCCGTCGCCGGCAGCGCAAAATAGACCAGCAGCACCAGAACGAGCAGCGGAATGTTGCGGATCAGCAGGACATAGGTCCCGCTGATCCCGCGCAGCAGGCGTGATTTCGACACGCTGGCAAAGGCCGAAAGCAGCCCGAGAACCGTACCGACCGCCACGGCGGCGACGGCAAGAGCCAGTCCGATGGCGAGCCCGCCCAGCAGATGGTCGAAGCTCGCCCAGACGGCACCGAAGTGCAGCGTGTAGTTCACGGCGGAAATGGCTCCGGCTTAGCGGAATTCGGCCGGGAAGCCGATCGTCGGCTCGGACGGCGACGTGCCGAACCAATGCTCATACGCCTTCTTGTACATCGGGAAGGTCGTGCCGGTCATCGACTCGCGCAGCGCGACATTGACGAAGTTCAGCCAGTCCGGATCGCCCTGCTTGACGATGCAGGCATAGGTCTGCGGGTTCCAGCTGAAGCCGGAGTCGACGTAGCGACCCTCGTTCTGCTTCATGTAGTAGGCGAGCGACGAGGTGTCGGTCGCCGCGGCGTCGGCCCGGCCCGAATTCAGCGCCTGGTACATCAGGTCGACGCTCTCGAACTGATCGACCTTGGCGTCGGGCAGCGCGGCCTTGACCATGCCCTCGGCGAAGACGTTCTGCAGCACCGAGACGGTCACGGCATTACCGGCAGCCTTGAGCGCGGCATAGTCGGGATACTTGCCGCCGGCCACCATCATCAGGCTGACGCCCTCGCGATAATAGGGAACGGTGAAGGCGACCTGCTGGGCGCGGGCGGCCGTCACGGTGATGAACTGGCAGCTGATGTCGACCTTGTCGGTGACGATGTTCGGGATGCGGGCGTCGGACGCCTGGTTCACGAACTCGATCTTGGTGTCGTCGTCGAACAGGCCCTTGGCGATGATCTTGGCGACGTCGATGTCGAAGCCGACCAGTTCGCCCGATTCATCGCGGAAATGCCAGGGCGGATTGGTGCTCCCGGTGCCGACGACGAGCTTGCCGCGGCTCAGCACGTCCTGGAGCTTGCCGGCGGCGGAAGCCACCTGCGTGAAAGACAAAGCGAGCGAAAGGGCACCAAGACCCGCCGCAACCTTCAATGCAGTAGAGCGCATATTATTCCCCTCTGTCAGGCAGCGCGACTAGTCCAAAGACTTTCCCTGCCGCGCCGCGAATGGATAAGATTGCGTGGCGAATTAAACTTCGCCTACCCAAAATTTCACTCTCGATTTTGCTGGCGCGGGTGCGGCTTGACGCCGTTTCTCTGCGCCGCAGTTTCGAAGCTGCGGCGCACAACGTCCCCTGCGGATGGACGCAAAGCAAGACGGCATCGTTTCACGTGGTGGAATTTTTCACGACCGCCGCGCTTTACAACCTAAAGGATACCCTGCCCCTTCAGTTCGCTCACGGCACCCTCGACGGCTGCCAAAGTGGCGTCGACGACGGCCTCGTCATGGGTCACCGACATGAACCAGGCGCCACGCTCGAGCGCGCGAACGCCGCGTTGCAGCAGGGCCGTGGTGAAGGCGACGTAGGCCTTCTTGTCGGAGCGGGCGAGATCGCGATAGTCATGCGCCGGCGCATCGAGGCCGAAGGCGACGTGGAAGATCTGCGGATAGCCGGTGACGACGGCCTTGACGCCGGCCTTGTCGAAAACGGCGCGCATGCCTTCCATGAGCCGCGTGCCGTTGCGGCCGATCGTGGCATAGAGCTCGGGCGTCAGCGACTTGAGCGTCGCCACAGTCGCCGCCATGGACAGGGGCTGCGAGTTGTAAGTACCGCCATGCACGACGCCGCCGGACACGAACATGTCGAGCAGGTCGGCGCGGCCCGCGATGGCCGCGACCGGGAAGCCGTTGGCGATCGCCTTGCCGAAGGTGGAGAGGTCGGGCTTGACCCCGAAATGGGCCTGCGCGCCGCCGGCGCCGAGACGGAAACCGGTGATGACTTCGTCGAAGATCAGGATCGTACCGGCCTTGGTGCAGGCCTCGCGCACCCCTTCGAGATAGCCGGGCGCCGGATGGATGGCGCCGGCATTGCACATAGTCGCTTCCATGATCACGCCGGCGACGTCGCCCTTGGCGAGACGCTGCTGCAGCAGCGCGAGATCGTTCCAGGGCAGGACTTCGAGACCCTCGACCGATTGCGGCAGCTGGCCCTTGCTGCCGGCGAAGGGCACGGGCTTGTCGGCCGGGCCGGCGGCGTCGAGTGGCGGCGCGGTCGACCACAGGACGTTGTCGAACCAGCCGTGATAATGGCCTTCGAACTTGATGATGACCTGGCGTCCGGTGGCCGCGCGCGCCAGCCGCAGCGCGGCCTGGTCGGCTTCCGAGCCGGACGAGGCGAAGCGCATGCGCTCGGCGCTGGGGACCATCTCGCAGACGAGGCGCGCGGCCTCGACTTCGACCTTCGACTGGCCTCCGAACAGGATGCCGTGCCGCATCTGCTCGGTGACGGCGTCGGTGAGCGCCTTCGGATTGTGGCCGAGGATCATCGGCCCCATGCCGAGGTAGTAGTCGATGAGCTTGTTGCCATCGACATCGAACAGATAGGGGCCTTCCGCCTTCTCGAAGACGAGCGGCGTCGGCGAGATGTTCAGGCGGAAGTTGCTGTTGACGCCACCGGCGATCCACTGGGCATTGCGGCGGATCTCCTCCGCGGAACGCTCGAAGGTCAACGGCTTGGACGACTGGGCGGTTTCGGTGGACGTGCTGGCCGCCTGGTTGTGGATGGTCAACGGTAGCTCCTCTGCTTGGTATGCCAGCACCAAGCCAGAAGGTCCGTTTCATGTAAACGAGCGCTTGTTTCGCGTGGCGGAAAAAAGCTAGTTTCCGCGCAGCGGAAGCAAGAATGGGACGACCGGCAATGAGCACGGAAACGGACGAGCGTTATCTTGTGGGGCCCGTCCTGAAGGCCCTCAAGGTACTCGATGCGATTGCACAGAAAGGCCATCCTGCCTCGCTGACGACGATCGCCAGCGAACTGGGGCTGCCGAAGACCAGCGTGTTCCGCTATCTGCGCACGTTGAGCGCCGCAGGCTTCCTCACCTATGACCCAAACAGCGACCGCTACAGCGTGGGCATCCGGTTTCGCGCGCTGGCGACCGCCGACAAGAGCATCCAGAGGCTGCGCGAATGCGCGCTGCCGGCGCTGACCGAGATCAACCGCGAATTCAACGAGACGACCAACCTCGCCGTGCTGGCCGACAACCACGTCGTCTATATCGACATCATCGAATCGACCCGCGCGCTGCGGATGCAGGCGCGCATCGGCAGCCGCGATCCCGTGCACTCGACCGCGCTGGGCAAGGCGATCCTGGCGCAGTTGCCGCTCGACGAACGGACGCAGTTGCTCTCCGACGCGCTGCCGCAGCGCACGCTGCGCACGATCACGCAGCTGAAGACGATCGAGAAGCAGCTCGTCGAGGCGGCGGCGACCGGCGTCGCCATCGAGATCGGCGAGAACGAGGAAGGCACGATGTGCATGGGCGTCGCCATCCTGAACGAGACCGGCTATCCCGTCGCGGCGATCAGCATCTCGGCGCCCGAGCGTCGTGTCACGGCGGAGATCCGCCCGCGCCTCATCGCCAGGCTTCAGGAAGCGACGGCGCAGATCTCGCAGAAGCTCGCCTCATCGCAATTGCAGCGGCTGGCGACGGACTGAACTCGCCAAACGCCATCGCCGGCCTCGCCGAGCGGCCCTGCGCTCCTTTGTGGATCGTACCTGTCACTGCGCTCGAACGTGCTCCAACGCGCGGAAAGCCGCGATTCTTTTTGTGCATCGGAGGGCGGAGTCGGGCCAGAATCGGCGTTCTGGCCATTCCCGCCGCCGCTCGTGTCACGCTAGAGTGGCCCGGTAACCGGCCGGTCGGCGACGCCAAGATCTGCTCAAGCGAACGGACGGACAACGGAGGGACTCATGCTGAAATCGATCGACCCGCTTTTGAACGCGGACGTGCTGTACGCCCTGAGGGCGATGGGCCATGGTGACGACCTCGTCATTTGCGACACCAATTTTCCCGCCGACTCCGTCGCCCGCGAAACCGTGCTGGGCGAATTGCTGCGGATCGACAATGTCTCCGCCGCCGAGGCGGCGCGCGCGATCCTCTCGGTCCTGCCGCTCGACAGCTTCGTCGACCAGCCGGCGCTGCGGATGGAGATCGTCGGCAGCCCCGACCAGCTTCCCGACGTGCAGAACGAAGTACAGGCCGAGATCGACGCCGCCGAAGGCCGCTCCTGGCCGATGGGCTCGGTCGAACGATTCGATTTCTACGAGCGCGCCCGCAACGCCTATTGCGTCATCCAGACCGGCGAGCGCCGCTTCTATGGCTGCTTCATCCTGAAGAAGGGCGTCATTCCGCCCGACGCGCGCTAGGCGGAGGCGGATCATGACGGATACGAGGCGCGGCGTCGCCATTCTCGGCATATTCGTGGCGGACCTCGCGTTTCGTGCCGGCCGGATGCCGGCCGTCGGCGAGACCATCGCCGGCTCCGGCTTCAAGATGGGCCCGGGCGGCAAGGGGTCCAATCAGGCCGTCGCGGCGGCCCGGGCGGGCGCCCCGGTCACTTTCCTATCGAAGATCGGCAAGGACGCATTCGGCGCCGTGGCCCTCGACACCTGGCGGACCGAGGGCATCGCCGCCCAGGTCACCGAGATGACGGACCAGCCGACCGGCGCCGCCTTCATCTATGTGAACGACGCGACGGGCGAAAACGCGATCATCGTTGTGCCCGGCGCCGCGGCGACGATCAGCGCCGGCGATGTCGAGGCGGCGGCGGACGGGATCCGCACGGCTGCGGTGTTCATCACCCAGCTCGAGCAGCCGGTCGAGGCCGCCCGACGGGGGCTCGAGATCGCCCGCGCCGCCGGCGTGGTGACGATCTTCAACCCGGCCCCCGCCGAAGCCTTCGACGACGCGCTCTACGCGCTTTGCGACTATGTCACGCCCAACGAGAGCGAAGCGGCGCTGCTGACCGGCATCGCCGTCACGGACCTCGCCAGTGCGCGCCAGGCTGGCGACGCCTTTCTCGCCAAGGGCGTTGGCACGGCACTGATCACGCTGGGCGAAGCCGGCGTGCTGCTGCACAGCCGCAGCGGCTCGATTCACATCCCGGCCGTGAACGCCGGCCCGGTCGTCGAGACAGCCGGCGCTGGCGATGCGTTCAATGGCGGCTTCGCCGCGGCGCTGGCGGGCGGCGCGGACCCGGTCGCCGCCGCGCGCTTCGGCTGCGCCGTTGCCGGCATTTCCGTCACGCGCGCGGGCACGGCGCCCTCGATGCCCTATCGGGCCGAGGTCGAAGACCTGCTTCAGGCGAGCGGTGCATGAGGCGGCAGATCCGGCGCCTGTGAAGTCCGCACGGGCGCCGAGCAAGCGAAGATAGCGGCAATCTTTGAATATCGCAGAGGCAGATAGTATTGCTTCCATACTTTTTGCTTTTTTTCATGTATGAAAAGCAAAATGCAAGGAAGAAAAACTTACCCGTTGACGCCGCCTGCGATTGCCGCTTTTGTTGTTGCCCAGCCCGGCAGGCGCATCCTTCGCGCAACGCCGGCCAGATCGGGAATTGTGCCGCCGCGAGGCTGCATGGAGGAAGGTGAATGCACGCGCTCGCCAGATGAACCGTCCAACGGTCCGGCACCAGCAGCGGCAATCACCGAAACGTCGTCTCAATCGGGAGGATTTTCATGAAGACGCAGGACTACGAACAGCATTCGAAGTGGCTGGCCAGCCGCCGCGGCATCCTGAAGGGCGCCGCCGGCCTCGGCGCGCTCGCCGCGACCGGCGCGCTCGGCATGGGCGGCGCCAGCCTGTTCGCCCAGCCCGCCATGGCGCAGGCCGGCGACCTTCGCGCCCAGCTTCTGGCGGTTCCCGGCGTCGGCAAGGGTTCGCCCACCGATGCCGACTGGCAGAAGGTCGGCGAGATGGTGCTCGACGCGACCAAGAAGAACGTCAAGGAAGGCGAGTTCGCCGGTGTCGAGCTGACCTTCATGGGGCTCAACAACCAGAACCTGCACAACATGCTGTTCCGCGGCTTCCTGAAGCCGTGGGAGGCCTATACCGGCGCCAAGATCAACTGGATCGACCTCGCCCAGGCCGACTATAACGCCCGCCTGCAGCAGTCGATCGCCACCGGCACCGTCGATTTCGACGTCATCGAGATGGGCGCTCCCTTCGAGGGCGACGTCTGCGGCAAGGGTCTCGCTTCCGAGATGCCGGACTGGGTCAAGGCCCAGATCGACATGGACGACTATGTCGGCTACCTCAAGGCGCCGGTCGGCACCTGGAACGGCAAGACCTATCGCGTCTCGATCGACGGCGACTGCCACACCTTCAACTATCGGACCGACGTGTTCGCCGATGCCGACCTCGCCAAGGCGTGGAAGGACGAAGGCCATGAGGGCGAGTGGGGCGTGCCGAAGACCTGGCAGCAGGTTCAGGCCGCGACCAAGTTCCTCAAGGGCAAGAAGCTCGGCGGTCAGGACCTCTATGGCTATCTCGACGCGCCGAAGGCCTGGGGCGGTTTCGGCTTCTACTTCCTCGGCAGCCGCGCCACCGGCTATGCGAAGCATCCCGACGACAAGGCCTGGCTGTTCGATGCCGACACGATGAAGCCGCGCATCAACAATCCGGCCTGGGTGCGCGCCATCCAGGACGTGATCGACGCGCTGCCCTCGGAGCCGGCCGACCAGATCAACGCGGACCCGAACACCACCGCCTTCCAGCAGTTCCTGGGCGGCACCGGCTCGATGGTCTCCTGGTGGGGCGACGTCGGCTCCAACGCCAAGACCAGCGACACCTCGGTCGTCGGCGACGTCACCGGCTTCTCGATCCTGCCGGGCTCGGACGACGTCTACAACGCCAAGACCGGCCAGTGGGACAAGCTCGCCTCCGGCCCGAACTATGCCCCCAACATGGCCTTCCTTGGCTGGGGCGTCTATGTCATGGCGCGCGTCGACGCCGACGAGAAGAAGAAGAAGGCGGCCTGGTCCGCTGCCGCCCATCTCGGCGGCAAGGACATCGCACTCTGGATGTCGGCCTATCCCTCGGGCTTCCAGCCCTACCGGAACAGCCAGTTCAACATTCCGGAATGGGTCGCTGCCGGCTATGACGAGGCGTTCATCACCGCCTACCTCAATGCCAACAAGGACAGCTACAACCACCCCAACGCGGCGATCGAGCCGCGCATCCCCGGCATCTTCCAGTACTACTCGATCGCCGAGGACGAACTGGCCAAGACCTTCGCGGGTCAGGGTACCGCCCAGGAAGGCGCCGACAGGATCGCCGCTGCCTGGGAGAAGCTGACCGATCAGATCGGCCGCGACAAACAGATCGAGCTCTACAAGGCCTCGCTCGGCGGCTAAGCCTGGCGCCTGCCGGCTCCGGGGCCAGCAGGCGGTTCTTCGGCCCGAGGGCCGGGAGACCGTCCATCGGCCGCAAGCCGGCGGACATGCCAGCGGAACGTAATGGGCTGGCGGCGCGAATGCGTCGCCAGCCGGTTTTTTCTGGGAGCGTCGTCCGCGACGTTCATTGATGAGCAAACCTCTATGCAGACGTCCCAAGTTGCCGCGCCGCAGGACCTGATCGCCACGCACGACATACCGCCCGCGCGCCGCGCGGCGGGCAAGTGGCTGATCACGCTGGCGACGCTCGCGCTCGCCGCCATCGTCCTGTTCCAGATTCTGTACGCCGCCGGCCAGACGGAAACCGGCTTCGCCAACTGGCGTCCGGTCCTCTACGCCTATCTCGCCTGGGGCGTCGCCCTCGGCGTCTGCCAGGTGATGATCCGTGGCGAGGGCGGCAAACGGGCGCTGTTCGTACTGCCGGCAATCCTGTTCACCGTCGCCGTGGTGATCTTCCCCACCATCGCCGGCCTCTACATCGCCTTCACCGACTGGAACCTCGCCTCGTTCGAGGGCCGCTCGTTCAACGGCCTCGCCAATTTCTGGGCGCTGATGAACGACGGCTATTTCTGGAACGCGCTGCGCAACATGGGCTTCTATGTGCTGGCGGTGCTGCTGCAATACGCCATCGCCTTCGGCCTGGCGCTTCTCCTCAACGCCGAAATCCGCGCGCGAAAATTCTTCCGCGTCGCCTTCCTGATGCCCTTCATGCTGAGCCCGGTCGCCGTCGGCTGGATGGTCGGCAAGTCGCTGATGGAATACCGCTTCGGCCCTGCCGCTACCCTCGCGCGCCATCTCGGCTGGGAGAGCCCCGCGTTCTTCGCCTCGCCCTGGATCGCCCGCTTCTCGATCATGGCGATGGATGCCTGGGTCTGGATCCCGTTCGTGATGATCCTGTTGCTCGCCGGTCTGCAGGCGCTGCCCAAGGAAATCATGGAGGCAGCCAAGGTTGACGGCGCCAATGGCTGGCGCTCGTTCTGGCAGATCGTTTTTCCGCTGATGCTGCCGGTTTCGATCACCGCCATCATCATCCGCGTCATCTTCCAGCTGAAGCTGGCCGACATCGTCATCACCGTGACCTCGGGTGGGCCCGGCGGCTCGACCGACACCGTATCGAGCTTCATCTTCCGCGAATATCGCGACCGTTCGAATGTCGGCTACGGCACCATGGTGGCGGAGTTCTATTTCATCCTGATCGCCCTGTTCATCGCCCTGCTGCTCTGGGGTTCCAGCCGCTGGATGAAGCGGGTGACCGGATAATGGCCACGAGCATGAAAGCACAAAACGCCATGGCCCCCCGCTATCAAGCCTACCGCGAACCGCCGAGCGAGCTCGTCAGCAATTCGAAGCGCATCGCCGGCAAGGTGGCGATCTACACGCTGCTGATCCTGTGGACCTTCATCGCGCTGTTCCCGATCTACTGGACCATCACGACGTCGTTCAAGGTCGCCGTCGACGTCACCCAGGGCCACATGATTCCCTGGTACGACTACACGCCCGACTGGCGTGGCTGGCGCTCGATCGGCCTGTCTCCGGATACGATCTTCAGCACCTCCACGGTGCGCGAAGAGTTCATGAAGCGCTTCCTGAACTCGGCCATCATGTCGATCGGCGCCTCGCTGCTGGCCGTCATCCTCGGCTCGCTCGCCGCTTACGGCCTGGTCCGCTTCGACTACAAGTTCGCGATCTGGCGCAACCGCGACATCTCGTTCTTCTTCCTGTCGCAGTTGATCCTGCCGCCCGTCGTGCTCGCCATGCCGTTCCTCGTTCTCTACAAAGAACTGGCGCTTCTCGACACCCGCATCGGCCTCATCGTCGTCTACACGCTGATGGTGCTGCCGATCGTCATCTGGATCATGCGCGACCAGTTCCGCGGCATTCCCGTCGAGCTCGAACAGGCGGCCCTCGTCGACGGCTGCTCCACCTGGGGCGCGTTCATGCGCATCGTGCTGCCGATCTCGCTGCCAGGCATGGTCGCCGCCTTCATCCTGTCGGTGGTGCTCTGCTGGAACGAGTATTTCTTCGCCGCCCTGCTGACCTCGACCAACGCCAACACGCTGCCGGTGATGGTGGCGAGCCAGACCGGCTCGCAGGGCATCAACTGGTGGTCGATGGCCGCGCTCTCGACGGCCGCGATCGCGCCGCTCGCCATCGTCGGCATCTTCCTGGAGCGCTACATCGTCAAGGGCCTGACGGCCGGCGCGGTGAAGTAGCAAAGCGAGCTTCAAGCAAGGTCCCTCACCCCCACCCTCTCCCGCGCGCGGGAGAGGGCTTTTCGGTCGGCGGGCTTCCCCAAATGCGAGTTTATCCAGCGCAGCTCGATCCCCTCTCCCGCACGCGGGAAAGGGTTAGGGTGAGGGTCTCGCTACCCAGCCACACCTCCAAGAAACCGACGCTACTTCTTGGGCGCCCGGACCTTCTTTTTGCCGGCCGGAGCGATCTCCAGCGGCTTGGCCGCCTTGCGAAAGTCGGCCCAGGGATCGGTACCGAGCGAGGCTAGACGGGTCGGCATGTTGAGAACCGTGAAGTAGGCCGGCCCGATCGCCGGACTCAATTCCTCCCAGGCAAGCGGCGCTGAGACCGGCGCGCCGGGGCGCGCACGGGTCGAATAGGGCGCCACCGCCGTCTGGCCGCGCTGGTTGCGCAAATAATCGATCAGAATCTTGCCGGGACGCTTGGCCTTGCTGATGGTCGAGACGTAGAGATCCGGGCTGTCGGAGGCCATCGCGTCGGCCAGCCCCTTGGTGAAGGCCTTGATCTCGGGCCATTCGGCCTTGGGCGCCAGCGGCGCCACGACGTGCAGCCCCTTGCCGCCGGATGTCTTCACGAATGCGTCGAGCCCCGCATCGGCCAGCCTCTGCCGAACCTCCTGCGCCGCGTCGATCACGGCCTGCCAGTCGGTACCCTCGCCGGGATCGAGGTCCAGGATGATCATGTCCGGCTTCTCCCAGGCGTCGAGCGTCGAGCCCCAGGGATGGATTTCGAGCACGGCCGATTGGACCAGCGCCGTCAGCCCGTCGAGATCCTCGATGCAGATCAACTGCTCGATGTCCCCGGTCGACGGGTCGTCGACCAGAACAATCGCCTCGTTCAGACCCTTCCAGGCGTTCTTCTGGAAGAACTGCTCGCCCGTGATGCCACTCGGACAGCGCAGCAATGACAGGGGGCGGTGGGTGATATAGGGCGCGATCGAGGGCCAGATCTCGGCATAGTAGTCGGCGAGCCCCTGCTTGGTGACCCCCGCATCCGGCCAATATACGCGGTCGGGATGGGTCAGCTTGACGGTTGAGCGCGCGGGTTCTCCCCGCGCAGGCTTCTTCTTGCTCGCCGGCTTCTCATCCATGGCAGCGGTCTCCCGGGTAATCTCGACGGCCGGCTTGTCCTCGCGCAGGCCGCGGAAGGAAGCATGGCGAAGATGGCCATCCGCCGTCCAGGCGCGAAACTCGACTTCGGCAACCAGATCCGGCCGGACGAAACGAACCTTTCGCCCCTCCTCCGTCGTGAGCGGCGAGCCGAACGGACTTTCGCTAGTCCGCATCCTTTCGAGCGTCTTGAACAGATCCTCGGCCACGCTCGCGGAAAAGCCGGTGCCGACGCGGCCGACATGCTGAAGCCCGCCGCCCTCCTGAACGCCCAGCACCAGCGAACCGATGGCGCGACGCGAGGTGGTCGACGGCACATAGCCTCCGATGACGAATTCCTGCCGCTTCGAACTCTTCGTCTTCAGCCAACTCTTGCTGCGACCCGAACGATAGGGTGAATCCGCGACCTTGGAGACGATGCCTTCGAGGCCGAGCCGGCTCGCATGGCGAAAAACCACAGCGCCTTCCTCCTCGAAATGTTGGCTGAGGCGCAGGCAGGGCCCAGCCTGCGCCACGACCTGGGCCAGCAGCTTCTGGCGCTGGGTAAGGGGCAAGTCGCGAAGATCGTAGCCATCGAGATAGAGCAGGTCGAAGACATAGAACACGAAGCGATCCGAACGCCCTTCGCTCAAATCGGCCTGCAGCGCCGAAAAATCCGACGCGCCGCCATCCGTCTCGACCACCAATTCGCCGTCGATCCAGGCCGTGCCGATCGGCAGCGCCTGCAGCGCGCCGGCGACCTCCTTGCCGAACTTCTTGGTCCAGTCGAGGCCGGTGCGGGTGAGCAGCTTGACCCGTCCGGCCGCGACATGCGCGAGCAGCCGGTAGCCGTCGAACTTGATCTCGTGAATCCAGCGCTCGCCGGCGGGCGGCGTATCGGTGAGCGTTGCCAATTCGGGCTCGATGGAAGCCGGCATGGCCATCTTCCTGACGCCCTCGAACTGGGCCGGATCCGGAAGAGACGGCGGGGGTTCCGCTTCGCCCTCCGATGCCGGTTCGGTCTTTGCCGAAACCTCTTTTACGGCGGCCTTGGCTTTGGCCGGCGCTTTGGCTTTGCTCGAAGGCCTGGCCTTTACCGCCGGCTTTGCCTCGGCCTTGGGCTTTGCCTTCGCCCGGGCGCTGCGGGCGGGCTTGGCCTTGTCCGCCTCGCCCTGGTCGCGCTCGATCTTGCCGGTCTTGGACGACCAGCCGGGCTCTTCGAACTCGACATCTTCCAGCGCGCGCCCGGTCTTCACCGAATCCGGCATTTCCTCCAGAATATCCGGCGCGCCGGAAGGACGGGCGGCCTCATCCTCCGCCTTGATCAGCAGCCAGTTCTCGCGCTTCTCGCCGGGCCGGCCATGCATCTTCACGAGATGCCAGCGGCCATGCAGCTTCTCGCCCTTAAGCTCGAACTCCAGATGCCCCTTGGCGTAGCCCTTGTGCGGGTCACCGACCGGTTCCCAGCTGCCACGGTCCCAGACGAGCACGGTGCCACCGCCATACTCGCCCTTCGGAATGGTGCCTTCGAAGCCGCCATATTCGAGCGGGTGGTCCTCGACATGCACGGCAAGGCGCTTTTCGGAAGGGTCGAGGCTTGGGCCGCGGGTCACAGCCCAGCTTTTCAGGACGCCGTCCATCTCCAGGCGGAAGTCGTAGTGCAGCCGCCTCGCATCATGCTTCTGGATGACGAAACTATGCCCGGCTACCTGCCCCTTCGTCGCCTTGTCTCTCCGGGAGGCCTTGCCTCCCGCCGGCTCGGCGGTGACCTTGAAATCGCGCTTGCTGCGATAGACTTCGAGCGGCGCGGCCATGTCAGCTTGCCTTGCGGCGCGGCGCGGCCGCCGGCTTGGCCGCCGTCTTGCTCTTGCTCGCGGTCTTGGCCTTGGCCGGGGCCGTCTCCTTGGCCTTCACACCTGCACTTTCGCGCAGCGCCGCCATCAGGTCGACCACCTTGGCGGTCTTGCGCGGCGGCGGCGCCTTGAAGGTCTTGCCTTCGAGCTTGGCCTTGACCAGATCGGCCAGGGCCGCCTCGTAGCGATCGTCGAAGGCGGCGGGGTCGAAGGTGCCGCGCTTGGTTTCGATGATGTGCTTGGCGAGTTCGAGCATCTCGCCTTCGATCTTCAGCTTCGGGATCGGATCGAACGCTTCGCGCGCCGGGCGAACGGCGTAGTCGAAGCTCAGCGTCGTCGCGGCCAGTCCCCCGTCGTCGGGGCGGATCAGTACGCTGCGCATCCGGCGGAACAGAACGGAGCGGGCGATCGCGACGGCGCCGCTCCTGCGCATGCCGTCGCGGATCAGCACGAATGCCTCCATGGCCGCCTTGTCGGCGGGCGTCAGGTAGTAGGGCCGATCGAAATAGACGTCGTCGACCTGGTCCAGCTTCAGAAAGGTCTCGACCGCCAGCGTCTTGTCGCTTTCGGGCGTCGCGGCGGCGATTTCCTCGGGGTCGATCTCGACATATTCGCCGGCGGCGATCTCGTAGCCCTTGATCTGCTCGTCGGCCTCGACGGGCTTGCCGGTATCCTGATCGACGAATTGACGCCGGATACGGTGGCCGGTGGCGCGATTGAGGGTGTGAAAAGTGATCCGGTCGGAGGTCGAGGCGGCGGTATGCAGCGCCACCGGACAGAGGATCTCGGCCACCTTGAGGTAGCCCTTCCATACAGCCCTTGGAGCCATCTTCCGTACTCCCACGCCACCACCGAACCATCCGCCAACCCTAGCAAAGGGTGCGAACGGAGAGTCCAATGACCATTGCGTGATTCAGTTCCGGTTTCGCGCAGTCTCTCCGGTGGAGATCAGGACCGGGGCACCGCCCCCGATGAATGACGGCGGAGCCAAGACTCCGCCGCCCGTCGCCTAGACGAACGGCGTCTCGTCCAGGAAGCGCTCGAGCACGTTCCAGGTGATGCGCGAGACGTTGTTGTCATAGTCGTTGTGCGAAAGCGAACCGCACCAGGCGATCGACGACGTGGCGAACAGCGCGCCGCCCGAGGGCGTTTCGCCGAAGGCGAGATCCGCGTGCACGCGCTCGTTCTGGTCACCGCCGAGATTGGGCGGCACGACGCCGAATTCCTCGTTGACCAGCATCATCATGGCGCTGTGGCCGTCCGACGAGGCGAGCCGCAGCATGTTGGGCGGACCGCCGAGATTGGCCGAGATGCAATCGAGCTCGATGCCGGCCGCGCCGCCGCCAACCAGGCCGAAATCGCCGATGATCTCGTCCGGCACGTCCTTGAAGATGAAGGCCGCGCGCGGATTGTCCGCATCGGGTGCGCGCCGGTAGAAGGTCGAGATGTCGAAGCCCTGTGCGATGAAGCCCACGCCGGCCATGACGTTGGGCGCCCGGCCGATGCGCCGCCACAGGCCACCGAACTCGCCGTTGAACGACTGGTAATATTCGCCGGGCTCGGCCGCCCAGGTGCGGATGCCGTCCTCGGCGCGCCGCACCTCGATGACGCCGGGCTCCGTCTTGTGGAATCCGATGCGCCAGTACCAGCCATTGCCGCCCATATACATGAGCCGGCCCCCGCGATCGATCCACGCCTTCATCCCGTCCCACATCGCCGTCGAATGATATTCGGGATGGGTGCCCGTGATGACGATGCGATAATCGGCAAGAAGGTCATAGCCCTCCTCGTGCAGGTCCTCGTCGGTGATCAGGTCGTAGTCGACGCCCTTGTGGTCGAGCCAGTCGAACAGATGCGTGTCGGCATTGTACTGGTAGAGCGCCGAACCGGGACCGCCGAGCCAGGAATGATAGCGCGGCGAGAAGTTGAGGTTCGGCCGCAGACGGCTCGAATAGCAGACGCCCGAGCCGTCGGCATGGGTATCGTAATGCGAGCCGCCGAGTTCGGGGTGGTCGTACATGTAGAGGTCGGTATGACCGAAGGTCAGCAGCCGGCCCATCTGCCGCTCCGCGCCGCGCGCCGTGATGTGCTCGGCGTGGTTGCAATAGGAGAGATAGGACATGGTCGGCGCCAGCACCAGGACCGGCGGGCGCTTGCCACGCTTCGCCTTGTCGCGCGGCGGGCGGACGAAGAAGGGAATGTAGGTCTCGCGCGTCGCGGTCTCGTCGCTGTCGCCCGACCAGGCATGCAGCGCATAGGCGCCGCTCTTCAGATCGTCCGGGATGCTCAGCGAGACCGAGGTCTCCCACTGCGCGTCATAGATGTCGTCATGGTGGAAATGCACCGCGCCGTAATGCTCGGGCTTGTTCGGCCAGGCCTGTTCCTCGCCGGTCCAGTTGTGGCCCTTCATGGCGCGGGCCGGCATCTGCATCAGCCGGCCATGCCGGCCCGACGGGCCGATGTCGATGGCGTTGACGCTTTCGATCTCGCGCGAAAAATCCCAATGAGCGATCCGCGCCGTCACCACGTCCTGCGGCGCGCTGCCGGCCAGCAGGCCATCATGATCGGCATGGGTGCGCACGCCCGAAAGCAGGATCGGCCCGTCGATCTTGCCATCGAAATGATGGCCGACCGTGCCGTCGCTGTCGGGGCGGCCGGCGAGATAGAAGGCGACCGGCGGCGCCTGCACAACGAGGCGAATGCGGCCGCGATACTGGCCATGGTCGCGGACGACCGCATAGGGGATGAGCGGACGCTGGTCGAGCGTGACCTCGCCGCTGGGCGGATCGAAGGTGACCGCGATCTGGTACCATTGGCGCTCCAGCATCGGATGATCGACGCGGACCGTCTCGGTGCCGCCGCTGCCGTCGCCGACCGTCAGCGAAAGCCGGCCCTCGTCGCGGATGCCGATCTGGAAGCCGGCCTGGGTCGCGGGATCCCATTGGGCCGCGATCACCTGCTCGCCGCGTCCGGGCATCGTCGGCCAGACGAAGCCGAGGAAGGAGAAGGTCTGAGCGGCCACCGCCGGCAGCTCCGTGGCCACCATGTAGGAGCCGGCGTCGATGCGCTGCGGCTTGCCGGCGTGAATGCCGTCGATCTCGGTCGGGATGTGGGGAAACTTCAGGCCGGGGCCGGCGGGATTGCAGTCGCCATTGACGACGCGGACCAGCCGCGCTTCGAAGGTCTCGCCTTCCTCCAGCGAAATCTTGAAGGCGATCTCTTCGCCCGGGGCGACGCTGTAGCGGTCAGGATAGCCGACGATCTTGAGCATGGAATGAAATCCAGATTGGCGCAGGAAACGGGATCGCTGTGGCAGCGATCGGCGGTTCGAACGGGAAGGGTCAGTCGCGAAGCGGCCGGTTGATGCTTTCGCCTGTCAGCAGGCGCCAGCGGCGACGGAAGACTTCCCATTCCGCCTCTTCGATGTCGGTGAAGACGGGTCCGTCCTCGATCGCGATCGGTTCGCGACGATCGGCCGGCATCAGCCCCAGCACCCATTCCTCGAACGGGCGCTTGCAGACCAGCACCACCTGCTTGCCGGAAGGGTCGTGGCGCATGGTATTGAGAAGCCGCTGCAGGCCGGGGCTGTGCGCGCCGATCGGCTTCTGCCGGAACTCCTCGATGTAGTGTCGATCTATCTCCGGATCGATCTTGTAGACCATGAGCACTCCCCCTGCGTCGAACCCTACAATGGAAACTGAAGCAACTCCGACAAGACAAGACCGGCCGCGCCCAGCAGCGCTGCACGGTCTTCCGTCTCGCCGATCGCGAAGCTGATTTCTCCCCCGCTGCGCGATGGTACGAGCGCGCGGACATGTCCCGCAATCGCCTCGGCCATGATTTCCCCGCCGCCGACGACGTCACCGTGCAAAACGTAGAAATTCGGCGCCACGGTCTGCTGCAGATTGGCGATGCCGACGGCGACGTTGCGGGCGTAGAGATCGAGCAGGTCGCGCGCGCCCGGCGCGCCCGCGCCGGCCAGGGCGACCAGGCGGCGCGAATTGATCTCGTCGGGCGCGTCGATGCCGATGGCGCGCGCCTGGCGGCGCAGCCAGCCCACGGTCGCGATCGTCTCCCAGCAGCCGCGCCGGCCGCAGGAGCAGATCTCGCCATCGACCTGCACGAAGGTATGGCCGAGTTCGCCGCCGGCGCCGCTGCGACCGCGATAGAGATGGCCGCCGAGATAGAGCGCGCCGCCGAGCACCTCGCCGGTATAGACGGCGGCGAAATTCTGCATGCCGCGCCCCTTACCGAACCAGCGATCGCCGACCAGCAGGGCCCGCGGATGATGGTCGAGCAAAGCCGGCAGGCCATAGCGTCGCGCCAGCATGTCGCCGAGCTCGAAGCCGTTCATCACCGGCGCCAGGTTGACGGCGATGATGGCGCGGCGATCGGTGTCGACCATGCCGCCGACCGCAACGCCGATGCCGAGCGGCTCGCGCCGGGCGGAAGCCAGGGTGCGCGAGGTGCAGCGCTCGATGGCGCGCTCGATATCGGCGATCTTCGGATTATCCGGAAACCGCACGCTGTGCTCGGCCGAGAGGGTGCCGGCCAGGGTGACGAGGCAGGTATGGACCGCGTCCGGCATCAGCATCATGCCGCAGATCGGCCGGGCATCCGGTGAAAACCACAGTGGCCGCGCCGGCTTGCCGCCTGCCTCGCTCGGCCGGATCGGCTCACCCTCCACCAGCACCTGCTGGTCGAGCAAAGGCTGGACGATGCCGGAAATGGTCGTGCGGTTGACGCCGGCCAGTCGCGCCAGCTCCGCCCGGCTGGTCGGGCCGAGATCGAACAGCGTCTGCAGCACCCGCCCCCGATTGGCGGACCCGACCATCGAGGACGACAGCAGCGACCGGCCATGCGGCACCATCCGCACGTCGCCGGAGACATCCTCCTCGTCCATGGACCAACGCTGGGTGGAAGGTTCGCGCTCCAAGCTGCCCTCGTTGTGCTCGCGGCGACCGGATGGCCGGCCCTCCGCTTCCTATACGGAAACTCGGCTGGGTGCGCGCGCTGCCAGTCCGACCTCCGAATTAATTCTTAGCCGATCATCGGGTCGTTGACGAGTTAAAATGTTTGTGCGAGCCTCATACTAACAAGACGATCCGGACGCCGCCACAGCCTTCGATGGGAACCGAGGCTGCAGCGGCCAGTAAGCAGCCGTGCTCGTCGTGCTCAACGAGCGTCAGTCGTGGATCTGGCGCCGGACAATGCTTCCAAGAGGAGAGTGGGAACATGAAGTCTGGATTCGATTTCAATCTTTCGCGTCGAAGCCTGCTGAAAAGCAGCGCAGCGCTTGCTGGCACCGCGGCCATCGGCGGCGGGTTGATGCCGCGCCGTGCCATGGCTGCCGACAAGACCTTGCGCGTTCTGCTTGCCGGCGACCCGTTCTACTATGCGATCGAGGGGTTGAAGGACCAGTTCGAGCAGGAAACCGGCATCAAGCTGCAGATCGAGGCGATCTCGCTCGAGGCACTGCAGGCGCGCCTGACCTCGTCCTTCATCAGCAACGAGCCGGACGCCGACGTCATTTCGGTCGACCAGATGTGGCTCGGCCAGTATCTCGAGAGCAAGTGGATCACCCCGCTCAACGAGTTCATCAAGGCGGATAGCGACACGCATATCGCGGACTACATCCCCGAGGTGCTCTACTCGCTGAATACCTGGCGCGGCCAGATCGGCACGCTGCCGGTCGCCGCCTATGGTCAGATGGTGCTCTACCGCAAGGATTTCGCCGACAAGGCCGGAATCGCCGTGCCGGAGGATGGCAGCTGGTCGTGGAACGACTATCTCGCCGCCGTGCAGAAGATGAACGGCCAGGATTTCGACGGCCACAAGATGAGCGGCACCGTGCTGGCAGGCCAGCAGCCCGCCCCCGTCGTGCACATGTACTCGCAGCTCGCCGCCAGCATGGGCACGCGCTGGTTCAAGGACTTCCCGGCCGCGACGGCCTGGGATTTCCAGCCCACCATCAACAGCCCGGAAAACCTCGCCGCGCTGAAGATCTTCGCCGAGCTCTACAAGAACGCGCCGGCTGAATCGGTCGGCTACAACTGGTTCGACGCCGGCATGCGGTTCGCCAAGGGCGATGTCGGCATGTTCTACTGGTGGACGCCCTATGCCTACCTTTGCAAGAAGGACGGCTATATGAGCGGCAAGGACTCGGTCGTCGCCGACAAACTCGGCATCGCACGCCTGCCCAAGGGCCCGGGTGAACAGGTCGTGTCACTCGGCGGCCACAGCCTCGGCATCACCGCCAACACCGCCAATCGCGACGCCTCCTGGCAGTTCGTCAAATGGGCGACCTCGGCCAAGACGCAGAAGGCGATGGGCCTCTACAACAAGTATGGCTACCAGTTCTCCGACTTCGCCCGGCCGTCGCTCTACAAGGATGCCGAGCTGCTGAAGATCTACCCGCACCTGACTGCCCAGCTCGGCGATCTGGAGCGCGGCAACGGCAAGATCGTCCGCCCGCCGGTGCCGGTCTACACGACGCTCGAGGGCATTTACGGCCTCAACCTCAACAAGGTCCTGACCGGCCAGCTGACGCCCGAGGCCTGCCTCTCGGATACCTCGACCTTCTTCGAGACCATCCTCAAGGGCAACTTCCTGATCCCGTACCAGCAGGCATCGTTCAACGATACGCTGGACGCGACCAAGAGCCTGCTCAAGTCGCTCGCCTAAGTCCGGCGGCCGGCCGGAACCACCCTGCCAGGCGGTTCCGGCTTCAAGCAGAGCCTCTACCTGAGAGCAAAGAGCCCAAGATCTTTGCTCGACAAAGAGTGGACGGGACTTCCCTCCCGGCCCCGTCCACTCTCTTTCCATTGGAGCGTCCATGTCCGCAGTATCCATCGCCACGCCGCCGCGGGCGCGAAGGCGCTTGCCCGATTACACGCCGTGGCTGCTGATCAGCCCGTCCATCCTGCTGCTGGTGGCGCTGATCGCGTTCCCGCTGCTGTTCGCGCTCAAGAACAGCTTCTACTTCTGGAACCTGCAGATGGGCCCCTCGCCGATGGGTTTCATCGGCTTCGACAACTACAGGATGGCGTTGTCGAACGGCATGTTCCTCGACTCGCTGAAGACGACGCTGATGATGACCGTCGTCGGCACGGTGGTGGAATTCACGCTCGGCCTCGCCATCGCGCTCCTGCTCCTGCGCAAGCTGCGCGGCATCAAGCTGACCCGCGTGCTGCTGATCATGCCGACGACCATCGCGCCGATCGTCGTCGGTTTCCTGTTCCGCTACATGTATGATCCCAATGGCGGGCTGATCCCCTGGCTGCTCACCTCGGCCGGCATCCCGTTGCCGGCCGCCGGCCTGCTCGGCTCGCCGTCGACGGCGCTCTGGGCGGTGCTGTTCGCCGATATCTGGCAGTGGACCCCGTTCTTTGCCATCGTGCTCTATGCCGCCCTGCTCGCCGTGCCCGGCGAGATCGTCGAGGCGGCGAAGATCGATGGCATCACGCCCTGGAAGCAGTTGCTGCACATCAAGCTGCCGCTCATCCGCAAGACGGCGATGATCGTGGTGATGCTGCGCTTCATGCAGATCTTCAACACGTTCGACCTGGTCGTCGTGCTCACCAAGGGCGGGCCGGGAACGTCGAGCCGGACGCTCGGCTACAGCCTCTATCAAGCGGGCATGGTCGATTTCAACATCGGCCTCTCCAGCGCCATGACGTGGATGATGGTCATCGTCGTCAACGCCATCATCGGCCTCTTCGTCTTCTTCGCGTTCAAGGATTGGGATTGATATGGAAGGCTCGGAAAGCGTCGCCGGCCGGCTGCTCGGCTATGCGGCCATGGGGCTGCTGCTGCTGATCTTCATCGGCCCGATCCTGTGGTTCGTGCTGCTCGCGATCCGGCCGGCGGAAACCTATTTCGCCATGCCGCCGGTGCTGTCCTTCACGCCCAACTGGGAATCGATCCGCTACACCTTCTTCAACCCCGGCAACAACGCGCCGCAGCTGATGAACAGCCTGATCGTCGCGGTGGGCGCGGTCGCGCTCAACCTGCCGTTCTCGTTCCCGGCGGCCTATGCGCTGTCGCGCTACAAGATCCGCGGCCGCAAGCACATCATGCTCTGGTATCTCGGCCTGCTGATGGCGCCGCCCGTCGCCTTCCTGATCCCCTACTCGATCCTGGCCAGCCTTGCCGGTGTGAAGGGGACGTATTTCTCGATGATCCTGATCTCGCAGACCCTGACCATTCCGTTCTCGGTCTGGCTGATGCGGAGCTTCATCGACGAGGTCCCGATCGAGATCGAGGAAGCGGCGCGCATCGACGGGGCGGGCACGACCACGATCCTGCTCAAGTTCATCCTGCCGATGGTGATGCCGGGCCTGATCGTCACCTCGATGTTCGCCTTCGTGTTCTCGTGGAACAACGCGGCCTTCCCGCTGGTGCTGGCCAACCGCAGCACGACAACGCTGCCGGTCGGCACGCTGCAATATTTCGGCACCGCCGGCGTCACCTGGGGGTTCATCGCCTCGGCCGCCGTCGCCGCCATGATCCCCCCCATGCTGATTTTCCTCGTGCTCGACCGCTATGTCGTCCGAGGCCTGACCTTTGGTTCCGTGAAAGGATGAAACGGAAATGACGTCATCGCGTAAAGTTCGCTTCGGCGTGGTGGGAGCGGGCCTCTGGGGCTCGTTCCATTGCAAGACCCTGAGCGCCATCGAGGGCGCCGAGCTCGCCGCCGTCTGCGATCTCGACCCCGCCCGCGTCGCCGACATGCAGAAGCAGTTCGGCGCGGCCAAGACCTATACCGATTATCGCCAGCTGCTGGCCGATCCCGATATCGACGCCGTCACGGTGGCGACGCCCGATTTCGCCCATGGCGACATCGTCCTGGCCGCCATCCAGGCCGGCAAGCATGTGATGAGCGAGAAGCCGCTCGCGACCACGCTGGCCGAGGTCGAGGCGATCGCCGCCGCCGCCGACAAGGCCGGCGTCAAGGTGATGGTCGACTTCCACAACCGCGTGAACCCGGCCATCGCCGCCGCCCGCGACGCCATCGCCGCCGGCGAGATCGGCATGCCGCTGCATGCCTCCGCCAAGCTGTCGAACACCGTGTTCGTGCCCTATGACCTGCTGTCCTGGGCCGGCCGCTCGTCGGCGCTCTGGTTCCTGGGCAGCCATTCGCTCGACGCGCTGCGCTTCATCATGGGCGCCGAGGTCAAGCGCGTGCAGGCGATGGTGCGGCGCGGCTACCTGGCGTCGAATGGCGTCGATACCGCCGACGTCCATCTCTCGATCCTCGAATTCGACAATGGCGCAATCGCCCAGATGGAAAACAGCTGGGTGCTGCCGCGCGACATGCCCGGCGTCGTCGATTTCCGGCTCGAGTTCATCGGCGAGAAGGGTGCGATCCAGACCGACACGGCGCAGAACAGCGCCTTCAGCAAATACACCGGCTCCGGCCGGCGGGCCTATGACCTGCTCGGCGTGACGCCGGCGGCGGGCGGGCGCATCGGCGGCTTCGTCATGGAGGCGATCGCCCGCTTCATCGATTCAGTCGCGCATGACGCGCCGCTGCTGGCCGATGCGCAGGACGGCCTGCGCGTGACGCGCGTGCTGACGGCGATCGAAGAGGCGGCCGCAACGGGCAAGATCATTACGCTCGCCGACGGCGTCTAGGCGCGACGAACACAAGAGGGCAGCGCGGATCCTTCCGCGCTGCCTTTTTGACTCCGGTCAGGGGCTCAGCGCCCTTTCGGCTTTGGCTTTGACTCGGAAGCGATGCTCTTGCGCAGCGCATCCATGATGCTGACCACGTTGCCGTGGCTGGCCGGCGCCTCCTTGCGGGCCGGGGGCTTCCTGCCCCTCTTCTTCGCCGCGATGATATCCAGGAGACGCTCCTGCACGGGATCGCTCACCATGGCCGGCGACCAGGTCTTGATGCGTTCCCTGATCAGGGTCTGCATCATTTCCAGCAGCTTCGGATCCGCCTTGGCGTCGCCAATCGGCTCGAAATAATCATCCTCCGGGCGGATCTCGTCACCGTAGTGGAGGGTCCAGAGTTCGATGCCATTGTCGCGCGGCTTCAGCATCACGGCCCGCTCGCGCCGATAGAGGACCAGGCGGGAAATACCGACCGTGCCCGTCGCGGCCATGGCGTCGCGAATGACCGAGAAAGCCTCCTCGCCGACCGGGTCGTCCGGCACGAGATAATGCGGCTTGTCGTACCAGATCCAGTCAATGTCATCCGCCGGCACGAACATCTCGATATCGATCGTGCGCGTGCTTTCCA
>Ga0182738_1001862_pt1 | contig 25624 bp, 25 predicted proteins | sample eDN5th30CBELigMG_FD_128876 | JGI IMG/M metagenome (GOLD analysis project Ga0182738, IMG submission 128876) | Enriched Miracle-Growth compost microbial communities from Emeryville, California, USA - eDNA 5th pass 30_C BE-Lig MG (version 2)... ...
GAAGCCCAGGGCGCGCAGCTCCTGCTGCATGGCCGGCTCGGCCACGATGGCGGCCAGCTCGCGGTAAAGGAAATCGAGCACGTCCGCGGGCGTGCCGGCGCGCGCCAGCAGGCCGTGCCACTGGTCGAGCTGGTAGCCGGGATGGCCCTGCTCGGCCACCGTGGGCACGTCGGGCAGTTGCGGCGAGCGCTGCGGCGAGGTCACCGCCAGCGCGCGCAGCCGCCCGGCCTTGATGAAGGGCGCGGCGCTGGATGCGGTGACGATGGCCGCGCCGACCTGGCCGGCGACCACGTCGTTGAGCGCCGGGCCGCAGCCGCCGTAGGGCACGTGCAGCAACTTGCGATGGGCCGCCCGGGCAAGCATCTCGCCGGCCAGGTGCTGGGGCGTGCCGTTGCCGCAGGAACCGTAGGGCGGCGCCATGTCCGCTGTCTTTGCCGCGGCCGCGCCCTTCGCGCCGGCGGCGCCGTCCTGGGCAGCCAGGCCGCCGGAAGCGCCCGGACCGCCGGAAGCGGCCGAGCGGCCGGACGCGACCGGGCGGCCGTGCGCCTCCCCTTCCCCATCCAGCCAGCCGGCCAGGTCGCGCACCGGCGAAGCGGCCGGCACGGCGATGACCGAAGGCACGTAGGCCACGTTGATCACCGCGGCGAAGTCGTCCTTGGGCGAAAAAGGCAGGCTGCGGAAGACGCCCGGATTGATCGCGAAGGAGCTGTTCACCATCAGCAGCGTGTAGCCGTCCGGCGCGCTTTCGGCGACGTAGCGGGCGCCGACGTTGCCGCTGGCGCCGGGGCGGTTCTCCACCGTGACGGGCTGGCCGATGCGGCGGGCCAGGCGCTCGCCCAGCTTGCGCGCCAGCAGGTCGGTGCCGCCGCCGGGCGGGAAGGTGACGACGATGGTGATGGCGCGGGAGGGATAGCCTGCCGCATGGGCGGGCGGCAGGCCGGCCAGGGCTGCGCACAGGGCGATTCCCCAGGCGAATGCGGCCAGGGGCGCGGGCCGGCGGCCAAGCGCGCTGGCCGGACGCGGGACGAGCGAGGCCCGTCCGCGGATGAAGGCGGAAAACATGATGGAACTCCGTCGAAGGAAAAAAGCGGGAAGGCCCGCGCCGGGCGCTAGCCTCGGTGGTCCAGGCCGATGTCGAGCACCGTCGCGCTGTGCGTCAGCCAGCCGGCGGAGATCAGGTCCACCCCGCTGGCGGCCATGGCCGGCGCGGTGGCGGGCGTGATGCGGCCGGAGGCCTCGGTCACCGCGCGGCCGTCCACCATGGCCACGGCGCGGCGCAGCAGGTCCGGGCCCATGTTGTCCAGCAGCACGGCGTCGGCGCCCACGGCCAGGGCCTCTTCCAGCTGCTCCAGGGTATCGACCTCCACCTCGATCTTGACCAGGTGGCCGATGGCCGCGCGGGCGCGTTCGATGGCCGGGCGCACGCCGCCGGCGATGGCGACGTGGTTGTCCTTGATGAGCACGGCGTCGTCCAGGCCGAAGCGGTGGTTGGCGCCGCCGCCCACGCGCACCGCGTACTTCTGCAGCGCGCGCAGGCCGGGCAGGGTCTTGCGCGTGCAGACCACCCGCGTGCGGTAGCCGCGGATCGCGTCGGCGATGCCCGCCGTGGCGGTGGCCACGCCGCTCAGGTGGCACAGGAAATTCAGCGCCACGCGCTCGGCGCTCAGCACGCCGCGCGCCGGGCCCTGCACCACGGCCAGCACGTCGCCGGCGGCGATGCGGCTGCCGTCCGGCTTTTCCGGCGTGAAGCGGATGCCCGGCTCGACCAGGCGGAAGGCCAGGCGGGCGGCGTCCAGCCCCGCCACCACGCCGGGCTGGCGGGCCACCAACGCGGTCTCGGTCTGCAGGCCGGCGGGCACGATGGCGTCGGTGGTGATGTCGCCGGCGCGGCCCAGGTCTTCCAGCAGCGCGGCGCGCACGGCCGGCTCCACCATCAGGTCGGGCAAGGGGGCGGCCAGCGTCTCCGGGCTGGCCGACGACGCCGGGACGGCGTGCAGTACGGGGCGGGTCGTTATGCTCATTTTGAGTATTTAAGGGTCAAAAAAAAGGGCGAGGCACTTATGCTAGAACTGAGCATAAGTGGGTGTCAAGCCATTAGTGGTTCCGCAGGAGCGAAGGTACGATTTCGTGGTACCGAGAACCGGCGAGACAGCCCCGCCATGCTGACGTACCGCCGCGAGGGCCTGTGCAGCATCACGGAATTCCGCTTCCCGGTGGTAAATTTGCGCAGCTGGCTGGACCGCTGGGACGAACTGGAAACCGCAGCCGCGCACAACCCGTTCGCGATGGTCGTGATGGCGCATCTGCTGTCGCAAGGCCCGGCCAGCCGAAGCGGTCTGCCCCACGGCGAACGGCAAACCTACCGGCTGCGCGGCAAGATCGGGCTGACGCGCATGCTCTACCAAAGCGGCTACGACCGGCAGGACGTGCTGGAGCTGTACCGCTTGATCGACTGGATGATCGCCTTGCCGCAGGCGCAGGAGGAACAGTTCATCCAGGCCAGCGTGGACATGGAAAAGGAGCGGGAAATGGCATTCGTATTGACTGCAGAGCGGGTAGGCGAGCGCCGCGGGCACAAGGCGGGGGTCCAGCAGGGTCGCCAGGAGGAACGCCTGGAACTGCTGCGCAGATTGCTGGCCCGCAAGTTCGGCCCGCTGCCGCAGTGGGCCGAGGCGCGCCTGGCCCAGGCCGACGCCGCGGACCTGCTGGGCTGGAGCGACCGCGTGCTGGACGCCGAAACGCTGGAAGCGGTCTTCGAGGCAAGCGCCTGACCACCGCTACTGCGCCCGCGCCAGCGGCAGCTTGCTGCCGGCGATGGCCCGCTCCAGCAGCACGCCGCGCCGGAAGCGGAACAGCTTGGCGGGGCGGCCGGCGCCGCCGGCCAGGACCTCGCCGGTTTCCTCGACCAGCTCCTGCTGCTCGATCAGGCGGCGGAAGTTCTGCTTGTGCAGGGGCCGGCCGGCCAGGGCCTCGACCGTCTGCTGAAGCTGCAGCAGGGTGAAGTCCGGCGGCATCAGCTCGAACACCACCGGCCGGTACTTGATCTTGGCGCGCAGGCGGGCGATGCCGGTGGCCAGGATGCGGCGGTGGTCGTGGCGCATCGGCTCGCCGGTGGGCAGGCTCGCATCGCCGGCCCTGCCCGCCGGCCCCTTGCCCCCGCGCCGGCGCGCCTCGGCCACCAGGCCGGCTTCGTAGAGCAGCTCGTAGCGCTGCAGGATGGCGTCCTCGCTCCAGGCGTGGCCGCCCAGGCCGAAGGTCATTGCGGCGCGCTGCTCGCGCATGCGCCGCTCGGCCGAGCCGGGCGCCGCGGCCACCCAGGCGCGCAGGGCCGGCACGATGCGCCCGGCCAGCAGCGCGGGCGGGCCGTCGCGGTGGTCTTCCCAGGGGAAGTAGCGATACCAGTCCTGCCAGCCCGCGCCCGCGTCGGGCGAGGCGGCCGCTTCGCGCGTCAGGGCCAGGTAGCTGATGGAGATCGCGTGCCATTCGCCGCCCGATTCGTCGTAGCGATCGCTGTCGGCGAAGGTGTAGAGCTGCTCGACGTAGCCCAGGGGATGGTGGGTCTGCGCCTCGACCCAGGCGCGCAGGCCGGCCTGCAGCGAGCGGTGCGAGCGCTCCAGCGGGCCGGACGGCAGCGCGCTGGCGTCGCGCGTGGTGAGCACCCTCGGCGCGCCGTCGGTGACGGCGACCAGCACGGCGACCAGGTCGGCGGCGATGGAGTGGTGGGCGGCGTCGGTCAAGTCGGGAGGCACTCGTCGGTCGTCTGCATGAGGCGGCGCTGTGCCGGATTATCTGTGCCCGATTATAGAAGCCGGCCTCGAACCTGGGCGATCAGACGCAGCGTGCGCGATCAGACGTAGGCGATCAGCCGCCCCATGGCCGCCACGCCCAGCCAGATCAGCAGCGACGCGGCGGCCTGCACCCGGCCCAGCATGGGCGGGTTGTCGTCCCAGCCGGCGATGCGGCCCGACCACCAGCCGCGGAACAGCACGGCGTTGGCCAGCCCCAGCGCGATCCACAGCAGCTTGAGCTGCAGCAGCGGCTGCGCCGACAGCGGGCCGGCGTCGGCGGTGAACAGCAGCGCGCCGCTGCCCAGCAGCAGCACCAGCCCCGCCACGGCCAGCGGCGTGAGCAGCGCCGACGCATCCGGCAGGGGCACGCGCCGGCCCGCGCCCAGCAGGCGCAGGTCGAGCAGGATCATGGAGCCGAGCAGCAGCACCAGGCCCAGCAGGTGGACCAGGTTGGCGGCGGGATAGGCCCACGGCGAGCCGCGCATCCACGCGCCCAGCGCGGAAGCCTCCAGGGCGGCGGCCCAGGCGGCGCCGTTCATGGACAGGACCTCATTGGCGATCTCCGGGTGCTCCAGGGACTGTTGGCGCTACAGGCAGCCACGCACGCCCCTAGCGCAGCTCCACCGTCTTGCCGTCCACGGTGATCCGCTCGGCGCGCAGCTCCGGCGTGCCGTCGGACTTGGGATAGCCGACGATGCGCACCGTCTTGCCCACCTTCAGCGAGTCCTCCGGCAGCCCGCGCGCCTGCATGCGCGAGATCGGCGCCAGCACGATGTGCCAGCGCCGGCCCTGGTAGTCGACCTCGACGTCGGCGTGCGGGTTGCGGTAGTGCACCGCCTGCAGCGGCACGTCCATGGTCACGATGCGCTCGGCGTCGTAGCTGCTCCAGCCGTGGTGCGCCTGCGCGGGCAGGGTGGCCGACAGCGCGGCGAGCAGCGCCAGCCGCCGGAGGGGAAGTCGTCGATGCATGATGGTCTCCCGAGGCCCATGTCGAAGGCGGCGCCGCGGCGCGCCGCCCTGCGGGCCACTATAACCATCGTCGCCGCGGGCCACAACGGCGCGCGGCCTCAGCCGACCTGGGCCAGCAGCTCCTGCGCGATCATGTGCAGGCCGAGCAGCACCAGGCTGGCCAGGAAGCACTTGCGGAACAGCGCCGGCGACAGCCGCTCGCGCAGGGTCTGCCCCAGCTGCATGCCCAGCAGCGCCGGCAGCAGCATCAGCAGCGACGCGCCCGCGGCGGCGCCGGAATAGCGGCCGTTGGCGTACAGCCCCGCGGCCAGCGCCACGGTGGACACGGTGAACGAGATCCCCATGGCCTGCATCAGTTCGTCGCGCCGCAGGCCCAGCGCCTGCAGGTACGGCACGGCGGGGATGACGAAGACGCCGGTGGCCGCCGTCACCGCGCCCGTCAGCGCCCCCACCAGCGGGCCCAGCCAGTCCTCGTCGCGCGGGCGGACCGCAAGCTGCGCGCCGACCAGCCCCCAGGCCGCGTAGGCGACCAGCGCCACGCCCAGCGAGGCCATGGCCCAGGCACCGGCCGGCGCGCCGAACCACCAGGCCCCCAGCAGCGTGCCGGCGCACACGCCGGCCTGCATGGGCAGCAGGCGGCGCAACAGCCCGCCCAGGTCGCGCAGGGGCCGGATCTGCCAGACGTTGGTGACGAGCGAGGGCACGATGAGCAGGGCCGCAGCCTGCGCCGGCGGCATCAGCAGCGCCAGCAGCGCCATCGACACCGTCGGCAGGCCCAGCCCCACCACCCCTTTGACCAGACCCGCCAGCAGGAAGACGGATGCGGCCGCCAGCGTCAACGCCATGCTTGCGCCTCGCGCAGCGCCGCCCGCCCCCGTGCGGCCATGCCGGCTGGCCGCGGCGACGCTTGCGCAGGAAGCTGTTTCGATGTCCTGTCCATATCCGGCTCCGTTCGATGCCTGTCCTGCACGCATCTTCGCGGATGCGAGGCGGAACGGGAAAGCTGGATTTTCCGGACCCTGCCTGCGGCCCGGCCGGAGGCAAGGAGGCCAGGCCATGGCGGGATGCGGCGCGGCCGCCGCCCGGCACCTGCCGGACGCTAACCCTCGGCCGGCGCCGCGATGCGGGCGACGAAATCCTGCAGGTAGTCCGGCAACGCCTTCATATCGCGCGCGCAGATCGCCAGGGTGCGCTGCGCCCAGGCGTCGTCCAGGCTCACCAGCGCGATGTCCAGGTTGCCGGCCAGGCGTTCGGCGGCGTGGCGCGGCACGACCCCGATGCCTATGCCGCTGCGGACCATGCGGCAGACGGCGTCGAAGCTGCGCAGCTGCACGCGGTAGTTCAGGCGCCGGCCCATCTGGCGGGCGTGCTGCTCGACGTGCTCCTGCAGGGCGCTGCCCTCGACCAGGCCGACGAATTCGGCGTCGACCACTTCCTCGAAGCGCACCGACGCGCGCCCGGCCAGCGGGCTGCCGGGCGGCACGGCCAGCACCAGCCGGTCTTCGCGGAAAGGCAGCCGGTCCAGGCCGTGCAGGTCGACGGAGTCGGCGACGATGCCGACGTCGGCCGTGCCCGCGCGGATCGCGTCGGCGATCTCGCGGCTGAGCTTTTCCTCGACGCGCACCGATATGCGCGGGTTGTCGGCCAGGTAGCGGGCCAGCGCGTCGGGCAGGTGCTCGGCCAGCGCCGACGTATTGCACAGCAGGTGGATGTGGCCGCGCAGGCCGCCGCCGTAGCGGCCCAGGTCGCTGCGCATCTGCTCCATCTGGCGCAGCACCGAGCGGGCGTGCTGCGCCAGCGTGCGGCCGGCGTCGGTGGGCTGGACGCCGCTGCGGCTGCGGCGCAGCAGCGGCACGCCCAGCTCGCGCTCCATGCCGCGGATGCGCTCGCTGGCCGATTGCAGCGCCAGGTGGGCGCGCCCGGCGCCGGCGGTGATGCTGCCGGCCTCCACGACGTGCAGGAAGAGGCGTAGGTCGGTGAGGTCGAAGCGCATGGGCCGGGCGCGCCGGTGATGGGAACGGCGCTTACGGTATCACTTCCGTCCTGGCCTGCGCAGGCCGGCCCTCCACTTGCCGGCGGCGCCCTTTCGCCCCGGGCCCTCGCATCCCCGGCGCCCGCGCCGGCCCTCGCCCTTTCCGCATCCCCCGATTGACCCCGCGGCCCCTGCCGTGCGAATATCCGGCGATCAATTTATGGGATTCAAATCCTATATATTGAAAACTCATAAGCTTCCTTCCCTGGGCAATGAAAGCCCCGCGGGACATGCCAACGACATCGGAGACAACCATGCATAAGAAATCTTGGCAACGCATCGCAGCAGCCCTTTGCCTGAGCCTGATCGGCGCGGGCGCGTGTGCGCAGGAATGGCCGCAGCGCCCCATCCGCCTGGTCGTGCCCTTCCCGCCCGGCGGGGCGAGCGACGCGGCCGGCCGCATCTACGCCCAGTACCTGGGCGACAAGCTGGGCCAGCCGGTGGTGGTGGACAACCGCGGCGGCGCCGGCGGCGAGATCGGCGCGGAGCACGTCGCCAAGTCCGAGCCCGACGGCTACACGCTGCTGCTGGGCGCGCTGGGCAGCCACAGCATCCACGCGGCGATGGGGCAGAGCCCCTACGACCTGTCCACCGCCTTCATCGGCGTGTCCATGGCGTCGACGACGCCGATGGTGGTGGCGGTCAACAACAAGGTGCCGGCCAAGTCCGTCAAGGAGCTGATCGAGCTGGCCAAGCGCCAGCCCGGCAAGCTGACCTACGGCTCGGCCGGCCCCGGCACGCCGCAGCAGATGGCCATCGAGCTCTTCAAGACCAGCACCGGCACCGACATGCTGCACGTGCCCTACAAGGGCAGCGGCCCGTCGATGGCGGCGCTGCTGGGCGGCCAGGTCGATTTCGTGTTCGAGACGCTGCCGGCGCTCAAGGGCCAGATGGACGGCCAGCGCATCCGCCTGCTGGCGGTGACCAGCGACGCGCGCTCGCCCAGCCTGCCCGACCTGCCCACGCTGCAGGAGGAAGGCGTGAAGGGCTATGCGGTCAGCAACGCCTATGCGGTGCTGGCCCCGGCCGGCACGCCCGCCGCAGTCGTCGAAAAGCTGGGCCGGGCCATGCAGGAAGTCGGCGCCATGCCGGAAGTGCAGCAGAAGTTCCGCCACCAGGGCTCGGAAGCCGTCACCAGCACGCCGCAGGAAACCACCGGCCTGCTGCAGGCCGAGCTGCGCAAGTGGCAGGCGGTGGTCGCGCAGTCCAACCTGGCCGACGAAAAGGCCTCGAAGTAGCGTCAGCGCGCCTGCGCCCGCGCGAACTCGCTGCACTGCACGGCCGTCTCGGCCACCGCCATCACCAGCGGATCCGAGGCATTGCGCCGCTGCAGCACCACGAACTCCACGGGCGGCAGGCGCGGCCGGGTATTGAGCAGCTGCAGCTGGCCGTCGGCGATCTCCTTGCGGTAGGACGCCAGGGGCAGCAGGCTCACGCCCAGCCCGGCCAGGGTCAGCTCGCCCAGCACGCGCACGTTGCTGCACGACACGACGGGGCGGTACTGCGCGCCGCCGGCCTCGAACCAGCGCTGGATGACGGGATAGTGATGCGATGCTTCCGACAGGCCCAGCACCGGCCAGCCGGCCAGCCCGGCCGGCGCCAGCGGCCCGGCCGGCACGCCCAGCGCCGGCGCGGCCATCCAGACGAATTCGTCGCAGCCCAGGGACGCCGCCTGCAGGCCGGTGTCGTCGACCGGGCCGGTGACCAGCGCCAGGTCCAGGTCGGCCGCGCGCAGCCGGTCGACCAGCGTGGCGGTGAGCGCCACGTCCAGGCCCAGCGTCAGGCCGGGATAGCGCTCGCGCAACGCCGCCACCAGCCGGGGCAGCCAGGTGATCGCCACCTGGCCGACCACGCCCATGCGCACCACGCCGCTCAGCGCCCGGGCGTCGCCGACCTGCAGGCTGATGTGCGCGGCCAGCGACACCATGCGGCGCGCCAGCTCCAGCAGCTCCCGGCCCTTGGGGGTGAGCCGGGCGCGGTGCCGGCTGCGGTCGAACAGCGCCACGCCCAGGGATTTCTCCAGCTCGCGCACGCGCGCCGATACCGTGGACTGCGTGGTGTAGAGCGCGTCGGCCGCGGCGGCGAAGCTGCCCGTCTCGACGATGCGCAGGAAAGTCTCCAGGTGCCGGATCAGCATGCCGTTACGCCCCCCATCGTTTTCTTAAATTGATCTTCATCAAAATATATCGCTTTCTTGAATGATGCGGGCTGCCTACACTGCCTGCATGCCGCTAGCGCCCCGTCCCGCCGGTCCGTCGGCGGGACGGGGCGGCAGGAGCGGCGCCACCGAAGGAGATCCCCATGGGAGCCAGGGAACAGATACTGACCGAAGACCCGCACGCGCACCCGTCGCGCGTGCGCGAGACCCCGTTCGCGGGGCCCATCGCCTGGAGCCGCGAAACGCTGTCGCCGTCCGACGGCATGATCGCGCTCGACGCCGCCAGCCGGCGCGAGCTGGACGAGGTGGTGGAAACGCTGCGCCACAACCCGCTGCCCACGCCGCTGCTGACCCCGGACGAGTTCGAACTGAGCGCCTGTCGCGCCATGATGGCGCGCGCCAAGGACGTGCTGGAGAACGGCGTGGGCTTCGTCATCATCGACCGCCTGCCCATGGACGACTACTCCGTGGACGAGGCGCGCGCGGTCTACTGGCTGCTGGCGCAGATGGTGTCGCGCCCGGTGGCGCAGAGCTGGGACGGCAAGATGATCTACGACGTGCGCGACATGGGCCGCCCGCCCGGCAACGGCGTGCGCCCGGACATCACCAACGCCGAGCAGAACTTCCACACCGACAACAGCTACAACATCTACCCGCCCGACTACGTGGCCCTGCTGTGCCTGCGCCCGGCCAGGGAAGGGGGCGTCAGCAGCATCGTCAGCTTCTACACGGTCTACAACGAAATGCTGGCGCGCCACCCGGACCTGGTGCCGCGGCTCTACCAGCCCTACCTGTTCGACCGCCAGCGCGAGCACGCCCCCGACGATCCCAAGGTGCTCAGCCATCCGCTGTTCCAGGAGCGCCGGGGCGAGAAGCGCAACGGCGAGATCGTCTGCCGGCTGTCGCACCGCCACGTGGTCAACGGCTACAGGATGGCCGGCGTGGACTTCGACCCGCTGGGCGAGCGCGCGCTGCACACGCTGGAGGAAACGATGATGGAGCCGCGCCTGGCGCGCGAGTTCTTCTTCGAAGCCGGGCAGATCCAGATCGTCGACAACACGCGCCTGGGCCACCGCCGCACGGCGTTCACGGACTACGAAGAGGAAGACCGCAAGCGGCACCTGGTGCGGCTCTGGCTGCGCCACGAAGGCCGCCGCTTCTACAACGGCTAAGGCCTGCCTCCGGCGGCTGCCGCGCCGCCGTCCGTTTTCCCCGGGCGCCGGCCGGCGCCCGGTTTCCCATCCCCCCGATCCGCCTGCCCGGCGCCGCCTCTCCCGGCCGCGCCGGGGCCGGCTGCGTCCGGCATTTCCAGAATATCCTAATTCTTGAAAACACTATCCCAAGAAATGGATTATGATACCGGGCAGCCGGCTCCTGCGCCGGCCACCGCCAACCCGCAGCCCGAGCACTGCTACTATTTCCGAGCCTGTCCCAAATCCTAGGAACTCTCATGGACAAAACCTTGCTCAAAGGGCTGATGGTGCTCGAAGCGATCACGGAAATGGACGGACAATCCCGCACGATCGACGAAGTCGCCGCCCGCGTCGGCCTGACGCGCAGCAACGCTCACCGCACGCTGCAGACGCTGGCGCACGCCGGCTACGTGGCCAAGGACCGCGCCACCGGCGCCTGGCGCGGCACCATCCGCCTGTTCGAGCTGGGCGCGCGACAGATCGCCGGCATGGACGTGCGCCGCCTGGCCGCGCCCTACATGCGCGAGCTGGCCGACAAGACCGGCGAGACCGTGCACCTGTCGGTGCTGGACGGGCTGGACGTGGTCTACGTCGACAAGATCGATTCGCCGCAGCCCGTGCGGGCCTACTCGGTGATCGGCGGGCGGGCGCCCGCCTACGCGGTGGCCACCGGCAAGGCGCTGCTGGCCTGCCAGCCCGACGACTACCTGGACCGCTTCGAGGGCGAGCTGCACGCCCACACCCCCGCCACGCTGACCACCCTGCCCGAGCTGCGCCAGGCCCTGGCCAAGATCGCGCGCGCCGGCTACGCCGTCAACACCGGCGAATGGCGCGCCAGCGTCTGCGGCCTGGCGGTGGCCGTGTTCAACGGCCTGGACCAGCCCGTGGCGGCGCTGGGCATCTCCGGCCCGCGCGAGCGGCTGAGCGCGGCGCGCCTGAAGCTCTGCGCGCCCGACGTCGTGCGCTGCGGCGCCAACCTTTCCCGGGAGCTGGGCGCCGGCAGCCTGGCTGCCGCCCAGTCTTCGCGACATTCCTGACCCGCAAGGCCATCATGACCCCATCCTCCGCACTGCAAGGCATCACCGTCCTGGAATTCTGCAACGTCGCCGCCGGCCCGTTCTGCGGCATGCTGCTGGCCGACATGGGCGCCGACATCATCAAGGTCGAGAACCCCGACGGCGGCGACACCCTGCGCAGCTGGCCGCCGATCACCGACGGCTACAGCGAGAACTTCGCCTCGCTCAACCGCAACAAGCGCTCGATCACGCTCAACCTGAAGGACCCGGCCGACCGCGACGCCGCCCGCCGGCTCGCGCAGGACGCCGACGTGCTGATCGAGAACAACCGCCCCGGCGTCATGGCGCGCCTGGGCCTGGGCTTCGACGAGCTGCGCGCGCTCAACCCGCGGCTGGTCTATTGCTCGATCTCGGCCTACGGCCAGTCCGGCCCGCGCTCGCAGGAAGGCGGCTTCGACCTGACCATCCAGGCCATGAGCGGCATCATGAGCGTGACCGGCGAGCCCGACGGCGCGCCGGTCAAGTGCGGCGTGCCGCTGGCGGATTTCTCCGCCGGCCTGTACGCGGCCTTCTCGATCGCCTCGGCGCTGCGCGCGGTGGCCGCCGGCGCGCCCGGCACCCACATCGACGTGCCCATGCTGGGCGCCACGCTGGGCATCGCCGCGCTGCAGACCTCGGAGTACTTCGGCAACGGCGTGGACCCGGTCAAGCTGGGCTCGGCGCATCCGCGCAACGCCCCGTACCAGGTGTTCCGCTGCGGCGACGGCTACTTCGGCATGGCGGCCGGCAACAACGCGCTGTGGAAGAGCGTGTGCGGCGTGGTCGGCCGCAACGACCTGCTCGCCGACGAGCGCTTCGCCACGCCCAGCACCCGCGCCAGGCACCAGGTGGCGCTGCGCGAGCTGCTGGAGGACATCTTCATGACCGCCGGCAGCGAGCAGTGGCTGGAGCGCTTCCGCGCCGCCGGCGTGCCCTGCGCGCCGATCAACCGCTATTCCGACGTGCTGGCCGACGAGCAGGTCGAGCACATGCAATGGGTGCAGCCGCTGACCCTGCCCAACGGCGTGCAGACCCGCACCTTCGGCGCGCCGGTGCGCTTCGACGGCCAGACCACCGCCATCCGCCGGCCGCCGCCGGGGCTGGGCGAGCACAACGAAGAAATCCTGGGCCCGCTGCGCGCCGAGGCAGAAAAGGCGGCGTCGTGAGCGGGGCAGGCATGGAGACGGCGAACCTGGTCGACACCCGCATCGAAGGCGGCGTGTGCCGCATCGTCCTGAACCGCCCCGACAAGATGAACGCCCTGTCGGCGGCCATGGTCGAGCAGCTGCACGACGCGCTGGACCGAGCCCACGCCGAACGCTGCGCCCTCATCGTGCTGAGCGGCGCGGGGCGCAACTTCAGCGCCGGCTTCGACTTCGGCGACGTCGACGCGCAATCCGAAGGCGACCTGCTGCTGCGCTTCGTGCGCATCGAGATGCTGCTGCAGAAGCTGGCCGGCTCGCCCTGCCTGACGGCGGCCTTCGCGCACGGCAAGAACTTCGGCGCCGGCGTGGACCTGTACGCCGCCTGCCGCCTGCGCTACTGCACGCCGGAGGCCAGCTTCCGCATGCCGGGCCTGAAGTTCGGCCTGGTGCTGGGCAGCCGCCGCTTCGCCGACCTGGTCGGGCGCGAGACCGCGCGGCGCATCCTGGAGCAGGCGCGCGCCTTCGCCGCGGACGAGGCGCTGGCCATGGGCTTCGCGCAGCAGGCGCTGGCGCAGGACCAGTGGCCCGCCGCCGAGGCCGAGGCCGCCGCGGCCGCCGGCCAGCTGGACGGCCAGGCGCGGGCCGGCCTGTACGCGGCGCTGGACGCCGGCGACGCCGACCGCGACCTGGCCGCGCTCGCGCGCTCGGCCGCGCGGCCGGGGCTGAAGCGGCGCATACTTGCCTATCTGGGCAGGAGCTGAAAGGAGACAGTCATGGAGACGAACACCGCTTCCGGCTTCAAGGCCGGCGGCAAGCAGGTATCCCTGGCCGAACTGGCCGCGCTGGTCCCCGACGGCGCATCCATCTCGCTGGGCGGCAGCTTCCTGCACCGCGGGCCCTTCGCCCTGGTGCGCGAGCTGATCCGCCAGGGCCGGCGCGACCTGGAGCTCATCAAGCAATCGCCCGGCTACGACGTGGACATCCTGTGCCGGGCCGGCGCGCTGCGCCGCGTGCGCGCCGGCATCGTCGCCATGGAAGGCAACTTCGGGCTGGCGCCCTGGTACCGCAAGGCCATAGAAAGCGGCAGCGTGCAGCTCGAAGAGCACGCCTGCGCGAGCCTGACCGCGGGCCTGCGCGCGGCGGCCTTCGGCGTGCCCTTCCAGCCCTGCGGCGGCCTGCACGGCAGCCGCCTGCCCGAACTGAACGGCTGGAAGTGCCTGGACGACCCCTACGGCGGCGGCAAGCCGGTGTGGGTCATCCCGCCGATCCGCCCGGACTTCGCCATCCTGCACGCCAGCGAGGTCGACGCCGCGGGCAACGTGCGCATCGCCGGCACCTACCACTGGGACCGCATCATGAGCCGCGCGGCAGGCAGCGTGCTGGTGACGGCCGAGCGGGTGGTCGACGACGCCGTCTTCAAGCAGGCGCCCGAGGCCACCGTGGTGCCCTACTTCATGGTGCAGGCCATGGCCATCGTGCCGCAGGGCGCTTGGCCCGGCTCGTGCTGGCCGGACTACGCCATCGACTACCCCGCGGTCGAGCGCTACCTGGAGCCCGGCGACGAAGCGCTGGCCCGCCACCTGGAAGCGGCGCCGGAAACCCGGGAGGCCGCCCATGCCTGACAACCGCACGGCCGGGCGTCCCGCCGCGGCATCCGCATCGTCGTCCACCGCCGCATCCTGGTCGCCCTTCTCCTATATCGTCGTCAACCTGGCGCGCTTCATCCGGCCCGGCGAAATCACCTTCAGCGGCGTCAACTCCACCTTCCCCATGCTGGCCTGCCTGCTGGCCAAGCGCGCCTACGACTGGGACTTCGTCTACATCAACGTGGCCGGCGGCGTCGATCCCGAGCCCGGCCATATCCCGCTGTCGAGTTCCGACCCGGTGCTGGCCGAGCAGTCCGCCTCCATCTTCGCCAACGAGGACTTCTACGACCTGTGCACGCGCGGCCGCATGGACCTGACCTTCCTGGGCGCGGCGCAGATCGACGGCGAAGGCAACGCCAACAACTCCGTCATCGGCGACTGGCACCGCCCCAAGGTGCGCCTGCCCGGCGGCGGCGGTGGCGCGGTCATGCTGCCCACCGCGCGGCGCGCCTGCACCTGGCGCACCGAGCACTCGCGCCGCACCTTCGTGCCGCGGCTGGACTTCCGCACCGCGGCCGGGGGCTTTCACGGCGTGGTCACGCCGATCGCCGTCTTCGTCAAGCGCGACGGCCGGCTGGCGCTGCAGTCCTGGCACCCCGAGTCCAGCCTGGAAGAGGTGCGCGAGCGCACCGGCTTCGACTTCGATGCCGCGGGCGCCGGTCCCACCGCGCCGCCCACGGCCGCCGAGGAACGGACGCTGGCCGCGCTGGATCCCGACGGCCGCTTCGAGCACGACGCCAACGTAACCCTGCGCTGAAAGCGGCAAGCCATGGCTGACATGAACGACACGCCTGCAGACACCTACGGCCCCACCCTGGTCCACACCTGGCATCACGCCTGGCGCGATCCGGCGCGGCGCGATGCGCCCGCGCTGGCGAGCGAATCCGGCACGCTGAGCTATGCGCAACTGTTCGACCGCGTGGGCCGCGTGGCCGCCGGCCTGCGCGCGCGCGGCGTGGGGCGCGGCGCGCGCGTGGCCATCGCCATGGAGCGCTCGCCCGCACAGGTGGCGATCCTGCTCGGCGCCATGGCCGCCGGCGCCTGCCCCTGCCCGCTGGAGGCCGGCCTGTCGGCCGCCGAGACCGCGCGCCGCATGGCGGTAGGCGGCATGGGCTGGGCCATCCACGACGAGGCCGGCGCCGCCGGCCTGGCCGGCAGCGACCTGCCTGCGGCCCAGGTGCTGCCGGCCGAAGCGCTGACGGCCGATGCGCCGGCCGGCGCCGATTCCGGCTGGGCCGGCGACCTGCAGCCCGGCGACGCCGGCCTGCTGCTCTTCACCTCCGGCAGCACCGCCCTGCCCAAGGGCGTGCTGCTGTCGCACGCGGCGCTGCTGAGCAATACCCGCGGCGTCGTCGCCCACACCGGCCTGGGCGCGGGCGACGTGCTGCTGCACGTGATGCCGCTCTATCACACCAACGGCCTGAACAACCAGCTGTTCGCGCCGCTGTGCGCCGGCGCGGCGGTGGCGCTGGCCGGGCGCTTCCGCGCCCAGGACATGCCGGGGCTGATGGAGCGCTTCCGGCCCACCATCGTCACCGGCGTGCCGACCATGTACGCGCGCATGCTGGAACATGCCTTCCCGCCCGCCGCGCTGGCGCGGCTGCGCTTCGCGCGCTGCGGCTCGGCGCCGATCACGGTGGAGCTGCACGAACGCATCGAAGCCCACCTGGGCCGGCCGCTGGTGGTGTCCTACGGCCTGTCGGAGGCCGCCTGCACGTCCACCATGAATCCCCCGGAGCGCCGCCGCATCGGCTCGGTGGGCACGGTGCTGGCCGGCCAGCTGGTGCTGCTGCGCAGCGCCGACGGCTCGCTGTACGGCCCGCCCGCGGTTGCGGCGCAGGCTGCGGCGCAGGCGGGACCATCCCTTGCACAGGCGCAAGCCGGGACGACACAGGCCGGCGCGGCGACGGGACAGGTCCCGCATCCGGCCGGGCAGCCGTTCGCGCGCAGCGCGGCCCCCGGCCAGGAAGGCGAGATCTGCATCGCCGGACCCAGCCTGATGCAAGGCTACCTGGGCACCGATTCTTCCGGGCTGGAGACGCTGGACCCGGCCGCGGCAGCCGCCGCCGGCATCGCCGCCCCGCCCGGCGGCCTGCGGCTGCTGCGCACCGGCGACCTGGGCCGCTTCGACGAGGACGGCTATCTTTACATCACCGGCCGGCTCAAGGACGTGATCATCCGCGGCGGCGAGAACCTGTCGCCCGCGCTGATCGAGGAAGCCGTGGCCGCCTGCCCCGGCGTGGCGGCCTGCTGCGTGGTGGGCGCGCCCGACGCCGACCTGGGCGAAGTGCCGGTGGCCTTCGTCGTGGCCGACGCAGCCGCCGGCCTGCTGGACGCCGATGCCGTCCAGCAGGCGGTGGCGCAGCGCCTGGGCCGCATCTACCGCCCGGCGCGCGTGCTGCAGGTGGACCAGCTGCCGGAGAATTCCGTCGGGAAGATAGACCGCAAGGCCCTGGCCGCCCAACTGCGCGCACCACAGGCGAACCCCGCCTGACGACCTGGCGTATTCCGCCCCGCGTGGCCGGCCCGGCCACGCGGGGGGCCTGCCCTGTCCCGCCGTCCCAACCGCCGCGATGCATGCCCCCGCTACGACCCGCGGTAACCCAGCGCCCGCGATATCGCCTCGGCCGCCTGGCGCAGCAGCGCCGCGTGGCTGCGCAGCACCCGCGGCGGCAGGCGCTCGGCCGGGCCTGAAATGCCGATGGCGGCGACCGCGCCCGACTGCCCTTCGAAGATCGGGCAGGCGGCGCCGCACACGGATTCCCGCCACTCCCCCCGGTTGATCGCATAGCCGTCGGCGCGGATGCGCGGCAGGCTGCCGCGCAGCGCGCCGATGTCGGCCACCGTGCGGGCGGTGTGGGCGCGGATGCGCAGGTCCAGCGCGTCGAACTCGGCCGCGGGCAGCCAGGCCAGCAGCGCCTTGCCGGTGGCCACCGCATAGGCCGGCGCGCGCCCGCCTATGCGCGTGTAGGCGCGCACCGGCTGCGGGCTGTCTATCTTGTCCACGTAGACCACGTCGGCGCCGTCCAGCACCGACAGGTGCACCGTCTCGCCGGTGTCGCGCGCCAGCGCCTGCATGTAGGGAGACGCCACCGCCTTGACGCTGACCCGCTCGCTGATCGGCAGGCCCAGCTCCCACAGCTTGAGCGTGCAGGCGTACTGCCCGCGGTCGCTCTCCTGGCGCGCGTAGCCGCATTCGATCAGCGCCTGCAGCAGGCGGTGCACGTTGCTCTTGGGCCGCGCCTGCTGGCAGGCGTCCGACCTGGCCGGGCTGCGCGCCCGCATCGCCGAGGCCGACGTCCTCGTCACCGCCCGCATCTGGGACGACGCCCTGCTCGACATCGCCCCGCGGCTGCGCTTCATCCAGGCGTCCTCGTCCGGCACCGAGCAGTTCGACCTCGCCCGGCTGGCCGCGCGCGGCATCCGCCTGGCCAGCGCGCAGGGCGTCAACACGCACGCCGTGGCCGAGCACGCCCTGGCCCTGCTGCTGGCGCTCACCCGCCGCCTGCACCACGCCGCGCGCAACCAGTCGCGGCGCGTCTGGCCGCCGGCCGGCGGCCCCGACACGCGCGAGGACGAGCTGCACGGCAAGCGCCTGCTGGTCGTCGGCTTCGGCGCCATCGGCCGGCAGCTCGCCGCCGCCGCGCAAGGCCTGGGCATGGCCGTCACCGGCGTGCGCCGCCACGCCGGCCCGCCCGAAGCCGGCGCGCAGGTGATCGGCACGGACCGGCTGGACGCGGCGCTGCCCGAGGCCGACGCCGTGGTGCTCGCCTGCCCGCTGACGCCGCAGACGCGCGGGCTATTCGACGCCGGGCGGCTGGCCCGCATGCGCCCGGGCGCCTACCTGGTCAACGTGGGCCGCGGCCCGGTGGTGGACCAGGCCGCGCTGGCCGATGCGCTGGCCGCCGGCCGCCTCGCGGGCGCCGGCCTGGACTGCTTCGAGGCCGAGCCGCTGCCCGCGGACAGCCCGCTGTGGACCCTGGACACGGTCGTGATCACGCCGCACAGCGCAGGCAACACGCGCCAGTACGAACGGCGCGTGATCGACCTGCTGCAGGACAACCTGCGCCGGCTGCGCGAGGGGCTGCCGCTGGCCAACCAGGTGATCTGACGTCCCCGCGCGGCGCCGCGCCGCGCGCGACACAACACACAACACACAACACACAACACACAACGCACAACACACAACGCACAACGCACAACACGGCATGAACCGCCAGGAGACCACACGGTGAAGGTAAGCAAGATCGAGACGCTGTCCTGCGACGCAGGCTGGCGCAACTACCACTTCGTCAAGCTCAGCACCGACGCCGGCATCGTCGGCTGGAGCGAATACGACGAAGGCTTCGGCTCGCCGGGCGTGAGCGCCGTCATCGAGCAGCTGGCCCATACCCTGGTCGGCCGGCCGCTGCCCGGCCCGCAGGCCGCCTACGCCGAGCTCTACTGCCGCACCCGGCCGGCCGCCGGCGGCGTGGTGGGCGAGGCCATCGGCGCCCTGGAGAACGCCATGCTCGACGCGCGCGCCAAGGCGCTGGGCGTGCCCTGCCACGAGCTGCTGGGCGGCAAGGTGCGCGACCGCCTGCGCGTGTACTGGTCGCACTGCCCCGCGTGGCGCGTCAACCATCCCCAGTGCTTCCCGCCGGCCGTCACCACGCTGGACGACGTCAAGGCCCTGGGCGCGGAAGTCCGCCGGCGCGGCTTCACCGCCCTGAAGACCAACCTCTTCCTGTTCGACGACGGCCCGGCGCGCGCCTGGCGGCCGGGCTTCGCCGCGCCCTTCTTTCCGGAACTGAACGTGGACCGCCGCATCGTCCGCAACCTGCGCGACACGCTGGACGCGCTGCGCGACGGCGCGGGCCCGGACATGGACATCCTGATCGACCTGAACTTCAACGCCCGGACCGAGGGCTACCTGAAGCTGCTGCGCGCCATCGCCGACCACGACATCTTCTGGGTCGAGATCGACAGCTACAGCCCGGACGCCCTGGCCTACGTGCGCAGCCACAGCCCGCACCCGGTCAGCTCCTGCGAGACCCTGTTCGGCGCGCGCGAATTCCTGCCCTTCCTGCGCGGCAACGCGGTGGACGTGGCCATCGTCGACGCGGTCTGGAACGGCGTGTGGCAGTCCATGAAGATCGCCGACCTGGCCGACGCCCACGAGGTCAACGTCGCCCCGCACAACTTCTACGGCCACCTGTGCACCTTCATGAACGCGCACTTCGCCAGCGCGGTGCCCAACTTCCGCATCATGGAGACCGACATCGACCGGCTCGCCTGGGACGACGAGCTGTTCACCCACGCGCCGCAGTACGAGGACGGCCACCTGGTCGTGCCCGACCGCCCCGGCTGGGGCACCGAGCCCATCGAGGAGGCGCTGCTCGCCCATCCGCCGCGCCACGGCGGCGGCCTGATCCAGCCGCGCCCGCGCCGTTGAGCCGCGTTCGGCCAGGCCGCCTTTTCCCGCTGAACCGACTTTCTTTTCATCCCAACAGGAACCGACCATGCTGAACGACTGGACCCAGACCCTGACCGAGCTGCGCAAGGCCGCCGGCGCCTTCGCCCAGGCCAATCCCCCGCTGGTGAACGCCTACCGCGGGCTGAACGACGCCCTGGGCGAAGCGCGCGCGCTGGACGCCAAGACGCGCGAGCTGATCGCCCTGGCCGTGGCCGTGACCACGCGCTGCGACGGCTGCATTTCCTCGCACGCGGCCGCCGCGCAGAAGGCCGGCGCCACCGCCCGGGAAGTCGCCGAGGCGCTGGGCACCGCGGTGGCGCTCAACGCCGGCGCGGCCTACGTGTACTCGGTGCGCGCCATGGAGGCCTACGGCCAGTTCGGCAGCTGATCTTCATCCCACCAACAGCCGCCCCGGAGGCGGCGAGGAGACTCCCATGACCCCATCGTCCACCGGGCCGCGCGCCCGCCCCCTGGCCACGGCCGCCCTGGCCCTGGCCGCCGTCGCCGCGATCGCCGCCGCCCCGGCCGCCCGCGCCGACTGGCCGGCCGACAAACCCATCCGCATGATCGTGCCCTACACCGCGGGCGGCGCGTCCGACACCCTGGGCCGCCTGGTCGCCGCCCGCCTGACCGCCAGCCTGGGCCAGACCGTGGTGGTCGAGAACAAGCCCGGCGCCGGCAGCATGCTGGGCTCGCAGTTCGTGGCGCGCGCCGACCCCGACGGCTACACCTTCCTGCTGGGCAGCATTTCCAACGTGCTCAACAACTTCTTCTACAAGCAGCCGCTGTACGACCTGCGCAAGGACCTGGCCCCCGTGGCCCAGGTGGTCTCTATCCCCAACTACCTGGCGGTGGGCAAGTCGGTGACCGCCGGCAGCGTCGCGGAGCTGGTCGCGCTGGCCAAGGAAAAGCCCGAGTCGCTGAGCTGCGCCACCTCGGGCATAGGCTCGTCGCCCTACCTGTCGTGCGAGCTGTTCAAGGTGCTGTCCGGCGCGCAGCTCATCAACGTGCCCTTCAAGGGCGGCACCGAGGCCATCGGCTCGGTGATCGGCGGGCAGGCCACCATGTTCTTCGCCAACGAGGCCCTGCCCTACATCGCCGCCGGGCAGGTGCGGCCGCTGGGCGTCACCACGCGCGCGCGCTCGTCCTACCTGCCCGACGTGCCCGCCATCGGCGAGACCCTGCCGGGCTACGACGTGACCGCGTGGTACGGCATCTGGGCCCCGGCCGACACGCCCGCCGCCATCCTGGACAAGGTCGGCGGCGAGATCGGCGCCATGATGCAGGACCCGGGCGTGCTCAAGACCCTGCAGTCGCTGGGCGCCGAGCCGGCCGCCTCGACCCCGCAGGAATTCGGGCGCTACGTGGCGGAGGAGTACGACCGCTGGCAGGCGCTGACCAAGAAGATGAACGTCCAGCCGCAATGACGATGCATCCCGCTGCAACGACGACGGGCGCGCCCGTGCCAGGGACCACGGCCATGATGGCGACGATGCCCATGACGGGGAGCACGCCATGACGGTAGTCTCGGCAACGACGGGAACGCCGGCCGCGGCGTCCATGAGACGCCTGGCCGACTGCCTGGCGCACTGGGCGCGGCGCACGCCGGACGCGCACGCCGTGTCCGACGAGGCCGGCTGCTGGACCTACCGCCAGCTCGCGCAGCGCGTCGGCGACGCCGAGCGCTACCTGCGCGAACTGGGCGTGGCCGCGGGCGACCGGGTCATGCTGGTCGGCGAGAACAGCGCCGCGCTGGCCGCGCTGATCCTGGCCGCCGGCCGGCTCGACGCCTGGGCCGTGCTGGAGAACGCCCGCCGCGCGCCGCTGGAGGTCGACGCCGTGATGCGCATGGCGCAGCCGCGCCGCACGGTGTTCGTCGCGTCCGCCTCGCCGGACGCCGCGGCCCATGCCGCGCGCCACGGCGCATCGGTGCAGGATGCGCCCTTCGGGCAAGTGGCGGCCGCCACCGGGCGCTGCCGCGGCGGCGACGACGATGCCGGCCTCGGCCATGACCTCGGCCATGACCTCGACCATGACCCCGATCACGGCGATCCGGACGCCGCGGCCGAGCCGGTGCACGAAGACCCGCGCGAGCAGGTCGCCGTGCTGATCTACACCACCGGCAGCACCGGCACGCCCAAGGGCGTCATGCTCACCCACGCCAACCTGCTGTACATCGCCGAAACGATGCGCACGCTGCGGCGGCTGGAGCCGCGCGACCGGGTCTACGGCGTGTTGCCCATCACGCACGTGATGGGGCTGTCCTCCGGCCTGCTGGGCACGCTGGCCTCGGGCGCGCACATCCGGCTGGTGGCGCGCTTCTCGCCGGAAGCCTGCCTGCGGGCGCTGCGCGAGGACGGCATCACCATCCTGCAAGGCGCGCCGGCCATGTTCGCCCGGCTGGTCAAGGCGGCGCCGGCTGTCCCGGCTGCCCCGGCTGCCCAGGTTGTCCCGGCTGCCCCGACGCCTCCGGCCGCTTCGGCAATCCCGGCAACCCCGGCAACATCCGCGGACACGCGTCCCGGTCCGACGCTGCGCTTCATCGCCATCGGCGGCGCGCCGCTGGACCCGGCGCTCAAGGCGCAGGCCGAGGCCCTGTTCGGCCTGACGCTGCACAACGGCTACGGCCTGACCGAGGCGTCGGCCACCTGCTGGACGCGGCTGGACGACGCCAACGCGGACTGCGCCGTCGGCCCGCCCACGCCGGGCGTGGAAGTCAGCATCCGCGACGCCGCCGGCCGGGCCGTGCCGCCCGGCGAGACGGGCGAGCTGTGGCTGCGCGGCGCCAACCTCATGAAAGGCTATTACCGCGCCCCCGAGCTGACGGCGCGCGCGCTGGACGCCCACGGCTGGTTCAACAGCGAGGACCTGGCCACGCAGGAGGCCGACGGCCGCATCCGCATCGTCGGCCGCAGCAAGGACCTGATCATCCGCTCGGGCTTCAACGTCTCGCCGCTGGAAGTCGAAACGGCGCTCAACGCCCACCCGGGCGTCCAGCAGTCCGCCGTGCTGGGCTGCGCCGTCCAGGACAACGAGGAAATCGTCGCCGCGATCGAGCCCGCGCCCGGCGCCGCGCCGTCCGAGCAGGAACTGCAGCGCTTCCTGGCCGAGCGCCTGTCGCCCTACAAGCGGCCGTCGCGCATCGTCTTCGTCGACGCGCTGCCGGTGGCGCCCAACGGCAAGGTCCTCAAGCCGCAGCTGCGGCGCCTGATCGGAGAAACACCATGAACAGCGACGGCAATGCCCCTCGCACCGCCAACGTTCGCCCCGCCACAGCGCCTCGCGCCGCCGCCGGCTCGCCGTCCCCGGCGCGGCCCGGCGGCGCGGACGACGCGGTCACCTACGAATCGCGCGACGGCGTCGCCGTCATCACCATCAACCGGCCGGCGCGCATGAACGCCATCGGCCCCGAGGTCGAGGCCGGCCTGGCCCGGGCCTGGGCGCGCCTGAACGACAGTCCGGAAGACCGCGTCGGCATCCTGACCGGCGCGGGCGAACGGGCCTTCTCGGCCGGCCGCGACCGAGACGCCCAGGACCCGCCCGACTACCGCGGCTTCACCCCGGGCGTCGGCGTCGCGCTGGACAAGCCGCTGATCGCCGCAGTCAGCGGCTGGTGCGTGGGCGGGGCCGTCGTGCTGGTGGCGATGTGCGACCTGTGCGTGGCCACGCGCGATGCGCGCTTCACCTATCCCGAGCCGAAGCTGGGCTTCGCCGGCGGCATGATCGCCTCGCTGGCCGCGCGCATCCCGCACAAGATCGCCATGGAGCTCATGCTGCTGGGCGAGGTCGTGGACGCGCAGCGCGCCTACGAGGCCGGGCTGGTCAACCGCCTGGCCGAGCCGGGCCGCCACCTGGACGAGGCCATGGCGCTGGCGCGCCGGCTGGCGGCCAACGCCCCGCTGGTCATGGCCATGCTCAAGCGCCTGGCAGCGGCCACCGTGCCGCAGAGCCCGGTCGAGGCGGCCGGCCTCGCCTGGCGCGAGAACGAGCGGGTGTTCCGCAGCGCCGACTACCGGGAGGGCCTGGAAAGCTTCCGCGCCGGCCGCGAGCCGCGCTTCCGCGGCTGCTGAGCGCCGGGCCGCTACCGCGCCCGCCAAGCCACCTGCCAAGCCACCTGCCAAGCCGCCCGCAAACCCAGCCGCCGCCCGGCCCCGCCGCGGCCGGTTCCTGCTCCCGGCCTCGCGGCCGCGGCCCCGCAGGCCTATCCTTACACCTATCCCGACCAAGGAGACCCACGATGTTCCCTGCCCTGATGCTGACCCAGGAAGGCAAGGCCACGCACGCCGCGCTGGCGCAGATCGACGCCGCGCAGCTGCCGCCCGGCGACGTCACCGTGCGCGTGCAGTACTCCACGCTGAACTACAAGGACGCCCTGGCCATCACCGGCCGGGCGCCGGTGGTGCGCAGCTTTCCCATGGTGCCCGGCATCGACCTGGCCGGCGTGGTGGAGCAGTCCGACGACCCCGCCTTCGCGCCCGGCGACGCCGTGCTGCTCAACGGCTGGGGCGTGGGCGAGACCCACTGGGGCGGCCTGGCCGGCCGCGCCCGCGTGCGCGCCGCCTGGCTGCAGCCGGTGCCGCGGGGCCTGACGCCGCGGCTGTGCATGGCGCTGGGCACGGCCGGCTACACCGCCATGCTGTGCGTGCGCCGCCTGGAAGCCCTGGGCCTGGCCCCCGGCAGCGGCCCGGTGCTGGTCACCGGCGCCAACGGCGGCGTGGGCGCGACCGCCGTCGCGCTGCTGGCCCGGCGCGGCTACGAAGTCGTGGCCAGCACGGGCCGGGCCGACGCGCACGAGCGCCTGCTATCCTTGGGCGCCAGCCGCATCGTCGACCGCGCCGAGCTCGGCTCGCCCGGCAAGCCCCTGCAGAAGGAAACCTGGGCCGGCGTGGTGGACAGCGTCGGCAGCCACACCCTGGCCAATGCCTGCGCCGGCACCCGCTACGGCGGCGCGGTCGCGGCCTGCGGGCTGGCGCAGGGCATGGACTTGCCGGCCACGGTCGCGCCCTTCATCCTGCGCGGCGTGACGCTGGCGGGCGTGGACAGCGTCTACGCGCCCATGCCGCAGCGGCGCGCGGCATGGGACGACCTGGCGGCCAGCCTGCCGGCCGAGGCGATCGAGGCCATGGCGCAGGAAATCCCGCTGGCCGACGCCATCGGCATGGCCGAGCCGCTGCTGGCGGGGCAGCTGCCGCACGGACGGCTGCTGGTGCGGGTGCAGGAGGCTTGACGCCAACCGGGGTACCGTCCGGGACGGTGCACGCCAGCCACGGCATCCAGGGCGCCAGGCGGCACAGGACGCCGCCAGCCCGGCTGGCCGCCTTCTCGGCCTCCGCTGACAAAGACACTGATACAGAGGAGACGGCAACATGCAAACAGGCATCGACAGGCTGCGCAGCTTCATCGCCGAGGCCACCCGCCATGCCGACCGCCACGGCGCGGCCGGCATGGCCGGGCCGGAACTGCGCGACGCCTTCCGCGCGCTGGTCGCGCACGACGACTGGCTGCCGCCCGCCTGTGCCCGGCCGGACCCCGAGCGCTACCGGCAATACCTGCTGCACTGCGACCCGCTGGAACGCTTCTGCCTCGTCAGTTTCGTCTGGGGCCCGGGCCAGGCCACGCCGGTGCACGACCACACCGTCTGGGGCTACGTCGGCATGCTGCGCGGCGCCGAGATGAGCCAGCGCTACGAACGCCGCGGCACGGGCTATGCGCCCGCCGGCCCCGCCCTGCGACTGTCGCCGGGCGACGTGGAAACGCTCTCGCCCGCCGAAGGCGACATCCACCGCGTCTGGAACGCGCTGGACGACCGGCCGTCGATCAGCATCCACATGTACGGCGCCAACATCGGCGCCGTGCGGCGCAGCGTGTTCGACCCGGAAACGGGCCGCGCCTCGCCCTTCGTGTCGGGCTATTCGGCCGAGACCGTGCCTAATCTGTGGGACCGGTCCGCGCAGGTGCGCGCCGCGGCGCAGGGCTGAACGCGCGCGGCGGCCGGCACAGCGCAAGCCGCAGGTCGAGCGCAGGCGCCGTCGGCGGCCAGGCCGGCATGCAGCCGGTGCGGCCGCCGCTATGGCGACCTAGGCCGGCACCGGCGTGCGCAGCGGCTCGCCGGCGAAGTGCCTGCGCGCGTTGTCCAGGAAGGAGTCCAGCGAAGCGTCCAGCGCCTCCGGCGACCAGCCGGCC
>Ga0182738_1001863_pt1 | contig 25561 bp, 24 predicted proteins | sample eDN5th30CBELigMG_FD_128876 | JGI IMG/M metagenome (GOLD analysis project Ga0182738, IMG submission 128876) | Enriched Miracle-Growth compost microbial communities from Emeryville, California, USA - eDNA 5th pass 30_C BE-Lig MG (version 2)... ...
CTGCTCGAGGCCCGCGACGTGCGCGTCACCTTCCGCACCCGGCGGGGCTTCGCCGGCGGACGCGCCCACGAGATTCGCGCCGTCGCCGGCGTCGACGTGACGCTCCAGGAAGGGCAGACCATCGGCATCGTCGGCGAATCGGGCTCGGGCAAGTCGACGCTCGGCCGCGCCCTGCTCCGCCTGTTGCCCAGCGAGGGCAGCGTCCGCTTCCGCGGCCGCGAGCTGCCGCCCGCCGACGATCGCGGCGCCCTGCTGCCGGTGCGGCGGGAGATGCAGGTGGTGTTCCAGGATCCGTTCGGCTCGCTGTCGCCGCGACTCACGGTCGGGCAGATCGTCACCGAGGGCCTGCTCGTCCACGAGCGCGGCCTCTCCGCAGCCGAGCGCGACCGCCGCGCCGTCGCGGCGCTCGAAGAGGTGCAGATCGACCCTGCGACCCGCAACCGTTACCCGCACGAGTTCTCCGGCGGCCAGCGCCAGCGTATCGCCATCGCGCGGGCCATCATCCTGAAGCCCACCGTCATCGTGCTCGACGAGCCGACCTCGGCGCTCGACCGCACGGTGCAGAAGCAGATCGTGGAGCTGCTGCGCGGGCTCCAGGCCGAGCACGGCCTGTCCTATCTGTTCATCAGCCACGACCTCGCCGTCGTGAAGGCGATGGCGGACTGGATCATGGTGATGCGCGCCGGCGTGGTGGTGGAAGCCGGCCCCACCGCCGACGTGCTGGAGCGCCCCCAGGCGGAGTACACGCGCGAGCTGATCCGCTCCGCCTTCAGCGACGTCCGCTTCGGCGAGGCCGGGCGGGTGTCGCCTCCGGCCTGAGCGCGGATCGGAGGCAGGGACGCGGCTCGCCGTCCTCGGTTTCCACACCCGAGTTGCGATTCCCGACTCGCCCTGCGCGAGTGCGCGCCCTACCCTTCTGCGAAGTCGAGAGCAGGCGGCACGAGGCTGCTCCTTCCGCGCAGGCGGGAGCCCGGAGCGGGGCGCGCCGAGCGCTCGCGGGCCGGCGACGTTCCGCTCATTCCTGCGCAAGCGGGAATCCAGCGGCCCCGAGGTCGGCGCTCCCGGGTCCTCGCTTCCACCGGGACGAGCGGGGAAGACGTCCACCGTTGCAGCCCCTTCTCCCCGCCGAAAGACTCCTGTTGATAACCGGATGCGGACGGTTAACCCGCCATCAACCTACTATATGTTGATATCCCTGCGGTCAGGGTCACCACATCTGCGAGTTTGACTCGCGTTCGCGACCCTGCGGTTCCATATTCTGAGGCAGCGGGACGTCGGGCTTCACGGCGCGTCGGCCTGCGCGCGTTTTGCGGAGGCGACAATGCGGATCGAGCGGCGCTACACCAAGGCCGGGCAGTCTCCCTACGCCGAGATACCCTTCCGGTCCGCAACCAGCGAGATCCGCAATCCCGACGGCTCCGTGGTGTTCCGGCTCGATGCCGTGCAGGTGCCGGAGGCCTGGAGCCAGGTCGCGACGGACATCCTGGCGCAGAAATACTTCCGCAAGGCCGGCGTCCCCGCGCGGCTCCGCCGCGTCGAGGAGAATGCCCTCCCCTCCTGGCTCTGGCGCTCGGTGCCCGACGAGGCCGCGCTGAGCGAACTCCCCCAGAACGAGCGCTCCGTCTCTGAGACCGACGCGCGCCAGGTGTTCGACCGGCTCGCTGGCGCCTGGACCTATTGGGGCTGGCTCGGCGGCTATTTCGATTCGGAGGACGACGCGCTCGCCTTCCGCGACGAGATCGCCTTCATGCTGGCGACGCAAAAGGCCGCGCCGAACTCGCCGCAATGGTTCAACACGGGCCTGCACTGGGCCTATGGCATCGACGGCCCGGCGTAGGGCCACTACTACGTCGACTTCCGCACTGGCGAGCTGGTGGCCTCCGCTTCCGCCTACGAGCACCCGCAGCCGCACGCCTGCTTCATCCAGTCCGTCTCCGACGACCTCGTCAACGAGGGCGGCATCATGGACCTCTGGGTCCGCGAGGCGCGCCTGTTCAAGTACGGCTCCGGCACCGGCTCGAACTTCTCGGCCCTGCGCGGCGAGGGCGAGCGCCTGTCGGGCGGCGGCCGCTCGTCGGGCCTGATGAGCTTCCTCAAGATCGGCGACCGCGCCGCCGGCGCCATCAAGTCGGGCGGCACCACGCGTCGCGCCGCGAAGATGGTCGTGGTCGACGTCGATCACCCCGACATCGAGGCCTATATCGACTGGAAGGTGAAGGAGGAGCAGAAGGTCGCCGCCCTCGTCACCGGCTCGAAGATCGCGTCCAAGCACCTCTCGGCCGTGATGAAGGCCTGCGTCAACTGCGAGGGCAGCGGCGAGGACTGCTTCGACCCCGCGAAGAACCCGGCGCTGAAGCGCGAGATCCGCGCCGCCAAGAAGGCGCTGGTGCCGGAGAACTACATCCGCCGCGTCGTCCAGTTCGCCCGCCAGGGCTACACCTCGATCGAGTTCCCGACCTACGACACCGACTGGGATTCGGAGGCCTACCTCACCGTCTCCGGCCAGAACTCGAACAACTCGGTCCGTGTCACCGACGCGTTCCTCGACGCGGTCGAGAACGACGGCGACTGGGAGCTGACGGCGCGCATCACCGGCAAGGTGACGAAGCGCCTCAAGGCGCGGGAGCTGTGGGAGCGGATCGGCTACGCCGCCTGGGCCTCGGCCGATCCGGGCATCCAGTACCACACCACGATCAACGACTGGCACACCTCGCCGGAAGCGGGGCCGATCCGCGCCTCCAATCCGTGCTCGGAGTACATGTTCCTCGACGACACCGCCTGCAATCTCGCCTCACTGAACCTGATGCAGTTCCGGACCGATGTCCCAGGCCCGGACCGGCTCTCTCCCCCCTTGAGGGGAAGAGGTGGAGAGGGGGGTGAGGCCGCGGGCGCCGGCGCGGATGGCGTACCCCCCTCCCTGGCCCTCCCCCACAAGGGGGGAGGGAACCGCGGGGCCGATGCCCTGCGCTTCGACGTGGAATCCTATGAGCACGCCGTCCGGCTCTGGACCGTGGTGCTCGAAATCTCCGTGCTGATGGCGCAGTTCCCCAGCCGCGAGATCGCGCGCCGCTCGTTCGACTACCGCACCCTCGGGCTCGGCTACGCCAATATCGGCGGCCTGCTGATGTCCTCGGGCATCCCCTACGATTCGGCCGAGGGCCGCGCGATCTGCGGCGCGCTGACCGCCGTCATGACCGGCGTTGCCTATGCGACCTCGGCGGAGATGGCGGGCAAGCTCGGCCCGTTCGGCGACTATCCGCGCAACGCCAAGCACATGCTGCGCGTGATCCGGAACCACGCCCGCGCCGCGCGCGGCGAGGCCTCGGGCTACGAGGCGCTGCACGTCAACCCTGTGCCGCTCGATCATGCGAGCTGCCCCGACAAGGCGCTCGTCGACCATGCCGTCGCGGCGTGGGACCGCGCGCTCGCGCTCGGCCAGAAGCACGGCTATCGCAACGCCCAGGTCTCCGTGATCGCGCCGACCGGCACGATCGGTCTCGTGATGGACTGCGACACCACCGGCATCGAACCCGACTTCGCGCTGGTGAAGTTCAAGAAGCTCGCCGGCGGCGGCTACTTCAAGATCATCAACCGCGCGGTCCCCGAGGCGCTGCGCGCGCTCGGCTATCGCGAGAGCGAAATCGCGGAGATCGAGGCCTATGCGGTCGGCCACGGCTCGCTCGACCAGGCGCCCGCCGTCAATCCTCCGGCTCTCAAGGCGAAGGGCTTCACCGACGAGGCGCTCGAGACGCTGAAGGGCACGCTGAAGAGCGCCTTCGACGTCAAGTTCGTGTTCAACAAGTGGACGCTGGGCGAGGCGTTCCTGCGCGACGCGCTGGGCGTGCCTGAAGACACGCTCGCCGATCCCGCCTTCGAGCTGCTGCCGTTCCTCGGCTTCACGAAGGCCGAGATCGACGCGGCGAACACGCATGTCTGCGGGGCGATGACGCTGGAAGGCGCGCCGCACCTGAAACGCGAGCACTATGCCGTGTTCGACTGCGCCAACCCGTGCGGCAAGACCGGCACGCGCTTCCTCTCGGTCGAGAGCCACATCCGCATGATGGCGGCGGCGCAGCCCTTCATCTCGGGCGCGATCTCCAAGACCATCAACATGCCGAACGAGGCGACGGTCGAGGACTGCAAGGAGGCCTACATGCTCTCCTGGCGGCTCGGCCTCAAGGCGAACGCGCTCTATCGCGACGGCTCCAAGCTCAGCCAGCCGCTGAACTCCCAGCTGCTCGCCGACGATGACGACGACGCGGAGGACGCCGCCGAGGCGATCGTCGCCGAGAAGGCGCTCGCCGCGCGCGCGCAGGTGGCGGCGGAGCGGATCGTGGAGCGCATCGTCGAGCGCGAGGTGCGCCGGCGCGAGAAGATGCCCGACCGCCGCAAGGGCTACACCCAGAAGGCGATCGTCGGCGGCCACAAGGTCTATGTCCGCACCGGCGAGTACGACGACGGGCGGCTGGGCGAGATCTTCATCGACATGCACAAGGAAGGCGCGGCCTTCCGGGCGATGATGAACAATTTCGCAATCGCCATCAGCCTCGGCCTGCAATATGGCGTGCCGCTCGAGGAGTTCGTCGAGGCCTTCACCTTCACCCGCTTCGAGCCCGCCGGCATGGTGACGGGCAACGAGGCGATCAAGAACGCGACCTCGATCCTCGACTATGTCTTCCGCGAGCTGGCCGTCAGCTATCTCGGCCGCGCCGACCTCGCCCATGTCGTGCCGGCCGACCACGGCACCACGGGGATCGGCGGCGGCGTCGCCGAGGACGCCCCCGTCAGCCGCGGCCTCGTCCGCGGCCGCACCCCCTCGTTCGCGGTGGTGCCAAGCGGCGAGCCGAAGGGCACGGCGGGCGCGGGCGCCAAGGCGGGCGCGCCAAAGCCCGCGGGTGGAGCGGCGAGCCCGGCCAAAGCCTCGGTGGGCGTCGTATTCGCGGCCGCCGGCGGCGGCCAGGCCACGGCCCTGCGCCGCGACCTCTCCCCCGCCCCGGCCGCAGAGGTGAAGCCCGGCCGCGCCGAACCGGCCGCCGAGCCCAAAGCCGTCTACGCCGAACGCGCCGCCCTCGCCCGCCTCAAGGGCTACGAAGGCGAAAACTGCTCGGAATGCGGCAATTTCACGATGGTGAGAAACGGCACGTGCCTGAAGTGCGACACATGTGGCGGGACGAGTGGGTGCAGTTGAGTTCGTTGATCCGCTGACGCGCTCCTGCTGCACGGTCAGCGGATCACGACGCTAGCGGACCGCGATCGGCCACCCTCCACAGGCCACCATCGGTCAGGCGGTGAGCCGAGCCACTCGGCTCACGAGGCTTGCCCGGGCGGAGTCGAGACGCTCGGCGTCGGTCTTGGCCGACAGGAGCTCGCGCGGCTTCCGACCGAGAAAATAGGCGATGCGCTCGTTGTTGGCCCCCGACGGATGCGGAACACCGTCCAGGATTCTCGAGCGGTCGAGCTTCCCTTCCTCCGCCAGCATACGAAGGGTCGCGGCAGGCCAGGGGCCGAGCGGAACCCACACCGCCTGTTGAAGCCGGGACACCTCGTCGCCGAGACAGCGCGAAACAAGGCCACGCAGCAACGGGTGACTCGTTATCTTCCGATCCCCCGAGTAATTCTTCCCGTCAACATACACCGGGTATCGCAACGCTGACGTGAAATGAACAATGTCGGCCCGCCCGTTGAATAGCTCCAAAGAAGAACGCACGCCAAGCCAGTCGTGAAGGCCGATGCTGTCGAGCATGTCGACAAGGGCCTGCCGCATCGGCCCGGAGAACGAGGCCGATTCCTTCGCCGCTTTCGAGGCCGCCTCCACTCCAAGACCGGCGGTCAGGCTGCGCCGCGCTGCCAGGAGCGCGTTCACGGCCTGCTGGCGGCCCGGCGTGAGCCCCAGCAGAACCACCTTGGCCTGGGGGTTCACATGGCCGAAGGGCGCGAACGAAATCGTGTACGGGTCCTGACGGGCCAGAACGAGTTCACCACCGAGGCTCGGATCGGTAGTGATCTGGGCAGGCGACGCGTTCGAGATGAGGCCGGCGAAACGGTGCAGAAGTTCGGTCATGACGTTCCTTTCCGCTGAAATGCTGGGACCACGCCGCCGCCGAGCACCGGGCGCGGGATTCACGAACTGTCGCCTCAGGGCCGCTTGAGCCGCCGCTGCCGGTGCGCGACGGTGACGAACCGTCCGTCGTCGGCGAGCACGGCGTAGACCCCGAGCCAGGCATCGACGGCGCGCAGCGCGCGACGGCCGCCGAGATAGTCCTGCAGCCGCCGCCGGGCGGCCTTGTCGAAGAACAGGCTCTCCGCGCCGCCGCACCGGACGGACGATCCGCAGCGGTCGAGCGGGTCGAGCACGAAGGGCGGGATGCTGCGCTTCTGCATCCGGGTGCGGGCGTGCCGCGTAAGGTCGGTCCGCATCACGCCCCTTCCCCACCGCCGGCGAACAGCTCGGCCGCGCTCTTGCGCATCCAGTCGACCCCCACGACGAGCCCCCAATGACCCGCCGCGTTGGGGCGTCGCCAGTGCGGCCGCGCCATCCGCGTCAGTCGGTCGAGCGCCGCCCGATAGTCGCTCACCCGGCTCTCCGCGCCCTTCGGCCCGATCCTGTAGCCGGTGCCGTTGCGGCAGCGCACCGGGTCGAACCACGTTCCGTCCTTGGCGACGGGGACGAACAACACCTCGCCGAGATCCTCGCCCGGATCGTCTGCGAGGCCTTCGGCGGCCTCCGCGTCGCGCCACAACGAGGGCTGGAAGTCGCTCCGCGCCTCCAGCCACCGGATCGCGTCCGCCCGGGGAATCTCGCCTTGGCCGTCGATGCGGAGCGCGGTGGTGGCACCCGCCTTCGGCGTCAGCATGTTCTTGATGCTCTTGAGGCTGATCCGCGCCAGCGCGGCCAGCTGCTCGGGGCTGACGCCGCGCTCGGTGTCGAGCCTGAGGCGCGCCTCCGCGGCGAGCACCGTGCGCGACAGCTCCGTGGTGTCGCTCCATCCTGCCGGGATCGCGTCGAGCAGGTCCCGGCCGCGCCGCACATAGGCCGCCACGACCTCATCACCCGAGCCGTCGGTCCCAAAGAACTCGAGATCCGGGCGCAATCCCCAGAATGCGAAGGCGTTGAGGCTCACCATGAACTGCGCCGCGAGCGGTTCGAGGAAGTCGCTGTTCGCCCACAACTCGCGCCAGTCCACCCCAGGCGTGGGCACCGGGTCGTGCGGGAAGACGTGCCGGTGCAGCGCGAGCATCGCCGCAGCGACGGCGGCTTCGTCCATCAGCAGCAGCGCCAGCCAGTCGCCGGTCTTCTCGATCAGCCGGACGATCTCGCTGCCTTCGAAGTCCTGATACGCTCGACCGAACTCCACCCGGCGCTGCTCGTAGCGATTGTCTGCCATCGATTGCTCCTTTATCCGGGACGAAGGATGTCCCACACCCTCGTTTCCTCGCCTCCATAGCTCAGCAGCCTCGGGAGGAGCAACAGGGAATTTGGGATTTCCCATCATCCCAATATTTCGGAATCCGCGCCCCTAAGTTCTCTCTTCACCGACCTTGCCCTTCGGGCGCGATCCGGCCAGCATGCCGGCCACCGCGGGCGGGCAGCCGACGCGAGATATCGAGGAGTGCCGAGAATGAAGAGCTTGAAACTGATGCTGGGCGCCGCGGCGCTCGGCGCCCTCCTCGCCGGCAGCGCGCATGCGCAGGAGACGCCGGCCGCGGCGCCCACGCCCGCTCCGGAGGCCGCGACCCCGCCGCCGGCGGCCCAAACGCCGGCCCCCGCGGTCACTCCCGCGCCCGGGGTGGCCCAGCAGATTCCTCTCGCGCCTGGCGAGGTGCCGCCGCTGACGCAGACCTATACGGTCGGCGATTGGCAGGTGAGCATCCCCGAGGGTTGGCTCACCAACGACCAGGCCCTGCCGCTGGTCGCCAACGGCCAAGCCGCCATCACCACCATGCAGTACGGCGACCTGCTGATTCCCGGTTCCATCGCCATCGGCATCGTGCCTCCCGATCGCTACGGCGTGTTCGGCATCACGCCGAGCACGTCCGCCGAGGAGACCATCGCCAATCTCGTGACGATTTTCGGCGGCGAAGGCGAGGTCACGCCCTTCGAGGGCACGATGTACACGGCCCTCATTCGGCCGCTGGCCGGAAGCAGCGTGCTGCCGCCCGAATCGATGCTCATCGCCTACGAGGTGGAAGGCGGCGTGATCTCCTTCGTCGTGGTGGCGCACGATTTCGAGGGCCTGCGCCCGCTCGTCACGGCGATGATCGACAGCACCGCGCCGGCACCCTGATCCCCTCCGGCGGGCGGGGCAGAACCCCGCCCGCTCACTCCGTGCCCGCCTCGAGCTCGTCGAGCCGCTGCTGGGCAATCGAAATGCCGTGCGACGCGGCGGTCCGGTACCAGCGGCGCGCCTGGCGCAGGTCGGCTTCCACACCCTGCCCGGTCTCATAGAGATAGGCGAGCCAGACCTCGGCATCGGGCAGGCCGGCCTCCGCCGCCCGCATCGCCCACATCGCGGCAGCTTCCGGGTCGAGCGCAACGCCCTTGGTTTCGGGCGGCAGCAGAAGATAAGACAGCTCGAGTTGCGCGTCGGGGTGATCGGCTTCGGCCGCCCGGGTGAGCCAGTCCAGCGCGAGCGGCCCGTCGGCCTCCACGCCGTTTCCGTAACGATACATGATGCCGAGATTGTAGGCGGCGATGGCGAAGCCCTGCGCCGCCGCGGCCTCATACCAGCGCACGGCCTCCGCGCTGTCCTGGGGAACGCCCAGCCCCCGCTGGTAGGAGGTGGCGAGATTGTTCTGCGCCGGCGCATAGCCGGCCTCGGCGGCGAGGCGGTAATATCTCACCGCGTCCTCCGCCAGCTCCGCGGCGCCATAGGCGCGGCCGAGGCGGAACTGCGTCTCGGGCGCATCGGGATCGGCGTCCTCGTTCAGCGCGCGGCGGCACGCCGTCACCGCCTCGCCGGCGCGGCCCAGCGTGAGGTCCGCGAGTTCGACGCCGGCGCCCTCCAGCATCGGTTCGGCAGGGCTGCCCGCAAGGCGGGCGCATTCTGCGTACCAGTCGGGGACCGCCGAGGTCCCCGCGTTCGGTGTTCCGGCGGCAAGCACGGCCACGAGCAGGCTGATGCCGGCCATGGGTCCCTCCCCTGATCGTCCGGCCACGCCGGAGTTTCACGAACCGTGAACGCTCGGAACACCGCCCGCCCGCCGCGATCCCGACCCGCGGGCGTCTCCCGATGGGGCCAATCTCGCGAAAAAGTGTCCCATGCGCTAGAAGCGAGCGGCGGGCCGGCTACGTATTTTGGCAAGGACGGGGTTCGGACCGCAACGGAAAGCCGCGAGAAGACCGATGGATGCCAGCGCAAGGAAGCCCCGCTTCGTCGCCCCGTGGCTGGACCGGCGCGGCCGTTTCTCGCCGCTGAAGACGGTTGTCTTCCTCTTTCTGTTCTATCCAGGCCTGCAGATGGCCTTCGAGTTCGTGACCGGGACCATCGGCCCGCGGCCGGTCACGGAAGTGATCCACGGCACGGGCGTGTGGTCGATCCGCTTCCTGCTGGCGACCTTGGCCGTGACGCCGCTGCGCCAGATCTGGCACTGGGGGGATCTGGTGCATGTCCGGCGCATGCTAGGTCTCGCCTCCTTCGCCTATGCGCTGGCGCATCTTGTGTTCTACGCCGCCGACAGCCACTGGGACCTCGGCTTCGTGGTCTCGGAGATGGTGCTGCGGCTCTATCTCACCGTCGGCACCATCGCGCTGGTGCTGATGATCCCGCTCGCGGTGACGTCGACCGACGGGATGATGCGGCGGCTGGGGGGCCTGCGCTGGCGGCGGCTGCACCAGGCGGTCTACGTCATCATCGCCCTGGCGGTGGTGCATTTCTTCATGGAAACCAAGGCCGTCGGCTCCGAGCCTCTGGTCGAGGGCGCGCTGATGGCGTGGCTGCTGCTCTGGCGCGCGGGCAACGACCATCGCGTGCCCGTGAATGCCAGCGGGCTGCCGTTCCTGGTCGGGCTTTCCGCGGTCGTGGTCGTCGGCACCGCGATAGCAGAGGCGCTCTGGTACAAGTGGGTGAGCAACATTCCGGTCGATCGCGTGCTGCCCACGAACTGGCAGTTCGACGTGCTGTTCCCGATCGACTGGGCCTCGCTGCCCTATCTGATCCGGCCTGCCTGGATCGTCGCCGTCATGGCGCTCGTCGTCATTCTCGGCGGGGTGCTGCGGAACTACATGATCGCCCGGCGTACGCGGCGACTGCGCCCGGCCTGACCCGCGCAGTGCTCGGCCAATGCCAAGATCACGGCGCGCTCAATTGACAGCGCGGGTAAGTTGATCAATCCTCCGCCGGCCAGAACAACAATGGCTGCCGGCATTTTGCTCGCGGCTGCGGGGAGGAAAGCATGGCTGAGGACGGGAGGCCCGTCTCGGAAGACGGGATTGCGCGCCGCACCCTGATCACCGGCAGCGGCGCACTGGCCGCGGCGGTCGGCATCGGCGCCATCGCGTCGGCCACCGGGTCGGCGGATGCCGCGCTCACGATGTCGACCATGACCGACGAGCAGCGCAAGTCCGTCGCGCTCGAATACCTCAAGGCCTTCGACAATGGTGGCGTGACGAGCACCGGTGGAAGCATCTTCGACCTGTTCGCCGACGACTCGCAGGTCTACTTCCCGAAGTGGGGCCTTGCGAACGGCAAGGAGCAGGTCATCCAGATGTTCACCGACGTCGGCAGCACGATCCGGATGATCCGGCACAACTATGCCGACTTCAACTGGATCTTCGGCGGGTCAGACACCTTCGTCTGCGAAGGCACGAGCTACGGCGAGCACATGAACGGTCCCTGGCGCGCCGGCGTGCCGGAATGGGGCGCCGGCCGCTTCTGCGACGTGTTCGAGGTCCGCGACTGGCTGATCCAGCGCGTGTTCATCTATCTCGACCCTGATTATGCCGGCCAGGACACCGCGCGCTATCCCTGGCTCGCGACCCAGACAGGCGGCGCGGCGACGACCTGAGGGGGGCGCGTCGGGCGACGCGCCACACGCCTGTGGAAGGTCGATCCGAGCGGTGGGACCGTGTCGTCCCCGGCGAGTGAGCGAAGCTCACGAGGGAAGGGGACGAGAGAAGGCTCGGCACGCCAGGACGGCTCTGGGTTCCCTTCCCCTCCGCGCCTGCGGCGCTCCGGCCGGGAACGACACCGTGTCTTGGCGTACGCCCAGAGCGCAGCCCCGTGAGCCAGGGCAGCGCCCCCTACTCTCAGCGTCATGGCCGGGCCTGTCCCGGCCATCCATGCCTTCCCGACCTCCCCACCGGAAAGCCGCCACGGGCCGTCGCTTCCCCCGACGCCAATACCCCTCTCACCCCACTACACTCGCCCGCGCCGCATCGCACTCTTCGCACCCCGCTTCCTTCGGATGCAACAACAGGAGGGGGTCGCGCGCGAGGCGGTCCTGCGCGAGGCGCACGACGTCGCGGGAGCGGAACAGCCGGGCGTGCGCGTGGCCGACGGGTCCCTCATGCTGCAATCCGGCCTCGCGCAGCCACTGGTCGGCGAGCTCGAAGCGGGCGCAGCAGTGGTCGTTCTCGCCGTAAGCGAACCGCACCGGCCTTCCCTTCTCCAGCACGGTGACGCGGTGGGGCACGCGATAGGGGACGCCGGCGCGCAGCTCGGCCAGATGCAACATGGTGTCGGCATCGTGGCCCACACCGAGCAGCAACACCTGGCCGTCCAAATCGTGCACACGGCCGACGGGGCTCTTCGGGATGTGCGGCGGCAGAGGAAGAGGATCGACGAGGATCGCCTCGGCGGCGGGCCCGATCGCGGCGAAGGCAAAGGCGTGGGCTGCGCGGCGGACGCCGGGCAGGCGCCGGAACAGCTCGGCCACGATCCCCAGATCGCCAGCGGCCGGAGTCATGGCGGGGTCGAACGGCGCCGAATCATCGCCGGTCCAGGACGGCATCACCAGCGTGCCCTCGGGGCCGAGCGCGTCGCGCAGCGCCTCGATCAGCCCAAGCGGCCCGTTTTCCACAGGCCGTACCGTGCGGAAGGCGATGTGAACGAGCAGCACCCCGCCCGGCAGAACGCCGAGTGAACGGAGCTGCCTGACCAGGGTCTGACGGGAGACCTCGCCTCGACCGTCCGCCATCTCGCCTCGCTCCCGTAGCCGGCACGCGCGGAGCGATCGTATCATCGCGGCGCATGCAACATGCGGAGGACTCATGGAACTCCATCGCGGCCGCCTGATCGATCACGTCCACTTGCGCGTACGCGACCTCGACGCCGCCAAGCGCTTCTATCGCGCGGTACTCACGGTGCTCGGCCGCGCCGACGCGATTTTCGAAAGCCCCGGACACATGAATGCGGACGAACTCTGGATCGACGCGGCCGAGGCGGGCGGGCCGGTGTCGCGGGTCCACCTCGCCTTCCAGGTGCCGGATCGGGACACCGTGCACCGCTTCCATGCGTCCGCGCTCGCCGCCGGCGGGCGGGACAATGGCGGCCCGGGCGAGCGGGCCTACCACCCCGGCTACTACGCCGCCTTCGCCTTCGACCCCGATGGCAACAACATCGAGGCTGTCCATCACGGGCCGGCGGATCGCTCGGCCGACAGCGTGGTGCTCAGCTTCGAGATGCCGGGCGGCCGCTGAGAACAGATCGCGACCGCACTGGGAGAATCCCGTCGGCGTGCGCACAGTTTGTCCACAGGCCGTGAACAGTCAGTCGATCGCGATGTCGAGGCCGATGTCGAGCACGGGCGCGGAATGCGTGATCCAACCCGAGGAGATGTAGTCCACCCCCGTCTCGGCGATCGCCACGATCGTGTCCGGCCCGACGCCGCCCGAGGCTTCGAGGATCACCCGGCCCGCGGTCATCGCCACCGCCTGCCGCAGCGTGTCGGGAGGCATGTTGTCGAGCAGCACCACGTCAGGCCGCGCATCGAGCGCTTCGGCGAGTTGGTCGAGCGTGTCGACCTCCACCTCGACGCGCACGAGATGCCCGGCAAAGGCCCGGGCGCGGGCGATCGCCGAGGCGACCCCGCCGCACACCGCGATATGGTTGTCCTTGATGAGGATGGCGTCGTCGAGTCCGTAGCGATGGTTCGAACCGCCGCCGCAGCGCACCGCGTATTTCTCGACCGCCCGCAGGCCCGGCGTGGTCTTCCGCGTGCAGGTCACGCGCGCCCGCGTGTGCGCGATCCGCGCGGCGAGCTCGGCGGTGGCGGTGGCGACGCCGGAGAGCCGGCCGAGATAGTTCAGCGCCACGCGCTCGGCCGCGAGCAGCGCGCGCGCCGGGCCTTCGACCACGGCGAGCACGGCCCCGGGCGCGACATGCGTGCCGTCGGCGACCCGCGGCTGGAAGTGCAGCGCCGGGTCCATCTCGGCGAAGGCGGCGGCCGCGAGCGGCAGGCCGGCGATGGTTCCGGCCTTGCGCGCCGCCATTACGGCGCGCGCGCGGGCGCCGGGCGGGATCGTCGCGAGCGTCGTGATGTCGCCGGCACGGCCGAGATCCTCGGCGAGCGCCATGCGAACGGCGTCGCGCACGAGCACCGGGGGCAGTTCGGGCGGCAGGGCGTCCATGCGCGTCATGCCGGCAGCGAAAGGTCGACGGAATTGGCGAGGGCGGCGCGCGCGATCGCCCTGGCCTCGCTCAGCGTCAGGTAGGTGCGCTGCGCGAGCGCCGGATCGGGCCGCGGATAGTCGCTGCGGAAATGGCCGCCGCGGCTCTCCCGCCGCTTCCAGGCCGCGGCGGCGATCAGCCCGGCGGTGACCGCCATGTTGCGCAACCGCCGCGTCCGCGCCCGCTCTTCGAGCCCGGCGAGGATGCCCAGCGCCTGCGCGAGCCCCTCGCTGTCGCGAACGACGCCGACATGGGTGTTCATGGCGTGGCGCAGCAACGTGATCGCGGAGTCGTCGGGCGCCGGGCTCTCCTGTGCCTGTTGCTCGGCCGGCCGCAGGCTCCAGGGAGCGACCCGCGGGGACGGCAGCAGGCCCTGAATGTCCTCGGCGATGCGCGAGGCGAACACCACCGCTTCGAGCAGGGAGTTCGAGGCGAGCCGGTTGGCGCCATGCGCGCCGGTCGAGGAAACCTCGCCGGCCGCCCACAGCCCGTCGAGCGAGGCGCGGCCGTTCGCGTCCACCAGAATGCCGCCCATATGATAGTGCGCCGCCGGCGCGACCGGGATGAGATCGGTCCGGGGATCGATCCCGGCGGCTAGGCAGTAGGCGTTAACCGTGGGGAAACGCTCGGGGAATCGGGCGCCGATGGCCTCCCGGCAATCGAGGAACGCTTCGCGTCCGGCAACGATCTCGGCGTGAATGCCGCGGGCGACGATGTCACGCGGAGCCAGCTCGGCGAGCGGATGCAGCGGCGTCATGAACCGCTCGCCGCTGCGGTTGACGAGCACCGCCCCCTCCCCGCGCAGTGCTTCGGTGGCGAGCGGCGCGGGGTCGCGGCCGACGTCGAGCGCGGTCGGATGGAACTGCACGAACTCGCAATCGGCGAGGATCGCGCCGGCCTCGGCCGCCATGGCGAGCCCCATCCCGTCGGCCTCCGGCGGATTGGTCGTCGCCTCGTAGAGGTGGCCGACGCCGCCCGAGGCCAGCACCACGGCGCGGGCGGGGAACACGACAGTGCCGGCGGCATTGCCTGCGCGCGGGCGCGCAGCGATGCCGGTTACGAACCGCCCCTCGGTGAGCAGTTCCTCCGCGACATAGCCCTCGAGCACCCGGATCGACGGGGTGCGGCGCACCGCGGCGACCAGCGCCTCCATGATGGCCTTGCCGGCCATGTCGCCGCGCACGCGGACGATGCGGCGCTCCGAATGCGCCGCCTCGCGCGACAGCATGAGACGACCCTCAAGGTCGCGGTCGAACGGCACGCCGTAGCGCAGCAGATCCTCGATCCGCGCCGGCGCCTCGCGCGCCATCGAGAGCACGATCTTCTCGTCCACGATGCCCGCGCCGGCGGCCAGCGTGTCGGCGACGTGCTTCTCCGGGCTGTCCCCTTCGGACACCGCCGCCGCGATGCCGCCCTGCGCCCAGGCCGATGAGGCGCCCTCCCCGATCGGCGCGGCGGTGAGGATGGTCACCGGACGCGGGCTGAGCTTCAGCGCGCAGAACAGGCCGGCGAGCCCGCCGCCGACGACGACCACGTCGTCGATGCCGGTCCAGGATTGCGGCGGGAACTGGAGAAAATCGGTTTCGCCCATGCGCCCTCTCGCATCAGCCCGACGGGTTACGCCGGAACGCCGGCCGATCCCACCCGGCGTTCCGGGGTGCGGAGCTGCGCTCGGGCGCGCCGCTCAGCTCCTGAGGTTCACCATCCGCTCGACCGAGCGGCGGGCGCGCTCGGCCACCAGCGGGTCGATCACCACCTCCTCGCGCATATGGAGCAGCGAGTCGAGAATCTTCGGCAGCGTGATCCGCTTCATGTGCGGGCAGAGATTGCAGGGCCGCACGAACTCGACCTCCGGCAGCTCGGCGGCGACGTTGTCGGCCATCGAGCACTCCGTGACCATGACCAGCCGCTTCGGCCGCTCCCGCTTCGCCCAGTCGATCATGTGCGCGGTCGAGCCGGTGAAGTCGGCCGCGGCGATGACGTCGGGCGGGCACTCCGGATGCGCGATGATCCGGATCGAGGGATCGGCCGCGCGATAGCGGTCGAGCTCCTTGCCGGTGAAGCGCTCGTGCACCTCACAGGCGCCGTGCCAGGCGATGATCTCGACCGAGGTCCGGCCGGCGACGTATGTCGCCAGATAGCGGTCGGGCACGAAGATCACCCGGGGCTCGCCGAGGCTTTCCACCACCTGCACCGCGTTGGACGAGGTGCAGCAGATGTCGACCTCCGCCTTCACGTCGGCGCTGGTGTTGACGTAGGCGACCACCGGCACGCCGGGATAGCGCTCGCGCAGCAGCCGCACGTCTGCGCCGGTGATCGAGGCGGCGAGCGAGCAGCCGGCGTCCATGTCCGGCATCAGCACAGTCTTTTCGGGGCTGAGCAGCTTCGAGGTCTCGGCCATGAAGTGCACGCCGCCCTGCACGATCACGTCGGCGCCGGTGCGCGCCGCCTCGCGGGCGAGCTGCAGCGAGTCGCCGACGATGTCGGCGACCCCGTGGAAGATCTCCGGCGTCTGATAGTTGTGGGCGAGCACCACGGCGTTGCGCTCGCGCTTCAGCGCGTTGATGGCGTGGATATAGGGCGCGTGAAACGGCCACTCGATCGGCGCGATCACGTGGCGCAGCCTCTCGTAGATCGGCGCCGTCGCCCGCGCGACCTCGTCCGTGTACGCGAGCGAAGGCGCGTTCAACTTAGGCCAGCGGCGGCGCGGCGGCGCGTCCGTCGGTTGCTCGGTCACGAGGTCAGTCATTCCAGCCTCCCTTCAAGCGGGACTTATGCTCATATTGAGCATAAGTAGGAGCGAATCGGGCCACGAGCCGCCCCGCTGTGCCGAACTGGAGAGTCCGGCCGACGCGCCTGATATGGTCCCCACGTCCCCCGTTTAAAGAACCGATGCGAGAATCACAACCCGGAGTACGTCGCTTCCAGAGAAGCGGCGGCGACCTGGAGAAACGGCGGCGACCTGGAGAAACGGCGGCGGCGCCTACCCCGCCGCTACGGGGGGCGACTGCGCGGCCGGCGCCGGGGTTTCGATCGGCGTGTGGTGGCGTGCGGCCAGGAACTCACCGAGTCCGTGCATCGACTCGACGTGGTCGGAGAACACTTTCAGCGCCACCAGCACGGGCACGGCGATCATTGCCCCCACGATGCCCCAGATCCAGCCCCAGAACGCGACCGAGACGAAGATGACGACCGCGTTCATCTCGAGCCGGCGCCCCAGGATGAGCGGCGTCACGAGTTGGCTCTCGATGGTGGCGAGGCCGACATAGACCAGCACCGCGACGACCGCGCCGCCGAATGTCGGCAGCGAGACCAGCGCGACCGCGGCCAGCAGGCTCGTTCCCACCACGGCGCCGAGCACGGGAATGTAATTGAAGAAGCAGGCCACCGTGCCCCAGAGCAGCGGATTGGGCATGCCGACGAGCCAGAGCCCGATCGCGGTGAAGACGCCGAGCCCGATATTGATCAGCGTGATGGTAAGGAGATAGCGCGAGACCTCGCGCTCGACGCTGCGCGCGATGCGCAGGGCGCGTTTCTTGTCGTGCAGCGTCGGCAGCACCTTCACGAGCTTCTCGTAGAACATGTCGCCCGAGGCGAGCAGGAACACGGTCAGCACCAGCGTGAGGCCCATCTTGGCGAGGAGCTCGGGCACGCCGGTTGCCGCCCGCGTGAGCAGGCCCGGCTCGCTCACCACCACGCGTTGCACGTCGCCGTCGTCGCCCCCGCCGGTCGCCTGCTCCACCTGCTCCTGCGCGGCGATCAGCGCGTCCACCGGCTGCCGAAGCGTTTCGATCTTTTCCTGAACCTGGTCGATGATCGTGGGCGCGTCGGCGATCAGCTGGCGCGCCGGCGCGCTCAGCGTGTAGCCGATGAACCCGATGGCCCCGAGCGCCGCCACGACCAGCACGACCGCGCCGACGCCGGACGGCACGCCGTGCTTCCTCAGCCAGCGCACGACCGGGCTCAGCACCAGCGCGAACAGGAAGGCGAGCGTGACGGGCAGCAGGAAGTCGCGCGCGAAATAAAGGCACGCGCCCGCGGCGATGAAGAAGATGCCGAACAGCAGCGCCCGTGCCGACTTGTCGAGCACCAGCGTGCGGTGCGACGCCTCCGCCTCGGGCTCGGTAGCTTCGACGTCCGCGCGCAACGCCGTATCGTTCATGGGACACCTTCCCCGTGGGGCCCGCCCTCGGCAAGCTGATCCCAGGCGTCTGACAACGCCGGCCACGCACATTGGTTCTGACGTCGGGGGTTCTGACATCACGCCCGGCCGACCGCCCCGCGATGCTTTATGCCGGGCCTCGAGGCGGCTATCGTCGTGCCCTGATTTTGCGCGTGGAGGCCCGATGACCGACAGTTCCGAGGACCGCGGCCCCGCTTCGCCGCGCGGCATCGCCACCCGGATCGCCCATGCGGGACACGACCCGAAATCGTACCACGGCTTCGTCAACCCGCCCGTGGTCCACGCCTCGACAGTGCTTTACGAAAGCGTGCAGGCCATGGAGGAGGGCCGGGCGCGCTATACCTATGGCCGCCGTGGCACGCCGACGACAGAAGCGCTCGAGACCGCGCTGACGGACATCGAAGGCGCCGCGGGCACCCAGCTCGCCCCTTCCGGGCTCGGCGCGGTCACGCTGACCCTGCTCGCCGCCCTCTCCGCCGGCGACCACCTGCTGATGACCGACAGCGCCTATCACCCCACGCGGCACTTCTGCGATACCATGCTGGCGCGGCTCGGGGTCGAGACGACCTATTACGATCCGACGATCGGCGCGAGGATCGCCGGATTGTTGCGGTCGAACACGCGCCTCGTCTTCACCGAGGCGCCGGGCTCCCTCACCTTCGAGATGCAGGACATTCCGGCCATCGTGGACGCGGCCAACCGGGCCGGCGCCATGGTGGCGATGGACAATACCTGGGCCTCGCCGGTCTTTTTCCGACCGATCGAGCACGGGGTCGACTTCTCGATCCAGGCCGGCACGAAATACATCGTCGGCCATTCCGATGCGATGTTCGGCACCGTGGCGGCCAGCGCCCGCGCCTGGCCGCTGCTCAGGGACGCGCGTGGCGCGCTGGGGCTCTCCGTCGGCCCCGACGATGTTTACCTCGCGATGCGCGGACTGCGGACGCTGCCGGTGCGGCTCGCCCGCCACCAAACGAGCGCGCTCCGCGTCGCCGAGTGGCTCGCCGGCCGGCCCGAGGTGGCCCGCGTGCTGCACCCGGCCCTGCCCAGCCATCCCGGCCATGCAATCTGGAAGCGGGACTTTTCGGGGTCGAGCGGGCTGTTCGCCATCGTGCTGCGCCCCGGCCCGATCGAGAAGGTTCGCGCGGCGCTCGACGGGCTCGAACTGTTCGGCCTCGGCTATTCCTGGGGCGGGTTCGAGAGCCTCGCGATTCTGGCCGACCCGCGGCGCTCGCGCACTGCGGTGCCGTGGACGGAGACGGGCCATCTCGTCCGCCTTCATATCGGGCTCGAAGACCCCGAGGATCTGATCGCAGATCTCGAAGCCGGGCTGGCGCGCCTTGCCTGAACGGCGCAAGCGGCTACGTGGCCGGCGTGGCCGGCGGCGAGATAATTGTGGTCGTCGCGTCGGTCGCCGGCGGAGTTCCCTCGGCGGGTGCCCCTGCGCCATCGCCGGCGCCCGGGGTCGCGGCCTCTGTCCCTGCGGCCGGGGGCATCGCGGCCGCTCCGTCGGCCGGCACGCCTTCGGCCGGCGGCGTGCCGGTCTGCGGCCCGGTCAGGATTTCCGGAATCGGCGCCGCCGGCGGCTCGCCCGGGGTAGGCCCGGGGGTGGTGTCCGGCGGGAACGCGCCGCAGCGGTAATAGGTAATGCCGCGGCCCTGGCCCTGCGCCTCGGGATAGAACACCAGCAACTGGTCGCCGTCGACCTCCATGTCGATCTGCCGCGGCTCGGCGGCCCCGGTGCACATCAGCGTCACCGTGACATGGCCTTCCTCGCCCTCGACCTGCTCGATCATGCTGGCACTACAGGGCTCAGGGAAGCCGCCGAATGCCGACGCGGTGATCTCGATCGGCGCGTCCTCGACCGTGGGATCGGGGCAGAGGCCGGACGAGGCCAGCGTCCAGCGGCCCTGGAACATGGCCGGTATGATCGCCGACGCCGGCGGCGCTTCAGCCGGATTCGTCGCCGGCTCCTCCGCGGCGGTGAGCGCGGTGGGCGTTCCGGGATTCTGCTCGCCGGCGATTTCCGCGGCGGACGGCGCGGCCGCCTGCTCGGGATTGTCGGATTCCTCGTCGCAGGCCGCCAGCAGCGCGGTCCCGGCGAGAAGGATGAGGATGGCGGTTCGCTTGGTCATGCGTGCCGAACATCCGACCGGGTTGCAGGTTCCACCAGCGGGCCGATCAAAATTTGCGTGGACGGCGCGGCACCCGATTGCCTTCCTCGAACAGAACGGCTTCATGGCCGCCGATCGACGAGGTGAGCGCAGATGACCCGGCCTTTCGCAGTCCTTACAGGAGTTCTCATGATGACCGCTGCGGCGCTTCCCGGCCACGCGGCCGAGGTGACCATCGACGGCGGCCGCGCGCCGCTTCACGGCGATCTGACACTGCCGGCGGCGGAGGGTCCCGTGCCCGCCGTCCTGATGATCGCAGGCTCCGGACCCACCGACCGCGACGGCAACACCCTGCCGGTCTCGACCCCGAACACGCTGCGCCTGCTCGCCGAGGCCCTGGGCGAGCAGGGCATCGCCTCGCTGCGCTTCGACAAGCGCGGCGTGGGAGCAAGTGCGGCGGCCGCCGGCGAGCAGGCCGAAACCGGCTTCGACGTGTTCGTGGAGGACGCTGTCGCGTGGGCGCGGTTCCTGGAGGAGCAGCAGGGCGTCGGCTGCGTGTTCCTGCTCGGCCACTCCGAAGGTGCGCTGATCGCCGCGCTCGCCGCCGCCGAGGTGGACACCTGCGGCGTGATCTCTATCGCGGGCGCGGGCCGGCCGATCGGCGACGTGCTCCGCGACCAGCTCACCGGGCTCAATGCCGCGGGCGCCCTCCCCGAGCCGCTGTTCGGGCAGGCCATGGCTATCCTGGCGCGGCTCGAGCGGGGCGAGCGGGTCGCGGAGGTGCCGCCCGAACTGGCCTCCCTGTTCCACCCGGTGCTGCAGACCTTCCTGCTGTCGTGGATGGAGAAGGACCCGGCCGCCGCGGTGGCGGCGATCGACGCGCCGGTTCTGGTGCTGCAGGGCACGACCGATCTCCAGGTCGGCACCGCGGACGCCGAGCTGCTGGCGGCCGCCAATCCGCGCGCCCGGCTCGAACTGCTGGAAGGCGTGAACCATGTGCTGAAGCTCGCCCCTCCCGATCAGGCGGCCAATCTGGCGACCTATGCCGATCCCAACCTGTCGCTCGCGCCGGGGGTGGCGGAGATGATCGCCGGGTTCGTCCAGGAGAATGCGGCGGAATAGGCGAAAGGCCCGTGGCGCTTCGCCGGCGGGCCCGCCGCAGCAGCAGTCCTGCGATGGCCACGGGGTCCCAATCCCTGCAGCCATTCGGCCGCCGTCCGCTCGGACGGTGGCGCACAAGTGGCGCCGAACCGTTGGCACGGAGACCTTGCCAAACGAGGCGTCCCCGATTTGCAACGCTCTCGGATGCAGTCGTTCGCAAGTCGCGAGGCCGGTGCGTCTGCGCGGCAGGCGCTACCGCCGGCGGCCCGACGGAACTAGGGCGCTCCCGCGGCACATGCAAAAGCCTCCGAGGCACTCCTGGGCCGGTTCACCGCCGCGATTGCGCAAAATCCAGGGAAAACGTGGCGACCCCGGCAGGGCTCGAACCTGCGACCTAGTGCTTAGAAGGCACTTGCTCTATCCAGCTGAGCTACGGGGCCGTTCGCGCGTCAGTGGGTCCAGCTCTCGGGGCGGTCGGCGCGGAAATTGTCCGAATAGGCGAGGCGCTTGGGCAGCACCGGCTTCGGCTCCTCGACACGGTACGCCATGCCGCGCCGCTCCGCATAGGCGATGGCCGCCTCGCGCGTGTCGAACCAGAGCCGGACCTGGCTTCTCATGTCGGTCGACGACGTCCAGCCCATCAACGGCTCGATCGTCCGCGCCGTCTCAGCGTCGAACTCGAGGCACCAGCGATCGCCCTTGGCTTTGCCCGACTGCATCGCGTTGCGCGCGGGAAGATAGATCCGGGCCGTCATCCCTCGTCCTCGGCTCGCGTCACCCCGGCCCCGAAAGGGCACGGCGGTGGTCGGGGCAGCAAGATTCGAACTTGCGACCCCCTGCTCCCAAAGCAGGTGCTCTACCAGGCTGAGCTATGCCCCGACACGGCTTCGCATGAAGGGCTTCTGTAGCTTTGCGCAACCTCCCGCGCAACAGCGCCGGAGGATAAGGCGGGGACAGGGCCACCCGCCGGCGAGGGAACGAGGCATAACTTCGCCCTCCCGCCGACCGTGGGGCCTAAGCCGCCCGTTCCGGCGGTCAGTCCTCGAGATCCATGGCGAGGATCGCCATCTGGAAATTATAGGAGAGGTCGCCGTCCTCCTCGTCCTTGTAAAGGACGCCGATGAACTCTTCGCCGATATAGACCTCGGCGGAATCGTCCTTCTTCGGGCGCGCGCGCACGCCGATCGAGGCATTGCCGAAGGTGTTGCGCAGGTAGCGCTCGATCCTGGCGAGCTCGGTCCGGTTCATCTCGGTGCTCCCGCTCTTGACGGACGCGGTACTCTTGGGAGGCATAGGCGGGACTCCTTCATTCGCCCATCTCGGCGAGAACCTGATCCATGGTGCGCGAAGGCTCCTCGCAGCCCGCCTCGCCCACCACCCTGGCGGGCACGCCGGCGACGGTGACGTTGCGCGGCACCGACTTCAGTACCACCGAGCCCGCGGCGATGCGCGCGCAGCGCCCGACCTCGATATTGCCGAGAATCTTGGCGCCCGCGCCGATGAGCACGCCGCGGCGGATCTTGGGATGGCGGTCGCCGGACTCCTTGCCGGTGCCGCCGAGAGTCACCCCCTGCAGGATCGATACGTCGTCCTCGATCACCGCGGTCTCGCCCACGACGACGCCCGTGGCGTGATCGAGGAAGATGCCCCGGCCGATCGCGGCGTTGGGGTGGATGTCGACCTGGAACACCTCGGAGGCGCGGCTCTGCAGGTAGAGCGCAAGGTCGCGCCGGCCGTCACACCACAGCCAGTTCGCCAGCCGTGCGGTCTGGATGGCGTGGAAGCCCTTGAAGTAGAGCACCGGCTCGATGAACCGGCTGCACACGGGATCGCGATCGTAGACGGCCACGATATCGACCCGAAACGCCTCGCCGATCTCGGGCTCGGCGGCGAGCGCCTCGTTGAAGGCGAGGCGAATCGCCGTCGAGGGCAGATTGGCGTGGTGCAGCCTGTCGGCGACGCGCTGCGCCACCACGTCCTCGAGCCGGTCCTGGTCGAGCGCGGCCGCGTGCACGAAGCCGCCGAGCGCAGGTTCGCGCGCCACGATCGCCTCCGCCTCGCTGCGGATGCGCCGCCAGACCGGGTCCACCGTCTCCAGGGTCGTCGACCCGAGTGCCTTCGACTGCACCGCCATGGTTCGCATTCCGGCTTGCCGCGCCCCGGGCGATCGTCGCGCGGGAGGCTCGCATGAGAGGATAGGGTCGCAGGTCCGGCCCGCAAAGGGCGGCCCTGGTTCCCCTTACGGGCGGCGGTCGAGAAAATCCAGTGCGCCGGCCTTGAACGCCTTGTCCCCCACGGCGAGCATGTGGTCGCGGCCGGGAATGTCGAGCACCTCGGCGCCGGGAATCAGCGCGGCGAGCCCGCGTGGCGAGCCGCTCATCGTGTCGCGCGTGCCGGCCGCGATCAGCACCGGCACGGTGACGCCGACGAGCCGCTCGGGCGCGATCGTCTGCCGGCCCATGCGCATGCAGGCCGCGAGTGCGGCAAGGTCGCTGCGCGTCTGCTCGGCGAATTTGCGGAACATGCGACCGATCTCGTCCGTCACCGCATCGAGGCTCGGCGCTTCGAGCCCGGCAACGATGCGGTCCGCCGCGTCCCACGAGTCCACCAGCGCCGTGCCGAGCCCGCCGATGATGGCGCTGCGGACGCGGAAGGCATGGTCGAGCGCCAGCGTCGCCGCGATCCGCCCGCCCATCGAGTAGCCGATCACGTCGGCCTCGGGGACGCCGACATGGTCGAGCACGGCGATCGCGTCCGCCGCCATCTCCTCGAGCCGGTAGTCCTCGGGATCGTAGAGCTTGGAGCTGGCGCCGTGGCCGCGATTGTCGAACGCGATGGCGCGGCGGCCCGCCTTCACCAGCGAATCGACCCAGCCGGTGTTCACCCAGTTCACCTCCTTGGAGGAGGCGAACCCGTGGATCAGCAGCACGGGGTCGCCGACGCCCTCGTCGAGATAGGCGATCTTGATGCCGCCGGCGGCGATCTGGGGCATGGGGCACTCCTGTTGCCGGGCACCTTAGGGGGCGCGCGGCGGCGGCGGAAGCCGCACGGCGCTACCCAGAGCGCGCCCCGGCCGGTATGGTCCGCCCGGGGCGCCCGTTCCGGCGCCGCGCTGACGGAGTGTTCCATGGCCGATATGGCCGCCGCACATTTCCACAACGATCCGGGCGTTCCGATGATCCGCGTCGGCGCCCACGAGTTCATGTGCATCGGCGCCCTGCCGCCGTTCGATCACCCGCACGTGTTCCTCGACATGGGCGACGAGAACGAGAAGATCTGCCCCTACTGCTCGACGCTCTATCGCTTCGACACGACGCTCGGCCCGCGCGAGGCGGTACCGCGGGACTGCATGCTGACGGTTCCGGCCTGAATCGGCTCGTGGGGGATTCCGTCGTCGTCGGGGCCGGCATCGCCGGGCTGACGCTCGCGCTCGCGCTCGCCCGTCGCGGCATCGCGTCCACGCTCCTTGAACGGGAACTCGTACTGTCCGAGGCGGGCGCGGGCATTCAGCTCTCCCCGAACGCGAGCCGCGTCCTCGTCGGTCTCGGCCTCGGCCCGGCGCTGGAAAGGATCACAGCGCGGCCCGAAGCGCTCGCCGTGTTCGACGCGCGGACCGGCCGGCCCCTCGTGCGCATGCCGCTGCAGCTCCACGCCCGAGGCGCGCCCTATCTCGTTCTCCACCGCGCGGACCTGCAGGCCGTGCTCGTCGAGGCCGCCACGCGCGAGCCGCTCGTCGCCTTGCGGCTCGGGGCGAAGCTGACCGGTCTCGACGGATCGGGCGTCGCCTCTGTTCGATTCGAGATCGACGGGAAAGCCGAAGAGGCGGTCGGCACGGTGCTGGTCGGGGCGGACGGGGTGCGCTCGGAAATCCGGCGCCGCATCCTGGGCGGGCCGGAGCCCGAGTCCACGGGCTGGGTGGCGTTCCGGGCGCTTCTGCCCGGGCGGGAGGCGCCGGCCTGGGCCAAGACCGGCCCCACGCTGTGGCTCGGGCCGGGCGGACATCTCGTGACCTATCCGTTGCGGCATGGCGAGGCGGTGAACCTGGTTCTCGTCACCCGAGGAGCCGGGACTGACGATCCGGTGTCCGGCACGGCGGCAGCGGCGCGCATCGAGGGGTGGGCGGACGCGCCGCGGGCGCTGGTCGCAGGAACCTCCGGCCGCGACCGGCCGATCGAAACGGTGGATCTTCGCGCCCCCTGGGCCCGGGGCTCCGCCGTGCTGATCGGCGACGCCGCCCACGCCATGCCCCCTTTTGCGGCGCAAGGCGCTGCGATGGCGATCGAAGACGCCGCGGTGCTGGCGCGCAGCCTCGCCGCCCCGGGCGGCACGATTCCCGACCGCCTCCGGGCCTATGAGGCCGGGCGGCGCGCGCGCGTCTCCCGCGTCGCCCGGCTCGCCCGCCGCAACGGGCTCGTCTACCACCTCGCGGGCCCCGTCGCGCTCGCGCGCGGTCTCGGCATGAAGGCGCTCGGCGGGGCGCGCCTGATGGCGGACCTCGCCTGGCTGCACGGCTGGCGCGACGGCGATCCGTCATCATAGCGGCGCAATCGGGGTGC
>Ga0182738_1001864_pt1 | contig 25552 bp, 25 predicted proteins | sample eDN5th30CBELigMG_FD_128876 | JGI IMG/M metagenome (GOLD analysis project Ga0182738, IMG submission 128876) | Enriched Miracle-Growth compost microbial communities from Emeryville, California, USA - eDNA 5th pass 30_C BE-Lig MG (version 2)... ...
AAGGACGATGCCGAGGTGCTGAAGAACCTCGACGAGACGCTGCGGCGCGTCGTCTACGGGCAGGACAAGGCGATCGAGCGGCTGGCCTCGGCGATCAAGCTGGCGCGCGCCGGCCTCCGCGAGCCGGAGAAGCCGATCGGCTCCTACCTGTTCTCGGGCCCGACCGGCGTCGGCAAGACCGAGGTGGCCCGCCAGCTCGCCAACTCGCTCGGCGTCGAGCTGCTGCGCTTCGACATGTCGGAATACATGGAGCGGCACACCGTCTCGCGGCTGATCGGCGCGCCTCCGGGCTATGTCGGCTTCGACCAGGGCGGCCTGCTCACCGACGGGGTTGACCAGCATCCGCACTGCGTGCTGCTGCTCGACGAGATCGAGAAGGCCCATCCGGACCTCTTCAACATCCTCCTCCAGGTGATGGACCACGGCAAGCTGACCGACCACAACGGCAAGCAGGTCGACTTCAGGAACGTCATCCTGATCATGACCACCAATGCCGGCGCGGCCGACCTCGCCAAGCCCGCCATCGGGTTCGGCAAGTCGGTCCGGGAGGGCGACGACCAGGAGGCGATCAACCGCCTGTTCACGCCCGAGTTCCGCAACCGGCTCGACGCCATCGTCCAGTTCGGCAACCTCCCGCCGGAGGTGGTGCACCAGGTCGTCCAGAAGTTCGTGATGCAGCTCGAGGCGCAGCTCGCCGACCGCGGCGTCACCTTCGACCTTGCCGAGGACGCGGTGAAGTGGCTGGCCGAGAAGGGCTACGACAGCCGGATGGGGGCGCGGCCGCTGGCCCGCGTCATCCAGGACAGCATCAAGCAGCCGCTCGCCGACGAGGTGCTGTTCGGGAAGCTCCAGAAGGGCGGCACGGTCAAGGTCACCGTCACGCCGGACGGCAGCGGGCTCGACCTCGAGGCGCTCGAGGACGGGCCGGTGAAGCCCAAGCCCGAGCCGGTGCCGAAGCCGAAGCGGCCGCGCCGCAAGAAGCCGGTGCAGGCGGCGAAGAAGCCGCCGGCCCCCAAGCCGCCGACCAGCGGCACGCGCGGGCTGGTGCCGAAGGTGCCGCTCAAGACGAGCTGACCCCGGCGAGCCTGCCGGCGGAAAGGGACGGAAAGGAAAGGGCGGCCGCCTCGCGGGCCGCCCTTTCCGCATTTCGGCCTGCGGGGGGTGTGAACGACGTCAATGCGCCGGCGCGCGAAATCGGCGATTGCCCGCGGCACGACACGACACCCCCCATAGGAGAACCCACGTGCCCAAGCAGACCACGGACATCGCCGGCGTCGCAGTCGGGATCGACTATGGCGGTGCCGCGACCTGGACGATCGCGAAAGGCGTCTCGATCGATGCCATGGACACCGCCGTCGCGAGCAGCCATGCCCGCAGCAAGCTGATCAACAAGGGCGACCTCTCGGGCGGAGTGCTCGGCGTCCACTTCGACGCCACGCCCGGCGGCTTCGTCATCGACAATCGGGGAAGCATAGAGGGAGGAGCGTTCGGCATCTTCGTCGTGGGCGAGACCGGAGGCGCGACGAAGATCGTCAACGCCAAGGGTGCCGAGATCGCCGGCGAGGAGGTGGCCATCGGCGTGGTCGGCGCACTTCGCCTCAAGAACGACGGCAGGATCGATGGCGACGTCATCGCCGAAACGGCGAGTGCCAGCACCGTCGTCAACAAGGGCAAGATCGCCGGCGGCGTATTCCTCGGAACCGGCGACGACGTCTTCCGGAGCAAGGGCAAGGGCAAGGCGGAGCTCGTCGATCTCGGCCGGGGCAACGACAAGATGGTGTTCGGGGCCAAGGCCGACACGTTCCAGTTCAGCGCGGACCTCGATGCCGAAACCAACGTCGACAGGCTGAAGAAGTTCGAGTCCGGCAAGGACGAGCTGCACTTGACGAGCTACGTCTTCGGGGCTCTGGAACCGGGCGCGCTGCCGGCATCGAGCTTCCGGAAAGGCAAGGAAGCCAAGGATGCCGACGACCACATCATCTACAACAAGAAGACGGGCGCGCTCTACTACGACCCCGACGGCGCCGGCGGAGCGAACCAGGTCAAGTTCGCCCAGCTCGACAAGGGCGCAAAGCTGAAGGCGTCCGACTTCACGATCGTGGAGCATGACTTCGTGCTCTGACGGCGACGGGCAGCCTCCGGGCCGTCCCTGAATCTCCGCGGAGTGTGGCCGGGATCACACGGGCGCTCCGCACGGCCCGTGCGAGGATGCAGAAGGATTCCACGGAGAGCGCCATGCCTACGCAGCAGACGGACGTTGTTGGAGATCCCTTCGGTATTCACTACACGGATTCAGGCCTCACCTGGCGGATCGCGAAGAACGTGTCGGTGGGCGGCACCGTCGCCGGCGTCGCCGGCATCGTCGCGGACAGCACGCTGGTCAACAAGGGGACGATAACCGGCGGCGGCGCCGCGGTGGCCTTCGAGCCCGCCGTCGCCGGCGATTTCGTCATCAGGAACAAGAAGTCGGGACATATCGCCGACTCCTTCGCCGTGATCGTCAGCGGTTTCGAGGGAAAGGTCCACCTCGACAACAAGGGCACGCTCTCCGGCGCCAACGCGGCCTTCCAGGTCAGCGGCTCGGGCAAGGTGACGGTGAACAATACCGGCGCGATCACCGCCGAACTGAGCGGCATGAACATCCAGTTCGCCACGGCCTCGGGCAGCGTCCAGATCGACAACGCCGGTACGATCGCGGGCGGGCAGACCGGCATCCACACCTTCAGCGCGAAGGGGGTGCGCTTCGCCGTGCACAACGAGAAGGGCGGCCTGATCTCGGGCCCGGGCGACGCCGCCGTCGCGGTGAGCGAGCGGCTGATCCTCAAGAACGACGGCAAGATCGCCGGCGACGTCTACGGCGGCATGTACGACGACAAGCTCGTCAACCACGGTAAGATCGCCGGCGACGTTTTCCTCGGCGAAGGACGGGACAAGGCGAGCGTCACGGCCAAGATCGACGGCAACCTCTTCCTCGGCGCGGGCGACGACAAGCTGGTGCTCAAGGGAAAGGGCAAGGTCACCGGGCTGATCGATGCCGGGCTGGGGAACGACAAGGTCGTTCTCGGCAAGAAGGCCGATAGCTTCCTCTTCGACAGCAGTCTCGATGCCGCCACCAACGTGACCGCCTTCAAGCATTTCAAGTCGGGCAAGGACAAGCTCTTCCTCAACGAGGAGATCTTCACGGCGCTCGCGCCCGGCAAGGTCGCGCCGTCGGCGTTTCACAAGGGCGCCGCGGCCCACGATGCCGACGACCGCATCATCTACGACAAGAAGTCAGGCGCCCTCTACTACGACCCCGACGGCACCGGCGCGGCGGCGCAGGTGGAGTTCGCGCATTTCGACAAGGGCACCAAGCTGAAGGCGTCGGACTTCACCGTGGGCGATTATTCGTTCGTCGCCTGAGGCGTCAGCCGGGCGACTCCGCGGCGATGGCGGCCCGGAGCTTCTCGGCGTTCGCCGCCAGCACCGCCTGATCTTCCATGCCGCCCGCGTGCGGCCGCAGCGCCACGCCGTCGAACCGCGGGATGACGTGGACGTGGAGGTGGAACACCGACTGTCCGGCGGGCGCCTCGTTGAACTGCATGATGGTCACCCCGTCGGCGTCGAACGCGCGCATGGCGGCGCGGGCGACGCGCTGCGCGGCATGGACGACCGGAGCCAGCGTCGCCGCATCGGCATCGAGGATGTTTCGGGACGGCGCCCGCGGGACGACCAGCGCGTGGCCCGGTCCCTGGGGCATCACGTCCATGAAGGCGACGACGTCGTCGTCTTCATAGATCCGGTGCGAGGGGATCTCGCCGCGGAGGATCTTCGCGAACACGTTCTGCTCGTCATAGGGGGCGGTCATCGGGGCCTTCCGCGCAAGGGGGGATCGATCGGGCAACAATGCCGCCTCGGCGCCCGCCTGTCATCCCGGGTACCCAACCGTGGCGTGTCCGCCGTCACAGCAGGGCATTTTGCGCAATGATACAAGCTACGGGGGCATTTACACCGAGGAGACACGGCAATGCCTACGCAGAGCACCGACATCAGTGGGAATCCGGCCATTGCCTACACGGCGAACGGCCAGAAATGGAAGATCCTCAAGAAAGTCGATGTGGATAGCGCGACCTACGGCGTCTACAGCGTCTACACGGACAGCGTGCTGCAGAACAAGGGCTCGGTCCACGGCAACAGCGTAGCCGTCTACTTCCAGGGAAGCGGCGTCGCGTCGGACTACGTGATCGTCAACCAGAAGTCCGGCGAACTGGAAGGCGAGTATGGCATCGCCATCACCACCTTCCTGGGGTCGGCGAGCATCGTCAACAAGGGCTCCGTCGACGGAAGTTCTTATGGCGCCGTGGTGCAGGGACAGGCGACCGTCAAGGTCGACAATTCCGGAGAGTTGGAGGGAGGCCAGTACGGACTCGTCGTCACTGCCAGCAAGTTCAATCTCGACAATACCGGCGATATCGAGAGCAGCTCCTATGGAGTGATCTTCCAGGCCGCGGCGTCAGGAGACGATGCCAAGATCAAGAACGGAGGCAAAATCGAAGGGGGACTATACGCCCTGATCATGCAGACCGATGGCGACGTCAAGATAAACAACCTCAAGGGCGGCGTCATCGAGGGCGACCAGGTCTCCATCTACTCCGTCGGCGAGACGATCATCAAGAACGCGGGCAAGATCGAAGGCATCATCATCACATCAAATTTCGAGGACAAGGTCGTCAACAAGAAGAAGATCGACGGGGATGTCATCCTCTCCGGCGGCGACGACGTGTTCAAGAACAAGGACAAGGGGAAGGTCGACGGAGCCATCGCCGGCGGCGACGGAAACGACAAGATCGTTCTCGGTGCCAAGGCGGAGGAGATCCTGTTCGACACGGCCCTCAACGCGGCGACCAACGTCGATAGGGTGAAGCACTTCACGTCGGGCAAGGATGTCCTCCTGCTCGACGACGACATCTTCTCGACGCTGATGCCGGGCGACCTGCCGGCCTCAGCCTTCGTCAAGGGAACCGCGGCCGTGGATGCCGACGACCGCATCATCTACGACAAGAAGACCGGGTCGCTGTATTACGACGCCGACGGCTCGGGCGCCGGCGCCCAGGTCAAGTTCGCGCAGCTCGACAAGAACACCAAGCTCAAGGCCTCCGACTTCGACGTCGGCGACTTCATCGTCATCTAGCTGCCGCGGGGCGGGCCCGGCCTGCCCCGTCTGGTTCGCGCGGACCGGTACCGACCTGCCGGCCGGTCGCGGCCACGTTCCGGCGAGGTTTCAGTCGTGATCCGGGATCGCCCCCTTCCGGAAGGGCGTGTACTCCGCGAGGACTTCCACGTCGTGGGCGACCTGGGCCCGTTCGCGGACGAGGTAGTCCTCGACGGCGCGGCGGAACGAGCCGTTCTCGATCCAGTGCGCCGAACGGGTGGTGACGGGCTCGTAGCCGCGGGCCAGCTTGTGCTCGCCCTGGGCGCCGGCCTCGACCCTCGCCATGCCGTGGGCGATGCCCCATTCGATGGCCTGGTAGTAGCAGAGCTCGAAATGGAGGAAGGGGTGCTCCTCGATCGCACCCCAGTTGCGGCCGTAGAGCGCGTGGCTGCCGATGAGGTTCAGCGCCCCGGCGATCGGGCGTCCCTCGCGCTTCGCCATCATCAGGAGCACCTTGTCGGGCAGGCGCTCGCCGAGCAGCGAGAAGAAGGTGCGGTTGAGATAGGGCCGGCCCCACTTCCGCGAGCCGGTGTCCATGTAGAAGGCGTGGAAGGCGTCCCAGGCGTCCTCGGTGAGGTCGCTGCCGGTGAGGTGGACGATCTCGAGCCCGGCGGCGAGGGCCTCGCGCCGCTCGCGGCGGATGGCCTTCCGCTTCCGCGAAGCGAGGGCGTCGAGGAAATCCTGGAAGTCGCGATAGCCGCGATTGATGAAATGGAATTGCTGGTCGGTCCGCTGCAGGAACCCCATGTCGCCGAGCAGCGCCCATTCCGGCTCGGGGAGGAAGGTGGCGTGCCCGGAGGAGATGCCGTGGCGCTCGACCAGCGAGGCGATGCCGTTGGCGAGGAGGCGCCGCTGGCGGGGGGCATCGGGGCCGGGGCGGACCAGGAGCCGGCGTCCGGTCACGGGCGTGAAGGGCACCGAGACCTGGAGCTTGGGATAGTAGCGCCCGCCGGCGCGCTCGAAGGCGTCGGCCCAGCCCTGGTCGAAGACGTATTCGCCCATCGAGTGCGACTTGAGGTAGGCCGGAAGGACCGCCGCCGGCCGCCCGCCGGGTCCGTCGAGGACGAGGTGCTGGCCGAGCCAGCCGGTCTTGCGGGTGGCGCAGCCGGCCTCCTCGAGCGACCACAGGAAGTCGTGGCTGAGGAACGGATTGTACTCGGTCTCCCACGCATCGGCCGTGTCCGGCGGCGGGACCGGATTGGCGCAGGCATCCCAGTCGGCGCGGGCGATCTCCCGCAGCGAACTGATCACCCTGAGGGTCGTGGCGTCGGTGGAGGTCAAGGGCGTTCCGGGGGCGTTCCGGGGGCGTTCCGGTGCATTAGGGGGGCGGTCGGGTGGAGCATGATTGCACCAGTCCTAGATAGGACTCAAACACGCGGTTTGTGGAGGCACCTGTGACCGGGGCGATAGGGCCCGGCCCGCGGGGCCGATAGAAGTCGGGCAGTGGCAGGAAGGCGAGGTGAGGATGCTGCGATTGTGGACCTGTGCGATGGCGGCGGCCGCCGTCCTCGCCGCCCCGGCGATGGCGGGCGAGCCGATGGTCACCGGCGTCGCGATCTACGAGATCGGGCTCGATCCGTCCGGCAAGGGCGGCGGGCTCGCCTCGATCGCCGGATCGATGCGGGCGAAGGTCGAGCACATCTGCGGCGCCTACGTGACCGACGCCGAGCTCGATGCCGAGCTCGCCGGCCCGGACGGCGGGCGGATGCCGCTGAACGTCGTCTCCCACCACCGCGAATCCGCCGAGGATCTCGCGTTCGAGGTCCGCACGCGCCTTGCCAACATGGAGGTGGATGCGGCGGCCGGAACGGCGGTGAGGGAGGACGAGGGCCTCGCGGTCGCGCTCGACGAGCCGAAGCCGGGCACCGTGATGCTCCCCGGCAAGGTCATGTTCCCCATGGCGATGCTGGAGGCCGCGATCGCCGCCGCGCAGGAGGGACGGCGCTTCGTCCAGTTCCGGACCTTCGACGGGACCGGCGGCGGCGCGGAGGTGTGGACGGTCTCGGTGGTGATCACCCCGGTCGACGGCGCCGCGGACGAGGACGAGGCGATGTTCGTCGACAGCCTCGGCTTCGGCGACATGGCGCACTGGCGGATGGCGTTCGCCTACTTCCCGCCCGGCGCCGCCGCCGGCGAGCAGACCCCGGCCTTCTCGACCCGCATGGTGGTCTACGAGAACGGCTTCGCGCAGGCCGCCGTGTACGACCTCGGCCAGTTCGCGATGAAGCTCACGCTGACCGAGTTCCAGCCGATCCCGCCGAAGCCGTGCCCGTGAGGGCGGGGTCGAACCCCTCGAAGATGATCTGGTCGGCGCAGCGGGCGGCGGTCGCCCGGTCCGCCTCGCTCCGCACCGTCCACGTGAGGAGCGGCATGCCCGCCGCGCGGAGCGCCGCCGGTCCCGCGGCGGGCAGGTCGTAGACCGCGTAGGCGAGGAAATCCGGCGCGATCGCCGGCACCGAAGCGAGGTGGCGAAGCGCGAGGCGGCGGAGCGGCGGGATGAAGTCCCATTCCGGATCGGTGTAGCCGTCCGCGATGAGGCCGCGCGGCACTTCCGGAAGGAGCGTGCCGAGCGTCCGGACCGAGTCGGGGTCGAAGGACATCACCGCGAGCGGCCCGGAATACGCGGCAAGGAGCGGCGCCGCGGCCGCCTCGAGCCGGCGGTCCTGGTCGAAGCGGCTCTTGAACTCGGCGAAGAGCGGAACCCGGCCGGCGATGGTCGCGACGAAGTCGGCCAGCGTCGGGATGCGCGCGGCGGTGCCGCGGAGCGGGATGGCGCGCAGCGCCGCAAGACTCCGCGTCGCGACGGGGCCGCTCGCCTCGGCCAGCCGGTCGAGCTCGTCGTCATGGAAGACGACCGGCACGCCGTCGGCGGTGAGCTGGAGGTCGCACTCGACCGGCAGGCCGCGCGCGATCGCGGCCTCGGCGGCGGGAAGGGTGTTCTCGATGCGGCCGGCATCGCGGTCGTGAAGGCCGCGATGCGCGACCGGACGCGCCGTGAGCCAGGCGGGGGCGGCCACGGGCGGACGGGCTCAGGCGATCTCGGCGATCGCCTCGACCTCGACGGCGACGCCGAGCGGCAGCGAGCCCATGCCGATGGCCGAGCGGGCATGCTTGCCCCTGGCGTCGCCTAGCACGTCGGTGAAGAAGTCCGAGGCGCCGTTGATGACCTTGTGGGCGTCCGCGAAGTCCGGCACGCCGTTGACGAAGCCGACCACCTTGACCAGCCGCTTGAGCCGGTCGAGGTCGCCGAGGGCGGCCTGGGCCACGCCGAGCACGTTGATGGCGCAGATGCGGGCGGCCTGCTGGCCTTCCTCGACCGAGTATTCGCGGCCGAGCTTGCCGACGAACTTGACGCCCTCGGCGGTCATCGGCACCTGGCCGGAGATGAACAGGAGGTTGCCGGTCACGACGTAGGGGACGTAGTTCGCCGCCGGGGCGCCGGGGACGGGGAGGGTGACGCCCAGCGCCTTCAGTCGGGCCTCGATTTCACCGGCCATGTGCTTGCTCCTGCTCGGTCTGGTCAAGGTCGGTTGTGTGGCGCAATTTCGGTGGGGCCGCAAGGGTCCGGATGCCGCGTTTCCGCCATGGTCGGGGCGCAGTCCGGCGGGGAAGTCGTGAGGGGAGCAAGTTTCGACGTGCGATCTTTGGCCATCCTCCTGGCGGGCGCCGGGACAGCGCTGGCGCCGGCCTTCGCGCAGGCTTCGCCGCCTGCCTTCGCCTCGCACCGCGCCGTCTACGACATCTCGCTCCTCGAAGCGGACGACGGCACCGACGTCGCCGGGGTGACCGGCCGGCTGGTGCTCGAGTTCACCGGCTCCGAATGCGCCGGCTACAATTCGCGGCTTCGCTTCGTCACCGAGACCGAGGACGTCGACGGCGCGCGGCAGCTCATCGACTCGCGCTCGGAAACGTTCGAAACCGCGGACGGGAAGCGCCTCGACTTCGCCAACGAGACGTATGCCGGCCAGACCCTCGCCGAGGCGTCGGAGGGCAATGCGCGCCGCAACGGCGAGGACATCGCGGTGGCGCTCAAGCGGCCCGGCGAGAAGCGCTTCGCCATCAAGGATTCGGTCGTCTTTCCCACCCAGCAGATGGAACGGATCATCACCTCCGCGCTCGCCGGCGATGCCTTCGTCTCCTTCGAGGTCTATGACGGCTCCGCGAGCGGCGAGACCGTGTTCGACACCGCGGGGGTGATCGGCAAGGTGTCGACCGCCGCCGACGATGCCGCGACCGAGCCGGCGGTGGTGCGGGCCGGCATCGCCGGAATGCGGCACTGGCCGGTGACGATCAGCTATTTCGACCGGCGGAGCGGCGGCGAGGAGACGCCCTTCTACGTGCTGTCCTTCGTCGTCTACGAGAACGGCATCGGCCGGAACATGCGGATCGACTACGGCAACTTCTCGTTGTCGGGGAAGCTGACCGGCCTCGAGATGCTGCCCGAGGCGCCCTGCGCCGCGGCCGCCTCGCCGGATCCGGCCGGCGATCACTGATCCCCGGGCTGCCGCCGCGGCTTCCGACCGAGATCGAAGACGAGGCCGGTCTCGACCGCCTCCCGGCCGAACCTGCCCCTGATCGCGTCCATCGCCGCCTCCGCGGCGGCGCGCCGCCCTGCCAGCGGGTCGACGAGATCGGCGGGGTCGGCGCGGGCGGGATCCTCGAAGTCGGAAATGCCGATGCCGAGAAGGCGATAGCGCGTGCCGTCCGCCTCGCGGGCGAGGAGGGCGCTGCCCTCGTTGAAGATCCGGTCGGCGAGCCGCGTCGGGTCGGCGAGCTGGCGGCTGCGGGTGCGGATGCGGAAGTCGGCGGTCTTGAGCTTGAGCGTCACCGTCCGCCCGGCGAGGCCCTGGCGCTTCAGCCGCATCGAGACTTTCTCGGCGAGCGTGCGGAGGACCGCCGCGAGGCGTCGCGGGTCGGCGATGTCTTCCTCGAACGTCGTCTCCGCGCTCACCGATTTCGCCGCGCCGCGGGGATCGACCGTGCGGCTGTCGTCGGCCCGTGACAGGCGGGCGAGGCGAAGGCCCATCGTCCCGTAGCGGCGCACGAGCTCGGCTTCGGGGATCCGCTGCAACGCGCCGACGGTGCGGATCCCGTCCGCCGCGAGCCGCGCCTGCATCGCCTTGCCGACCCCCCAGATGATGCCGACCGGCTTCGGCGCGAGGAAGGCCGTCGCCTCGGCGCGCCCGATGACCGAGAAGCCGCGCGGCTTGCTGAGGTCGGAGGCGATCTTGGCGAGGAACTTGTTGAACGAAAGCCCGATCGAGACGGTGATGCCGATCTCGGCCTCGATGCGCCGGGCGAGCCGGGCGAGGGAGACCGCGGGCGTCGCCCGGTGGAGCCGCTCGGTGCCGGCGAGGTCCATGAAGGCCTCGTCGATGGAGAGCGGCTCGACCTGCGGCGTCAGCTCCAGCATCAGCGCGCGGACCTCGCGGCCGACCTTGGCGTACTTCTCCATGGCGGGCGGGACCACCACCGCCTCCGGGCAGAGCTTCAGGGCCTGGAACATCGGCATGGCGGAATGCACGCCCTTGATCCGCGCGATGTAGCAGGCGGTCGAGACCACCCCGCGGCGGCCGCCGCCGACGATCAGCGGCCGGTCGGCGAGCGAGGGATCGTCGCGCTTCTCGATCGCGGCGTAGAACGCGTCGCAATCGAGATGCGCGATGGCGAGGCCATGGAGCTCGGGATGGGCGACGAGCCGCGGGCTGCCGCAATGGCGGCAGCGCCTGGCGCCCGGCGGCGAGCCGCGGAGGCAGTCCCGGCACAGCGCATCGGAGTCCATCTGCTCGGCCATGGGTGTCCCCGCGGACGCTCGCCTTGCCACGGCCGGCGGCAATCGCGGAGGACCTGTCGCCCGGCCCGGATTCCGCCTAGATTCGCGCGGCCCGACTCGAAGGATACCATGCCGCATCGCCTTCCCGACCTTCCGGCGCCCCCGAAGCCGGCGCCGCTGGTGCGCCAGGTGCCGGTCCAGCTCCTGCTCGCCGGGTTCGTCCTGGTGATCGCGATCGTCATCGCCGTGGCCGCCTTCACCTTCGGCGTGCGGACCAATACGGGCGAGGTCGAGGCGCGCTACCAGACGATCATGGAGGTGGCCGACATCCTCGGTGCGCTGAAGGATGCCGAGACCGGACAGCGCGGATACCTCCTCACGGGAAGCGACGCCTACCTCCAGCCCTACGAGGGGAGCACCGCGACGCTCGCCGCGCGGCTCGATGCCCTCGAGAGCCGGATCACGGACCATACCCTCCGCGGCGAGGTGGTGCGGCTCCATGAGATCGTCAGCGCCAAGCTCGCCGAGATGGCCGAGACCGTCGACCTCTATCGCGGCGGGAGCCGGGACGCCGCCATCGCCCTCGTCGGGGGCGACGAGGGCAAGATGCTGATGGACGAGGCCCGCAGCCTCATCGGCGCCATCAGTGTCCGCGAGCAGGCGTCGCGCCTCGAAGCCTTCGAGGCCGCCGACCGCGCGGCGCGGAACCTGCTCTTCGGGGTGATCGCCGCCGCCGTCGCCATCGCCGGGCTCGGCGCCTTCGCCATCTCCGATGCCCGCCGGCGCTATCGCGAGCTCGCCATCCACGCCGGGGCGATCCGCGAGCGCAACCACCTTCTCCGCGAGGCCAACCTCCGGCTCACGGAGGAGATCGAGACCCGGCAGGCCGCCGAACAGCAGCTCCAGCAGATGCACAAGATGGAGGCGATCGGCCAGCTCACCGGCGGCATCGCGCACGACTTCAACAACATGCTCGCCGTCATCATCAGCGCGACCAATCTCGCCCAGCGGCGGCTGAAGGCCGGGGTCGCCGACATCGGCCAGTTCCTCGACGCCGCGGCCGACGCCGCCCGGCGCGCCGCCGACCTGACCCAGCGCCTGCTCGCCTTCTCGCGCCAGCAGCCGCTGTCGCCCCAGGCGGTGGACGTGAACCGGCTGGTCGCGGGCATGTCGGAGCTTCTCCACCGGACCCTCGGCGAGGCGGTCCGCCTCGAGACGGTGCTGGCGGGCGGCCTGTGGCGCACCCATGCCGACCCGAGCCCGCTCGAGAATGCGATCCTGAACCTTGCCGTCAATGCCCGCGACGCCATGCCCGAGGGCGGCAAGATCACCGTCGAGACCGCCAATGCGTGGCTCGACGATGCCTATGCCCGGGGCAATCCCGGCGCCGACGCCGGGCAGTACGTGATGATCGCGGTCACCGATACCGGCACAGGAATGCCGCCCGACGTCGTCGCGAAGGCCTTCGACCCGTTCTTCACCACCAAGGGCACCGGCAAGGGCACCGGTCTCGGCCTCAGCCAGGTGCACGGCTTCGTCAAGCAGTCCGGAGGACACATCAAGATCTACAGCGAGCCCGGCGAGGGGACGACGGTGAAGATCTACCTGCCGCGCACCAGCGTGGAGGATCGGCCGGCCGAGCCGGTGTCGATCCCGGAGCGGCCGGTGTCGCGTTCCGGCGAGCTCATCCTCGTCGTCGAGGACGAGGAGCGCGTCCGCGCCATGACCGTCGCCTCCCTCGCCGAGCTCGGCTACGAGGTGCTGGCGGCCGATTCCGCCGAGGCGGCGCTTGCTCTCCTCGCGCAGCACGACAACGTCGCGCTGCTCTTCACCGATATCGTGATGCCCGACGTCAACGGCCGGAAGCTGGCCGAGATGGCGATGGAGACGCGCCCGGGCCTCAAGGTCCTGTTCACCACCGGCTTCACCCGGAATGCGGTCGTCCACAACGGCATCCTCGACGCCGGCGTCAACTTCCTGCCGAAGCCGTTCACGCTCGACCAGCTGGCGCGGAAGGTGCGGGACGTGATCGACGGGTGATCCCGGGCTAGGGCCGCTCCTCCCAGGTCAGGTACCTGAAGTCGTCGAAGCCGTAGCCGAGGGCAAGGGCGGCGGCCGCCGCCGTCGGCCCCTCCGCGGTCTGCGCGGGGCCGCCGCGAAAGCGGAACGACCAGCGCCGCCGTGTCGGCTCGCCGGGGCTGGATGGGCATGTCCCGGAGGTGGCAGGGTTCATGGTCGGGGGGTCTCCGCGGGCGGTGTCGCGACTGCAACAATGTACGGCGGCGCGGCCGGTTCCCGCGGGTGGACATGGTTCGCGCGCTCTGGAACGATGGCCCTTCGCACGACCCCCGGAGACTCCCATGCGTTCCGTTGCCGCCGGCCTCGTCCTCCTTCCGCTCCTCGGCGGTCTCGCCGCCGCCGGGCCGCTCCCCTTCGAGGGCCGCTGGGGGTGGACGGAGGAGGCCTGCGACCTCCGCCCCGGCGAGAGCGACATGGTGCCGATGGAGATCGCCGACGGCGAGATCAGCTACTACGAGAGCCACTGCACGATCGACCGGGTGGAGCCGGTCGGCAGCGGCGACGGCTCGGCCTGGACGGTGACGACGCGCTGCACGGGCGAGGGCGAGACCTGGACGTCGCGATCGATCTTCGCCGTCGATGACCGCGGCGACGATCGCCGCCGGCAACTGGTCGACATCGACCTCGGCACGGGCTTCGTGGTGGTGCGCCAGGATTGCGGAGCGGTGCGATGACCGCGCCCGCCGCGCCCGAGCTCAACCCGATCGGCGACCTCGCCGTCCTCTTCGTCATGGCGACGGAGCAGGAATACGGCGTGCATCTCCGCCGCCGGATCACGCCGGTGATCACCGGCGTCGGGCCTGTCGAGGCGGCGGTCGGCACGTCCATGGCCCTCGGCGAACTCGATCGGGCCGGCCGCCTGCCGGACCTCGTCGTCTCGCTCGGTACCGCGGGCTCGGCGCGGCTCGACCATGCCGGCCTCTACCAGGTGGCGAGCGTCGCCTACCGCGACATGGACTGCTCGCCGCTCGGCTTCGAGAAGGGCGTCACCCCGTTCACCGGCATGCCGGCGGTGATCCCGGTTCCGGACCGCCTGCCCGGCATCCCGACCGCCTCCATCTCCTCCGGCGGCGACATCATCTCCGGCCGGGCCTATGACGCGATCGCCGCCGACATGGTGGACATGGAGACCTATGCCGTGTTCCGCGCCGCGGCGCGGCTGGGCATCCCGGTGGTGGGCCTCCGCGGCATCAGCGACGGGCGCGCCGACCTGACCGGGCTCCACGACTGGCTCGCGTTCCTCCACGTCCTCGACGAGAAGCTGGCGCTGGCGATCGATGCCATGGAGGGGCACGTGCGGGCCGGGCGGTTCCGGCCCGGCGCCCGTGGCGGCGAGGCGCCATTTGCAGATTCGGGCGTAAGCGCCTAACCCGATGGCGTCCAACGCCAGCCCGGGGCCCCGATGACCGACACCATCCTCATCCTAGATTTCGGTAGCCAGGTCACCCAGCTCATCGCACGCCGCATCCGCGAAGCGGGGGTCTATTCGGAGATCGCGCCGTTCAACCGGGCCGAGGAGGCGATCGCCCGGCTGAAGCCGAAGGCGCTGGTCTTCTCGGGCGGCCCGGCCTCCGTGCTCGACGCCGAGTCGCCGCTTCCCCCGCCATCGGTCTACGAGACCGGCCTGCCGATCCTCGGCATCTGCTACGGCGAGCAGGCCATCGCCCACCAGCTCGGCGGCAAGGTCGAGGGCGAGCACAATCGCGAGTTCGGGCGGGCGGTGCTCGACGTGGTCGCGCCGGCGGACATCTTCGCCGGCGTCTGGAGCGTCGGCGAGCGCCACCAGGTGTGGATGAGCCACGGCGACCGGGTGACGGCGCTGCCGGACGGATTCGAGGTCGTCGGCCGCTCGGAGAACGCGCCTTTCGCGATGATCGCGGACCAGGCGCGGAAGATCTACGCGACCCAGTTCCATCTCGAGGTGGCGCACACGCCGGACGGCGGCCGCATCCTCGCCAATTTCGCAAAGCGGATCGCGGGCTGCGCCGGCGACTGGACGATGGCGGCATTCCGCGAGCAGGCGATCGCGCGTATCCGGGCGCAGGTCGGCAAGGGCCGGGTGATCTGCGGCCTGTCCGGCGGCGTCGATTCGGCGGTGGCCGCCGTCCTCATCCACGAGGCGATCGGCGACCAGCTCACGTGCGTCTTCGTCGACCACGGGCTGCTCCGGGCCGGCGAGGCGGAGGAGGTGGTCGACCTGTTCCGCGGCCACTACAACATCCCGCTCGTCCATGCCGACCGCTCGACCCTGTTCCTCGACGCGCTTGCCGGGGTGAGCGACCCGGAGGTCAAGCGAAAGACGATCGGCCGCCTCTTCATCGACGTCTTCGAGGAGGAGGCCCGGAAGGCCGGCGGCGCCGACTTCCTCGCCCAGGGAACGCTCTATCCCGACGTCATCGAAAGCGTCTCCGCCCTCGGCGGGCCTTCCGTCACCATCAAGTCGCACCACAATGTCGGCGGCCTCCCCGAGCGGATGAACATGAAGCTGGTGGAGCCGCTTCGCGAGCTGTTCAAGGACGAGGTGCGCGCGCTCGGCCGCGAGCTCGGCCTGCCGCAGGCCTTCGTCGGCCGCCATCCCTTCCCGGGGCCAGGCCTTGCCATCCGCATTCCCGGCGCGATCAGTCGCGACAAGCTCGACGTCCTGCGGAAGGCCGACGCGATCTATCTCGACGAGATCCGGAAGGCGGGGCTCTACGACGCGACCTGGCAGGCCTTTGCGGTGCTCCTGCCGGTGCAGACGGTGGGCGTGATGGGCGACGGCCGCACCTACGACCACGTCCTCGCCCTCCGCGCCGTCACCTCGACCGACGGCATGACGGCGGACTTCTATCCGTTCGACATGGGGTTCCTCGGCCGCGCCGCAACCCGCATCATCAACGAGGTGAAGGGCGTCAACCGCGTCGTCTACGACGTGACGTCCAAGCCCCCCGGCACGATCGAATGGGAATGACGGTTCAAGGCCGGCGGCGGAGGAGGCAGGGGCTCCCGGGCTGGTCCGCGCCGTGGGCGCCTCGGCCTCGTTCGAGGCGGCGGCGCGTCGCAGCCGTATTCACACGGTGAGATGGGTCGTTCCGGTGGTGGGTGTAACAGGGCTCGAACCTGTGACCCGCTGATTAAGAGTCAGCTGCTCTACCAACTGAGCTATACACCCGCTACCCGGACGCCGGCCCTTTTAGAAGGCGCGTGCGGCGATGTCCAGCGTCGCGACGCGGAAAAAGAGATCAGGCCTTCGCAGAGCGGAAAATCTCGATCTGGGCGCCCTTGACCACGATCTTGCCTTCCTTGGCGAGGGACCGGAGCTGCTTGTTCACGGCCTCGCGGCTCGCTCCCAGCATCTGGGCGAGGGTCCCCTGGGTCAGCTCCATGTCGACGATCGCCACTTCCTCCTCGACCCGGCCATGGATCACGGCGAGGTGCCGGAGCAGTACCAGGAGCCGGTGGCGGAGGTCGTGGAAAATGGCCTGGTCGACCTGGGCGTTGGCGGCGCGGAGGCGCTCGCAGAGCATGAGGATGATCGCCCGGGCGAGCTTCGGCGCGCTCTCGAGGAGCGCCATGAACGGGTCGCGCGGAATGAAGATCAGGCGCGTGTCGGTGAGCGCGGCCGCGCCGGCGCTGCGCGGCAGGCCGTCGAGAAGGCCCATCTCGCCGATCACCTCGCCGTCCTCGAGGAGGTTGATGGTCGCCTCGCGGGTGTCCTCGGCGGTGAGGTAGATCCGCACGATGCCCGAGACGATGATGTAGAGGCCGTCCGATTCGTCGCCCTGCTCGAAAAGGCCGTGGCCGGCGGCGAGCGCCGATTCGCGCGAGATCCCCGCGAGCCGCCTGAGGTCGTCCGGATCGAGCCCGCTGAAGATCATCGTCCGGGCAATCGTCGTTGCGAGATCAGTGCCGGCCAATGCGGACGAGCCTCCCCGGAATTGTCAGTCAAATGACGGACGGCGACGATTCTCCACTAGCACTTCACGGGGGCGATGGCGACTCCCCCGGCCGGTGCCTTCCGGGCGATGGCGAAACCCGCGTCGGGGGACTATATTCAGCCGATGCTCGACGATATCTACAACCGCCGGATCCTCGAATTCGCCGGCTCGATTCCCCGGCTCGGCCGCCTCGAGAACCCCGAGGCGACGGCCACCGCCCATTCGCGGCTCTGCGGCTCGACCGTCACCGTGGACATCCGCACCGACGGCGACGTCGTCACCGACTTCGCCCATGACGTGAAGGCCTGCGCCCTCGGCCAGGCGTCGTCCTCGATCATGGCGCATCACGTCATCGGCGCCACCGCGGACGAGCTTCGCGCGGTGCGGGAGGCGATGCGCCGGATGCTGAAGGAGGGCGGACCGCCGCCCGGCGGCCGCTTTGCGGACCTTCAGTTCCTCGAGCCGGTGCGGGACTACAAGGCGCGCCACGCCTCGACGATGCTGACGTTCGACGCCGTGGTCGACGCCCTCGACCAGATCGAGGCGAAACGGCAGGCGATGCCGGTCGCCGCGGCGACGTGAGGCGGACGGCGCTCCTGCCGGCGGCATGCCTCGCGGTGCTCGCCATGACCGGGCTCGATGGCGCCGCGCAGCAGCGCTACTCGCTGTTTCCGGACCCGGGGTGCTCGGCACTGAGCCGGACCAATCCCTGCGGGACGCGCCGGACGCCGGCTCCGGTAGGCGACCCGACGCGCGGTCCCCTGACCGACGAGCTCCGCAGGGGGCCGCTCGACTTCAAGCCCGACCCGCTGGGGCTCGACGCCGAGATGCCGGCCCCGCCGAAGGCGCTCGAGCCGCAGACGCTGCCCTCGCAGAAGCCCCGGAAGGAGTAGTCGCGGCGCGCTTCCGGCGCCCGGGCCGGCAACAGGTGGGGTAATGTCGGCGGCGGCGAAGCATCGCCGCCGGCCGCGACGGTACGTGGGAAGATGTGCGCGAACGCCCGACACGATCATGCCGTTCCGCCGCCCGGCGAAGGGACGGGAGGGAGACGCTGGCCCGCGCGGCTCCCCGGACGCGCCGGCATCGGGCTGATCCGGCTCTACCGCCTCACCCTGTCGCCGTGGCTCGGCCGGCAGTGCCGCTACCTGCCGACATGCTCGTCCTATACCGAGGAGGCCATCGCACGTTACGGCCTCTGGGCGGGGTGCTGGATCGGGCTCGCGCGCCTCCAGCGCTGCGGTCCGTTCGGCGCCTCGGGCTACGACCCGGTGCCGGAGGAGATGCCGGCCGCGGCGCGCTGGTACCTGCCGTGGCGCTACGGACGGTGGACCGGGAAGCACATCGATCCGAAGACGCGGCTCGACATGCGTTGAGGGGAGGGGAACCGTGCCGCCTCAGTCCCGTCCGTCCTTCCGGGCCTGGGAGACGGCATTCGCCTTCCGGAGCCGGCCCCGCTCGGCGGGACGGATGAGGTCCGACGCATCGCGGTTGGGAATGCTGCGCATGCCGTCGCGGGCCGTGCGGCTGTTGAAGGTCGGATGGTCGCCGGCATGCGCCTCCTTCATCTCCAGGGCCTTTTCGGCATTGGCGACGAGGGCGATGTTGGCGAGCATCGCCTGCCGGCGCTGAAGCTCGGCGTTGAGGCGGCGCATGGCCTTGGCGAGAACGTCGGCCTTGAGCTGCGAGCCGGTGTTGCCGGTCGCGGGCGCCACACCCTTCGGCGCCGCCTTGCCGCGCATCTCGCGCCGGCGGCGGAACGACTCCCGCTGGGCCCGGTCCCGCCGCTCGCGGACCAGCGCGGCGAGCTGGCGGAGTTCGTGGTCGGAGAGGTCCTGAAGGGCGGGATGCCGCGTCCTGTCGACGAGCTCGTGCTCATCGGCGGAGAGTGCCCGCACCTGCTGCTTCCGGCTGTCGGCCATGGGTTCCTCCCGTTCGATGCCCCCGCCTGGCATACGATCGCGCGCGGACGCTGGCAAGGCGCCCCGCCCGCCAAGGTACTTCCACTGCGGCGCAGCATCCTCTATGACGCGGCCCGTACCCGATCCCCCAAGTGCTTACCCGCGCCCGTGTGCGGGAGTGAGCAGGAGAGAAGACATGATCAAGCTGACTTTCCCCGACGATTCGGTGCGCGAGTTCGACCCCGGCATCACCGGCCGCGAGGTCGCCGAGGGCATCTCCAAGTCCCTCGCCAAGAAGGCCGTCGCCGTCGCGCTCGACGGCGAACTCGCCGACCTTTCCGATCCGATCGCCGGCGACGCCCGGATCGAGATCGTCACCCGCGAGGACCCGCGCGCGCTCGGCCTCATCCGCCACGATGCGGCGCACGTGATGGCCGAGGCGGTGCAGGAGCTCTATCCCGGCACCCAGGTCACCATCGGCCCGGTGATCGAGAACGGCTTCTTCTACGATTTCCACCGCAACCAGCCCTTCACCACCGAGGACCTGCCGGCGATCGAGGCGAAGATGCGCGAGATCATCAAGCGCAACGCGCCGTTCACCAAGCAGGTCTGGTCGCGCGAGAAGGCGCGGCAGGTGTTCCGGGACAAGGGCGAGGCCTTCAAGGTCGAGCTGGTCGACGCGATCCCCGAGGGCCAGGACCTCAAGATCTACAACCAGGGCGAATGGTTCGACCTCTGCCGCGGCCCGCACATGGCCTCGACCGGCCAGATCGGCGACGCCTTCAAGCTGACCAAGGTCGCGGGCGCCTACTGGCGGGGCGATTCCACCAAGCCGATGCTGACCCGCATCTACGGCACCGCCTTCGCGAAAAACGAGGAGCTCGCAGCCTACCTCCACATGCTGGAGGAGGCCGAGAAGCGCGACCACCGTCGGCTCGGCCGCGAGATGGACCTGTTCCACTTCCAGGAGGAGGGGCCGGGCGTCGTCTTCTGGCACGGCAAGGGCTGGACCATGTTCCAGGCGATGGTCAGCTACATGCGCCGGCGGCTGAAGGGCGACTACGACGAGGTCAACGCCCCGCAGCTCCTCGACAAGTCGCTGTGGGAGACCTCCGGCCACTGGAACTGGTTCCGGGAGAACATGTTCATGGCGCGCTCGGCGGGCGAGGAGACCGGCGACGAGCGGGTCTTCGCGATCAAGCCGATGAACTGCCCCGGCCATATCCAGATCTTCAAGCACGGCTTGAAGTCTTATCGCGATCTCCCTCTTCGCATGGCGGAATTCGGGATCGTCCACCGCTACGAGCCGTCCGGGGCGCTCCACGGCCTCATGCGGGTCCGCGGCTTCACGCAGGACGACGCGCACATCTTCTGCACCGAGGAGCAGATGGCGGCCGAGTGCCACCGTATCAACGACCTGATCCTTTCGACCTACCGCGACTTCGGCTTCGAGGAGTTCGTCGTCAAGCTCTCGACCCGGCCGGAGAAGCGCGTCGGCTCGGACGAGGCGTGGGACCACGCCGAGAAGATCATGGAGGAGGTGCTGAAGGAGATCGCCGAGCGGTCGGGCGGCAAGATCAAAACCGGCATCAACCCGGGCGAGGGGGCCTTCTACGGCCCCAAGTTCGAGTACGTGCTCCGCGACGCGATCGGCCGCGACTGGCAGTGCGGCACGACCCAGGTCGACCTCAACCTGCCGGGCCGGTTCGGCGCGTTCTACGTCGACTCGGACGGCGAGAAGAAGACCCCGGTGATGATCCACCGCGCCATCTGCGGCTCGATGGAGCGCTTCCTCGGGGTGCTGCTCGAGAACTATGCCGGGCACATGCCGCTGTGGCTGGCGCCGGTCCAGGTGGTGGTCGCGACGATCACCTCGGACGCCGACGACTACGCCCATGAGGTGAAGAAGGCGCTGGAGAAGGCCGGTCTCCGGGTCGATCTCGACGTCCGCAACGAGAAGATCAACTACAAGATCCGCGAGCACTCGCTGGCCAAGGCCCCGGTGATCCTCGTCTGCGGCAAGCGCGAGGCCGAGGAGCGGACCGTCAATGTCCGCCGCCTCGGGGAGAAGGACCAGAAGTCGATGACGCTCGATGCGGCGCTGGCGGCGCTCGCCGACGAGGCCATGCCGCCCGACGTCAAGCGGGCCGCCTGAGCCGGCCCGTTTCCGGATGCCGGTCCCGGCGGGTTACGCCGGGGCCGAGCCGGCTTCGTCAGCCCGTGGCCGGGTGGAGCGGCCGGTCATCCGCGGCTACGCCAGAGGATGACGACCAGGATCACGATGATGACGGCCATCAGGCCGTGCTGCGCTTCCTCGGACAGATCGTGAGACGCGCCGGAGGGCGGCAAGGCGACCATCGCGCTGCCCGAAATGAGGGTCATGCTACTGGAGCAGGACCTCGACGTCGCGATTGAGGCCGGCCTCGACGGTGAACTTCTGCTCGAAGATGCGGTTCTCGTGCTTGGCGATCGCGGTATATTCGCCGGCGAGGAGGACGACCGAGGGGAAGGCGCCGACGCTTTCGGCGATGCTCTCGCCGGCGGAGGTCACGACGGACCATTGCGTATTGGCGAGCGCCTCGCCGCCATGGTTCTCGACCAGCTTCAGCGTGACCCGCGCCGCCTGCTGGTAGAGCGTCGCCTCGGTCAGCTTGCCCGCCTCCACCTTGATGTCGGCGCGCACGACGGCGTTGGCGTCGCCGTAGTGACAGACGACATGGTAGATGCCGGCATTGAGCGCGATCACGCTCTCCGACGGCGCGTTCTCGAGGACGGTGACGCGCCCGTCCGATCCGCTCTCGTCGGGGGCGTAGATGTCGAAGCGCACGTCCTCGGGGCCGAGGCGCCGGTCCTTCCCGGCCAGCGCCGTGAGCCGGATGCCGCCGGCGTCGAGCACCACCGATTCGCCCCGTGGCGTCGGGGCGACGGTGACCTTGCGGGTCAGGCCCGCCCGCCCGAAGGCGGCATGGACATAGTATTCGCCCGGCTTCAGGCGCAGCGTCACCGGGCCGCCGTCGGCCTCCCCAACGAGGCGCATCTTGCCGTCGGCGCCGTCGTCGGCATAGACGCGCCACACGACCCCGGATTCGAGCGGCTCACCCTCGGCCGTCATGCGCGCGTCGAGCGTGTAGGAGCCGAGTGCCGCCTGGTCCTGCTCGGGCGTGCCGGCGTCGACGCCCGGGGCGCTCAGGTCGATCGGCGCGCCATCCGGAAATCCCTGCTGGGCGGTGATCAGGTTGTCCGACGGCGGGACGAGGGCCAGGGGCCCGGCGCCGAGGCGGCTGCGGTCGACCGCGGTCGCCGCCTCGAAGGCGGCCGAGGACTGGACAGGCTCGAAATCCTCCTCCGCGAAGGCGGGCGCGGCGTTGCCGGTGGCGAGGAGGGCATCCTCGGATGCCGTGGCGCCCTTGAGCGGCGAGAGGCGAGGGGTCGGGACGTCATCCTCGGCGAGGGCGCCGCCCGAGGCGGCGCAGGTCGCTGCGAACGACACGAGGGCCGCGGTGCAGAACCGCCGCACGTGTCGCAGATATGGCATGCCCGCGCAGCCGCCCACCGGCAATGGCTTGTCCCCCGGCAATCGGTGAATCTCCCCCGAATGGGCCGTGAATCGATGGCGAATTGATGGCAGCGCCGGCTTCCGGCCGGCTCAGTCGTTGCCGAAGGAGGTTTTCAGCTGCGTATGAAGACCGAGTGAATCCGTACCGGCATCGTCGATGTAGAGAAGCTCGGCCGAGACCAGCGCCGTGCCGGTCGGCGCCCAGCCGATGCCGCCCGCCGCCTGCCATTGATGGGTCGACGGCCCGTCGAGGTAGCTCGATGTCGCGTTGAGCGAGAGGGTCGGCGTGAGGTTGACCTGCCCTGACAGCATCGCGGACCACCAGACCCCCTCGTCGGCGCAGGCGCCGGCGCAGTTGGTGCCCCCGGCATAGGCCGGGGCGTTCTCCGAATAGGCGAGGTTGAGCTGTACCTGCGGCCGGGTGCCCGAGCCGAGCGAGCCGGAGAGCTGGGCGCCCCAGCCGACGCCCGTGGTCCGGTCGGTGGCGCCGAGGGCGGCCTGGAGGTAGGCGTTCTTCCAGGTTCCGGTGAAGGCGAAGGCGAGGCTCGGGTAGTCGCCGGTGGCGTTGCTCGGCCCGGTGAACCAGTCGCGGGGATCCTCGAGCGCGAAGGCGACGCCCCACGGGCCGACGGTACGGTTCAGCTGGAACTGGTCGACCTGCGGGTCGGCGTTGATGTTGCCGTCGAGCGAAAGCGCCGCCGCCTGGTAGGCGAAGATCGAGTCGTAGTAGCCGACGAAGACCGGGCCGATCGCGGCATAGGCACGGTCGAGCGTCACCGCCCGCGAGAGCGAGGCCGCGTCGTTGCTGTTGGTCTGGTCGACGCCGTTGTAGACGACGAGACGCGCGTAGGTCGCGACGACGCCGATATCGGTCTGGGTCCGCGCGATCGTGGTGACCTTGATCTCCTCCGACATGGCCCAGCGCGCGGCGTAGTCGTCGGTATCGTACAGGTAGCCGGCGATCCCGCCGGAGCGCTGCGAAAGCGGGTTGCTCGGGTCGGTGGAGGGCGATACTGCGCCCGTCAGGTAGTCGGCGACGTTGAAATAGTGCTGCGCCTGCCGGCTGTCATAGAGCCACGCATCGAACTGGAGGTAGGCGCCGACCGAGAGGCACGTCTGCGTGCCGGGCAGGTACATGTAGCCGCTGCCGTAGGTGTCGCAGACCCGGACGTAGTCGATCGGCGCGACGCCGAGGACGAGGTCGTCCGCCGCCGCTGCAACGGGCACGAGCAGGGCGGCGCCGGTCATCAGCAGGACACGCAGGCGCATCGCACATATCCCCCCGGCATCCGGCGCGACTCGGAGCGTAGTGTGCAGCCCCCTCGGGCGCGCGCAAGCCGCAAATCTTCCTCCGTCTCTCCGCCGGGGCGGCGGCGAAGCCGCACACGGAGCGGGTTGGCGTCGACCCCGGGACTGTGCGATGTGTCGGGGCCAACGTCTCGGGGAGGAGACCTTGAACGACATAAGCCGGGCCCTCGAGGCCCTGACGCCGGAACAGGTCGCGGCCTATCGGCGCGACGGCTATCTCGTGCTGGAGGGGCGCGTGCCGCCCGACGTGATCGCGGCCTGCCATGCGGAGATCGCGCGGCTCCGGGAATCGGCGCGCGGGCTCACGGCGCACACCGAGGCCCTCGACCTCGAGGACAGCCACACGCCCGACGATCCCCGCATCCGCCGCGTCAAGCTTCCGCACCGCCAGGGCAAGGTCTTCGACGACCTGATGCGGAGCGACGCGATCCTCGCGCCGGTGCGCGACCTGCTCGGCCCGAACCTCCGCCTCCAGACCTCGAAGCTCAACATGAAGTCGGCGCGCTACGGAGCGCCGGTCGACTGGCACCAGGACTGGGCGTTCTATCCCTATACCAACGACGACATCCTCGCGGTCGGCGTCTTCCTCGATGCCGTGGACGCGCAGAACGGGCCGCTGATGGTGTTCCCAGGCACGCACCGCGGTCCGGTCCACGACCATCACTCCGCCGGCTATTTCGCCGGCACCATGTCGCTTGAAGCGGCCGGCCTCGAGACGAAGGACGCCGTCCGCGCGATGGCGCCGGCAGGCTCGATCTCGATCCATCACGTGCGGATCGTCCACGGCTCGGACCTCAACCGTTCCGACAAGGATCGCGCGGTGCTGTTCTACGAGATCGCGGCCGCCGACGCCTTCCCGGTCATGGGGTCGATGGGCTCCTTCGCCACCTTCGCCGAGTTCGAGGCGCGGATGCTGTGCGGGGAGAGCACAGTCGTGCCGCGGGTGACGCCGGTCCCGGTGCGCATTCCGCAGCCGCCGCCCCCGACGCAAGGGTCGATCTACGAGATCCAGAAGCAGAGCGCGGGGCGCGGATTCGCGCGCGGGCCGGGCGGGGCGATGTAGCCGGGCGCGGATCGGCACGGTTTCGAGGCGGGGCGGGACGACGGGCCCGTCCGAGGGAGGAAAACGGGAAATGGCTGGAACTGTTCGTGTCGCGATCGTCGGCTGCGGCTTCTTCGCGCGCAATCACCTCTTCTCCTGGAAGGATCTCGCCGCGGACGGCGTCGACCTGGTCGCGGTCTGCGACATCGATCCGGCCAAGGCCAGGGCCGCCGCCGAGGAGTTCGGCGTGCCGCACTGGTACACCAACGTCGACGAGATGCTCGAGAAGGAGCAGATCGACCTCATCGACATCATCACCCGCATGGATACCCATCGCGAGATGGTCGAGAAGACCATCGGCCGCGGGATCGCAACCATCGTCCAGAAGCCGTTCGCCCCGACCTGGGACGATGCGGTGGCGATGACCAGGATGGCGGAGAAGGCCGGCGTCTGGTTCGCGGTCCACGAGAATTTCCGCTTCCAGACGCCGCTCCTCAAGGCGGCGGCAGCGGCGCGGGCGGCCGACATCGGGACCCCGACCTGGGGGCGGATCACGTTCCGCACCGGCTACGACATCTACAGGACCCAGCCGTATTTCCACAACGAGGAGCGCTTCATCATCCTCGACCTCGGCGTCCATACGCTCGACATCGCCCGGGTGATGATGGGCGAAGTCGAGCACGTCTATGCCGAGACCCAGACGCGCAACCCCAGGAATCGCGCGGAGGACACGGCGACCGTGCTGCTGCGTCACGTGACCGGCGCGGTTTCGGTGGTCGACTTCTCGT